>Ga0075117_1000473_pt1 | contig 27529 bp, 21 predicted proteins | sample AntAceMetag02UKJ_FD_69789 | JGI IMG/M metagenome (GOLD analysis project Ga0075117, IMG submission 69789) | Saline lake microbial communities from Ace Lake, Antarctica - Antarctic Ace Lake Metagenome 02UKJ | ecosystem: Environmental > Aquatic > Non-marine Saline and Alkaline > Saline | place... | reverse complement strand
TCAACAAGATCGAATGACTCGAATTTCAATTCAGACTGGCCAAATATCGCTTCTTGGGGCTGAGGAGTTAAGGGATATTTGTCAACTAAACTTTGCTGAGCACTAGCTACGATGGGCAGAACCATTAGGACAAAAAAACTCCACAAAAAGCAACAAAATGCCTTTTCCTCGTTTTAAAGTTTATTAAGGTTTACGGCAAGAATCCTGGCCATTTGTAAGCCATTCCAAAGAAAAACTTGTAAATACATTTTCGCGGTATTCGTCTTTTTCGAAGAATAAGCCGATGTCGCCATTTTCCAAAACCGTCATAGAAGAGTAGGCTGAGCTTCCGGCATAGATGGTTTTACCTTCAGTCCAAGTTTTACCTTCATCGTAGCTAATTCTTACGGTCATATTTTGTCTTCCTTTTTCCATTTTGGCATTTGAAAAAAGTAACCTGTCTTTGTCAAAACCATCCTGTATTGAAGTGTATCGGATAATGCTTGCATTACAGCCAGGATCAATCAAATCTGGGGAAGGAGACGTATTCCATGTTTTTCCTTGATCTTTGGAGGTGTGAATATATCTCATTCCTGCCTTGTTTACCCTTGCATTTACCATCCAAGTACCATTATTGAGCTCAACTACCTTTGATTCATCTGCTGGATTTATTGCAGTATCAATAAGGTACCATGACTTTCCGTGATCATCACTACCGAAAAGATGCATACCACGCTGCAAGTTTACCATACAGTGTAAAAGCCTTCCGTCTCGTGTTTGAATTCCTCTGCCCGACGTGATGAACTTAAACTCCTTGTCCCAAGCTGGGTTGGTTATTTGGGCAGTAATGTTTACAGGGTTGCTCCAAGTTTTTCCGTTGTTTGAACTCTTGGTTACATATAGGTAGTAAACGTCTTTTGCTTTGTCTAAATCCATGACGTTATAGAACATGAATATCTCATTGGTCTTGCTATCCACAATCATGGAAGGATCAGATGCAGACTGACCATAGGGTAAATTCACAACGGTTTCAATAGCCGACCAAGTTTTCCCACTATTTGAACTTCGTCGTTGCACAATATTGATGTCTTTACTATACTTGAGATCGCCACAATCTGGCACTCGTTCATCAATAGAAGCGATAAGATCACCATTGGGGGCAGTTATAAAGGCTGGAATTCTGTAACACGCAACATCTTTGTTTTCTTCAGCATTGAATAAGTTCTGAAAAACAAGTGACTTTTCTGTGTACTGTTTTTTAGGTACTTGGGCCTGGCAGCTACCAAGAAGTAATAATGTGAAAGCAACAACCTTTTGCATCTGTATGTGTGTTTATAAGGATAATTTTTTAAATGTTTGCCAGCATTGATACATGGCACGTGGGACATGGAAGCAGCCCTTCCACTTACCCCCCTTTAGATCTAATAAGACTTCTCCTTGTCTATTAAGGTACCCATACCATTCACCATTTTCTGGATCTGAAAAATGAGACCAAGCGTAGTCATGAACTTTCTTATACCATTCAAGAAACTCTGGCTTTTTAGTTAACTGATACGCCTTCGCCAGAGCAACCAAACTTTCAAGATGTACCCACCATAGTTTTTGATCCCATTCTAATTGCTGAGGTGGGTAACCTTTGGCATCCATAAAATAGAAAATTCCGTCATGCTTGGAATCCCAGCTATGATTCAGAATCGTTAAAACAGTTTCTGCTGCTTTATTGATTAATTTTTCATCATTTCTTCTTTGACCTATGTCCATCATAAACCACATGGCTTCTATTCCATGTCCCGGGTTTAGTAACCTGCCATTGAAGCTATCTTCTAGCGAACCATCGACACGAACATTTTCGTAAATCAGACCTGAAGTTTTGTCCAAAAACACTTCCATAACCTCATGGATACTGAAGTCTATTGTTTTTTCAACCTCTTGGCTATCTAAAACATCTTCTAGCTCCAGCACGAGATTCGATAAGATCATGGGAAGGGCGAAGCCCTTTAATGGTCTTGTTTCCGTGTTTTTTTCAAAGCTTCCTTTTGACTTATCTTTTCGTTTAAGAATATTGAAATACGTTTTTCTAGCCAGTTCTTTAACCCCTTGATCGCCACTTGCTTTGGCGTATTGACTGAAGGCCATTGCGGCGAAGCAATCAGAAAATATATTATAGGGTTTCACAAGAGGTTTGCCTTCTGCCGTAGTAGAGAAGTAAAAATTTCCGTTTTCATCCGAACCATGTTCAATCAAAAAGTCAATCCCTGATTTAGCAATTTTGAGCCATTGCTCTCTTTGCTCTACTTTGTTATAAAACATAGAAAACATCCAAGCTTGTCGCCCTTGTAGCCAAATAAACTTATCCGTGTCAAATACTTTCCCCTTGGTGTTTAAGCAGGTGAAGTAGCCCCCATTGGAATTATCCTGTGAGGCGTTTTCCCAAAAAGGAATAATGTCATTAAGTAGCGTCTCGCGATACAGATTAGAAAGTCTCATTGTTTTATATGTATAACATAATACAAAATTAAAGATTAAATTCTAGTAATAAGACATAGTTACCTATTTTTACGAGGCCAACACTTACAATTAATGAAAAAAGGCTTGAAGATTACTCCATTAGAAAACCTCTCTTTGGTAGACAAAGTAGAGCTGAGGGTAATGAAGTACATAAAGGATAACAAGCTTAAAATTGGTGACCCAATTCCTAAAGAATTGGAGTTTGCTGAGGCCCTTGGAGTGAGCAGAACTGTTGTTCGAGAGGCTTTACTTCGATTTCGAACCCTAGGCATAGTTGAGTCCAAAAAGCACAAGGGTATGATTTTGACCCACCCTGATATTATTCAAAATATCGAAAAGGTGATTGAATCAAACCTGCTTGGAAATCAGACCCTCACTGATTTCTTTGAACTGAGGCTCATTTTAGAAATGGGAATGGCCGACCTCTTATTTGCCAGAAAAACAGAAGAAGATCTTCATGCCCTAGAAAAAATTGTGAAGATAGAAGAGAAAGTTGCCAAAAACGATGCCTTTTTCAGCCTAGACTTAGAGGTCGCTTTCCATGGTAAACTTTATGAAATTTCTGGAAATGAAACACTAAAAAAGTTTCAAAACCTGCTTCTACCCGTTTTCAAGTATGTTCATGATACCTTACTACCCGAAGGGCGAAGTTTTGAATATTCTTCTGGAAAATTCATTACCCATGGCGACCTTTTAAATGAACTGATCTCAGGCACGCCCGAATCTTTCAAAACAGCAATGCGACAGCACTTGGAACCTCACTTTGACCGCGTCCTTAAAGTAAGTCAAAACCCAATAAATTTAGAAGACTAATTCTAACATTGTCAAATGTATATGTTGAAAAGTCCCGCGTCTTTAATTTCCAATTATACTGCTAAACGGATTTTGAACTAAACCACTTGCTCAAGCCTAAATTGTTTAATTCTTCTATTACAAGCTGATAAACCTTATCCTCAACTGTATTGTGAGGGAATCGACTAGGGCCACAATCTACACCTAAGTATTTCATGAAACCTTTACCGGCTCCATTGAAACCACCTACAGCATCTAACTTTTGTACAAATCGAATAGCCTTTTGTTGCAAAACCGCCGCCGCTTCATTTTCTCCATTTTCAAAAAGACGTTTGATTTCATAATACAACGGGGCCAAGTGGTTATAAGTGCTACCAACCCAGCCTTGAGCACCAAAACCAAGCCCCGCTAAGAATATTTCATCGAAGCCGAATAGAATATTGAACTCAGCATTTTGGAAGTCACTTGCCTGCCTGAATCCAATTAGATCGTTGCTAGTAAACTTTATACCTGCTAGGTTAGGGATGACCTTTGATGCCTTATCCAAAAACTTGACCATGTCTAAGTTAGCTCCTGATAAAACTGGAATATGGTAATAATAGAAAGGCAAATTTGGAGCACATGCGGCAATTTCCTTACAATAGGTTACTAGGGTATCAATGCTGTTAAGTCTGAAATAATAGGGTGCAAGAGCCGCTATTGCATCTACCTTATCTGCAGAGTGCGAAGCAAGCTCCTTAGCATTTTCCAGACTGGTATCACCCACATGGTCTATTAAAAACAAGTCTGGTTTCTTACACTTGCTCCATGCATTGACTATCTCCTTTCTTTCATTAATTTGAAGAGAAGCGAAATCGCCAGTAGAACCATTCATAAACACACCAGAAACCTTGTTGTTTCTTAAAAATTCGGCGTATGTAGGAATAATGCCAGTGTTAAGTGAACCATCTAGGTTCATTGGAGTATAAGACGCAGCGATCAAGTTTTTAAGCATAACTAATGAGGGGATTTGATTTAAACAAAAGAGGGAGAGCCAGAGGATTTACACACTAATCCCCTTTTTTCAACCTATGAAAGTATTCTATGTTTTGTGAAACGGCATATCAATTTAGCATCTTATCTGTATCCAGGAGATTGTACTTCTTCCTAGCCTGTTAATAGGTAACATCATTAAGAACTCTTCGGTTTATATATTTAACATTTTCAAGTGCGGTAGATGTTTCTTTTAATCTTTTGCATTATGTATAACATATTCACAATTTATGAACAATCTTAGAAGTATTGCAAATTCATTTACACTTTTTAATATCAAAAGGCACAAAAAGGCAAGTACGGAATGATGCGACTCGTTTTTTTTGATAAAACAGTTGCTGGAGTTACATAAAGGACTGCTTTGGCTCATGCAGAGGGTGAGTAAAAAACAGTGAAACTTTCAGGTGGTAAAGGCCTACTGACCAAACTTCAAGGCAAAGAGGGACCAGTCATTGATTATTTTACGGGCTCACAAAAGACCAAAAAAAAGGGGCAGCAAAATTGCCACCCCTTTTTTCCATAAATAGTTTAAAATTAATAGCCCTCGTTTTGAACAATGTAGCCTTCAATGTTTGAAGCACCATCAATGGCACTTTGTGGAATTGGAAAAAGTCTCATTTTAGGATCATTATTCGTCTTTTCAGTCCATGAACCTTCATACTTTCCGAAACGGATTTGATCTCCACGTCTAAACCCTTCCCAGTACAACTCAAAACCCCTTTCTCTAAGCATTATTTCTAAATTAACTTCACTTAATGCTGGAGGAGTTTGAGCTGGCCTAGCTGTTCTAGATGCCCTTAAGGTGTTTATATCGGCAAGAGCACCAGCATTGTCACCATTTCTCAACTTAGCTTCGGCACGCATTAGGTAAATTTCTCCAAGTCTCATCATCACCAAGTCCACACTACTAAAATTATTGCCATTAGGCGAAGTACGACTATACTGATATTTACCAACTCTATAACCCGTTTTATGCAGTCTGCCTTCATTGGTAAAGTCAACTTGGAGGGTGTGATCTACATATGCCACATTCTTATCCGGTCCGTTGCCTTTGATTTGCTTTACAGGGTAAATCCTATAGCCACCATCGCAGGTTATAAACTGTCCTTCTGAGTTCTTTCTGGGCCCCCATGGCGTACCACGAATAATTCCACGATTCATTTCGAAATCTTCCGGTGCCACACAGATATAATTAGCCTCGTCGTTTAAAGGAGACTTCCCTTCTAGGTTTGCCAGTTCCTCAGATACCACCACATTGTGCTGAAAGAATCTAGCATCAACTGAAGGATCATCATTCCCATAAGCATCAACCCATGTTTGATAAAAATCAGGCGTAATAGCCGGCCCATCTGTTCCATCAGAACTTGGATACTCAAGCCTTCCCCATTGAGACCCAGCCATAGACCAATATGCCCACCTACTATGCTCCCTTTTCAAAACACCCCTTTGATCCAATGCAAAAATTAACTCTTGGTTAGAATTATTAGCATCATTAAAAAGCTCGAAATACTCTGCTGATAAAGTATACCTTCCGTTACTAATAATCTTATTCGTGTAGTCTATCACCTTATCCATATCTGCTTGTGCAAAGTTAGGACTGCCATAAGGGTCGCGATAAACTGCAGCGTTCAAGTGAAGTCTGGCTAACAAGCCCCAAACAGCTCCTTGAGTAATTCTTCCAGGGCCACGATCGGTATTTACCAGGTTCACAACCGACTCTAATTCACTTTGAATATAATCCAAGGCTACCTGTCCTCTGATCAATTCAGATATTTCACTTGAATTTTCCTTTTTAAATACCACGCCCCAGCTATCAAGCATTAGCATATTGAGATATGCTCTTAATGCAATCATTTCATACAATGCTCCTGAGGCTTCATTATTACCAGCAGTAGATAGTGGCCTTAGCACTTCAATTGCCGACAGACACCTAGAAATGTTTCTAGTAAGCTCATTCCAAGAGCTTCCAACGAGGCTGTTTCCTGACGTAATACTATGCCTATGGGCATCAAGGAACTTGCCGCCGTCGAACCAGTCGGTTCCACCTCGATATGGCAAGATGGCCTCATCAGATGGTATAAGTTGTAAGCCAAAATAATTAGTGTGCCTCCAAGTCCATGAAACTTGGCCATAAGCAGGAGCAATGGCTCCGCTAACAACTTCTGCTTGTCCTTGACCGAATAAAGATTCGTCAAGCACTTCTTCTTTCAAATCTGTACAGCTCCAATCCACCATGGCTAGAACTAAGATTGATAATACAAGTAAGATTTTTCTTTTCATGCGAGTATATTTTTTTATAGTATGGGCTCTTTCTTGATTATGTTTAACAAAAAACTAACAAGTCGAGCTTTAAATTTATTTAAAATGAAACATTTAAACCTAGCATTAAACTACGAGGCTTAGGGTATGTAAAACGATCGATACCAAAGGTTTGTACTCCACCAATTGAACTTCCCGTATTTATTTCTGGATCAAAGCCTGTGTAATCTGTTACTACAAATAGGTTTTGCCCTGTCACAGAAAAACGAATATTAGTCATCCATTTGTCTAGCCCAACTTTTTGAGGGCTTAATTTGTACGACAAGGTGGCATTATTCATTCTCAAGAAACTTCCATTCTCTAGGTATCGTGTAGAAACCTCATTTGAATTGGTTATGGCCTCACTAGGATATTGAACAGCAAAGTCCGTTGTATTAAATGAAGAAGCCAAATTTCCCTTATTGAAAATAGACATGGCCGTATGATTGTAAATCTTATTCCCAGAAACTCCATTAAAATTTAAACTTAGTTCAAAGTTTTTATAGCCAAAGTTGGTATAAAAAGCATATAACACGCTAGGCAAAGCTGTACCAACTACTATCCTGTCATTTTCAATAACTTGCCCATCGCCGTTTTGGTCTTTAAACTTATTAAGTCCATCATCTCCAATGCCTATGAATTCTTTCATGAAAAAAGACCCAATGGCTTCGTCATTGATGTACCCATTGATTGTGGCACCAGTTTGGCCAGCTCCTGAAGCAGCACCTGTTGTTAATACGGCATATGGTGAGTTCACAACTCTGTTTTTTATTAAAGTCATATTACCCCCAATGTTGTAATAAAACCCACTTTGGCTTCCATTCTGGAAATCTAAAGCCATTTCAAGGCCAGAATTTCTGATTTCCATATTTGGAACATTCGTCCAAAAGGTCGCCGTAGGTTGAATTGGATCCGCGGGAACTGCCTCTAAAAGAATATTGCTAGAAATCTTATTGAAGTAATCAATGGTACCCGTTAATTTATTGCTGAACAAACCAAAATCTAATCCAATATTAGATTGTGTTGAAACCTCCCACTGTATGTTTGGATTGGCCAATCTCGTATAAATAGTGCCATATGGGTAATCATCTAAGGTAGTGGCGTTCGGGTTTAAAGGATAGGTGTCATTATCTGCTCTACTATCATTAAAGCTCGCCTGCGTGATTTTTGAAGGAATTTCTTGATTTCCTGTCTGCCCCCAACTGGCTCTTAGTTTTAAATTCGTAAACGCGGAGCCTACCATGAAGTCTTCATTCGTTATATTCCAACCCGCTGCAAAAGAGGGGAAGTAACCATACTTGTTATTTGCTCCAAACTTGGACGAGCCATCCGCACGGAAAGTAGCCGTTAATAAGTACTTGCTAGCAAAACCATAATTTACTCTTCCAAAAAACGATTGTAACTCATTCTTGATAGCATAAGTATTAAGGGTGGTTGGTTGCTCCTGCGTGCTTGTTTGATCTTGGTATCTTGGCTCAATATCATTGTTGGCAAAACCAGTTAATCCGAAAGAACTTCGGTTTTCGAAAAACTCTTGAAAGGAATGACCTGCTAAAAAATTCAGGTTATGACTCTCTTTAGCAAACACGTAATTTAAGGTGTTCTCAATTAAGCGATTGCTGTTTTTGGAATAAATTGAGTTCAAGGAGCCTAAATCTAGGCCTTCCAAAAGTGCATAAGGTAAGCTTTGAACAACTCTATCTGTGGAAGAGAAATCAACTCCAAGGTTCATCTTATAAGTAAGGCCCTTATAAAACTCTATACTCGGTGAGATATTAACAATAATTCTGTTATTGGTAGCTTCATCTGTATACAATTGCTGTCTCGCAATAGGATTAAGGATGTCGTCAAACAGAGTCGGCTGACCATTAGTGAGGGTTGGAATGGTAGGGTTTAATCGTAACATATCTACCACCGTAGAAACCTGATCTGGCCGATCGTTCTGAGTTTGAGCTCCTATAAAATTATAGGCGATTTTAACTTTACCATCAAAAGCATTTTGATTTAAATTCAACCTTCCAGAATAACGCTTCAAACTACTATTGTTTAAAATCCCCTCTTGATTATCAAGACCTAAAGAAGCGAAATAATTGAACTTTTCAGTTGCTGCTCCGCTCATAGATAGGTTGGTGGTGGTAGACTGTGCCGTTCTTGTTAGTTCGTCTTGCCAGTTGGTGTTTCCCCCTGCATCATATAGGGTTCCACCAGCACTTACAACTTGCTTTTTGAAATCCGCAGCACTGAAAACATCAATATCATTTGCCAACGATGAAGTGGCTGTTGTAACTGATAAATTAACTGTTGACTTACCTTCTTTACCCTTTTTGGTAGTGATTACAATCACGCCATTTGCTGCCCTCGCACCATAAATAGCTGAGGCCGAAGCGTCTTTCAAAACATTTATAGATTCGATGTCTTGGGGGTTAATAAAGTTAAGCGGATTACTCGCTATACCATTAGAAGCGTTATCTAACACAAAGCCATCGATTACATAAAGTGGCGTGGTACCCGATCTTAAACTTCCAACGCCACGAATCACCACGTCTTGAGCTGCCCCAGGCTCTCCACTCACAGAAGTTACGTTGACACCTGCGATTTTTCCCTGAAGCAACTGGCCCGGGTTTGCCACAATTCCTTTATTGAAATCTTCACTTTTAAGGGTTCCTACGGCTCCCGTAATATCTGTCTTCTTTTGTGTACCATAGCCCAAAACCACTATATCGTCAAGCTGATTTGCTTCTGGACTAAGCTGAACACTTATATTGGTTTGATTTCCAACTACAACCTCTGTTCTACCATAGCCTATAAAGTCCAAAATCAATGTCGCGTTTTGGTCCTTTACATTGATGCTAAACTTTCCTTCTGCATCACTTAAGACACCATTTGTAGTGCCTTTCTCAACAATAGAACAGCCTACGAGTGCTGAACCGTCAGTTCCATCTGTTACCTGTCCACTCACATTTAGGAGTAATGGAACAGCCAGAGCCGTATTGGCAATCAGCAACCCGAGCATGCCGAGACAAATTGCGAATGTTAAATAGCGTTTTTTCATAAGAATATTTTTTAGGTTTAACAAACACGATCCTACACCATTCATGCACTAACAGCAATAATGTTTATGTAATGAACGATTAAATTATTTTGTAATATTATTGCTTTTTGGTACTATTCCAAGCTTGTTTTGTGTTTATTTTGTCATATCCCTATCAGTTATCAACTATACAAAGACATTACTGCTATAATTCTAGCTATTCCAACATGTTTTTGAAGAGCCGATATAATTCTTTGAAGTCAATAAAAGCTTAATATGAGAGAAAAATAGACGTATAGCGAAAAGGAATTTATTAGTGTAAATCAGACTAAGTAAATTTCGCAGTCTCTGATAAATAGAAATAAAAACCGTTCTGGCCTCAATGAGTTAGGTATGGCTTGAGCTTATTTGAATCAATTTTTCATCAGAATTCATTTATCTTTAACAACTTCTGACAAACTTACCCAATGAAAAAAACACTCTTACTACTGATCTGTGCTCTTCAGGGCACAGCCCAAATACAAGTAAACAACATTCAAATAGCCCGTGATACGTGGGGTGTTCCACATATTTTTGCTAAAACAGATGCCGAGGTAGCCTACGGACTCGCTTGGGCTCATGCCGAAGATGATTTCAAAACGATACAATTGACTTTATTGGCGGGTAAGGGTCAACTAGCCAAACTTCAAGGGAAAGAAGGTGCTGCCATTGATTATGTAGCAGGTTTGCTAAGGACCAAAGAAACGGCCCAAGAGAAAATTGGCGAAATCTCTCCAGATTTTCTGGCCGTGGCCAATGGATACCTAGATGGCATAAACAAATACGCTGCCCTTCATCCTAATGAAGTCCTCGTCAAAAGAAGCTTTCCCATCAGCATGAATGATTATTTGTCGGCCATGTTACTCTCGCTCTCTGTTATATCAGGGGCAGATGGTGTTTTGAAGGATATTTTCAACGGCACAATAGAAAACCCTGCCACTAAAGAAGAAGTAAAAGGTTCCAACGCCTTTGCTTTCTCGGCGTCTAAGACTACAACTGGAGAAACCTTCTTAAACATAAACTCTCATCAGCCATTGGAAGGGCCTGTGGCTTGGTATGAGGCTCATCTGCATAGTGAAGAGGGCTGGAATATGCTCGGGGGCTTATTTCCGAGTGGATGTGTTATTTTTCATGGCACCAATGAAAACTTAGGATGGGCTCACACGGTAAACCATCAAGATAAAATAGATGTCTTTAAGCTGGAGATGAAGCGTAAAAACTCCCGAAAATATTTATTTGATGGCGAATGGTTAAAGCTAGAAAAGAAAAAAGTTAAGCTTAAAGTCAAAATGGGAGCATTTACGTTACCTATTTCTAAAAAAGCCTTTTGGAGTGTTTACGGGGCTACCTTACGTAACGACCGAGGCACTTATTCTATCAGAATGGGGGCCAATCAAGAGGTTAGGGGCGTAGAAGAATGGTATCGCATGAACAAGGCAAAAACCTTTGAAGAGTTTTATGAGGCTATGGAGCTAATTGCCATTCCTGGCTTTAATACTATTTACGCCGATAGCGACGACAATATATTCTTCGTTTCTAACGGAAACATACCCTTTAGAGATCCTGGTTTTGACTGGAAAGGCGTTTTACCCGGAAACACATCTCTAACACTATGGGATAGCTACCATCCGTTTAGTGATTTACCACAATACTTAAATCCAGATTCTGGGTATTTATACAATTCTAACAATACCGTTTTTCATGCCAGCTCTCCTTCTGATAATTTAAATCCGAAGAGTTTCGATGCCACAATGGGCTACCCCTTGAAAGACAATAATAGAAGCATGCGATTTGTAGAACGAATTTCGGCCTATGATAAAGTAAGCTATGCCGACTTTAAGTCTATGAAGTACGACGGCCAGTATCCCTCTAAGTTTCATTTCCCTATTGACATAAATGCTATTTGGGAGATGGACTCCAAACTCTTTCCAGCAATCGAGAATGAAATTGAACTACTTCAAAACTGGGACAGAAAGTCGAACATAGAAAATGTAGGTGCTGGGTTTTTCTCCGTATTAATTTACAAAATAAATGAGCAGTATCATGGCAAAGGAATCCTAACTGGGCCTATAGCGGTCAAACTCATCACAGAAACCAAAGTTCATTTGATTGAGCATTTTGGCAAATCAAAAGTGCCTTTAGGAGAGGTCCAAAAACTGGTCCGCGGAGAAAAAGAAATAAGACTTCCAGGCCTACCAGACGTATTGGCTGCCATGTATACCAGCCCTCACAAAGATGGTAAACGCAAAGGGATTGCTGGGGAGTCTTATATTCAGCTTGTCCGCTACAAAAAAGGTGAGCTTCCAAAAATAGAAACGGTCATTAATTATGGATCATCTAATCATATTGAAAGCCCTCATTACGCCGACCAAATGGAGCTGTTTGTTCAGCAGAAAACAAAGAAAATGACCCTAGACAAGGCCACCGTTATTAAAGATGCAGTACGTATTTACAGTCCCCAATAAACTATTTCAATTTTCACTTAACCCAATGAAAAAGCTTCTGTTTTGATCTACTTTTATAATCGTCTTCAATGTTTCTGCACAGCATGAAACCATCATTGCCAATCCCGAAGAATATGGTATTTCTAGCAATCGCCTTAAAACTTTGAATATTGGCATTGGCCAAATGCTAGAGAAAAGCAAAACGCCAGGTGCTGCCGAGGCAATATTAAAAGATGGAAAACTGATTTATCAAAATGCCTATGGCTACCGAGACTTGATGACAGAAAGTCTAATGAAAACCGATGATATTTTTAAGATTTACTCCATGACCAAACCTATCACCTCCGCTGCCATAATGATGTTATGGCAGCATGGGCTACTGAAGTTAAGCGACCCCATTCATAGGTATATTCCAGCTTTTAAAAACATGACGGTGGCCAAAGAAAATGACGCCCAAACAGAAATCATTGACACAGTTGAGGCTCAAAACCCATTACCATTCAAGACCTTCTTAGGCATACTTCAGGGCTGGGCTATGGCCTTTTTGGTAAGCAAACCGCTTTTAGAAAAACCTACTCCACCGCACAAATAAGTACTTCTGGAGTTAGCAGCGAGGAATTTGTTGATAATCTAGCCAAACTCCCGCTCAAGGGCGAACCTGGAGAAGTCTGGAATTACAGCTATTCCACAGATGTTTTAGGTAGAATCGTGAAAATTATTTCTGGCCAGAGGCTTGGCGAATTCTTGAAAGAGAATGTTTTCGACCCATTAGGAATAGGAGACACTGGATTCTTCATGCCCAAAGAAAAGATGCATAGAGTAGCCCAAGGCTACGACTATTTCACCAAAAAGCATCCAGTCTATTTACTAGACGCCGGAAAAGAACCAAGTATTGACTCTGGAGCAGGAGGATCGCTTTCTACACTAAAAGACTATGGAAAGTTTTCACAAATGATACTTAACAAAGGCCAACTAAATGGTACGAGGGTTTTAGGCTGCAAAACAGTGGCCTATATGACGGCCAATCATATTTCTGACCAAGTAGACAAAGGAGACCTTTATCTGCCGGGAGATGGTTACGGCTTTGGGCTGGGCTTTGCGGTGAAAACACACAGCGGCCTTTCTCCTGAAGTGGGCTCTAAAGGAGAGCGTGCTTGGAGCGGATGGGCTGGCACAGGATTTTGGATAGACCCAGAAGAAAATATGATTAGCCTATTTATGATTCAAGACGTTATTAACGCAGGCTCTCCTCTCCGTTCCCGATTTAAATCAATGGTTTATCAAGCCATTATTGACTAAATAAGAACCCACTTAAAGCAAAAAAGGAAGCCTCTGACGAAGCTTCCTTTTTCTTATCTATTCTTTTGAGAATTTTATCCTATCATAAGAGACTCTCTACGTCTCATTTTTCCGGCAGGTATACCAAACATCATTTTAAATCTTCTACAGAAATAAGCCGTGTCTTTATAGCCCACTTCCGCTCCGATAGCTCTAATGCTCTTCTTCGAAGTTCTCAATAAGGTAACCGCTGCCTCCATACGTTGGTACTCAATGTAGTCTTGTGGATTGATTCCTGTCAGCATTTTGAAATATTGACCCACATAATCTTCAGATACGTTAGCAACGTTAGCCAGTTGCTTATTGGACAAATCACCCTCTAAATGCTCTTTGATATAAGCAAAAATATCTATTAAACGAGGGTCTTTAAAGTAGGTACTGTTTGTGGCTAATTGCTCTACAAACATCTTATTCCTTAAAATATACCGGATAATCTCAATAACGATTTCCTCCGTCTTATTCATTATAACTCTACCCCGACCCGCCTCATCTGTAAAGTCTTCTATCAAAATATCTTTGATGAGACCAGAAAGCTTGCTGTCGTTTCTGATAAAGAATGGCGGAATATCTAGCGAAGTAAAGAAATTCACAGAATCAAATACTTTTGCCTCAAAAGCCACAAGGCCAAAAGAGTTTCGAACCTTTCCAATTTCATGGGGAATAGACATAGCATCAAAGTAATGCTCCCTTCTAGTCATGAATTCCTCGTAAGAAATTTGTTTGGCCTCACCTACACCATAGGTGATGTTTGAAGATTTTCCGCCAGGAATAAAGAGCATGTCTCCTGCCTCAATCTTCTCCTCAACACCCTCTAAAACGACCTTGCCGTCATAGAGAATAAGCAAAGTGTTTTCTACATCATAGAAATTCTTGATGGTAATGGGTTGAAGTATATTAATATGCCTAGCCTTGGCAAACTTCACCCCAAGCGACTCGATAATTTTATTATAATCTTCCATAAAACTTCTTTCTTATCTAATTGTAATGGTTGAACGGTAGAGAAAATTCATTCGTCTCTTGTACAAAACTAATAATATATTCCAAAGCATCAAATCCAAACGCCCCAGCAAATGTTTAATTAGTTATACGAAAGCCTTTAAAAAAGGACATTTTTCTATGAAAAATCTAAGTTTTTTTCAGAAAACAGATGTGTTTGTAAATAGGTAAAATGGTAAGAAACCTAGATATATGGCACTAGGACATAAAAAAAGCCCTCTTTCGAGGGCATTCACTCATTTATATTTTCTTCTTAAATTAACTTAAAATACTACGGGCTATAACCAATCTTTGAATTTCTGAGGTCCCCTCATAAATTTCAGTAATCTTAGCATCACGCATCATTCTTTCTACATGATATTCTTTAACATAACCATAACCACCATGTACCTGGACAGCCTGAGTAGTTACCCACATCGCCACTTCAGATGCAAATAATTTTGCAATGGCCGCAGATTCTGAGTAATTCTTCCCATCGTCTTTGTCACAAGCCGCTTTATATATAAGGTATCTCGCCGCTTCAATTCGTGTTCTCATATCCGCTAATTTAAACTGAATGGCTTGATGTCGGGAGATTTCTTTTCCAAAAGCTTTTCTTTCTTTAGAATATTGAAGGGCTCTTTCATAAGCTCCCGACGCTATACCTAATGCCTGAGCCGCAATTCCAATTCTACCACCATCTAGGGTTCCCATAGCTATTTTAAAACCATGGCCGTCATCTCCTAACCTATTATCTTTCGACACCTTGGCATCTGTAAACATTAGAGAGGTTGTGTCTGAAGAGCGAATACCCATTTTATCTTCTTTTTTTCCTACCACAAAACCTTCTGTTCCTTTTTCAATGATAAGAGCATTTATTCCCCTGTGTCCTTTTTCAGCATCCGTTTGTGCTAAAACAAGTGCAATGTCTGAAGAGCCTCCATTACTTATCCAATTCTTTGTTCCATTTACGAGGTAGTGATCGCCTTTATCTTCAGCCGTCGTTTTTTGAGAAGTGGCATCTGAACCCGCCTCAGGTTCTGAAAGACAAAAGCATCCCAACTTTTCACCTGCGGCTAGTGGAATTAGATATTTTTCTTTTTGCTCCTGAGTCCCGTGTTTTTCTAGCCCCCAACAAACCAAAGAGTTATTAACAGAGACTATTACACCTGCCGAAGCATCAATTTTTGAAATTTCTTCCAATGCAAGAACATAAGAAATAGTATCCATCCCTCCCCCTCCAAAATCTGGAGAAACCATCATGCCCATAAATCCCAATTCCCCCAACATTTTCACTTGTTTAGTAGGGAATTTGGAGTTTGTGTCACGCTCAATAGCGTCGTGAAGCAGTTCTTTTTCAGCAAAACCTCTCGCTGCATCTCGAACGGCCAACTGCTCTTCTGATAGGTTAAAGCTTATTCCTTGCATTTTCTTTGTTGATTATTATTATTACCAAAGCTACAAGAAGTAATAATAGTATGCAAGCATACCATTATTGGGCGAGCAATAAAAAAACGCCACGGACATCCGCTGAGGTTTTTACGTCTTTATGCTTAAATGTTACGCCACGCCACCATTCACAGAAAGTGTGTGGCCACTTACGTAGCCGGCCTCTTCTGATGCAAGATATAAATAAGCATTAGCTATATCTATCGGCTCTCCCAACCTTCTAACGGGTATGCCTGCAATAAATCCTTTTCTAATTTCATCTGGAATGCTATCCGTCATGTCAGTTTTTACGAAACCCGGTGCTACGGCATTAGCGGTGATATTATGCTTTCCAAATTCCTTAGCCCAAGTTTTCACCATACCAATGATGGCCGCCTTAGCCGCCACATAGTTTGTTTGACCAAAGCCTCCAGTAATTCCAACCACAGAAGAGGTACAGATAACTCTACCATATTTCTTCTCTATCATGTGTGGCACTACAGCTTTAGTACAATTAAAAACACCAGTTAAATTGATATCAATAACTTTTTGCCAATCTTCCAGCTCCATTTTCAAGAAACTCTTATCTCTTAAAATACCTGCATTATTTACCAAAATATCAATTTGACCATAATGCCCTATGGCCTTCTCAACCGCCGCGGTAATAGAAGCCACATCGGTAACATCCACTTTTTCAAATTGGCAGTCATAGCCAGCATCACGAATGCTTTGAGCTGCCTCAACTCCTTCTTCAAGGACATCCCAAATAAGTACCTTGGCTCCTTCTTTAACGAATAAATCTGCTGTGGCTTTGCCAATTCCTCTGGCACCGCCAGTCACTATTGCTATTCTGTCTTTTAATCTCATTTTTTGTTGCTGTTTGAGTGATATTAATCACGTATTCAGGTTTCTATTAAATCATTTAAACGCCTTTGGCCACAAAAGGTGGTTTTACTATTTGAGCCTTTAAGGACTTGTTTCTCACTTTTACGTAGATCTCTGTCCCGGCCTTTGCATAGGCTTTTTTAACATAACCTAGGGCTATCCCTTTTTTTAGACTTGGGGACATGGTTCCTGAGGTTATCTCGCCAATAACTTCGTCGGCCTTATTACAGATTTCATAATGAGCTCTTGGTATGCCTCTTTCGAGTAATTCTAGGGCCACCAACTTGCTTTCTAGGCCGTTTTCCTTTTGCTTTTTTATAATATCGGAGCTTACAAAATCTTTTGTGAATTTAGTTACCCATCCCAGTCCTGCCTCTAAAGGAGAGGTTTCGTCTGTTACGTCATTGCCATAAAGACAATAGCCCATTTCAAGCCTAAGGGTGTCTCTTGCTCCGAGTCCGATTGGCTTGATATCAAACTCTGCTCCTGCTTCAAAGATTTTCTCCCACAAGGCTATGGCTTCCGCTTTAGGCACATACAGTTCAAAACCTCCTGCACCTGTATATCCCGTGGCAGATAGAATAACATCCTTTACACCTCCAACCGTGCCTTTAGTGAAGCTGTAATATTCAATAGTATCAAGAGGAATATGAGTCATTTTTTGTAGCGTCGCAATGGCATTAGGCCCTTGCACTGCAAAAAGGCATAGGTCATCAGACCAGTTTAGCATCTCAACGCCTTCCCCTTTATATTTCTGAATATGATTCCAGTCCTTTTCAATGTTAGAGGCATTTACCACCAACATATATTCGTCTTCGTCAATTCTATAAACCAACAAATCGTCTACTACTCCTCCCGTTTCGTTAGGTAAATAGCTGTATTGAGCTTTGCCATTATATAAAAGCGAAGCGTCATTAGCCGACACTTTCTGAATCAATGCCAAGGCTCCAGGCCCTTTGACATAAAACTCGCCCATGTGGCTTACGTCAAAAACGCCAACACTATCACGAACGGCTAGGTGCTCTTCATTATCAGAAGAATACCTTACGGGCATGTCGAAGCCTGCAAAGGGCACCATTTTGCCGCCAAGGCCTATGTGTAAATCATTTAAAGGAACGTGCTTTACTTCTGACATAATTATGTGTTGTTGATTGAAACTTTCCCCTCTTTGAGTACCAGCGTCTTTGTGACGCAAGCTGGAATTTCCTCTAGGTTATGGCTTACAAAAATCAAGGTTTTATGGAGTTTTATGGCTATAGAATTAATTAAATCTCTGAAATAAATCATGTGACTGTAGTCTAGGTTTTGACAAGGTTCATCTAAAAGTAGCACTTCTGGGTTTTTTATAAGTGCCCTTGCTAATAAAACCATCCGCTGCTCTCCTACAGAAATTTCGTTAAGTTTTCTATCCTTTAGCGTTTGTATATTTAATAGGTCACTAATTTTAGAAACCCTTAATTTGTCTTGTTCTGTAGGCTGCTTATTCAAACCTATGGTATCATAAAGACCAGAGGCTATGACCTTCCAAGCCACCATGTTTTTAGGAAAGTAAATGTGCATTTCTGGAGATAAATATCCTATTCGTCGCTTTATATCCCAAATAGTTTCTCCCGAACCTCGCTTCTTATCAAAGAGATAGAGTTCATTTCTATAGGCTTGTGGATTATCGGCAGTAACTAGGCTTAGCAAAGTGCTTTTCCCAGAACCGTTTGGACCCAAAAGTGCCCATTTTTCACCCTTTTTTACTTCCCAATCTATTTCATCCAAGACCACTTTATCACCATATTCTACCTTGGCCTTCACCATTTTTATGGCACTGGTATATTCGGTAGTCGGAGTTGATATAAATTCCGCCCATAAATTTTCCTTTATAATAAGCTCCTTTACTTCAAAGTCAAGCTTTGGAAAAGGTTTTTCAAAAATGTTTACTAACTCCCCTTTCTCTAGGCAAATCAATTTATTTATACGATTGGGCAGTTCATTTAATGCCGCCACTAATACGATCTGGAGATCCAGGCTGTCCAACAATTTTATTAAAGAGGCCTTACTTTCAACATCCAGCCCTACGAAAGGACAGTCCAGTAAAAGAACCTTGGGTTTCTTTAATAAAGCGATGGCAATTAATGTCCGCCGTGTTTCTCCGTTTGATAGACTTGTTACTTTTCTCTCTAAAAGATGTAGAATATTCATTTTAACGCCCATTTCTTCAACTTCAGAACGTTCGTAGATAGCTGCAGTTAGCTCTACAGAATTGAGGTTTACCGTGCCTACCGGTAAAATCTGGTTTTGAATTACCTCATAAACTGTAGGGCCAATCTCGGAGTCATAGGCATGATACCTCTGCTGGTAATATTGATACGCGGCCCCCACGATTCTGCTAAAGCCATAATCTCTAGGAATAAGCTCTATTTCGCTATAGTGTGGTTTAGTGATTTTGCCCTGAAAGGGAAATACCTTTCCTGCAATTATATCTAATAAGGTACTCTTTCCCGAACCATTAGGTCCTACGATAGCCAAATTCTCGTCTTTCCCAATTCTTAAATCAATGTTTTTGAGAATGAGATTTTCCCCCTTTTTAACACTAAGTTTATTAAAATGAATCATTACGATATTTTTGGTTCAAGGAGTTAATGAATCCCGTGCTCTTGAGTAAGGTAATAATACTCTCCACAGTGCGGACATGCTATTTTATCGCTGTTTTTACGCTTTGTTCTTGTCTGTTCTGTAAAACCTAGAACCAAAATACCCGTGGGCAAGGCAAAAATAGCCACTCCCAAAACGGCCATTAAGCCCCCCAAAACCTTGCCAAAAGGTGTAATAGGATGCATGTCTCCATAACCTACCGTAGTCATGGCGTTTACGCCCCACCAAAGAGAATCTGGAATACTAGCAAATATATCTGGTTGGGCAGGGTGCTCTATGTAGAAAACTAAACTTGAGGAAATTAGAAGCAAGAATATTATGAAGGACATGCTCAAAAGCAGTTCTTCCTTTTTGGCTTTCAGCACATTTTGTATAACAATAAGTGCATGAAAATAGCGGCTCACTCTAAAGAGACGGAACATTCTTAAAATTCTAAGTATTCTAACAAACCCCAGATCTGCCGTAAAGTAAGAATAGTAAAAAGGAAAGATTGCTAGCAAATCAATAAGCCCCCAAATTGAAAAAACAAACTTTAACCGACCATAAAAAGGATGTTTGTATTGCGGGTCTTCGACACAAGACCAAACTCGCAAGAGATATTCAATAGTAAATACGACTACAGAGAAAACTTCAAACTCTAAAAAGAATGTATTGTACCTAGCACCAATGGAAGGAACCGTATGGAGAATAATAGCCACGGTATTCAAGAAAATAAGTATAGTTAGGGATATATTAATCGCAAACCCAAGACCTCTCTTATCCTTGAACTTTATCTCTAGTACCTTATTTACTTCTTTTCTTAAGCCCATTAGTCTCAATTTTCTACTAAACTAAACTATAAGCCTTTTAATTAAAAGCTACTATCTATTTTAGGCGGAAGAAGCTTGTACATGACAGGAGTAACAATCCTTGTTAAAATCAATGATGAAATTAGCCCACCTATGATCACCAATGCCAACGGAGAAAATAAAGGCGAATGTTCTAACACCAGAGGCGTTAGACCTCCTATGGCCGTCAAGGTTGTTAAAACAATCGGAATAAATCTTGTTTCTCCAGCCTTCTCAATAGCTTCATCTATACCAAGACCTTCGTCCGATCTTAGATAATTGGTATAATCTACTAGCAGAATAGAGTTTTTAACCTCTATACCCGCGAGGGCGATTATACCAACCGTAGCCGTAAAGGATAGTGAGTTTCCCGTTAAATAAAGAATAACCACAGCACCAATTATTCCTAGCGGGATTACAGAAAGGACAATTAATGAACTTTTGAAGGTTTTAAATTCTAAAATAAGAATTGCCAAAATTCCAAAAATAGTAATTACAATAATATTAGCAAGGCCACCGAAAGTCTCCTGCTGTCTTTCAAGTTCACCTGAAATCTTATAACTATAGCCCTGCGGAAATTCTATTTTCTCTAGTTTTTCCATAAATGCTTCATTGACTGCCGGAGTGAGATAGCCGTCCTTTACAAAAGCCGTAACGCTCACAAATCGCTCTAGGTCACGGTGATAAATGGCGTTAGAAGAACTTTCAAATACTACATCTGCCAACTGTTTTAAGGGTATTTGGCCACCATTTCCCGCTGTAAAGAAAATTTTGTCAAAAACAGAAAAGTCCGGCTTTTCTTCGCTGGGCACACCAATAACAATATCATATTGATCTCCTTTTTCATCTCTATAAGAGCCTATTCCTAGGCCAGAAATAGCCATTCTGATATTCTTGTCAATTTCTGAAATAGGAATGCCTAGCATACCCGCCTTATCCTTATTGATTTTTACCCTTAAATTAGAATTTATCTGAGTGGAGGGGTTCCTAACATAGATAGTTCCTTCCGTTTCCAAGTACGCCTTTTCTATTTCCATAGACAACTCTCTTAGTTTATCTGTCTCTTCGCCCATGATTCTCACAGCTAGTGGTGCGGCTACTGGAGGACCCTGCTCAAATTCCTTTACCGTAATCTGGGCACCAGGGTAGGCCCCAAGTTCATCCCTAAGTTCATTGACGAGAGCCGTCATTTCTGGAACTTCTGTGTCTTCATTCAGTTGAACAAACAGTTGAGCGAAATTGGGACTTGCTCCTCCCTTCGGCAGAAGATTATAATAGATTCTAGGATTGTCTTTCCCTATATTGGACGCATAGTTTCGAACGATTTCCTTCTTTGCCAGAACGTTTTCTACAAACCTTACTACCTCATCTGTTTTTTCCAGATTAGTGCCGAGAGGCGTAACAATGTTTACCAAGACTTGTGGTTTTTCGGACTTGGGAAAAACACTAATTCCTATGACTTGAATCAAAAACAAACTGCCCACGAATAATACAACCGTTATCATCAGGGTAATTACTGGATTATTTAACGACCAATGTAAAACTTTTCTGTAAGAAGCCTCAATACCCTTTTTCATGTATTGCAGCACAATGTTTCCTTCTTCCGTCGTGTTTCTAGACATCAGTAAACTGGCCAAGAAGGGTACAATAGTTATGGAAACGAAAAGTGAGGCAATCACCGTAGTAATTACAGCCATGGGTAAACTTCGAATAAACTCTCCGGCCGATTCTGGAAGAAACAACAGTGGTAAAAAAGCAAAAACTAATGTTGCAGTACAGCCTACCACCGCCAAGCCAATTTGCTTTGTAGCCAATACCGCGGCGTCCTTTCGGCTATGCCCTTCTCTTAAAAACCTGGAAATGTTTTCAACTACCACTATAGAGTCATCTACCAAAAGGCCAAGGGCTATTACTAAACCTACCACAGACATTTGATTAATTCCAAAGCCTAAAAGGTCTAGGCCTGTCAGGCCTATCGCTAATGAAAGCGGTATGGATATCATGACAATTAAGGCTGCCCTAAAGCCTAAAGGAATTAAGGTTATTAAGACTAAAAGAATGGCTATTCCAAAATCTTTGGCTAGACCCAATAATCTTTTAGAGACACTTTTCGCCTGATCAAAGCTCTTTTCAAAGGCAAACTGCTTCGGAAGGGTTTCTTGGAAGTTTTCAATGATAGGCCTAATCTCTTCCGTAACTTCAAAAATATTGGTGTTCTTTTTTTGAGCCGCTGTTACGAAAACGGCCCTTTTACCATTCAGCCTTGCCTTGTAGGTGGTTTCTTCATAGCCCATTTTCACTTCCGCTATGTCTCTTAAGTAAGTCACTTGAGTCCCAGATGTGGCTACTATAGTATTTCTTATTTCTTCTAAAGAGCTAAAAGAACCAGAGGTCTTAACATTCAACTTACGTGAACCTATTTCTATTGAACCCCCTGGAATATCAGTATTTCCCGCCTGAATTAACCCGATAACCATGTTTAAAGGAATCTTATACTGGGCCATCCTATCGGTATTCAATTCAATGCTTACCCTCTGATTAGGATAAGCATGAGTCTCCACCGCTTTAAGGTTTTTCACTTTGGAAAGATCGTCCTTTAGGCGTTCTGCCTGCTCTTCCATGTCAGCATAAGGAGCGGTTTCAGACATGATGGCACACTGAATAATGTTTACCGTTTCTGGGGTGTACCTAAAAACATCTATGCTGTAAATGTCTTTGGGTAACTTGTTTTTTATGGCATTAATCTCTCTTAGCGTTTCACCATACTTTTCATCATCATCCACAGAATGATTAAACTCCACTGTGATATTTGCTAAGCCATCAGAAGAAGTAGAAAACACGTTTTTAACATCATCTAGTGTATTTAAACGCTCCTCAATAGGTTCTGAAATAAGTTTCTCAATGTCCTCTGGACTTGTACCAGGAAAAATAACCACAACAGAATTATAGGTGGCCTTCAGAACAGGATCTTCTGCCTTAGGCATGGTAAACAAAGAACTGATTCCGAGAACCAGGATCATTACAAAAATGATGATGGTAAACTGATAATTTTTAACTGAAAATTCGGCTATTTTCATATTACTCTTTGCTTACGTTCACTTTTTGACCATCACTCAGAAAATTCGCTCCAAATACTATGAGGGAGTTTTCCAGGTTAAGCCCTGACATTACCACCACTTTATTCTGCCATATTTGACCAATCTTAACAGCAGTCTTCTTTGCTATACCTCCTTCCAGTAAAAACACAAAAGCATCTTTTTCGTCTGCCTCTACCAATGCCTCAATAGGAACCATGAGTAAAGTTTTCTCGGAACTAGAGAGGATATTTGCTTTAGCGACAAAGCCAGATAACAATCTTTTCCCTTTTCCATCAAGTGTTAATTCTACTTCATAAGTACCTGTGGCTGGATTTACACTTTGGGCTATTTGACTGACTTTAGCCATAAATTCCTCCTCAGGATAGGCATCCAAGTAAACCTTTGCTTTCTCCCCTAACTTTACTTTCACTATATCTTTATCTGCCAATCCTATATTGACGTTAAAAGCGGATGCCCCTCCGGCCAGTACAAGGACTGGAGCAAATGGGGTAATAAGTTCACCCTCTTCCGCTATCTTCATAAGGATTTTGCCAGATTTTGGAGCGTAAATCCTAGAAAGTCTTTGATTATAAACCGCAGCATCTAACCTTTCCTTAGACAAGTTATAGCCTGTTTTAGCGTCTTCTAAGGCAGACCTTGTGGCTATTTCATCCTTTACAAGTTTCTTAGCCTTTTCTAAATCTCTTTCTGCTTTTGCCAAGCCAAGTTTCACTTGATTGACGCCCGCATCAATTTCAGACATATCCAATTCTGCCAAAAGCTGACCTTTTTTAACATACTGGCCCTCTTTGACATGCATCCCTTTAATTAATCCACCCGATTTAAAAGCTAGTTTCAATTCCGACTTAGAACTTAAAATACCACTTCCGGTCATATTATTCCTGATAGTTATCATTTCTGGTTTATCCACAGAAACAGACTGAAGCTCTTCTTTGGCTTTGGCTTTTTCTTCTTCAGCAGTACAAGAGAATAGTGCCAACCCTAAGCTTAATGTGTAATATAGTTTTTTCATTTTCCTCTGATTTTTAGAGCCCACTCACTTTATCTAAAGCCGACTTTTTGAGCCATACATCAAACTGAGCTAAACGGCTGCTTAGCTCTGAAATCAGATGGTCATTTTGAACCTTAAGTACCTCTATATATAATGCATCATTATTTTCATACTTCTTTTTTGTCATTGCCAGTAGTTTCTGGGTTGAAAAAACTCCCATAGCAGTGAGTTTACCTTTAGAAATAGCCGCCTCGATCTCAAAGAGGGCTTGAGCGACTTGAAGTTTAACCTGAGAAACGGTCTCTTGCTCTTTCAAACTCAGGATTCTTTCTTGAATCTTAGTTTGCTCTATTTTATGCTTTTTCTCTCCGCCATGAAAAATATCCCAATTCATCCCAATCTGCACCAGGGCATAGCCTTGGCCTTTGAACTGATACCCGTAACCTTGCATTCCAGCATTTCCACCAATAAAGAAATTAGGCCGTTTTGCGTTTTGTTCCTGCATTTCTAGCAATGTCCTTGTGGCCGTCTTGCCCATTTTCAATTGTTCAAACTCCGGCCTATTCAATAATGCAGCATTTTGATAGCTGTCTAAAGACAATAAAATGGGACTGAATAAGAATAAAGAGGAATCTACTTCTATGAGATCATCTGCTTGACGGTTTATGAGAAAATTAAAATAGGCGGCCGCGACTTTACTGTTTTTCAAAGCCGTCGTTTTGTCAGATTCTAGTTTACTTATTTCATATTCAGAAGCATAAATGACCTCCTTAAGGGCAACGTCGTTCGCAACTAACTTTTCGTTGAAAGCTAGATAATCGTGTAAGAAGGCAAGGGAGTTGTCATAAACCTTCATGGCTTCTAAGCTTTGGAGATACTGGTAGTAGGCAGCTTCAATCTGATATTTTAATTCGTAGGCCAAAAGACGCTTCTTGGACCTTTCGGAGTTTGACAAGTCCGTTTTAAGCTTAATGTTATACTTGATATTAGAATTAAAAAGAGGCAGCTGAAAATCTACCTTGGTTTCCTGAAAGTTGTTTGGCAAAAACTGAATTTCTTCATTTTCTACTTGTGGAAAATCATTGCTCGCGGTAAGCTGGTTTAGTGTGTTATAAACCGGGTTGAGCAAATCTCCTATAGGAAAAGCAATTTTTCTGCCTCCTGCAGCCAGTGTATAGGTTGGGCTAAAGGCTATTTTGGGGAATAAGTTTGATCGAGCTTCGTCAATTGCACTTATTGCCTTTTCTATCTCCAAACTCTGCTGCTCGAGTGCTAAATTGCCTTCCAGACCTGTTTGAACATAAACCTCTAAAATGGCTGACTGCCCAAACGTAACTTGTGAGCTGATGAGAATTAAGAATAGTAGTTTTTTCATAGTATTGTTGCAATAGAGTTGCCTACATACTCGTCTTTATTAGGTTAGAACTCGCCTTTGAGAGTAGCCTCCCGTCCTTGTCTACTATCTCACAAACCACATGCGAAAGCACTTTTCCGGCTCTAACCACTTTGGAATTTGCAGTAATGGTGTCTCCCAGTTTGCTTGGCCTTAAAAAGTCTACGGTGAGATTAGTGGCTACGAAAAAACCTTGGTTACCCAGTGTAAATAGCGTCATTCCCATAATTTCATCCATAATGCCCGCTGTAGCCCCACCGTGCATATTCCCATAAGGGTTTGTGAACTCCTTTCTTACCTCAAACGCAATGGAAACCTCGCCTGCTTCTACGGCTAAGAGCTTCCCATTAAGCCAGCCTCCGAATGGAGACGGGCTTGAGTCTTTAGACTCCTGCCCAATCCTTTTTTTTAAATCTTCTACTATATTGTTCATCTTAGTTGTCTTCCTAGTTTTTGGGTTTTCATAATCCATTTGTCTCGAAATGCTTGTTTTGACAGTCGTATGGGACCTGCCAAAGTGATTTTTACTGGGCTAAATCCTGTAAACCTGAACGTCATGTTTTTTACAGCCCTATGGCTTGGTGCAAAATAGTTAAGCCAATAATACCAAGGTGGCTGATCCATCGTCGTGATTATTCTAGCAGAACGTCCTTTTAATAGTTTATCCCAAAAAAGAGAATTTTCTCTTTTTTGAAAAGCCATTCCTGGCAGAAAAAGCCTGTCAAAAAAGCCTTTTGTAACCGCTGGCAAGCCTCCCCACCAGAGCGGATGAACAAGAACCACATGGTTTGCCCACTTTATTTTATCCCATGCGGCCAGTAAATCAGGCTCTAAGTCTGTTCTGTTATTATAGCCATATTTAAGGTTCGGGTTAAAGTCAAGCTCTACTATATTAACTACCTCCACTTCTGCCCCTGTTTCTAAGGCTCCTTTTTTATAGGCTTGTCCCAGAGCAAAACAATAGCTGTCTTTATTCGGATGCCCCTGTAGTATCAGTATTTTTCTCATATTCTTCCCATGTTGGTATCTTTAAATGCTGTTTCGTGCTTTAACCCGTAGCCAAAAACTCTATCCATGGCGGAGTGAGCAAAAAGTATGATTCCTGTAATTTCGAGTACTTCATGGCTCAAGTAAACACCAGCCACAAAAACAGCAATACCTAAAGCCTTATGATGAAAAAAGTTATAAAGCCATGCTCCCGGTTTGGGACCAATTAAATACCCAATCATACTTAAACCTGGAAGGAGAATCAGAACCAAGAACCACCACCATGCACAGGAGGTTTGACTAAAAATAAAGATGCCAAGGCCAAACTGTGCCAACTCTTCAAGTGTTAATAGCTTTTTCATGTCGTTTGGGGCTCTTTATAAGAGCATTTCAGGTTTTCTACAAAAATTTTGTACGCTCTCATCATTCTGGCCAGAGAAACATCGTCCTTTTCAGAAAACATTTCTAGCCTTTTCCTAGACTTCAAGGTCACTAATCCGTGAACGAAGCTCCAGATCATAAGAGAGGCGTCATCCAAATCATAACTACTTAAATAGCCCTCCTTTTGACAATCTGCTACAAGATACCTTAGAAGTTCGAAGGCTTTCATGCCATCATCCCAAATCTCATTATTACATTCAAGGGTCTCCATGGGAGCCTCCATGATAAACATGAGGTTATAGAGTTCTGGGTTTTCGAAAGCAAATTTGATGTAGTTCTTTCCCATGTGTTCCAGTCTATCTACAGCTTTCTCTGCCAATGGAATGTCACTTAACGCGAGGATTAAGGCCTGAAATGCTTCTACATGAAGTTCAAAGAGTAGTTCATTCTTGTCTTTAAA
>Ga0075117_1000472_pt1 | contig 27529 bp, 28 predicted proteins | sample AntAceMetag02UKJ_FD_69789 | JGI IMG/M metagenome (GOLD analysis project Ga0075117, IMG submission 69789) | Saline lake microbial communities from Ace Lake, Antarctica - Antarctic Ace Lake Metagenome 02UKJ | ecosystem: Environmental > Aquatic > Non-marine Saline and Alkaline > Saline | place... | reverse complement strand
GTTTTTAAATCTGGCGATGCCATGAAGTCAGAGCTGGTTAAAAATGAAATTGAGAATAACGATATGGATTGTATCCTACTAAATAAAAAAGATACTATGTACCCTATGTTTGGGCTATATCTACTGCATGTTAGAAAAGCAGATGCCGCAGTGGCTAAAATAATTATTGACGTTTTTATGAATAAGAATGACGCAGAGACTGAGTAAATATTCAAACCTTACCCAGCGGATTATTGCTGCGTTAATAGGTGTTACGATAATCATTAGTGGTATGCTTTATTCTGATTATACCTTTTGGTTAGTTTTTCTTTTTATTTCGGTAATGACCCAATACGAGTTTTACAGGCTTGTGGGTCTTAACGGAAACCTCCCATTAACCATTTATGGTACTTTTTGTGGAGCAGTGTTAAATATCCTTGTTTTCTTTATAGAGAAAGGAGACTGGCCATTCAGATATTATTATTGGTTAGTGCCACTGATGGCTACCACTTTTTTTATAAAACTCTATAAAAGGACAGATGTCAAACCCTTTGAGAACTTAGGATACACTTTTTTGGGAATGATTTACGTAGCTGTTCCATTTGCTTTGGTAAATGAAATGGTCTTAGAATCTCATCACTATAAGCCACTTCTAATGCTCGGTATTCTCATTACTTTATGGGTAAATGATAGCGGGGCCTATTTTGTAGGAACCTTACTTGGAAAGCGTAAGTTATTTGAACGTATATCTCCCAAAAAAAGCTGGGAAGGTTTTTTTGGAGGAGCAATATGCTCTTTCTCCGCAGCGTTAGTGTATTCTAGGTTTTATACGCCCATTGAGTCTTGGAAATGGTTGGTGATTGCAGGTATTATTGTCATCACAGGGACTCTTGGAGATTTGGTAGAGTCTTTATTTAAAAGAAGTATTTCTATAAAGGATTCGGGTTCTGTAATTCCTGGCCATGGCGGGTTCTTAGACAGGTTTGACGGTCTATTGCTTTCTATGCCATTTATACTTACTTTTCTCAAAATAATCGCTTAATGCGTCACAAGAAAGTTTTCTTACTATTGTCTTTTTTTACCCTTATCGGGGCAATGAAAACGTATGGTCAGGGAGATCAAAAGTTTATCACATTTAGCGGCTTCGTAATAGATGGATCTACTGATGAGCCGCTCCCAGGGGCATATATGATTAACGAACGGGCTGGGAGAGGGACTATTACCAATGGTAAAGGATACTTCCTGATGAACGTTTTCCCAGGCGATAGTATCATCTTTTCGTACCTCGGATTTAAGAGACAATTTCACATAATTCCTTCAGAGGTGGGGCTAGCATATACGGCCGTTATTGAGCTGAGTACAGAGGCTACTGCGTTAAAAGAAGTTAAAGTTTATCCTTTCAGCACAGAGGAAGAGTTTAAACTTGCACTGCTAGAAATGGAACTTCCAGATGCTAGAGAAAGGAGTAATATGGATGAAAATCTTAGCCGTGAGAATTTGGATAGGGCCATTGCTATGCAAGGTATGAGTTCTGATGCCAATTACAGGTATGCCATGAATCAGCAGCTGATGAATATTCAAAATAGGAGTACGATCACTACTAATCCGCTTACCAGCCCGTTTGCATGGGCTAGTTTTATTAAGTCTATAAAGAACGGTACATTTACAAATAAGGCTTGGAAGAAAGGGGATTACATTCCTAAAACTGAGGGCTCTAGAGATGCCATTATGAGAAGCAGTAATTGATTTAAATGTCACCATCTGGACTATAAATATGCTATTCTTTTCCAAACCATTCAGCGTAGGTCAAGTAATTGTCAGCAGTACGCATAAATACCTCTCCAGCTTCTGGAGAAACATTCTTTAAGAATTTTGCCGGATTGCCAACCCAAATAGTCCCAGATGGTACTCGCGTGTTTGAGGTAACAATGGCTCCTGCACCAATAATGGCATTTTTTCCTATCACCGCACCGTCCATTACTATAGCTCCCATACCTATTAAAACTTCATCTTCTACTTGGCATCCATGTAGTATGGCATTGTGACCAATACTTACATTGTTTCCGATAATAGTTTCGGTTTTTTGGTAGGTACAGTGAATTACTGCCCCGTCTTGGATGTTTACTTTGTCACCCATTCTGATGGCATTGACGTCTCCTCTAAGGACGGCATTGAACCAAACAGTACAGTCTTCTCCCATTTTTACATCTCCCACTATGGTGGCGTTTGGGGCCAGCCAGCATGAGTCAGTTATAGTTGGACTTATTCCTTTAACAGGTAATATTGTAGCCATTTTAAAGATTGTTTTTAATGTAATATACACGTTTGGAGCAGTTTTGCTCTTCTTCTCTATCAAACTGAAATCCACTTTTCTCTAAAATCCGAATAGATGGGATATTTACAGGGTCTGCAATGCCTACAATCTGTTTAAATTCTTTTAATCTGGATGCGGTATCAATCATAGCGAATAGCATTTCTGTGGCATAACCTTTACCCCAATGCTCAGGAGAGATTCCGTAACCTATTTCTAAATTGCCAGGTTCTAAAGGCGTCATTTTTACGTAACCAATGAAGCCTCCAGTCTCTTTTGACACTCCTTTGATAAAGCCTAAGTCTGGGTATTTGGTATTTGTAGCCAGTTGATTCTTGAATCTTTCTTTAGCCTCCTCAGGAGAAAGTGCTTTGCCAGTTATATATACCATGACCTGAGCATTTTTAGCCATCTCTATAGAGATGTGCTCATCTTCAAGGCTTAGCTGGCTGTATAATAATCGCTCAGAAACTAACATTAGAAGTTACGCTCTCCCTTTTCTCTTTTACCTAAAAGAACAGCACCAATCATAGCCACTAAGAATAGCACAGAAATTAATTCAAAGGGTAAAAGGTATTTACTGTAAAGAAGGGTGCCTAAGGTTTCTATAAAACCAGTTTTTATCTGAAAGTTAGCTGGGTTGGTTCTAGGAATGTCTACCATTCTAACTGTCGCTACCAAAATAATACCAATGGTACTAGCCACTATTGTGGCAGCAATCATTAGTTTGTCATTATTAAGTTCTGAAGTGCCATCTTCTTTTATGTTTAAAAACATAACTACAAATAGGAATAGTACCATGATAGCACCAGCGTAAATAATGATGTTTACCACCGCTAGAAACTGGGCGTTAAGTAAAACATAGTGTGCAGATAAAGAGAAAAAGGTAAGGATGAGGTAGATGATGCTGTGAATGGGGTTCTTTGACATAATAGTGCCTAGAGCTCCAAAAAGCGTGATCACAGAGATCACATAAAATCCCCATTGGGTCAATGTCATCTGTTGAATATTGTTCAAAAAATCCATGTATTAATAATTTACAGGTTTTTGTTGTTCCCAGAGCTTCTGCATTTCTTCTTTAGTCCATGCGTCACGCTCATATCTATTATTCATATCCTCTACAAGCTTATCCTTACCAAAAATCACTTGGTCTCTATTGGTGAATACCGGAACAAATTTATCATGTCTTAAATAAACAGCTTCTTTGGGACATGCCTCCTCACAAAGTCCACAAAAAATGCAGCGAAGCATATTTACCTCATAAGCTGCAGCATATTTCTCTTCTCTATAAAGCCCTTCCTCTCCTTTAACTCTTTCAGCAGCCACCATAGAAATAGCTTCAGCTGGGCAAGCTACTGCACAAAGCCCACAAGCAGTACATCTTTCTCTGCCTTCATCATCCCTTTTAAGGATATGATGACCTCTAAAGATGGGGCCTAAATATCTTTTTTGTTCAGGGTAACGAATGGTAGCTTTCTTTGAAAAAAAGTGCTTTAATGTAATTCCCATTCCTTTGGCAATGCCCGGCAAATAGCTTTTCTCTGCTAACGTTAAGGGGGTTTTATCTGTTTTTTTAGAACGTTGGGTCAGTTGCATATCAGATGGTTTGCTTTTTCGTTGTGAACAAAAAGGAATAGGCATAAACTAGAGCTATAAATACGGCCAAACCGAGCCAGTTAACCAATAATGCATGTCCAGACAATTCTGCACCCGCTGTTATGATGATATTAACGATGGCTAGTGGAATTAGGCCTTTCCATCCCAAATCCATGAGTTGGTCGTATCTAAATCTTGGCAAGGTCCATCTTACCCACATGTAAAAGAATATGAAGAAAGCGATTTTTAAAAAGAACGTCAAAGTACCAATGAGAGTGGCTAAGTTATGACCTATTGTTTCTCCAAATTGACCCATTAGAGTGCCAGATACGAAGTCCATTCCAGGATAATTAAATCCTCCGAAGAATAGCGTGGCAATAATAGCCGCTGAGATAAACATATTTACATATTCAGAAAATAGGTAAAGGCCCAGTTTCATGGAACCATACTCCGTGTGGTAACCCGCCACCAACTCGTTCTCAGATTCTGGTAAGTCAAAGGGCGTTCTGTTACACTCTGCAAAAGAGCAAACTAAGAATATCAGGAAGCCTAATGGCTGATAAAACACATTCCAATTGCCTCCGTGCTGGCTTTCCACTATACTTCTTAGAGATAGGGAACTAGACATCATGATGACGGCAATCAGCGATAGCCCCATGGCTAGCTCGTATGAAATATTTTGTGATGCAGCTCTAATAGCTCCGTAAAGGGAGTACTTATTGTTTGAGGCCCAGCCTCCAATTAATATGCCGTATACACCCAAAGACACTACACCAAATACCCAAAGAATTCCTACGTTTACCTCTATGGCTTGAACAAGAATTTCAGTTCCTTCATAGATAATGCTGTCGCCAAAAGGAATGACCGCACTGGTCATCATGGCGGTGAGCATGGCCAAAGCAGGGCCTAAAATGAAGAGCCATTTATCTGCCAGTGTAGGGATGAAATCTTCTTTAAAGAAAAGCTTGCCGGCATCAGCTATTGGCTGAAGAATGCCGAAGGGGCCAGCTCTATCTGGGCCTACTCTATCCTGAATAAAGGCGGCTATAACTCTTTCGAAGTATGTCTCATAAGTGGCTATACCTAGCGAGATAGCAAAAATGCCGAAAATAATAAGCCCTTTTATTACCATTACTGCATCCATAAACTTATTCTTCCAAAAGTTTAAAATCCTTATTCTGCTGCATCAAGGCTTTATAATCGTCAGATTTTTTCACTTCATCTAAGTTTTTATCAAAGGGTCTCTCATCATTAATATTCTTGTAATGATGTTGAGCGTAGTCCAGCGTAAAACCAGGGTTATCAATAAAATCTTTTCTATATTTATTAGCAGACATGACTGAATGGCGGTCCATTTGAGCTGGACCTTCTAACACCCAGTCCTTCGTTTCTTTTTTCTCAAAACGGCAGGTATTACAGATGAATTCGTCTACTTCGCCCCACTCATTTTTTCTGCCAGTTACTCTAATTACTTCTTCTCCTTTGTACCAAACATGGGCTACTCCAGAGCACTTGTCACAATCTCTGTGTGCATCCATGGGTTTGGAAAACCAAACTCTGTTTTTGAAACGGTAAGTTTTATCTGTTAAAGCTCCTACCGGACAAACATCAATCATGTTTCCTGAGAAGTCATTATCAATAGCCTGGCCAATATATGTGCTAATCTCGGCATGATCACCACGATTCATTACACCATGGCATCTTCCTTCAGTGATTTGGTCTGCAGTGTGTACACAGCGATAGCACAGAATACATCTATTCATGTGTAGCTGGATATTTGGTCCTATATCTTCTCTTTCAAAAGTGCGTCTTTCTTCTTCAAAACGCTGAGTAACTGCTCCGTGCTTAAAAGAAAAATCTTGAAGATGACATTCTCCAGCTTGGTCACAAACAGGACAGTCTAAAGGATGATTTATAAGTAGAAATTCTACAATTCCTTTTCGGGTATCCACTACCTCTTGATTTGTGAAGTTTTCTACCACCATACCGTCTTGGGCTGGAGTGATACAAGATGCCACTAATTTAGGCATCGGCCTTTTGTCTTTTTCAGAACCCTGGGCCACTTTTACTAGGCATGCTCTACATTTTCCTCCAGAGTTCTCTAAAGGTTTGTAATAGCACATTGCAGGCGGTGCCACTTCGGGACCTATTTGACGGGCGGCCTGAAGAATGGTGGTGCCATTGGGTACCTCAGTCTGAACTCCGTCGATGGTGATTTTGATGTTATTCTCCATTATGACGGCATTAATTCGTTAGAAAAAATAGCTCCTTTTCGGGTAGCCTCTTCTGGGTTCGTAATATGCCATTCAAATTCATCTCTAAAGTGACGAATTGCACTAGCTACTGGCCATGCAGCGGCATCTCCGAGAGGACAAATGGTATTTCCTTCTATTCTTTTGGCAACATCTACGAGTAGGTCAATGTCTCTTTCGTTTCCTGTGCCATGTTCTATTCTGTGCAGTACTTTTTCCATCCATCCTGTGCCTTCTCTACATGGTGAACACTGGCCACAAGACTCGTGACGATAAAAGCGTGTAAAATTCCACGTATTTCTTACAATACAAGTGGTTTCATCCATCACAATAAAACCTCCAGAACCCAGCATAGTGCCTGTTTGGAATCCTCCGTCTGAAAGCGACTCATAGGTCATTAGTCTGTCTTCTCCGTTAGCGGTTTTAGTGATGTACTTTGTGGGTAATATAGGTACAGAAGAACCACCGGCCACTAAAGCTTTGAGGTGATGTCCATCTCGTATTCCTCCCAAATATTCGTCAGAGTAGATAAACTCTTCTACGGGTAGCCCTAATTCCAACTCGTAAACTCCGGGATTCTTAATATGACCAGAAGCGGAAATGAGTTTAGTTCCTGTGCTTCGACCTACGCCTAAGGCAGCATAAGTGTCGCCTCCGTTTTCAATAATCCATGGCGTATTGGCAATAGACTCTACATTGTTTACGACTGTAGGGCATTGATAAAGGCCTTTTACTGCAGGGAAGGGCGGCTTGTTTCTTGGATTGCCACGTTTTCCTTCTAGTGATTCTAACAAGGCAGTCTCTTCTCCGCAGATGTATGCCCCGCCACCTGGCTGAACGATTAGTTCTAAATCAAAGCCAGAACCTAAGACATTCTTCCCCAAGTATCCTTTTGTCTTAGCCTCGGCAATAGCTTTTTCTAGAATATTGATGACATACATCAATTCTCCTCTAACGTAAATAAAGGATTTATTAGCTCCCAAAGCATAGCTTGAAATGATCATGCCCTCGATAAGTAAATGAGGGTTTTTCATCATCAAATAGTGGTCTTTAAAAGTACCAGGCTCAGATTCGTCGGCATTGCAGACTAAATACCTTGGTACGCCCTCTGGTTTTGCTAGAAATCCCCATTTCATACCCATTGGGAAGCCTGCTCCACCTCTTCCTCGTACGCCTGCCTTCTTAACTTCCTCTACAACCTCATCTGGAGAAAACTGCTTTAAAGCCTTTCTTAATGAGGTATATCCACCTGTTTTTTCATAGACTTCGATTTTGGGTAAATCGGGTACGCCTATGTGCTGGGTTAATATTTTGATTTTATTAGCCATTAATTCTTCCTTAAATCATTAATGATTTCATCTACTTTGGCATTATCCAAATGCATGTAATACTGCTCTCTTATCTGGAAACAAGGTCCCCATCCACAAGCGGCTAAACACTCCACTTCTTTCAAAGTGAATTTTCCGTCAGTAGTAGTTTGACCCGTTTCTATCTCAAGCGTTTCTCTAAGGTGGGCATAAACTTCTTCACCACCCATGATACAGCAAGGTCCAGTTCTACAATATTCTATTACATGCTCTCCTACGGGAGCAAGGTGGAACATCGTATAAAAAGTGGCTACTTCATAAACCTCAATGGCCTGAATACTTAAAAGGTCGGCCACATAATCCATGGTAGCAGAGCTTAGCCAACCAAACTGTTCTTGAGCCAGATGAAGCAAGGGCAGCAAAGCAGATTTCTGTTTGCCTTCAGGATATCGCTCTATAATTTCTTTTACTTTTTCCATCCTTTCGGGTGTAAAAACAATATTTTCTGTTGTCTCAGGCATCTAATTCTCCGGCTATTACATTTAAACTACTCATGATTGCCACGGCATCTGAGATAGTAAGGCCCTCTATCATTTCAGAATAGGCCTGATAATAAATAAAACATGGTCTTCTAAAATGAAGCCTATATGGGGTACGGCCACCATCACTCACTAAATAAAAGCCTAACTCTCCATTTCCACCTTCCACAGCATGGTAAACCTCTCCGATAGGGGCTTCTATTTCACCCATAATAATTTTGAAATGATAGATTAATGCCTCCATACTCCTGTAAACTTCTTTTTTGGGAGGGAGATAATAATGATTCTCATTTGCGAAATAGGGGCCTTCTGGTAAGTTGTCCATCGCTTGGCGGATGATCTTCAAACTTTCCCACATTTCTGCATTACGGACCATGTACCTGTCGTAAGTGTCGCCATTATGGCCAACAGGAATTTCGAAGTCAAAGTCCTCATAGGAAGAATAGGGCTCCATGGCTCTAACGTCATAATCGACTCCTGTTGCTCTGAGGTTTGGCCCCGTAAAACCATAGTTCATGGCTCTTTCGGCTGTAATTCCACCAACATTTATGGTACGGTCCATGAAAATCCGATTCCTGTTCATTAGTTTTTCAAACTCAGCAAGAGCTTTCGGGAATGAATTTCGAATTAAGTCGTCTATTTTGGCCAAGGCAGTAGGAGAGAGGTCTCTTTCCATTCCACCTACACGGCCCATATTGGTGGTTAATCTAGCACCACAAATCTCTTCATAGATTTCGTATATTTTTTCTCTTTCTTGAAACAAATAAAGGAAACCTGAATAGGCTCCAGTATCTACACCCAATATGGAATTACAGATGAGATGGTCTGAAATTCTTGCAAGTTCCATTAAAATCACTCTGATGTATTGGGCTCTCTTTGGTACTTCTACATTTAATAGTTTTTCTACCGTCATATGCCATCCAAAATTATTTATGGGGGATGAACAGTAGTTTAACCTGTCAGTAAGTGTGGTTATTTGATAGAAGGGACGTCTTTCGGCAATCTTTTCAAAAGCCCTGTGGATGTATCCTACGGTCTGGACACCGGAGACTATCTTATCTCCGTCCATTTTTAGGACATTCTGAAAAACACCATGGGTAGCAGGATGTGTAGGACCAAGATTAAGTGTAGTAAGCTCACGATCGTCTTCTATAGGCCTATTAAGGGCTAAAGCGTCTGAGGTAGTTTTTATTATTTCGAGTTCTTTCGCCATAATTTATCTTCCAAAAAGGGCATCTATTTTGTCTTCCCTAGTGCCATCTTCTAAAGGATACTCTTTCCGCATGGGATGGTAATCCATGTCGTCCATATTTAATATACGGGTCAAATTAGGATGGCCAATGAATTTAATGCCGTAAAAGTCAAAAGTCTCTCTTTCCATCCAGTTGGCAGATGCATAAAGCTTGGAGGCTGTTGGTATTTCGGGTTTTTCCTTAGGTAGATAAACCTTGATTCTTAGTCTAACTGCATTCTCAAAACCGTGTAAATGGTAAATGACACCAAATTCCTTTCCTTTTGAGTCAGGGAAATGTATGCCTGCTATATCTGTCAAGAATTTAAATCGAAGCCTATCATTTTGATTGAGGTACTCTAGGATAGGAATGATGTCTTCAGCAGAAGCACTGAAAGTCAAAAGACCAAATGGTTCTTCTAGTTCAGTGATTTTCGGTCCGAAGTGGCTCACCAGTTCCTCTACTATTTCTTGATTACTTATCATCTTTTAGATGTTATAAGATTTTAGTAAAGCTTTATATTCAGGGTCTTCTCGTCTTCTCAAAGGCTCGTTTTTAGCCATATGTTGAATTTGAATGAGTCCATCTAGAATTTGTTCTGGTCTTGGAGGGCATCCAGGAACATAAACGTCTACCGGGATTATCCTGTCAATACCTTGTAGCACGGAGTAAGTATCAAAAACACCGCCAGAGGATGCACAGGCACCTACCGCTATCACCCAGCGAGGTTCAGCCATTTGGAGGTAAACTTGTTTTACTATGGGGCCCATTTTCTTTGCAATAGTGCCCATCACCATAAGAAGGTCTGCCTGTCTAGGTGAAAAGCTAGGCCTCTCTGAGCCAAAACGAGAAATGTCGTAATGGGAACCCATAGTAGCCATGAATTCAATTCCGCAACAAGAAGTAGCAAAAGGAAGTGGCCATAAAGAATGGCTTCTAGCAAGCCCAATCACCTTATCCAAAGAAGTGGCAAAGAATCCAGATCCTTCAAATCCTTCTGGGGAATCTACTGTTTTTATTTCACTCATGCTGCTTATAAAAGTTTAATCTTTCTCCCAATCCAAAACCCCTTTTCTGATAATGTAGTAAAAGCCTGCCATAAGGAAAGTGACAAAAACCAACATTTCCATAAATCCGAACCATCCTAATTTCTTGAAATTAACGGCCCAAGGGTACATGAATATTATTTCTACATCAAATAGCACGAAGAGTATAGCTATTAGGAAATAACGAACAGAAAGGGGGGTTCTAGCATCACCATCCGATTCAATACCACATTCAAAAGGAGCCTCCTTAGCCTTACTTTTTAGTCTTGGGCCTAGATAATGCGTTATTGTAATGGTAAAGCCAACAAAGCCTAATGCCAAAGCAAACTGAAATAATACGGGGAGAAATTCCTGTGGTAAGTTGCTATTCATCTGTTCTTGTTGATGCGGCAAAATTACCACTCAAAATAATGGATTCAAAGGATTTTCAAAGTCTAAAGGACTCGGAGACTTTCTATTATAATGAGTTGTTATCTATTAAGTATAAGTAGACGATGGTGTAAAGGAGTATTAGCATAAAAGCCATAGCATTTTTGCTATTCCACTATCAGTTTTCCTGAAAAACTACTTCTATTATTTCTTACCTTGAGTACATACCTTCCGTATGGTAGATTTTTTAAATCAAATGTTTTAGGTGAGTCAAAAAGCTCAACATACTCGGTGAAATAAGGTACCCCTTTGAGGTCAAATAATGTAACAGTACCCCTGTCAATATCTTCCAAGGTCTCTATCGTTATTTTTTTGTCAGGAGATGGATTAGGATAATAACTGAATCCTTCTTGCTCACTGTTTAAATAGTAATTGAACGGCTCGGACTCCTGTGAGATGCATGTTTTATTTTGTCCATTTTTTAAGCGATACTTTTTTATTCCTTTAAAGACGTAGTCACCAGTTGATATAGCTTTGATAAAGGGTTTTGGACTTACTATTTTTTTATCCTCTATGCTCCATTGATACTCTAAATCTGTGGTATCGGTAGTAAAGTATGATTTCAGGGTGAACGTGCCACTTTGTACAATCGTCGGGTTCTTAGGTTTTTCTAGAACAACAATTTCTTTAACGTCTGAAGCTTCGGATAAACAGCCAAGTTCATTACTTGTCTTGAGGAATACTTCGCGGGTCTTTTTTAAGGTGACTTGCTCACCGGTATGGCCGGTGCTCCAGATATAACTAAAGGCAGGACTGGCCTTTAAAACTACTTCTTCATCATCACAAACTTCCAAACTCCCGTCTGAAAGGATTTCGGGTTTAGGAGGGACCGGATTAAATTTAATATTAACCATTTCAGAATTGGAAGTACAACCATATTCATTTCGATTGATAGCAAAATATTCCCCCGCTCTTTTAACTATTAAATCCTTTAGGTCAGTCCCTGTATTCCAAACCAAATTTTGGTCATTAGATGCCCTTAAAATGGTAGAGTCGTTTTCACAAAGAACGTTGTCTCCCAGATTTTCTATAACGGGCCTAGTTGCTGCTGGTTTTATGGTAACCTTGAGTTCTTTAGACTGCCCTTCACAGCCAAACTCGTTTTTAGCTTTAACAAAAAAACTACCTGAATTACTCACCTTGCGGTTAGCTGCTGTGGCCCCATCGTTCCATAGAGCACCCTCGCGTAAATTTGTACTAAGGATAAGTTCTTCATCAGAACATATGTCTAATGGCCCAGATGCCATTATTTCAGGAATTGGTGCAGGGAGTGTTTTGATTTCTATATCGTCTGATTTTCCGCCGCAGATGTAAAGGTTTACACTGTACAGGTGATAAAGACCTGGAGAATTAACGGTTATACGGCCGCCTTCAGCACCATTACTCCAATAATTAAACGAGTCGTTGTTTGTTTTTAATTCTACAGAATTTCCATCACAAAACTCTGTCGGGCCCAAAGCTTCTATGTTTGGCTTCTGAGGTATTAAAGAGTTGTCATATCTTATTGGTGAAGAGTAGTAGACATTCCCGAAAACATCAACGGCCTCTCCTTGATGATATCCTGGGCCAGCTTCTAAAGATCTCTCAAGTTGGCCACTGTTCCATTTATAGGAGACATAACCTTGCGGGGCACTTAGTCTCATGGGCTTACTAGGGTTCTCGTTTACGCAATAAGATTCCAACTGCATTGGAGGATTGCCATATTGTGGATTGGAACGGGTAAAGAAATCATCATTCATTTGCTGGTTCCATTGATCCGCTACTTTGGTGAAGCCTGTCGGTGAAAAATGGACACCGTCTAATCTATCCAATACAAGGTCCGTATTTGGGCCAGGGAAAACATTGGCATTACTGCTAATGACGAAGTTTTGGGCGTCTACAATAGTAGGGTAGAAACGATTCTGATTTTTGGATACACGGGCTACCATCCAAGATATATTTTTGCCTGTTCTATTATTTGTTTCCTTTATAATTTGAGAAAGATCCGACGAGTAGGACTCAAAACTGGTGTTGAGAAAGTTGTCACTTTCCCCTTGATGCCACAGAATGGATCTCAAGCCTGTGAGATTGGTGTAATAATTTAAGGCATCTGCTACACTACCAAATGGATATCCAGGAGGTGCTTGGTTATAGGAATAGGGGTTTGTGCCAGATTCTCCTTTTGAAGATTTAATGAATTCTCCTACTTGGAAACCCTCCCAAGCTGCATTCATAAAAAGGACTGGGACATTTAATCTGGTGGTGAGTAGGTCGCCTAGTTCTCCCCAGTACCATGCTCCATTTCCTGTTGGAGCAATATTGGATTCGGCGTCTAAGTGGCCAAACCCAGGATAAACTGGTTTTGCGAAACCCTCACTTTTGAAATTTGAAATAACGTTAACTCGATCATCATAGGCACCTCTTTGGCCTCTACCATTATACCCTTGAGCGTTAGACTGTCCTGATATAAGGAATACTTCTCCTACACCAAACTTTGGTAGAATGCTCTCAGCTACCACCTTGTTATTACGAATACCGCGGACTCGGAGCTCGTACCAGCCTCCATTTACCACTAGTGAGCCTCTATAAGTCCCAAAAAAGGGTTGAGCTACAATTGGCGTCCAATCAATAGGTGTCCCCCCTTGGATAGGAATAAGCTTAGCTTCTATTTTGTCTAGCCTAGTTCTGTAATTGCCTGCGATGTAGACAATTGTGGCATTCCCATTATTTCTCTGAAAAATTGCTCTCTCAGAGGGAAATGTAATGTCCAAATCTTGTGCATAAGTGACTGCACAGATGAAATACAAAAGTGTGAATAATACTTTTCTTATAGTTCCCATTTAACCAAAACGGTTTTCTTCTAATACTAAAATCAATAATTTAGAAAGCACATTTCTTCAGGGGAATTACTTAAGAAAGATTATTCCATAGAATATCTTTTAATTCAGGAATTCCTGTTAGGTTAAGGGAGGAAAACATCACCGTTGGAATATCCTTTGGTAATTTTTTCTTTATCTTTTTTAGGTCTTCTGGTGTTTGCGAATCAATTTTTGAAATACCCAAAATTCTGGTCTTATCTAAAAGCTCAGGATTAAATTTTTTTAATTCGTTTAGTAGAGTCTTAAATTCTTTTCTAATATCCTCACTCTCTGCCGAAACAATAAAAAGCAGGATAGAATTTCGCTCAATATGACGCAAAAAACGTAGCCCTAGACCTTTCCCTTCTGCCGCACCTTCAATTATCCCTGGTATGTCGGCCATAACAAACGATTTGTAATCGTGATATGGTATGACTCCCAAATTTGGTGTAAGCGTCGTAAATGCATAGTTTGCTATTTCTGGCTTGGCCGCCGAAACTACAGAGAGCAGTGTTGACTTACCTGCGTTAGGAAAGCCTACTAAACCCACATCTGCTAGTACCTTAAGCTCACATACCGCCCAGGCATCAGTTCCTTCTTGACCTGGTTGTGCATAATCTGGTGTTTGCTTTGTGGCTGATTTGAAATGTGTATTTCCAAGTCCTCCCATTCCTCCTGCATACAGAACTGCTTCTTGCTGGTCTTCTGTTATCTCTGCTAAGAGTTCTCCAGTTTCAGCATCTTTTACAACCGTGCCCATAGGGACGTCAAGGAACATATCCTTTCCTTGAGCACCCGTACTTCTACTTCCACTACCTCTTACTCCGTTACCAGCTCTAATATGCTTTTTATAACGAAGGTGTATGAGTGTCCAAAGGTTTCTGTTTCCGCGGAGAATTATGTGGCCACCTCGGCCACCATCGCCACCATCAGGACCTCCCTTGTCTACCATTTTTTCCCTTCTGAAATGAACTGAACCCGCCCCTCCTTTTCCAGATTGACAGTGAATTTTTACGTAGTCTATAAAATTTGAGGACATTTTAGAACGGTTTATAAATTTATAAAGGATTATTCATTTGTTCAATAATACCTCTAAAATTTGATTTAGCGGTCAAATATGAGTGTCGATAGCCGTGGATATAGAAGAAGAAATGTCCTCAATTTTACCCATACCCTGAATAATTTCTAGTTTTCCCTGCTCTTTATAATACGGAAGAACATAAACAGTTTTCTGGAAATATTCGTCAATTCTTCTTACTAATTTGCTCTCGTCATCATCTTCTCTGCCGCCAATCTTTTTGCGTTCTGCAATTCTCCTTTTTATTTCATCGTGATCTACATCTAACTGCAGCACCAAATTGATTTTCTCTCCTTTTTCTAATAAGAAATTGTCGAGAGCCTCGGCCTGTGCTACTGTTCTAGGGAAGCCATCAAAAATAAAGCCAGAAACATTGGGATTAGCATTTACCTCTTCTTCTAACATATTTATTGTGATAGAATCGGGTACTAGGATGCCTTCAGATAAAAGTTCTTTTACTTTTTGGCCCAAAGGGGTGTCATTGGTGATGTGCATTCTAAACATATCTCCTGTGGATATATGTGCTAGATTATACTTATCAATGATTTTAGCAGATTGGGTGCCTTTTCCAGCCCCTGGAGGTCCAAATATGACGAGGTTAAACATTTTTAGTATACTTAGGATTTAAAGAGCAACAAATTTATGATTATTTGCCAAAAGGCTCATAGAAAGTACTAGAAACAAAAAAGCTCGACTGGTGCCGAGCTTTTTTATAATTATAATGGCAATATTACTTTCCAGAGTCTTCAGGCACCACTTCGTCCATGATTTCTTCTTCTGGCACTACACCATTGATGGAGTTCCTTAAATTGATTGCCTGCTCATTAGTAGGGTCATATTTTAATAGCTCGTCCAGTAATGCCGTGGCAGCTACGACGTCTTTGTTAATCGCGAACTCTTTTTGGGCTAGGTAACCATAAGCCTCAGAAAGGTTACTAGCATCACCTGGTTTATTCTCATTAGGGATTAAGCTTATATACTTTTCGTATTTCTCAGCTGCAATGAAGGTGGTATCTGTCCTGTCCTTATAAATTTTAGCTCGTGCACTCATTAGATATGGCGGAGCCCAATTGTCTTTGTAAATACCACAAACTTTTTCAAAAGTAGTGTCTGCCGCGGCATAATCTCTAGTAGTGTATTGAAGGGTACCAAGGTTCCACAATATGTCAGCAGGTACTTTCTTCTTTCCAGTTATGCTCTTGATGATAAATGTGATTGCTTTTGGATATTTCTTTTTCTCTTGGAAGTATCTAGCAAGCTCGCTGTAGTAGTCGTATGTGGTGTCTTTCATAGAAATGGCTTTTTCTATATTCATTATAGCCATGCTATCGTTTAACTCCATCTTGGCTTCATCTTCCATGGCGAGGAAGGCTCTTCCCTGAAAACCGTAGTCAAGTCCGAATATTTCTTCCTTTTCTGCCATACCTACATATTTGGTAAGGTCTTTTACCGCCCCATCTAATTGGCCTAACTCAAATTTAGAAATACCTTTCAATCTGTGTATGATAGGATCATTACTACAATTCTCAATTTCCTTTGATTGAGCCAACACATTTTCAAAGTCTTTACCAGTGAAAGCCAGTTTTGTATATCTCAATTGAGCAGCACAGTCGCCATCACCATATTTAAGGTAGTTTTTGGCTGCCGCAGCTGCTGCCTTCCAATTTTGGAAAGTCTGCTCTAGAGAAGAGAGGTAGTAATAGGCAGGGGCATGCTCATTATCTGCTGCAATAGATTTTTCAATAGCGTCTTTGGCTTCTGGATAGTTTTTTCCCTGTAACCATATTTTAGCCATTGATGAATAGATAGATGCTTTATCTTTTGCTCCTAGCCTTTCTGCATTTCTCAGGGCATTCATAACTTCTCCACCTTCGTTTTCAATTTCAAAGGCTCTAGCTCGTATTACAAAATATTGAGGATTGTCTATATCTTTGACGTCTAAGGCTAAATCGATAAGCATGACAGCTTCTGCTGGGTCGTTTGACCAGTCAAAAAGAGTATATGCTTCTGCGGCTCTATAAATCAATTCAGAGTCTCTAGAACCCCTACCTCTTCCAATAACGGATTCTATGAGTAGCTTGGCTCCTGCTATATCCTCTTTTCCTACTTGCACCATGGCTAATCCCAAAGTATTGAGAGGATTTCCTTTTTTATCTAAAGCATTGCCGGCATTAAAAGCTGCCAAGGCTTTGTCTAAATTGTCTTTTGCATTTGGAGTACTGAGGTAATAACGTCCTAATTGGAAATAGGTCTCTTCGGTTGGTGATGTTTTAACAAGCCCACTAAATATTTCTTCTGCGGCTATATAACGCTCTGCATTAAGCTCTCTTAGTCCATCTTGCACACTTTGTCCATTACCTTGGGTGGCAAAAAGCATCACCATGGATAGACTAAAAAGCAGTGTTTTCATTATTCGTTTCATCTTCACTTCCTGTTTAAGGTTATTAGTTACAGTTAATAAGAGGGCAAATTTAGATAAATGATGCTAATCCAAAAAATATTTGGCTCCTACTTATATGTTCTTTTTGTGTTTAAGTTAGATTTAAATCAGTAGCAAAGGTTTGTAAATGATTTGTTAAGGCTTATTCCACTACGTTAACAGGATCGGTTTCACCCAGTTGAAACATCTTAGGAATGATGTAATAGGGTTGTAAGCCCATTTTTTCTACCACAAGCTGCCCAATCTGTGTACAGGCGAACCTTATAAAGCCCATAGCTACTCCCCATCCATTTTGAGTAGTATGGAGGTAGATTATTTTAATAAAAGGATATTCTTGGTTCTTGATAGTGCTTAGGCTAGCATAGCTTATTTCGTTATTTTCCTCTTTATCTATTCCAATGATTTTAATTCTTTCCTTTAAAGCTACAGCGGGTTTGTCATGTTCATCACTTATCCAATTGAGCCCCACAAGTCCAATAACACTTTTGCTGTTTTCTACGTAAGTAAAAACATCTTTTGTTCCTTTTGCTGCGTAAATATTTGTTTTATTGACATTGTCTATGTCAAATGTCTTTAACATAAGGTTGAGATTACTAGAACTGCTGTTATCAAAAACAAATTTAATATCACTAGGCTCTCCCTTTAGTATAGATTCAATTTTGGAAATACTGAGATGCTCTAGGTCGCTTGATTTATTGGCAATAAGGACTACTGCATCTAAGGCCATTATAGCCGGCAGATACTCCATTTCTCTATTCCTATAGTATACTTGTTCCCTGTTTGTCAGTTCTCGAGAAACCATGACCAGATCAGCAGAATCTTGCAGCATTAGGCCTATGGCCTTTTGTTCTGGGGTGTAAATAACTTCAAACTCTGCATCGGGATAATGTGCTTGATATGCCTGAATTTGGGCATCGGCAATGGGTCTAAAGGATTCATCTACGGCCACTGTGATTTTTCCTTTTCTTACAGATAATCGGTCACTTTCTTTTGGGTTGCCACATGAGGCTAGAAGTACAAAGACTAAGGCTGCGTAGTATATTTTCATTTTTATAATTTACTGTTTGTTTTACATAACGTAAAACTTAGTTCAAGGGTTTCGTTCCTCTTGATTATAAAGATTCTTATTTCATAGGATATAAAAGAAAGGCCGTCTGCAAAGACGGCCTTTTAAAAATTTACTAGGTTTTTGTAATTCTATAGATCCGGAAGACTCCGTAGGCCACAAGTAAACACCCTAGTAGATAACTGACCACTTTCTCGAGTGAAGTCATGAACCACTGCTCTCTAATGATATAAACTCCAATGACCATGTACAACAAACCCATGGTAACGTGTAACATAAGTTTGGTATATGCCCAAAGTCTCTTAGGATCTCTTTGCATAGTATTACTCTAACTGATAGAAAACTGGCATGGTAAAGAATACACGAACATTCTTTCCATTTTGACGACCTGGATTCCACTTCGGCATTGATTTAATAACCCTAGCAGCTTCTTCATCGCAACCAAATCCAATTCCTTTTAGGATGTCAATTTTGCCAATAGAACCATCTTTTTCAACCACAAACTTGACAAATACTCTTCCAGATATATTAGCTCTTTGAGCCGCAGGAGGGTACTTGATTTTTGAATTGATAAAGTTGTACATCTCCTTTACTCCTCCAGGGAATTCGGGAGCTTGCTCTACTGCTGTAAAAATTTGCTCTTCCTTCGGCTTACCAAGACCAGCTGGCTTTGTAACCGCAGGTGGTGGAGGAGGTGGTGGTGTAAATACGTCAGTCACATCTTCCCCTTCTACATCTATCGTAGAAACAATGGCATCTTCTAGGTCTTTATCCTCTGGTGGGGGTGTTTCAATTATTACTTCCTCATCAGCCTTAGGCTCTGGAGGTAAGAATTGAACTTGCTTTAATTCTGGTGGCGGAGGTGGAGGTGGCTCTTCTTCTTCTAAAATTAGCTCTTCTTCCTCTGGCTCCTCTTCTTCTTCTAATAAAGATAAATCTATCTCCACAGAGTCAAAGACGTCTTCCTCTAAATTTGGCACCACAAATTTTTGATAACCCCAAGCACTTCCCAATAATAGCACAACACTGCTGATGCCATAGATAGCTGCTTTAGTTAAAAACTTGGAATAGTTTTTTCTTAAGAAATAGGCTCCATAAGCCTTGTTCTTGTTTTCAAAAATAATGTCATCCAAACTCTGAGGCAGATTATTATTATTATCCATAGTAATGAATTTTAAATGTTATTCTGCTGGAACAGGTTTACCTATTTTGGTGTAGTAGGCAATCTTCTCCACTTGTTTCAATTCCACAACGGCCTTTTTATTACTTTCTGTAATGGCCATTTCATCTAAGATGTCAACAGAGTTAGCCCATGTTGATTCATCCGTTGGTTTTATTATCACGGTCCAAAAATCTTGGTCTAAAGCCTTGGCTTTTAACCTAAGTATCGCAGTTCTGATTCCATCAGGGCCAGCAGAATAATCTACTTCCTTTAAATCGTCAGCTACTACCGCTTGTAAGGGCTCTTGGTAATAAAAAACTCTGTCATTCTCTCCTAAAATGATGGTAATGGTGTTAGATACCTTAATATCTAATTCTTTCTCCTCCACTTCGTCTGCTGGCAACTCCTTGGGAGTATTATACACCATGGTATTAGGCTTACTGAAAGTAGTCGTATAAATAAAGAATGTAATTAACAAGAAACCTAAATCCACCATGGGTGTCATGTCTGGTTTCCCTGCACCTTTCTTTACTTTCGATTTACCTTTACCGCCACCGCTTTCTTTTACTTGTACTTCTGCCATTTTATTTCTCGCTTTTGGTTAACAGTTTAAACTTGTTCAAGTCAGCGTCACTAAACTCAGAGAATAGGTTTCTAAGGGCCGGATAAGGTGTGCTTCCGTCTCCACGAACAGTGATTTTAGAGTCACTGAAAGATTCCCCGAAAGTTTTCACCCAGTCCACAAGCTCGTTATCTGTAGAATCTAAAGGGATGCCAGTTAAGTCATATTTAGCTCTTTGATTCTCTGTTAAATTTATATAACCCTTTAGCTGTTTCATTGGAACACCAACTTCTGCAAGAGTAGTGAATCCAACAATTTCTTTATTGGTTAATCCCAAGTCATACTTGTCGCTTAAAATCTTGGCGAAATCATCTCTTTGAGAAGGATCTACTATTCCAAAATAATATCTTCCCTCAGAATCAATAGAGACCATTGAAGCATCGGTTTCAGGTATTAAGTCTAGAGATACCGAAGATGGTGTGTTTATAGTTACCGTTTCCTCACTTTTAAATGAACTGGCCATTATAAAGAACGTAAGTAACAAGAATGCGACATCGCACATCGCTGTCATGTCCATTGCTGGACCGTGTCTTTTTGGTTTTACTGCTGCCATATTATTAGCTTTTAATATCTAAATGTAATTGAATAATTTAAATAACTAAAGAATTAGTTGATTAATTCTTAGCAGAAAATATTTGCTGTAAGCTCATGCCAATCTCGTCAATCTTGAAGGTAAGACCATCAATCTTGCTTGTAAAGAAGTTGTACATGATAATGGCAACAGCTGAAGTCCCAATACCCAGACCTGTGTTAATCAAGGCCTCTGCAATACCACGAGCAAGCTCGGCTGCATCTGGAGCTCCTCCACCTTCACCAATAGCGAAGAAAGAACGAATCATACCAAGTACAGTTCCTAAAAGTGCAATAAGTGTAGCAACAGAGCCAAGAGTAGAAAGAATGGTTAAATTCTTTTCGAGCATTGGGAGCTCAAGAGAAGTAGCTTCTTCAACTTCTTTCTGGAGTGCAGCTAATTTTTGATCTTTCTTTAGTTCAGTTTCAGAGATTAACTGGTTGTACTTCATGAGTGCAATTTTTGCAACATTGCCTACAGTACCCTGTTGTCTGTCACACTCTTTGATGGCGTCAGCTAAATTTCCGGCATTCAATAGTGAACGAATCTTAGAAACAAAAGCATCTAAGTTCCCTTTTCCAGAAGCCTTACCAAGGGTGATGAAACGCTCAACAGAGAAAACTACCACGATTAAGAAACAAGTAATAAGAATCGGTACAATTACTCCACCTGAATAAACGATGCCTAACATGTTTTTTGGATGATGCTTTACTTCTGGATCGTCAAAGTTGGCACCGTCGCCCAGAAAGAACATCCAAATACAAACACCGAGCACTAGCAATATTGGAATTACGATTCCAGCATTAAGTCCTCCAGATTTTGACGATGAAGCTGCTTTTTTTGGTGCAGGCTTAGCTGCAGGAGCAGTAGTCTTTTTTTCCATTAGTTTAGAATTTTTTGGGGTTTTTAAATTAATAAAAACGATTGTTTAAAAATAGTTATAATGCTTAGAAAGGATGGTTGAAATAGTTTATCTCACTCACCTTTTCACGCAAAGGTTCGGCAATTCTAAGGAAAATACCTTAGAACGTAAAACATTTCTAGGTGCTTTTTTGGTGTCTTAAAATAATTTCTTGGATTATTCGACTAATCGCCATAAAAATGCCCAATGAGCGTTTTTTTTAAATGTTGAGTTTGAATAAAATTCATAAAAAGACAATGAACGAATTATTGTTTCACAGAATCAATCAGTTGGCTATGAAAAGTCTTCTTTTAAATAGGGAAAAAAATCTTGAGATTAGTTTAATCTCAATGGCTTGCTGCGATTGGACACCTCCCATGCTGTATGAAAAACGAGTTGTGTGATTTTGGAATATTTTGGGAATAATATTTTCTCAATATCATCTCCTGGTTTATGGTAATCTTCATGAACACCTGTAAAAAAGAAAATAACTGGGATGTTGTGTTTGGCAAAGTTGTAGTGGTCAGACCTATAATAAAACCTATTTGGGTCTTTTTCATTATTGTAGGTATAGTCTAGTTCAAAATTTATATATTTTTCATTAACAGCTTTGCTTATGTTATCCAAATCATTGGACAGCTTATCCGCCCCTATGAGATAGACATACTCGTCTGTTTTGTGTTTTATATCTTGACGGCCTATCATGTCTATATTGAGATTGCATACAATAGAGCTGAGTGGTATTGGAGGGTTTTGATCTGTGAAATAGGCCGACCCAAGAAGGCCTTTTTCTTCGCCAGCAACCAAAAGGAATAGAATGCTTCTTTCAGGGCCTTTGCCATCTTTCTTTGCGGCTATAAAAGCTTCAGCTATTTCTAGGACGGCAGATGTGCCGCTACCGTCATCGTCTGCTCCGTTATTTATTTCCCCTTTTCCATTGATGCCAAGATGATCATAGTGGGCCGAAATGACGAGATACTCTTCTGGATGGGTACTGCCTTCCAATAACCCCATGACATTCATGCTAGACTTTATCTCATAATCTTCAGGCTTTTGATTCTCCTTTAAATATAATAATTGCGATTTCCCTTTGACGTATAGATCAAACCATTGGAAATAGGATTTGTAATCGCCTAGGTCAACTAATCTTTTTAAACCAAGTTTTTCAAATTCAGAAGCGATGTATCTAGCCGCTTTATATTGGCCAGTTGTAGTGGTTTCTCTGCCTTCCATATCATCTGAGGCTATGATGGAAAGATGCTTTCTGAGGTCTTCTTTGGTGATGGTTGCTGCATACTTCTGAGCGATATCTTGAGCTCGTAGGACATTTATGGTCAAACATAACAAAACACTAACGGTAAGAAGTTTTTTCATAGAATTGGATTCTGCCTTTTAAATTAAAATTTATCGAAGAAGGCGAAAAGATTTTGCTTTAACAAGCAATCGTTATTTTGTACTTTTGCGACTCAGAATCGTATATAATTTTACTACTTAAAAGAATGACAATCAGTCTTACACATCAGGATGCTTTTGAAAACAGGCATCACGGAAAAAGGGAAGAGAATTTTAAGGCTATGCTGGATACAATTGGTGTCGAGAGTTTAGAATTACTAATTGGAGAAACCGTTCCATCCGGAATTCGTCTTAAAAAGGGATTAAACCTCCCAGAAGCTAAGACGGAAACAGAGTTCTTGGCAGATTTTAGGGTACTGGCTGATAAAAACAAGGTTTTCCGTTCTTTTATTGGACAAGGTTATTATGACACCATATTGCCTTATGTAGTTCAGCGTAATATTCTTGAAAACCCGGCATGGTACACTGCGTATACACCTTATCAAGCAGAAATAGCTCAAGGAAGATTAGAAATGCTTTTTAATTTTCAAACTGCTATTTGTGATTTAACAGGAATGGAACTGGCCAATGCCTCACTACTAGATGAAGGAACTGCAGCCGCGGAATCCATGGCTATGTTTCATGGATCACGGAAAGGAGACAAGAAGAAGAACGCTAACGTTTTCCTGATTTCTGAAAATTGTTTTTCTCAAACAATTGACATTGTTTTAGGAAGAGGTATTTCTCAGGGGATTGATGTTAAAGTTGTTTCCGATAAAGACCTGATTTTAGGAGAAGACGTGTTTGGTGTACTGATTCAAAACCCTGGTAAAAATGGAGAAATAAAAGACTATACCAGCTTCATCGCCGCGGCTCATGACTTAAATATTCAAGTTGCCATAGCGGCAGATTTACTTTCTCTGACACTTCTAAAGTCTCCTGGCGAAATGGGGGCTGATTGTGTTTTGGGGACATCTCAGCGTTTTGGAATTCCTATGGGTATGGGAGGTCCCCATGCAGCATTCTATGCCGTGAGCGAAAGGTATAAAAGACTGATTCCGGGCAGGATTATCGGTATATCTAAAGATGCAGAAGGAAATGATGCTTATAGAATGGCACTTCAGACTAGGGAGCAGCATATAAGAAGAGAAAAAGCTACGTCAAATATCTGTACTTCTCAGGTTTTACTCGCTGTTCTTTCTGCGGCTTACACTTTATATCATGGACCAGAGGGCATTAAAAGTATTGCTGAAAGAGTGCATGGCTTAGCTAAGTTTTTTGCGAATTCCGTTCAAGGCTTAGATTTTAAAGTCAATCATCAAGACTTTTTTGATACTGTTTCTGTGGAGATTCAAGATGCTGGAAGCCTCAAAACTTTGGCAGAATCAAAGGATATAAATCTATTATTTGTAGATCAAGATACGGTTCAAATAAGTTTTGACGAAACAAAGACTCTGGGTGATGTTGGGGACTTGTTAGAAGTTTTTGCGGAAGCAAGGGGCGAAAGAGTTTTAATGAATTTAAAAACGGAGATAGAAACAGATCTTCCCGAAAGCTTAAGAAGAACCTCTTCTTACTTGAGTCATCCCGTTTTTAGTTCTTATCATACAGAGCATGAGATGCTACGCTATCTTAAGTTTTTAGAGAATAAGGATTTGTCTTTGGTGCATTCCATGATAGCTTTGGGTAGCTGTACTATGAAACTAAACGCCACGGCTGAGATGATTCCTGTTACATGGCCTGAGTTGGGCAGGATACATCCTTTTGCACCAAACAGTCAAACAGAAGGTTACCGAGAGATGTTTGAAGAACTTCAAGAATGGCTTTGCGAAATCACTGGTTTTGATGGCGTTTCTTTGCAACCAAACTCAGGAGCCCAAGGAGAGTATGCTGGTCTAATGGTCATCAGGGCCTATCATGAAAGCAGAGGTGATCATCAAAGAAACGTAGCTTTAATTCCATCTTCTGCCCATGGTACTAATCCTGCGTCTGCCGTTATGGCGGGTATGAAAGTGATAGTGACCGCTTGTGACGATAAAGGGAATATTGATTTGGAAGATCTTAAGAATAAGATTGAAAAAAATAAAAGCGAACTAGCCTGTCTAATGGTCACATACCCGTCAACTCACGGTGTATTTGAAGAGAGGATTAAGGAAATATGTGCCCTCATTCATGAAAACGGTGGGAGAGTGTATATGGACGGAGCCAATATGAATGCTCAGGTTGGACTTACGTCTCCTGCCACTATTGGAGCGGATGTATGCCATTTGAATTTACACAAGACATTCTGTATTCCTCATGGAGGTGGGGGGCCAGGAATGGGACCTATTGGTGTGGTACAGGATTTAAAGCCATTTCTGCCAGGTCATGTTTCTCTTAAAAAAGAGGAAGGATCTGATGATTCTTATTCTTTCGGTTTTATTCATGCTATTTCTGCAGCTCCATGGGGTAGTGCTAGTATATTGCCTATATCGTACGCCTATATTGCGATGATGGGTGCGGAGGGTTTGAAGAGAGCTACGCAGTTTGCCATACTTAATGCTAATTATATTAAGGCTAGATTGGAAGAACATTTCCCAATTTTATATACAGGGTCTAAAGGCAGATGTGCCCACGAAATGATTGTTGACTGTCGTGGGTTTAAGCAGTCTGCTGGCGTGGAAGTTGAGGATATAGCCAAAAGGCTCATGGACTACGGCTTTCATGCACCTACGGTGTCTTTCCCTGTAGCTGGAACATTGATGATAGAGCCCACAGAGTCCGAGTCTAAAGAAGAGTTAGACCGCTTTTGTGATGCCTTGATAAGTATTAGGAAGGAAATTTTGAATATAGAAAGAGGGAATGCGGACCCTGTAAATAACCTTTTGAAGAATTCTCCACATACAATGTCCTCTTTAGTTGGGGAGTGGAATAGACCATATTCAAGAGAGGATGCAGTTTTTCCTGTCGCAAGTCAAAAACAAAACAAGTTTTGGCCATCTGTGGCTAGAATTGATTCTGCTTTTGGAGATAGAAACCTTATTTGCAGTTGTCCTCCGGTAGAAGAATATGCAGAGGCTTAATGTCAAAAGAAAAAAGTCGTGTTTTTTCGGAAATAAATAAGTTAGGTAAGAGGAGAACACCATTTATTTTTATCACCGACTTTGAGCTTGACAGCCCTTTTGTTATACCTTTAGACACTCTGGATTCCGAAAAGATAAGGTATTCCATGAATGATGATTTTCTGGAATACAGGAATTATTTAGAGGATCTAAGTATACCTGAAACAAGTATTAAGCTTCAGAGAAGGCCACTGTCATTTACACGCTTTGAAAGAGCTTTTAATATTGTCTGGGACAACCTCAAAAGAGGGAATAGTTTTTTAACCAATCTTACGGCGGAATCTTCGGTTTCCTCTAATTGGGGTTTAGAAACTATTTTTCAGCAATGTAAATCTAAATACAAACTTTACTGGAAGGATAAGTTTTTATGTTTTAGCCCCGAGACCTTTGTCCAAATAGATGAAGGAGGTAAAATTTCCTCTTTCCCAATGAAAGGTACAATTGATGCTGACATTCAGGAGGCCGAATCCATCATACTTAATGATGCCAAGGAGAAATATGAACATACCACCATTGTTGATTTAATTCGGAATGATTTAAGTAAAGTAGCTGATAAGGTTTGGGTGGAGCGATTCAGGTACCTTGAGAAGATAAATAAGGAAGATGGTTCTGCTTTGTTGCAAGTGAGTTCTGAGGTTTGTGGCCAACTTAAGGCAGACTGGAAAGATAGAATTGGAGATATTTTATTTGATTTATTGCCAGCAGGCTCAATTTCTGGAGCTCCAAAACCTAAAACATTGGAAATAATAAAAGAAGCTGAGAAGCTTACATTTGAAGGAGGTTCAAGAGGGTATTACACGGGCGTCTTTGGCGTTTTTGATGGAGAAAAAATGAATTCGGCAGTAATGATTCGCTTCATTGAACAAAGGGGTGAAAAATTAATTTTTAAAAGTGGCGGAGGTATTACTTTTAGAAGTGATGCTCAAAAGGAATTTGAAGAACTCATTAGCAAAATATATGTCCCAGTTTTTTGAAACCATTAAATATAGCGATAACGAGTTTTTTCTAATAGACTATCATACGGAGAGGCTTAACAGGACGAGACGTAATGTTTTGGGACTAGAAAACGAATTAGATTTAAGAGAATACTTAAGAGATGCTCCAAAGGACAATAGAACCTATAGGTGCAGGGTAGATTACGGAGAGATTATTCATAAAGTAGCGTATTATCCGTATCAACTGGCCAATCATAAGCACATTGGCTTTAAAGAGGCCTCTACGTTTGACTATGCTTATAAATATAAGGATAGGACTTTTTTGGAAAACGCTAAAGAGACTTTAGCGACAGATGATGTTATTTTTCTCAAATGCGATCTAGTCATGGATGCGTCCTATTCAAATTTGGCTTTCTTTAATTCAGGTTCATGGTATACTCCTAAAAAGTGTCTTTTAAATGGAGTAAAGCGTCAGTTCTTACTCCATCAAGGAATTTTACAACAAAAAGAAATTAAAATTGAAGACCTAGGTTATTATGAGAAAGTAGCCTTTGTGAATGCCATGCGTGACTTTGAATTGGTTTATTTTTTTGAATTGATAAATGGCAAATTGAAGCTTACATTAGAGGCATGAAAAGACTCGTGGTCCTTTTAATTTTAATGTCAAGTTTCCACTTGAAAGCCCACCCAAGAAAAGTATTTCTTAATTTCTGACTCTTCTGATAGTGCTTATCAGCTGGCTTTAAAATCGGATATTTTTTTAATCCTTAATAAGGAAACAGGTGAAGTACAG
>Ga0075117_1000465_pt1 | contig 27668 bp, 26 predicted proteins | sample AntAceMetag02UKJ_FD_69789 | JGI IMG/M metagenome (GOLD analysis project Ga0075117, IMG submission 69789) | Saline lake microbial communities from Ace Lake, Antarctica - Antarctic Ace Lake Metagenome 02UKJ | ecosystem: Environmental > Aquatic > Non-marine Saline and Alkaline > Saline | place... | reverse complement strand
TTATAAATTAAGTATCAAATAACGATGTATGATCCGTAATAAACAAGATTAATTATGCTTAACTTGATAGGTAGCTATTCAGATCTATGAATAAATCTACTCAGGCCTGTAACATCTATGTTTAGTTATGCTTTCATATGTGTCTGTATTGCATCCCATATAGCTCTGAAAATAGTTTCTGCTGTCCAATAACGAGGATAAAAAATGTCTCATTGTTCATAAAGTTATTTGGTATAAATTACTTCTATTTAGCTCTTTGTACTACCAAAAACAAGCAGCATGGATTTCAACAAAGCTACAAAAAATGAGCTTTTTACTATAATCGAATTGCTCATGACAAAGTTGGATGCTTTAACTGGCCGAGTTGCTGAACTTGAAGAAGAAAACCGTTAGTTAAAGGTAAGAAAACAAGCTCCAATAGTTCGCTGGGCTCCATCTTCTGATTTAATCAAAACTAAATCTAACCAAAGCCAGGTGGTTAAAAGTGGACTTACAAAAGGTGGTCATAAAGGTCATACGCTGGAAATAGTAAGTAGTCCAGACTTTATAGATAAACGTACTCCATATTTCTGCAATAGCTGTGGTTCAAGCTTACAAAACATAAGCGAATACGTTTCTGAGCGTAGCCAAGTAATAGATGTACCACCCATTAAAAGCATTTCTATCGAACATCAAATAATAGCTAAACATTCCTCTTGGCTATTTCGGAGTCACCATGCCAATGATTTCGGATATCTTTGGAGTTAGTCTCAGCCAAGGAAGCATTGCAATATAACAATCAGATTTGCTAAAAAGGCCACACCATTTTATGCACGGATTAAAGCTAATCTATTGGAGTTAGGCACAGCTTAAAGTAAAATCAAAAAGAAAGCAAATTTGTACAGCACATCTTTCCCGTGAATTGAACTATTTTATAAATAGCCTAAATGATGTCTGAGCTTTTAAATTAAAGGATTTGATACAAGATGATCTACATTATAAAAAGGAATTAGTTGATTACAATGAGCCAAACGTAACTCGAATACAGCTTTACCGTCGATTAAGTGAGCTATTGGAGAATTGCCAATTTAGCTCAAATCAAAAACTAAAAGCGTTTCAGAAAAGCTCATGAAGATAAAGTTTTCACATTCATATATGCCTAAAATAAACCCACCGATAACAAGGCATCAGAAAGAGGCATATAAAGGTTAAAAAAAACTCTGGACAATTCGTCTCTGCTCAAAAAGCTATGGACTACGCAGTCATCAGGTCAGTATTTGATACAATTACCAAAAATGAAGCGAGCGTAATTCTTTGTGCTCGAAATATTACTCAACTTAGAATACCTGAATAGTTACCTTAATTGAAACTAGATTTTAATTCCAAAAGTAAAATAACAGCTACGGCCATCTGATGGTATAATACCCGGTCCCGGATAGCCAGTAGCTCTCCTTGTGAAGTAGGAGGAATTTAAGCCATTATTAATTCCTGTCTCAAAGATCAAGCTCTTATAGGTGTAAGAAGCAGAAAAATCTATAACCAAATAGCTCGGAATACTTCCAATAACACCATTCCTGATATCTCCATCATCAGGGACTTGGGAATTTTGGACATCTGTAAACTGGTCAGAAAGGTAACTCAACTGTGTGCTCAAAAACAAGTTTTTAAAGCCTACTTTTAGGCCTGTTTTGAAATTAAACAAAGGTATAAATTCAACCTTTTTCCCTATTACATTATTTTCTTCTGAATCTAGATATTCAGAAGAGGTTATGGCCATATTCACAAACCAATTAAATCTGGTTTGATAACTGTCTGGGAATAATGTGTTCGCAATATTCCAATCTACAAAAGATTCTAAGCCATAAATAAATGCTTTACCAATATTTTTCCGAACTCTATTGGCTCTATCATCCAATATGATTCCTATTCGATTTCCGTATAAAAGACCAAAGCCTCCTACATCATAAGAAAGGTATTTTTTCCATTTACCTCGGATACCGAAATCTGCAGTATAGCCTTTTTCATCACTTATATTAGGATCAATACTAAAAGTTGGGCTTACAGTTCTAATGTCCGAAAATGTAACTGACCTATAATTCTGAGAGAAATTTCCGTATAGCTCCAAACTACTATTTTTCTTATATGCTATTCCTATTCCAAAAAGGGGGAACTTACGTCTCAAATCTCTATTATCAACAAATTCTTGGTCTGAGATAGGATTTCCAGCATTATCAAAATTCACTTTTTGATATGTTCCAATACTTTTAGTATCGATATACTCAAATCTAAATCCAGGTGTAATAGAGAATTTGTCTGTCACATTAAAGATATGTTCTCCGAAGATAGACCAGTTTAAGTTTGGGAAAGTGAAGCTCGATTGATTAGAATAATTCGGAAATTCATCATCCCTGAAAGTAAAATCGGCATCGGCCAGCCTACTTCCTGCTCCCTGTCGAGACAAATTATTAGCTTTATAAAGCTTAGTTCCTATTAAGAAGGTAGATTCCAAACCACCCAACCGATATCTCTTTAAAATTCGAGATTCAATACCCCAATTATTAAACTCGCCTATAATTAGGTCTCGTGGTAGTAGATATGTTCCTTGTCCAGCTTTTTCATCAAAAGCAGTTATAGGATTACTATTTAAACTAGCCGCACTACCCCTGAATCCGAGAGCATTTCGCTCCGCATCGAGACCGTAAACGTTGAGGCTGAAATCTGACTGCTTCCCTAATTTATGTTCAAGTTTTAAAGAATAAAGCTTCCAATCTACTCCAAACCAGTTTCTATCTCTATTGCTGTAAAGGGGGTCTTTAACAAACTGTGGATCGGTCAAACCTCCGGCTTGTTTAGCTAAATAATTTAGATAACTATTTTCAAAGGACACTTTAGTGTTTTCCGAAAATTGAAAACTTAAGTTGACATAGAAGTTTTTCGAATTAAAATTGGAGTTTGGACGATAACCATTCCCTACCTTGTGATTGAAATAAGTATAATAAGAAAACTTCCCAAGTGTCCCACTTAGGCTATTAAAGGTTGTAAAAAGGCCAAAAGAGCCCAGAGTTTGCCGAGAAACCAATTCAATTTTTTTATACTTGTTTGCCTCATTCATTTTGAAATTTATGAGCCCTCCAAATTGAGTTCCATATTGTAGTGAAGCAGCTCCTCTTATGACCTGAATTTCTCTTAATGCTTCTGCAGGAGGTGTATAATAGCTTTCAGGGTAACCCAATACATCAGCACTGATATCATAGCCATTTTGACGAGTATTAAAATTTGCCGTTCTGTTCGGGTCTAGCCCCCTTCCACCAATGCTTAATTGTAAGCCGGCATCATTACTTTCATAAATATTTAAACCCACCACCTGACCATAAATCTGCCGAGCATTATTGGCTGCCATATTTCCAACCAATTGGTCCATCAAAACAACCTCATTTTTCTTGCCCGCAAATATCGAAGTACCTTCCACCGCTTTCAACCTTTTAAGTCCAAAGTGCTCTTCTCGCCTAGCTCTAATAACAACTTCTGAAAGCTCTTCATGTAATCTTTCCAATTGGAACACCATGGAAGTATCAGAATTAAAGGCAATCAATTTTTGTAACGTTTCGTACTCAAAAGAGAAGATAATTAGCTCTTGAATGGAAGGAGAAACGTTTCTTATTTTAAAGTTACCTTCCGCGTCTACCGAATACTCTGAACCATTGAAATAAACGCTACCGTAATTAATAGGGTTATTATTGATTTTGTCTACCAGTTTTCCTTCGAGTGTATATTGGGCAGCTAATGGTAAAATCGAATTCCAACTTAGAAGGGTCAATATTAGTGCAGTCTTAATCCTCAAAATTCCTTATCCAATTTTTATGTTCAAAAGAGTCTTCAACTGTTAATAGATCTAACTCAGGATTAATATATACCTTACTTCCCATCCCATTTAATGCTACATAACTGTCCACATAAATTGCCAAATTTGATTGACCTTGGCTACTTAACTCTTTATTTAAATATTGAGCATATTGAAGCATAAAATCGGGTTGGGTACTCATTTGTTTTTCTTGAAAAGCCGTTAGATAATCAGTGTTGTTAATATAAAACTGCTTCCCAGAGTCTTTGTCTAAAACTTTAAACTGAGCATAACCCGTTTTCTCCATTAGCATTACTCTCCATGAAAATCTGTAACCCTCTTCTGTCCAAAACAATTCCCCAGGATAAAGTAAATAGCGAAACGGGAAAAGAATATTAATCGCAAAAAAAGATATTAACATAAAGCCTTTAACTTGTTGGGGAAAATTCTTCTTTCTATGCTTTAATGCTCCATTATCAAACAAAGATTTATTGATCCTAAACAAGAAAGACAATCGGCTTAAAAACTTATGATGAAAACTACTATCAAAAAAGATAAGTGTACTTAAAATCATTATATATGGAAACATTCCAATGGGAAAAAGGGCACTTGTAAGGAGGTGAAAAAAGACAACGACTATAAAAGCAAGTGTTCTTGTATTTCTCCACAATAATAAGAAAACTATAGAAAGATCATATATCATTCCAGACCAACTAAAGGCATATGCTATCCATTCTTTCTGGAATAGATCCCCTAGAAGAGGGAAGTTATATTTGGAAGGAAGCCAAATCTTCAAGGGCATGGCTTTAAGCATCCATTCTGAATTAATCTTAGCCAGTCCAGAGTAAAAATAAACAATACCTAAAAGAAGCATAATCACCCATATATTCCATTGAGGAATATATTGAAAGCGAACATTTTCGTTCTTCTTTGCATCCAAGGAATAATAAGTATTGGCTGGAAGAAAAATGAGTAAAAAGCTCAATAACGAAATAAAATAGTAATGATTTAAGTATGTTGTTTTATCTATAAGTTCGATATAGGTAAAGCTTAGAAAAAAAAATATGCTAGCCAGACGATACTTGTAGCCGAGCATAACGAATACTGTGGATACCGTACATACAAAAAAAAGGAGATAGCTATAATTTCCTAGAGGTTTAACCCAATGAAAACCGTAATAGGTGAAATGCATTTGGGGCAGAATATATAGTTTCTCTATCCAACCATAAGCTGAGAAACGAATCAAACTCACAAGCATCACAAACCCAAACAGAATACGAAAAACTGCTAAAGGGGCGGCTTCTGTAGGTTTCGACAATCGATTTTCTATTGATTTAAACATTCTTCAGTCGTATCCCTAAAAGTATCTTAATCTCCGTCTGCATCTACAAAATCAACCTGAACATTTAGTGCTTGTAACATATCAACTTTTAATAGAACCACTACTTTCTGTAGTTGATCATAAGTAGTTAGCATTTTGATATTATCAGTAGATACTTGGGTGGAAAAATCATCATCCAATCCTTCAGCAAATGTTCTTGCCGAATTGAATTGATTATTAATTAGTTCGGTTAGATCTTGACCATCTTTTTGGGTTTCTAAATACTCTAAATAAGCTTTCAGACTATTAGCCGTGGAAGAAGAATCAAAGGCCTTACCGTTGAAAAAATCCTGAACAGCCTCTAAACCGGCTAAAAATAACTTTTTTGAAGCCCCCTTATGATAAATTGCTTCAGCACTTCCAGGTATTGGTGAGGACGAAAAAACACCCGCTGGTATACCTATCTTACCAGCTCTTAAATATTTCTCATAATAAAATAAATAATCGTTAATTACCTTATCTACAGAACTAGTGCCCGATGAACCACTATTGTTTACAAAGCTAGTTTTGTAACCTCCCTCCCAATCTGTCACAACAGCCGTGGCCATTCCATACATTCTATCCAAAACATCATTGACGTATTTACCGTAGGCATCATTGTTTGCAAATGTCTTTACAATAGCATAATCATCTACTCCAGAACCGTTTATCAAATAATCTAATGCTGGAAAACCTTGTTCATCATTTTTACTAGGTAACTCAAGATTATAATTTCCATCGTCAATGCTACTCTCTATTCCAGAAACATCTGTTGGGAAAATATTGGTAAAGTTTCTTATGGTAATGGCCTCTGCCTTACCAATTTCAAACATAGATACCCTCTGCCAAGCAATATATGCGTCTAACCAAGCCATACGAAGCTCTGTTAAACCACTAGCTTCAGGACTTTGTGAGAAGGTTAATGCTTTACTTCTAAAACCCTCTAATTTTAACACATAGTTTTTATAAGACGGAATGATGATATTATCTACCCAATTAATCAACATCAATTCTCTGTCAAAATCATCTGTTACCGGCATCGGCTCTTCATCAGATTCTGTACATGAAATACTGAATAAGAAGACTGGAATTAATACCAGAGCCTTTGATAAAAAAGAACTTTTTATAACTAACATAATTTAATCAAATTACAAATTCACGATAAAATAGAGATGAATAAAGAGTCTGTCTCAAAGCTTTGAGACAGACTCTTTATTCTAATTACATCACAAACCCTTTAAATAAGATTTATGATAAAGTCGCAACCAATTTTTCAGATAGCTTGACTCACTTCAAAACCAAATGCAGCTGCAATTCTCTCTGAAGCTTGATTTAAGAATTCTGGAGTTATATCCCAAAATCCTGCACCAGACCCTTGAAGAGTACCAATAACAAAAGCATTAATTTCTGCAGGAGAAAGGTAAGCCTCTTTACTGTTTGCCAATCTGGTAAATCTTAGGCTTGCTAGGAAACCTGCTCCCTCAGAAAGGTCATGAAAAGCACCTGTTCTGTTGTTAGCTTCAATTTGTATTCTTCCCTGTTGCAAATAATGTACCGCTCGTACCGCAATTACCTTTGAAAGGTTTTCTCTTATGATTACTACCTGCTCATCTCTCAACTTATAGTCTTTTCCTACAATAGCAGCTCTTCCTAATTTGAAAGCATCAAAAACAGCTTGAGATATACCAGAAAAGTTAGGATTAGTATTTACTTTGCCTAAATATTTATTAAGAAAGCTATCATCACTCCCTACCGTAGCTATAGCATTAGCACCATCATCAGAACCACCATAAAGGTAACCGAAACCTTCATCCCATTTATGCTCCATGGTTGTATAATTCGCACCATCTACCAAAATACCACTATCATTATTGGCAATATTATCTGCCTCATCTTGAACAGCAAGTCCTAAGTAATGATTATTGATTTGGTCAAGCATTAATGCTCCAATCAGTGTTTTATTAACCATTTGGTTATTCTCTAAACCAAATTTATTAACGTATCTCGTAGAACTTCCATCTGCTACTTGACCGGCCACACCTTGGCTTGCCAATGTTTCCCAGTTCGGAAAGACAACATCTACCTGATTGTTCATGAATTCTTCAAGCGACTCCTTAATCATTGTTCCTTCAGCAGTATTGGCTGAGAAAAAATCCTTCGAATTTGCCACTTTACTTTTAACGCTTTTAGATGAAGCATTCAGGTTGTTGTCTACAAAAGGGTTAGCATCTCCGCCAGAAGAATTTTCATTTCTGTACATTTCTAACAGAGAAATTTTCGTAGCGTTATCTACATCTTTCATGGCACTTATAAGCTCTTGTGCCATAGCTATTCTATCAGATTGTCCCCCATAGGATACGCTCGTCTGACCATTCCTTGCAAAACTATAAGTTGCTGGAGCCGTAATGACAACAGGCTCAGGATCCTTATCATCCGGGTCGCAACTTGTTAAAACTGCGAAACTTATGAATAACATACAAATTTTTCTCATCTCCTATTTCTCTCTATTTAGAATAATTATAAATAAAGCTCAAAAGTAAAGGTTCCAGAGTTAAAAGCAATGCTTGTTTAGAATAATTTTAAATAAGCCTTCTTTGGCAGAGATTACGACTAAGTTTCCAAGGAAAAGTCCTAAATCTTGGGACACTTTTTACAATATCTGCCTTTCTTTTTATAGGCTTTGCAGCACTTTTTTAAAACACAGCATTCATTGTCGAATGGCATTTCACCAATCCTGATTGACTTGGTACCGCTTGCTTCTTCCCTTAACATTGACTGTTGATGAGACATTTACGTTCTTTATTGAGGCAAAACTAACCTTTATTTATAATAAGTCTAAATAAAAAGAGCTGATTTTAGTCATAAAAAAAGAGAACGCTTATTACGCTCTCTCTAGTTTCTTAATACTAATGCTTTATACCGCTGCGGCTATCAACACCCTCTTTAATAATTCATCATTTAATAAGTAAAGTGCTGAGCTATTGTCTCCTATCATTTCCAATTTCTTCAAAAGAGCTTTCACATTAGATTCTTCCTCTACTTGCTCTGTTACAAACCACTGAAGAAATGTATGTGTAGCATAGTCTCCCTCTTCTAGAGCTTGTTTTACTAGGCCATAGATACTCTTTGTAACGTATTTCTCATGAACTAGAGTCTGCTCGAAACAGTCTATGATTGACTCAAACTCAGAGGCCGGTGCCTCGTAAGCTCCCACAGTTATCTTTCCGTCTACCTCGTGAACATAATCAAACTGCTTTTCTGCATGCTGCAATTCCTCTTTTGCTTGAATCCTAAAATAATTCGCGAAACCATCTAAGTCTCTGTCTAAAAAATATGAACACATAGACAAGTACAGATTGGCAGAGTAAACCTCCCTATTGTATTGCTCATTGAGCATTTGCTCCATTTTTTTACTAATCATATTGCTTTTTTCCGGTTAATGAAGTTATAACCATAAACAAAAGAACGATGTTCGTCCTGGCAGGAATTTATAAACAGTCCAAATAAGCAAAGACTCGATCAGCGTATACTACACTCTCATAAACCAAAACTTGTCTGTCGTGTGGAAACTTGCTTGTAGCGACGCAAGCAAATATGGCCTTACAACGTTAAAAAGTATCCAATTATTTCACACCTGAAAAACTATTTGACTATTTTTAATTTTATTTGTCACCTTATTAAGTCGACCCGAAAACAGTCTTCCGGAGCTATGAGAACCTCTAAAATCGTACATATAGAAGTTAATTTTCAATATGAATTAATGGCCATGAAGGGTAGCACTTTTACCCATTCTTACTATTCTAATCTTAGCTTGGCCTGCAAATCCATAGAAAACGCCCTGTTAATAAATAATTGGAGAAAAGAAGATTTTAATTACACGGCAGTATATCGCTCTTTAAGAGAACGAGATAGCTATGTTAAGGTATTCAAAGAAAGGGGAGTCCCTTTTTTTAAAATCACCCTGACTTATAAAACCCTAAATCCGAGATTAGACAGCCTAGAGCTGGTAAAAAAGCCAGATTAGAGTAATGGCCTCAGGATATTGGCATTCCATCTGACACCAAAGTTGAATAAAGAGTTCCTAGTAGCCTCAAAGGCTTCACCCTCTTCATTCCTACTCTGAAAAGATGCATCTATAAATAGATTATGACCAAGCATATAAGATGCTTCCGCCCGAATATTCATGATAGTTCTGGCGTCTCCTTGAGCAACAAAATTACCAAGGTCCTTTGGCCTATTGTTCCTGTAACTTTTAAGAATGTCTCCTCCCCAATTTAGGCCTTCACTGTCATATCCTTTTAGAGCACGCATAAAAGTAGCCTTAATAAAAAGTCTACTGATGGGCTGATAGCGAGCTACAAGTAAAAACTCTTTGAAGTTAGCCCCCAATGGGTGTGTTATGGGAACACTATAATTCACAAGGCTAGAATAGTCACTAAAATGACTATACGTATACGGCCTGGCATAATTAAACTCTCCTTGTATATCGAAGTTTTTAAGCCCTGCGAAATCTATGTATTTTAATCCCAACTGGCCTGCATTCTTTTCACCGTGCCAGCCTTCTTTTTTGCTCTCTTTACTGTTATACTCATCTAAAACAAATTGGCCATACACAAAGAAAGATTTTCCCAGTAAGAGTTTAAAATCAGCTCCTACAATAGAATTATCACTACTACCTATTAAGCCCTCCACAAATCTGTAGAAGATAATAGGGTTAAGGTAATTCAAGTCAAAGGCCCTATCACCAAACATTACCGTTTCAAAAAGGCCAATATTCAGCCTCTTGCTAACATTCATATTTAAATGGTGAAATGCTATGTATTTTGGTGGGATAGCCAATAAATCATTCACGCCAATATCAACTTGAGTATTACTCATCCTTGCTAGCATGTTTTGATATTCCAGCCTCCCTAATTTTACATTTACTAATAAGTTTAAATATGGGGCACTAAAGTCGCTCAAAATCATAGAACGTATGCCCGAACCAACAAAATTCTTAGAATGTCCAAATCTCAGGTTGATATGCTTAGAAGGCTTAAAGACAATATAGCCATTGGCCTGCACATAATCTCTGGTGAGTCTAGTCACATCATCTCCTACAATCTTGGTAAAACCCGTATAAGGAAAACCTTGGGTTTGTTCATGATACTGTTTAACATAAAAAGGAGAAGACTCCTGATTCTCAGTAAAGTCTGTGTAAAAACCAAGTTTACTGTTAATACTTCCCCTAATACTTACCCCACGAGTATTGATGAATTGGCCTTGATTTCCAGAATCTCCACTATTAGTACCCCCTCCAAAATGAAAAATTGGACTAGCGTGAATTTCAAAATCCTCATTTTTGACAAAATAAAAGTCAGACCGCCTTTTAAAGAAGTGTTTCAAAAAGGGCTTGCCTGAACCTACGGCAGTATCCGCCGCAAATGACCAGCTATCCGTTTTGAGATAATTTAAATTCCACTCATCTATCTTCGTGTATACAGAGTCTGTCAAATCTAATGACTCTACATATTCAACTATCTGCTGTCGTTCAAAAGGCTTCAAATTAGAATGAAAGTTATTCGCCAACTTACCAGACTTTGCTTCCAACCTCTCTATCAAGTGGTTATACTCCTGATCTATAGATAGATAGGGAGACTGAGCCCTTGCGATTCCGCAAAGTATTAGAAAAGTAAATACGAGTTTAAACTTTAACACTTCTTTTGAACTATCTGAGCCCGCAAACTTAGTGAGAAAATCATGAAATTCTCCAGAGCTTAAGCCCTACCTTTGAGCATCGGCCTTCCTAATAGGAAAGTCTAGTTAAACTCCAAGAGATTATTGCTACATGAAGAAGTTTAATATTCCTGATATTTATAAGAGTAACATCATAGGACGTCTAAAAGAAATCAGACGGGTAAATGATAAATTAAAAAAAGACTTTAGCCCGTCAGTCCTTGATTTTGGACCCGTGAGGTTTAGCATTGCAAGGCACTTTGGCTTTTGTTACGGGGTAGAGAATGCTGTCGAAATAGCATACCGAACCTTAAGCGAAAACCCGGAAAAAAACATCTTCCTTTTAAGTGAGATGATACATAATCCTGACGTTAATGAAGATTTACTATCCAGAGGAGTCCAGTTTTTAATGGATACACAAGGAAATCAACTGATAGATTGGAATTCATTGACAAAGGAAGACATCGTTATTGTACCAGCATTTGGCACTACACTTGGGATACAAGAAAAGTTGAATAGTTTGGGGATAGACCCTTACGCATTTGACACTACCTGCCCTTTTGTGGAGAAGGTATGGACAAGAGCTGGGCAAATTGGTGAGAGAGGATATTCTGTCATTGTACATGGCAAACCAAATCACGAAGAAACCAGAGCCACTTTTTCTCATAGCCTTTCTAAGGCTCCTACCTTAGTAGTAAAAGACATTTATGAAGCCCAAAACTTAGCAGCCTACATTAGAAAAGAAAAAGACTTTGAAGATTTCAAAAAAGACTTTAAAGGACAATTCTCAGATGGATTTAACCCTGATACTGACTTAAATAAAATAGGCGTAGTAAACCAAACCACTATGCTAGCCTCTGAAACACAGGAAATATCTGAATATTTGAAAGGTGTGGTTCAAGAGCATCATAAGCTGGATGAACAATCTGTTGCGGAACATTTCGCAAATACCAGAGACACACTATGCTATGCAACAAACGACAATCAAGACGCCACACATAGCCTTATCAATGAGGTTGCTGATTTTGCCATAGTAGTTGGTGGATACAATAGCTCAAATACAAACCACCTTGCAGAGCTCTGCGAGACTAAGCATAAAACCTACTATATAGAATCTGATAAAAGTCTAATATCGGCAGATGAGATTCACCATTATGATTTGCACCTTCATAAAACTATAGAAAGCAATGACTTTTTACCTAAAAAAGAAAAAGTCAATATATTATTAACCTGCGGAGCCTCATGCCCAGACTCTGTCATGGAGCTCATTCTTATACGTTTAGTCTCCTTTTTTGACAATACAGAAGATATAGAATCCACTATTAAAAGGATAGGTAAATAGAAATGTGACGTCTATCATCTTGATAGGCATCCTATTTTTTACTATATTTATTGGACAGTTTTTTAAAAGAAAATTGAGTAATAACCTAAAACCCTTACCCTTATGTCAATGTTAGAATACATTAAAGTAATACTGGAGAAGGTAAGTTTTGACAGATCTTTGTTTGAAAAAGAATTATTAAAAGGACTCAAACAACTCTTGCCAAAGGAAATAGAACTTCTACAGACATGGTGTTACGAAACTTATGGAACACTTTACAAAACGCTTCTTAATAAAATATTTAGAAGACCTCAGTTTACCCTATAAGTTTCTCCTCAATTGTTTAAAAGCTCAAGCAGTCTTCTGTTTGAGCTTTTATTTTTAGCGGTCAAAACGTAATCGCCTACCTTTTACACTTTCATTAAACGTACCGTCTTCAAAAACCAAATGCCCAGAAACTATGGTCTGTGTTACAGTAGAATTAAATGTATGTCCCTCAAACGGTGACCAGCCACATTTGGCATAAAGATTGGATTTATTAACCGTATAGTCCTTCTCCAAATCTACAATGGCTATATCTGCCCAATAACCTTCCCTTAGAAAACCTCTTTGCTCTATCTCAAAACAAACAGCAGGTGCATGAGCCATCTTCTCCACCACCCTTTCCAAAGTAATTTTTCCTTGACGATAAAAGTCCAGCATGGTCTGTAGGCTATGCTGTACCAGAGGCAAGCCCGCAGGAGCCTGCCAATAAAGTTTTTCCTTATCCGCCATTTCGTGAGGAGCATGGTCCGTAGCAATTATATCAAAGCGGTCATCTAGAAGGGCCTGAAAAAGGTTATCCCTATGATTCTGCTTTATGGCAGGATTGCATTTTATCTTATTCCCCAACTGCTTATAGTCTTCGGCATCAAACCACAGATGATGCACACAAACCTCTGCAGTAATTCTTTTCTCTGCCAAAGGAATAGCATTATCAAAAAGCGGAATCTCTTCTGTGGAGGATATGTGAAGTATGTGCAAGCGTGTATTATGCTTCTTAGCCAAGCCTACTGCCATGGAAGAAGACAAATAACAGCCCTCCTCATTTCTTACTAAAGCGTGGATGTCGTATGGTACTTCTTTGTTTGCATACATGGCCTTATACTTCTCTAAATTAGCTCTTACTGTACTTTCATCTTCACAGTGTGTAGCTATTAAAGACGGGTAGTTTGCAAAGACCAGAGAAAGGGTAGCAGCATTATCAACCAACATGTTTCCAGTGGAGCTTCCCATGAAAATTTTAAGTCCACATATGTCCTTAATATTGGTTTTCATGACCTCCTCAAAATTATCATTTGAAGCACCCATAAAAAAGGAATAGTTGGCGAGGGAAGACTTGGCGGCTATGTCATATTTATCCTGAAGAAGCTCTTGAGTAAGAGCATTGGGAACCGTGTTGGGCATCTCCATAAAGCTAGTAGTACCTCCGGCAACTGCAGCCCTTGCTTCCGTATATATATTCCCCTTTGAAGTCAACCCTGGTTCTCTAAAATGCACCTGATCATCAATAACACCTGGCAAAACGTATTTTCCCGCCGCATCAATAATTCTATCTGCTAATTCTCCGGTTATGGATTGGTCTATCTTTTCAATCTTCCCATCTTTTAAAAGAAGGTCCGCTTCAAAAATCTTTCCCTCATTAACCAGTTTTCCGTTCTTAATTAAAATTCTTTCCATCTTACAATGTTTCCAAAGCCTTTTTGGCACTGTTTATAACTCTATTATACTCTGCAATATCTAGAGACTCTTTGAAATAAGTCCTAGCCATACTCAAATTATTTCTTCTCAGGCTTATCTGTCCTAAACTTAGGTACGCCATACTTTTTAAATCATCCACATATCTACCTTCTCCTTTAAACCCTATTGCCTTTTTATATTTAATTTCGGCTAGGTTAAAGTCGTTTTTATTCAACTCAATCTCTCCATCAAAAACTAAACTTGCAAGAATATAGTCTACTCCTTTATAATTTTTCAATTCTTCGTTTTTTACCTCAGCCCTTAGAAATTGGCCATTAACTATTAAAGACTCTATATACCTCAATAAGAAATCTGGATTCTTTGGAAACTTTAAGTTAAGCCCTTTGGTAAGTTTAAGGGCCTCTTGATTATTATTTTCATATTTAAGACAAATACCAGCCAAAAAGAAAATAGCTTCTGTTTTAGTAAAAAGCGAACTCTTAGTCGCCTCTCGCAAATCTCTTAAACCTTGGATTTTATTACCGTTAGAAAAAAAATAAATAATCGGCTTTATCTGAGGATGAGTTTCTGGATATTGAACTCGGTAATAACGGTAAAGTCCGTTAGTCAACAAAAAATCTGGATTTAATGGATACAGATCAAAGCCTGCTTTTAAGAACCCATAAGCCTTTTTAGCTTCTAGTCCAGCCTTGATGTAGTCTTTCTTTTCACTGTAGGCTCTGCTGATATAACCATGAGCAGAGAGTAAATAAAAGTTAGCCTCTTCCTCTACGTTACCAGACTTGTGCATAACATAAGCAGTTTCTTTACATAGCTCTAATTGTTCTAAGTATTCTTGAAAAGCTCTTTCATAATTTTCAACCGGCATAAATTTCCATTGTAGAAAGGTGGCCTTAAGCAGGTAACCCAAAGGGTGTCCAGCATATTTCTGATAAACTGGCTGCCAAATTTTCTCAGCCTTGTCAAACTCCATGTTGTACAGCTTATCTAGGCCAGCCGTTACAATTTTTTGACTAATAGTATCCTTCAAAAACTGTCCCTTCGAAGGTAGTCCTATAAAAATCAGAAGTAGAATAAAATGTATTTTTTTCAATTCGAACAAAAAAATGGCCTTTCCAGTTAGCCTGAAAAGGCCAGATTAAGATTTTCTATTTACTCATTGAGCTACCGGTAGTTGTACCGAGTTACCCATATAATTAATTACAGCGTCATAGTCTTCTAGAGCTACACCAGCTGCTTTCATACCTGCAGCAATAGACTCCTGAATAACTACGAACTGAAAGTTCATATCGCCAGCTGGAGCGTAAGTTGTAGTTCCTCCGAAAAGAGCTGTTTGATTTTTGTAATAAACATTTACCTGACCAGTTTTGTAGGAGTACTGAAGAGATTCTACAGATTGGTCTATCTCCTTAGACAAAGAAATTGGTAAGCTATACTTATTATCACCTGACACTACATATGCCAAAACAGCCATATCTGCAGTGATTACCTCACTTGCTATAGCCACTCCACCCCAAGTGCTTGTTGAAGCAGAGCCAATACCTGGAACCTCAACATTTGCCCAGTCCGCTACAGCTACCGTGTTACTGAATCTTTGTACATTAGCATTTCCATCTGTACCATCAGCACCGTTGGTTCCATTTTGACCCGTAGGACCTGCAGGCCCCACGTTCCCTGGATCTCCTTTATCTCCTTTACACGAAACGAAAGCAACTGTGGAAGCTAAGGCCAGCACGCTAAATAGCCTAACTATTTTGTTCATAATTTTAAGTTTTAAGATTTATTTGTCTTCAAGTTTTCTTAGCAATATTACTTGAATTTAGAGAACTTTGCAAGCTAGTAGACTTGTTAATTTATTTTACGGTAGACCCATATCTCCATTTTTAATATTTATTAAAACCATGCAAACACCAGATTCCCTTTCTCAAGTGGCTGAGTTTCACCAGACTTTCCAACATCCAATCCTTAAAAAACCTCAAATACCTGCCCTGAAAAGATGCGAGTTAAGAGTTGAATTAATTTCGGAAGAGCTTAAGGAATTACAAGAGGCCATTGAGAACAATGATTTGGTAGAAGTAGCGGATGCCCTCTGTGACATTCAATATGTTCTTTCTGGTGCTATTCTAGAGTTTGGTTTTGGGGATAAATTCAAAGAGCTTTTTGATGAAGTACAGCGTTCAAATATGAGCAAAGCCTGTGCTACAGAAGAAGAGGCCCTGGCTACTATGGAACACTATAGAAACAAAGGAACAGAGAGTTATTTCAAAAAAGACGGTGACAGGTATTTGGTTTTCAGAAACGGCGATAACAAAACGCTTAAAAGTGTCAACTATTCCCCTGCCAATCTCAAAGACATTTTAGGCTAAATCATGGATGAGTGAAGTTTTTGAAAATATCCAGAAAATTGAATCCCAATTAAAAGAGCCCTGTAAGCTGGTGGCTGTATCCAAAAGGCAGCCAAATTCTAAAATCTTAGAGGCCCACTCTAAAGGTTTCAAGAGATTCGGAGAAAATTATGTGCAAGAACTTGTTTCAAAGAGCCAAGAACTTCCACAGGACATAGAATGGCACATGATAGGCCATTTGCAGCGTAACAAAGTGAAATTCATAGCTCCTTTTGTTCAGCTTATTCACTCTGTAGATTCTATAAAACTTCTTAAAGAAATTAATAAAGAGGCTCTTAAAAATGATAGAGTCATTGACTGCTTACTTCAAGTGCATATTGCCAAAGAAGAAAATAAAAGCGGTTTTGATAAATCAGGACTATTGGAGGCCCTAGATGCGGACCTTAGCCACTTTAAAAATGTAAGAATCATTGGCCTTATGGGCATGAGCACTTTCACAGAAAATAAGGAAGTAGTAAATACGGAGTTTGAGGGTTTGAAACTTATTTTTGACGAGGTTCAGCAATCATATCCTAACCTTCCCATAAAGGAGCTTTCGGTGGGAATGAGCGGTGATTGGAAAATAGCTATGGATAACGGCAGTACTTTAATTAGAGTAGGTAGTTCTATTTTTGGTGAAAGGTTATGAATAAAAAGTATTTGATTTCAGGTGCAGTTCTTGGCTTTTTAGCCGTTGGTCTTGGGGCATTCGGAGCCCATGCCTTTAAGGCGTCCCTATTGGCTGCAGGGAACTTAGAAACCTATATCACTGCTGTAGAGTATCTGTTTTATCATGCTTTGGCTCTTATTTTTACAGGCATACTGACTAAAGAGTTTGATAATAAATGGAATAAATATGCAGGGTATTCTTTCCTGATTGGCAGCATTGTTTTCTCTGGCTCATTGTTTTTAATATGCCTTACAGGTGTCAAAACTTTTGGTGCCATTGCTCCTATAGGTGGTACATTTTTAATTTTAGGATGGCTTTCCTGCCTTCGCTCATTTTTGGTTAACTAGTCAGGAGATTCAGGTTGGTTTCTAATACATCCCCCATGTTTTTGCACTTAGAAAACTCCTTTGTTTTGTGATGGTCATTTAATTCTGAGATAATTTGCTTCAAATTATGTTCCAAGTAGATATTATCGGTTTTCATGACCTTCATTAGGTTGTTTAAGCGAGATTTCTCGGTTTTAATTCTATTTGCGATCAGAGAGCGTTCTTCTGTTTGATATTGTTTAACAGATTCAGGTGTCATATACTTTATACCTAACTCTATTATAGGATTATTTTGCCTGAAATATTGAGGCATATAAACAGATTTACTGCCTTCATAAGACTGCTGGTCAAAATCTATAGCCCTTATTCTATAATGAAAATCTTCAAAATCTGGGGTAACTATGATTACAAAATTAGACGAATGCATATCCCCCAAAAGCCGGGCAAAACACCGCTCATTAAACTTGATAAATTCTTTGGCCAGTCGGATAGGGTTAAGTCTGAAATCGTTAAGATGAAACTCCATAAAAATATCCCCAGGTATACCCGCGATATGTTCCTCAACCAGGGTCTCTGAATGAGTTATATAACTAAGAACATTAGGCGACAAAAGGTGCTCTAACTCTAGACCATAAATTCTGGAGGCGTCGGCATTTTTTATATAGAAATAATCATAATTATCATTCACCTTGTTTATTATCCGTACTCTGAAAGGAGAAGTGTTTGCATACGTACAGGTATCTACCCTGTCCACCACTAAATGCTCTATTACCGACGCATCCCCATCTGTTTTTAAATCGGCATAAATGATTTTAAGATTCTCATAAATTTCTACTAATTCAGATTGGGGATAAAAAACAGTTTCCCAGAGAGTATCATTATTGTTTTTATCCAATAAGGCAATCCTATTGTCAAACCTTAGCAGGTCCTTATATTTTAAAGGGAGCTCTCTTTCTCTGCCGTATTTTTCTAAGTAAGACCGCAATGAGGGCTTTACTTTAAACGGTATCTTTTTCTTGCTTATAAGAGCCATAATTTAAAGTTGACAGTAAATCCTTAAAAAAAACTTAAAATGTTACATTTAGTATAATAATACATCTAATGTACAGTTAAAGAGTAATAATTGCCACTTGAAGACTTTAATAAAATCATCATATGGTCCGCTCTTAAAACGTAAACGGGAATAAAGTGTACCTTTGTAGTCCCTTTTTCTTAAACATTAATTTTAAACATTCTTAAACATTAATTTTAAACAATGGAACAATCAGAATCAAATAATAGCTCAGTCGTGAAAGCCGGCTTAATCGTTGCCTTGGCTCTAGCCGCTGTCCTTGGATATTTATATTTCAAGGAGCGTCAAAAAGTGGAAGACAAAGTGGTTGAAGTAAGTGAAGTTAACCGTGACTTGATGCTTGCCAATAGTAAATTAGATTCTATCGGTACTCAATTGGACGGTCGGATTGCTGAGATTACAGCTCTAGGCGGTCAAGTAGAAGAACTTCAGGCCTTAAAAGCCCAATTAGAAAAAGATAAGAGAAACCTTATTTACTCTAAAAATGTGAGCCTCAAAGATTATCAGGACAAAATCTCTGGATACGAGCTGGCTTTAACTCAAAAAGACGCTGATATAGCGAAACTTAGAGAGGCCAATGTCGTTTTATCAAATGAGAATGAAACCTTAATTACTCAAAAAACAGAGTTAATTGAGACAAATACAGCTTTAGAAAACACAAAAACCGCACTTTCTGATTCGGTTTACGCTGTAAGTGTCAAAAATGCTGAATTAAGCGAAAAGGTATCTTTGGCTTCTGCACTTAAGCCTATGACCTATGCTATTTCTGCAATTAATTCTAGAGGAAAAGAAAGAGATGGTTCTGAGTTCAAAGCCAAGAGAGTAGAGAAAATTAAAATCTCTTTTAAACTGGCTGAAAACCCTTTGACTAGAAAAGAGGCTAAAACTATCTTTATGCGTCTATTGGATAATTCAGGTTCTGTAGTTTCTGACATGGCTATGGGTTCAGGGACTTTCAATTTCGGAGGAAAGCAGACTGTCTACACAGCGAAGCAAAGTGTTATGTTTACCAATGATGGTCAAACAGTAGATTTCATTTACGCTAAAGGAAATGAATACGAAGCAGGAAGCTACACCGCTGAACTGTTCTCTGAAGGGTACAGAATAGGACAGACTTCTTTCGACATTAAGTAATTAGAAAGCCATACTACTAGAAAAAGGGCAAGTCCAAATGGGCTTGCCCTTTTCTATGCTCTAATGTGTTAATTACTCTATAACTCCATTCTCATTATAAAGGGTTTGTAGCAAGGTTTCGCCTACCGCTTCTAAGGTATTTCTATCAATGCCTTCCAAGTCATCCGAATGCCTGTGCCAATGCTTATAAAATACTTGGTCAGAACCTATTTTTTGATCAATGATGTCAATCATAGGTATTTCTCTGTGTTGAATTACTGGAATATGATCGTCTAAAATATCACCTCCTTGAGCAGGCAGAAATAGACTTCCATAACCTTTACTTGCAGCCGTATTCCAGATTTTATTAACTACAGACGGAGCGACTCGCATAGAGATTTTATCCTTATAGAAAGTAGCATTATAACCTCCTACCATATCCAATAGTACTCCATAAAAAGCTGAATAATTCTCCTTATGAGGATTTTTGGCCCAATATTCTGAACCCATTAAATAGCCCCCATAATCGTTCATAGGATTACCCTCAAAGCTCTCTGGCTTTCCACCATCCTCGGCATCAAAGAAAATATAGTCAATGCCAATATTTGGCTTAGTTTCAAAATGAGAAATCTCTTCGGCTATTTGAAGTAAAATAGCTACACCACTTGCACCATCATTAGCTCCGGGAATAGGTTCTGACTTCCGTTCAGTATCTTGGTCTGCCACGGCTCGAGTATCCCAATGGGCTGCCAAAAGAATCCTTTTAACCGCTGTAGGATTATATGAACCAATAATATTTCTGGCTTTTAGAGTCTTTCCTTCAAAAGAAAACGCGTCAAACTCTTGTTCCTGAACTTCTAAATTTAAACCCGTCAAAGTATTAACTATCCAATCACCACAATTAACATGTCCTTGCGTATTAGGAACCCTGACACCAAAGTCAAGCTGATTTTTCAATTTTAAGAACGCAGACTCCGAATCAAAATCAGGAGCAATTATAATCGTTTCAGCCCCTTTCGTCTCAATTTTCGTTTCCTCTGTAGAGGAGGATTGACAACTATTAAGCAATGAAAATGCTAATACAAGGGTTAATATTTTGATACTTGGCCTCATCTATTTAATTTTGATAATAATAACACAGTCTCTAATACAGACTTGCTTTTCTAATAAAACGTGTAAAATGAAAAAGTCATTGGCCTTCATGGTCCTTTCTATTGGACTTTTTTGCCTATCTTCTTTTGATGACAAACCTAAGGAAAACTCCGCCATAAGGTATGTCAACTATTCGATTTTTGGTAAAGAATACTCAAAAACACCCATCATTGATAATACAATGGTAGGGTATGTCTATTACATAGTTAGTGGGCACGGGGGGCCAGATCCCGGAGCTATGTTCAAAAAGGGGGATTACTGGCTCTGTGAAGACGAATACGCCTATGATGTTAGTCTCAGGTTAGCCAGAAATCTAATAGGTCATGGAGCCAGAGTTTATATGATAACCCGTGATGAAAATGACGGCATTAGGGACGATAAACTACTTAAACCAGATAAGGATGAGACAGTTTGGGGAGGTGATTCAATGCCTTTGGGACAAAAAGAAAGACTACAGCAAAGAACCTCGATTATCAATAAACTTTATGCAGAAAATAAGGCCAAGGGCTTTAAAAACCAAAAGGTAATCATCACTCATGTAGACTCTAGATATCATGATAAGAAAGTAGACGTTTTCTTTTACTACAATAAAAACAGCATTGCAGGAGAAGCATTGGCAAACTCTATTTACTCTACTGTAAAATCAAACTATGACAAACACCAAAAAGGAAGAGGCTACGAAGGAGTAGTAAAAGACAGAGACCTTTATATGTTAAGAGAAACGAGGCCCACGGCGGTGTACATCGAGTTAGGAAATATCTCAAATACTTTTGATCAGAAAAGACTGCTCATTCCTAATAATAGACAAGCAATAGCCAATTGGATTGCCGAAGGTATAGGAAAGGTCTAAGTCGTAGATTCTTTATCTTATATTTTATATGCCTTCATGACGCCTACTCAGATAGCTTATATTTCATTACCTTTGCGAACCCAAAGAATACGCCGAAAAAGTTTTTAATGACCCTAGCCTTTACCATTTGTTCTAATAATTACATTTCTCAAGCTAAAGCACTTGCAGATTCTGTAAAGAGGCATAACCCAAACGTCATTTTCTACATTTGCTTGGCCGACAAGTTTGAACAAATACCGGACAAATACAGAAAGGCTTACGAGACCTATAATATACTAGAAGTCAAATATTTAGATATTTCTAATTTTGATTGGATGAATTCCAATTATAATATTATAGAATTTAACACCGCCATAAAGCCGTACTGCTTTCAATACTTCTTTAACAAACACAAGGACGTTACCAAACTTATTTTCTTAGATCCCGACATCGTAGTTTATAATAGCTTGATATCTATTGAAAAGAATCTCGCTACGAATAACATCATACTAACGCCACACCTTACTCAACCAATAGAAGATAGCCGCCTTGACTTTACGATTCATGAGCATGATATGCTCAACCATGGTATTTTCAACCTAGGCTTTGTGGCGATAAACAATTCTTCAGAATCTAAAAGGTTTATTAATTGGTGGGCTGACAGGCTGGCTGAACAATGTAAGCATGATCTTTGCAATGGTCTTTTTGTGGACCAGCTCTGGTGTAATTTGGTGCCTTGTTACTTTGAGAAGGTTTTGATTGACAAGAATTTAGGAATGAATATGGCCTATTGGAACTTACAAGAAAGGGTAATAACTAAAGTTGATGGTCAATTCCTGGTCAATGGGACTGATAGCCTCCTATTCTTCCATTTCAGTACCTTTAATCCAGAAATAGAAGATAATATAGCTGCTAAACAGAATAGGTATAAACTTTCTGAAAGAAACGATTTACAGGAGTTTTATAGAAGTTATGAAGAAACTGTTAAATTGAATCATTTCTATGAATTAAAAGGGCTTCAATGCCAATACGGAAGAAGACCAAAACCCGTAAAAAGGTATAAAAGAGTAAGAGCTTTAATCACAAAACCTATGAAAGGTCTAGTCAAATTTATTGAAGATACTATTTAGAATGAAGCAGAGGCTTAAAATATTAATAGTCACTCATAATAATTTATTCCCTGTGGACTCAGGCGGAGCTATGGCCACCATGTCTTACGTGGATGAGCTTCGTAAATCTCATGAAATCAGCGTATTAATTACAAATCCTTTTGTACCAAGCACTGAAAACCTAGTTATCCTTAAAGAAAAATGGCCCAACGTAAAACTCTATTGCGGTAATCCATCTGACCAAAAAAGATTTGCTTTCAGAGATTTGGCTAAGAATATTTTAACACGTTTAGGTATTCTCAAACCCCTCGTTTTTACCAATGAGGAAAACGCTCAGTTTAAATATGAACCACTCCCGCAGGGAGATATAGAACTGGTAAATAAGGCCTTATCAGAAAACGATTTTGACATTATCGAGGTGAACTTCGTAGAGAAGTTTCCATTAATTTTTAATTTACCAAAAGAAAGCCTCAAAGTAGCCGTTAACCATGAACCGAGGTTTAGGAGAACAATGGTTCAGACGCAGAATAACCTTCTGGATGAGAAATATGGGGCATACTTAAAAAAGTATCAGTTCAAGTTTGAAAATGACTTGATGAATCTTTTTGATGCAGTGGTTTGTCTTAATCCTACAGATCAAACACTCATTTCAGAATCTATAGAGAAACCTGTTTTTCTAGCTCCAGTTTCTGCGGCTTGGGAAGATTTTGATGAAATCAAAGAAGAAAACACAGCCATTGAAAATATTCTTTTTTTAGGTGGCGGACTTCATGACCCCAATAGAGATGCTCTAGACTGGTTTTTAAAGAATGTGGCCAAACAACTTTACAAAAGGCTAGGCAAAAAAGTACAAGTAGTAGGAGAATGGCCTTTAGCAAGCCAGAAAACTTTAAAAAGCCCTTATGCACAGTTTTTAGGTTTTGTAGAAAACTTAGATGTCTTTGCTAAAAACAGCGTTATGGTTGTTCCAATCAGGATTGGAGGAGGAATAAGAACCAAAATACAATGGGCCATGTCCAAGGGAATTCCGGTAGTCTCTACTACTTTTGGATGTGAAGGTATCCCATGTAAAAACGGAGAACATTTCCTTTTAGCCAATACCGCAGAGGACTTCATCAAGAGCATCCAAATCCTTTTAGAAAATACGGAGCTTAGAACAAAGCTTAGAAAATCGGCAAATAAACTTGCCAGAGAACATTACAGCCCTAAAAAAGTAGTTGAGGTTCGCACCAAGATATATCATCAACTAGTCTCTGAAAAACTAGTCTTAGAGTGAACGTAGAAATACTAATACCCATCTATAAAACTTCAATATCTGGCAATGAATTAAAATCTCTTAATCAATGCCAGCGAATATTGGGAGTTTACACCAAGGTATTTGTTCATCCTGAAGGTCTAGACCTTACTTTTTATAAAAACACTTTTCCCGAAATACGATTTAAGGCCTTTGAACCATCATTTTTTAATGATATAGCGGGCTATAATAAGCTTTTACTTTCTACTATTTTTTATGAAAGCTTTGACACCAATTACATCCTAATATACCAATTAGACGCCTGGGTTTTCCGAGATGAATTATTGGAATGGTGCCACCAAGGTTATGACTATATAGGTGCTCCAAATGCCGAAAAAGGTAGTGGAAACAACTCTTGGCATGACAATCTTCTAGGAAATAATGTACTCAATGGAGGCCTTTCACTCAGAAACACTAAAGCTTGCTTGAGAGCAGTGAAGGTCCATGAGTTTATTTTCAAGAAGGGTTTTACTGGCAATGAAGACACCTACTTTTCTGCCTGTTATGCTAGATTCTTTTTTGTTAGATTTTTACTAAGGCTCCCTAGCTACAAAATTGCTCTTAAATTTGCTATGGAAAAGAGGCCTAGAGCAGCCTTCGGACGAAATAAAAACTTTCTACCGTTTGGATGCCATGCCTATGAAAAATATGACTATAAGTTTTGGAAAGAACATGGTCTATAACAAATGAAAGATGTTTCTATCATACTGGTAAACTATAAAAGTGCCAATTTGTGCCTCCAATGCATAGACTCCATTTATAGATTTACTCAGAGACTTTCTCTTGAAATCATCCTTGTAGACAACGACTCAGGGGACCTATCTCTGGAAATAGTAAAAGCAAAATTTCCGGCTGTCAAATGTATTCAATCAGGTTATAATGCGGGTTTTTCAAGAGCAAACAACCTAGGAGCTAAAAATGCTACGGGAAAATACCTGCTCATTCTAAATACAGATACTATTTTGATAGACAATGTTATTCATCAGTCCTTTGATCGTTTGGAAAAAGACTTATGTATTTCTGCGTGCAGCGTTTTAATGCTTGATAAGACAAAATCTCCAAACTACGTAGACCCCAATTATAATGTAGCTGGAAACCTCCAATACAGTTTTATTTTTCCAAATATTAAGGTCGTAAAATCACTCACAAAGAGAGCCACAGAGAGCTTAAGAAAAAGGCTAGGAAACCAAGAAATAGACTTTCTTTTAGGTGCCTATATCTTCTGTAGAAAAAAAGATTATGACCAAATTGGTGGTTTCAATGAGGCACAGTTCCTTTACGGAGAAGATATGGACCTAAGCTGTAAGCTTGCTCAACATGGTAGACTAAAGTATTATTCGGATATGAAAATAATTCATTTGGAAGGAGGAAGCACGCCCTCCGATGATAAACCATTGACTTTTTTCTCTCGCTCTCCTCAAATGCAGTTAGCTAATTTAGTCTGGATAAGAACGTGGTATGGTCCTCTACTATTTCTTTTAATTATGATTAACTACTATCTATTTGTCCCTATCTACTTTGGAATAAGATTTTTGAAAGGAATAATAACAGGCAAGCTTTTGAATGAATTAGAGGCTCCAATCCAATTTAGTAAGCAAGTACTTAGGTGGTCTTCATATTTTTTTCAAATTTTGTTTAAAATTCCTGCCTTTTATAAGTACTAAATTTGAAAAAAATGCCCCTTTTTTCTGTAATTATTCCAGCATATAATTACGGCCATTATATTTCAGAGAGTATTCAATCTATTCTTAATCAAAGTTTTCAAGACTGGGAGTGTATTGTTATAGATGACGGCTCTAAAGATGACACCTCAGATGTAGTAAAGGGCTTTACAATAAAGGACTCCCGTATAAAGTATCATTTTCAGAATAATGCTGGACTTTCAAAGGCCAGGAATAGGGGTATTTCCCTAGCTAAAGGATCCTATTTCCAATTTTTAGACGCCGACGATCTTCTAGAACCTGAGAAACTTCAGTTGTTTAATGACACTATCATAAACCATCCCGAGGCAGATGTGTTGTATTCCGAGGGTAGACTTTTCAAAGAGTCTGATCTAGAGAAACTACTGTATAATTATGTAGAATTAGAACAAAAAGAATGGACGTTAAATACCTCAGGAAAAGGAAACAAGATTATTGCGGAATTTCTGAAGTCTAATAGATTTTTGGTTAACATGCCCGTAGTTAGGTCGAGTGTTGCCAAAGAAATGCTCTTTGACATACAGCATTTAAGTGCTGCCAAGTGGGGTTTTGCCCATGAAAACTCGCATAAGTTTATTCAAGGTAATGACGACTGGGATTTTTGGACTAGAACCGCTATTTCTGGAGCATTGTTTCTTAAAATACCACATATCAATGGTTCTTACTCGCTCTTGAGGCTGCACGGAGGAAGCATGAGTACCAAACAGCTCCAAATGATAAGCTCACAGATAGTGATGCGGAGCAAATGGCATGCCCTCATAACAGACCCCACAATAAAAAAAGAAAATGCAAAACTCCTGCAACTTAGCATTCTACTGTATGGCATACATTCCAAAATAGATGGAAGGAACTCAGTGGGAAATAGGTTCATCCAAAACGCTATTAAAAGTGGGAGCGATTTTAAATACACGCTATTTAGCCTAATTGCTTATCTAATTTCTGGCCAAATGGCGATGAGCTTACTCAAGAAAGTCACCGGGCAAACCGCCTAGTTATTCTATCCAAGCCCAATCTATGGTGTGCTTCAGGTCCTTTATCACCATATCGTTATCTTTAAAATAAGCCCTAATTTGGTCTACTTTATCAAACTGACGATTTGCCTTATACTCCTTATACAAATCTAACATCCCCTCTAAAATAGAGGTTTCTGATCCTTTAGACTCTTCTTTCAGACCTAAAATATCCTCAAAGAAGATGGCATAATTCCCTTTTAAAGCTTTAAAGGTATCCTCTCCTAGGGCAGCCGAAGGCAACTGATTTGTGAAAACCATATTCACATATTTCAACAAAGTAAAAAGATGGGCAATTCCAACGGCGGTGTTCAAATCATCTCCCATAGCCTCATAAAAGCCCTCCATGGCCTTTTCTATAGTTTCCTTCTTTTTTTCATCTATTTCTACTTCTGAGTTTTTCTCATACTCCAGCTTTTTGAGCATTCGGGAACCATTAACCAGCCTTCTAAAAGCTTTCTGCGAACCTTTCAGGGCTTCATTGGAAAAATCTAATGTGCTTCTATACGCAGACTGAAGCATGAAAAAACGGACAGTCATGGCACTATAAGCCTGGTCGAGCAATTCATGGTCTCCACTAAATAATTGGCCAGGCAAAAAGCTATTGCCCAAAGACTTTGACATTTTCTGACCATTGACAGTAAGCATATTAGTATGCATCCAATACCTTACGGGATCTTCGCCAGTAAGACTTTTCCCTTGTGCTATCTCACATTCATGATGAGGAAACTTGAGATCCATACCACCACCGTGTATATCAAATTTATCCCCTAAATACTTGGCACTCATACAAGTACACTCCAAATGCCATCCCGGAAATCCCATTCCCCATGGGCTGGGCCATTGCATGATATGCTCTGGAGACGCATTTTTCCAAATAGCGAAGTCTAAAGGATTTCTTTTCTCAGACTGGCCATCTAGACTTCTAGTCTCATTTAATAAATCCTCCAATATCCTACCTGAAAGCTTTCCATAATTTCCTCCATTTTCGTTAAAAGTGTTTATATCAAAATAAACTGAGCCATTAGATTCATAGGCCACTCCTTTCTCTAT
>Ga0075117_1000451_pt1 | contig 28042 bp, 24 predicted proteins | sample AntAceMetag02UKJ_FD_69789 | JGI IMG/M metagenome (GOLD analysis project Ga0075117, IMG submission 69789) | Saline lake microbial communities from Ace Lake, Antarctica - Antarctic Ace Lake Metagenome 02UKJ | ecosystem: Environmental > Aquatic > Non-marine Saline and Alkaline > Saline | place... | reverse complement strand
CAGTCAGTGTCCCGTTCGGCGTCGCACTGCAGACACACGCCAACTGAAATGCGATCGGGATATGCGGCTTTGGAAAACAGCTCGCGGATCGTGACCGGACACTCGGAATCCCGATAGCTGGCAATGGACACAAAGATTCGAGGAGCATCGCTCATAAATGTGTGTTGTTCCGGTAAGCAATGACGAATCAATTAGTGTCCGTCCTACAACAATGCTTAAAATTCCCCAATCACTTGACCATCGGATCGATCCGACAGCAGCTGATAGATGCCCCAAGTTGTGGCGTCGCTGATATCATCAATGCGAGAATCCACGTTTTCACTGACGAAGTGGACACTGCCATCACAGAATAAAAACTGAGCACCACCGACATGCCGGCTGCTGAATGGCAGCCACGGTTCCACGCTGGGGACCGTCAGCCCGATGTCGAGCCCTGTTTGCAGTTCATTGCGTGTTGGCGAGTGCAGCGAGATCGAACAGTCATTGGGTAGCGGTCCACCGCAACTGGTGGAATCCGTCGCTCCAGACCAGACGGACGCTCCTCCGATGCCAAAACCAGATACGTCTCCGTACGCTCGTTCGCCGACAAGAAACGTGTTGCTGGTGCCGTCCGTGATGTCTCGTATGCGAACCGAACTGTGCGTGTGCAGAATTCCGGCCGACGGTGAACCGGAGGCGGATTCGACGCCCATCGATCCCACGTAATTCGAAAGCGAAACCTGAACATTGGCACCAGCGGGATCCATGGGGTGATGATCATTCAGATTCGGCCCCGTCGACGACGGACAGCGGTACGCAGCCAGAGGCTGCTGCACCAGACTCAGAACAACCGGATCGCTCAAGGCTTCCAGAAATGATCTCGGATTGTTAGGGGCCAGCTGTTGAAACAGGGGCGCTTGTTCCAGTTGCGGCAGAATCATCACGCCCCACGCCCACACCGAATCATCGGCCGGGTGTCGCGATGACCGCACAGCACTGGGCGGAAACACACGATGGATATCGTGGTAGTTGTGCATCGCGAGACCGATTTGCTTGAGGTTGTTTTTGCACTGCGTTCGGCGAGCCGCTTCGCGAGCCTGCTGCACGGCTGGCAACAGCAGAGCGATCAAAATCGCGATGATCGCGATCACCACCAACAGTTCGATCAGCGTAAAGGCTTTGCGACGGGCTTGAAACATGGTTCCACTTTCTGCTTGTTGTGAATCGAGAAGATGCGAGCGATCCGAGAATGTTGGTGTCGGTTTGTGTGACCAGCTGGCCGACATGGAAGAGTGGAATGTGTCCTTATTGAGCTTCCGCCTCTTCATCTTTGTACAGCAGTTGTACAAAGTCCCGAAAGTTCGGTGCAACGTACTGAAAGACTGGGGCATCTTCTTGGGATTCTTCGTGCAGCCAGATGACTACGGGTGCCGGACCGCCGAGATTCTCTCGGTGATCAAAGCAGAGAAGATCACCATTGAAAAGTTGCCCGAACGGGATGCAGTTATAATGAAAGGCCTCCGAATCGCCCGCAAGTGTATGAATTCGTGGGACTGAGGAGTTATCTGACGTGGCTCCGAGACGCTTGAAGTAGTACATATAGTCCAACCCGCGCGGTTCGACGTCCGGTGGTGGTGTGTCAAACCAATCCTTGACTGGCACACCGCCATTGGTGCGACGCAAGTGCGCAATCCAGTCCGGGTCAAACTCAAACCCGGGGTTCCACCTCTGCTTGTACTGCAAGAACGTTTGAAAGTAATCTTCGTCGAATGCGTACTTCGTTGATCCTGGTTTATACGGCAGATCAATTCCATCAGTGCTACTCATGTTCTCATGTTCTCCTGTCTACCTTCGACTGACTTTGGCGGGCTTATGGGCCCAATTACCTGCGGTAAATGGGCCGTCGTGTTTGTTCGCGATGTGAATACCACGTTCTACGAGTTGGAATTTCCCCGCCTCGATGTGGTGGTGCCAAATGTAATTTTCAGGCTTTGGATACCCCATAAGTAGCTCAAAGTACTCGTCCATATACGTCGGTCAGTCATTCGACAGCTGCAATTCGACGGTACATTCTTGCGTTCTACCAATACGGCCACTCGCGTAAACGCCCACAGCTCTGGTCATTGGGGCAGGCATTTGTGCCGGTGGCTGCCGCGTCTAGCAGTTCCAGAACTTCCAAAACACAGTCAATAGCCTCTGGATACCTTCCCGCTTCCAGCCGACTGCGCTCTGCTTCCCATCTCGTGCGAAGTATGTCAGAACCTAAGCCCGTTCGTTCAGGGCGCATCCCAGCCTTCAACAGCGTCCGTGCTATCCGACGTCGACCGGGGTTACCACAGGTCAGATCGAGCGCGGTCCATCCGTCCGGTGTTTTTGCATATAGATCGGCACCGCTCTGGATCACGATGTCGCACAGAACTTCATCAGTGGGGTAATCCCATCCGCCAAGTATTTGAAGCATCGTCTGCCCCTTCCGGTTTTGATGGTTTGGTACTTTTGTGTAGGGCCAAGCCGCTCTTGTGAATTTTCCACGCGTCAGACTGACGCAGCAAAAAATGACTGTTTCTCCACAATGGAAATCACCGCAGAACTTACCGAATGCGAACGTCTCCTTCATGCGAGCATCCGGATCGGCTCCGTGCTGCAGCAACAACTCGAAGGCGGGCAGGTTTTCGCAAGCCAGAGCCCAGTGCAACGCAGTTAATCCGTGCTTCCCGGATCGATTTATGTCGGGCACATCACGGATCAACAGAGCAACTTCTGCGTCGTCACGATTGGAGAATGCCAGACATAGGGCTACCAACGCAGAATCATCAAAAAAGTCGACCGGATCCCACGCGTAGTGTTTCGGCAAGTCAAACGGAGGCCGCAGCGACAATCCAGACGGTTCCGTCATTCGCTGCCCCCAATAGTTGGCGATTGTCGGTCTTGAGCTCACCGAAAGCCACGCAATCCCGCAGGCCGTGACGCCCACCAAACATACGATCACCGGCCACGGCTGTCGAAGTCTCTTATGTCGCTTTCGATCTTCCTGTTGAGTCATGGTAACTACTCCTGATCAAGCGACACGTCATACACATTCCAGAGATAGTCATGTGTCGTAAATGATCTCCGCGTCATCAAACCATGAAAGACGTGCTCCATGCCGTGGGCCGCACCCAATTTCTCAGCGAGACTCATGAACGTTGCTGGATCAAGTTGAAAACCAATAGCAATCGGATTGCCAGCGAGCCATTCCCAAAACGGATTCCAATCTACCTCCACTTGGAGTATGTGCGGCCACGCTTCTTTGAAAAACGTCAGCCAATCCGCATTGCCTGATAGAAACTGTTGCAGGTTTGTTAGAACGTCGCTTTCGTCAGGCGTCAATTCGAAGAGACCCTCAAGTGCCTGGGTGGTGCCGACTGCACTTGGCATCGCGTCGTCTTGCTCAAGGAACGCTACATTAATCGTCTGCTGCAACCAGGATAAAATATCCGGGGCATCTCTGCTGCCGGTCGAGTCGATGTACATCGTGCTTACCTGGAAACTTGTCACGTACTGCCCAGCGTTCTCGTATCGGATAGCAGATTCAGCGTAATAGTCTAGCTCGGTGTCCGGATTCTGAAACGTTTCAACTCCGTAGAGGCCCGCCGCGTTAAACGTGGTCGCATGTCCGGCCGCTGCGATCGCTCCGGCGCTTGCCAGCCCGCCGCCTAGTGAGTGCCCCGTAATTTCCAATTCCTTAGTCCATTTGTTATGAGCGACCGCTTTCTGCATCGCGTAGGAAATCTTCATGGCTCCTTTGTATTGTTCTGAGTATCCCGTCGCTCCTTGAGACGCGTTTTGCACCCAGTCGATGAGTTCCGTAAAGTTTGTTCCTCGGAATGCTAGGATCAGCGCTCCGCTGACATGATCGAGGTAGACAGCCGTTCCCATTCCGGCGATTTTCGGGTTGTTCGGGTGCGGGTTCGGGGATTCGGGTGGGTAAACGTTTTTCATCACAAGGTCGACGTAGTCTCGGTCATACTGAATGGCCGCATTCTCCCAGGCGGCATCGAGCATAGTCTTGAACTCGTCTTTGGAGAGGAGTTGCAAGGCCCAATTGGGATCGTCCATGGCTGAAGCAGCCGGGTCGGATGAGCCATCTGCAGCGCGCGCCCCATAGACCATCTCTGCCGCAAAGGCTGCCCTGATCTCGGCATCCGCGTGCAGCGTGGGATACAACGAACCGGGGTGAACGACCATGTACTTCACTTCATCGACGATTTGCGACGTAGATCCTGTCCCCACTAGTTCGACTCGCAGGCGGTCGTCTGGCTTCCCATCCCTCTCGACCTTGGCCTTGTCTTGGAAACCAGATGCAAATCCTTCCAACCAGATGCCGGTCGCGCTGCCCGTCATGGTGTCGTATCCGATGTCTGCCAAGGACAGGCGCACGCTGGTCGAAGAAGGGTTTAACGCATTATTCAGGGGGTTGGCCCACTGCTCCGGCCCATCATATAGATTCAAAAACCCGGAGACTTCGGTCCACGACAGCACCACCTCAATCGCGTCGTTGTCAGCATTTAGTCCTTCAGGTAGTCGCAGCGTGACCGGCGTCCGGCCAGCAGCAGCAGGATGATTGACGATCATCTTTCCTATGGCATACGGATGGTCTTCGAGGTATTCGTCCCAAGGATCGTGTTCTGGTGTTTGCAGCCCGCTGTCATTGTCGCTGTCAATGTTAATATCAATTTCCCAGATACGACTCACCACGACCGGTTCGATTGGATCTCGGCGGGTGGCGATGACGTTTTGCTGGCCGTAGATCTCCAGTGTGATCGCTGGCATGATGGCCCACGTGCCGGCTCCGGGATTGCCTTCCGCCAACTCATCGCCATCACTTTGAGCAAAGCTTGTCCACGACCATTGCTCATCGTCCGGCAAGGGCGATTCATCTTTCTTCCAAGTCGAACCCTGCGTTAACGTGTAAGCGGGCAACGCGGCGCTGTAGCCGCCCACCGACCAGCGAACGGTATCCGTGGCAACCAGTTCTCCAGTCAAGGCCACCGCTTCCCAGACATCGTCGGCTGGGTCCGTGAGGTCGTCGCCTTCGGATGTTCGCCGTTCTACGATGATGGATTCCACTGTCACCATGTGGATCGTGGCGGTGGCCGACACGGACACATCCGTCAGGTCCGACGTGGCTGTGTACTCCACAGCCACACTGCCGGATTCGAACTCCGCATTGGGTGTGAACCAAATCGAACCTCCACCAATTCCGAATTCGCCGTGCTGCAGATCAGCGCTGGAAACCACGATTTCGGTGATCTTCCATTCGTTCTCCAAGATATGCGGGTCGCTGTCCGGTAGGTCGTCGTTCTCCAAGACGAAGATGCTGACGGGCTGGTCCAGTCCCACATACGCCGTGTCCGCTGCCGCACTGGCGATCCCGTCGCCATTACTCGCCGGGTCGTCATCCAGAATTGTGCCTGTCGCGACATCGGCATCTTCGTCGATCACCGCTCCAGTAGTGACGGCCGTAATTTCGATCGTAAAGTTCTTGTCACCGTCGTGGGCCGCGTTTTCTGTGGTGTGAATGTCGATATAAGAATAACTGGTGTTCGCCGAAATTGTCGTGACCCCGCTGCCAATATTCACGTCCGCACCGTCAGCGGTCCCGGCAATAATGCTGTACGACACCTCAATATCCTGCGGTACGGCAGCCGAAGCACTGACACCGGCGAACGTCGAATCGCCTTCTTCTACAACGACACCGTAAACGCCGATCTCAACGTCGTCATCAGAGTCGCTGTCGGAATCACTGTCAGAATCACTGTCAGAGTCACTGTCGGAATCACTGTCAGAATCGCTGTCCGAGTCACTGTCCGAATCACTGTCCGAATCACTGTCTGTGTCTGTATCCGAGTCGCTGTCGTCGTCCGAATCGCATGAATCGATCGTGTTGGACACCGTGAGGTCGGTGTCTAGGTCGGCGATGTCGACGATCGCCTGATCAAGCATTGCCTGATACACGGCGATGCCTGCCGCCGATTGGTTCGGATCATTCATCCACGAAATGAAATTCTGACGGTCTCGATCAAGGTCACGACGTTGATGAGCCTTGGCTTCCAAATCAGCGGCTTCAGCCGCCGTCAAACCGCACAACGATTCGTCATCGTGAATTTCTGCCAGCGTCGCCGTGGCGGGGCCGTTCCCATAGTCTGGGACAATTCCAATCAAAAAGGATTCCGGCCAATGCGCGTGAATGCCGAATTCGTACTGCTGATCGTCGATCACAGTAAACGTCACCGTGGCCTCAGTTTCGCCCTTGGGAATCGTGACCATGCCAGAAGGCAGCACAAAATCCTCACCCATCGTGGCGGTATAGGAATCTGCTGCATAAAACACGTCTAAATCACGCGGCGTCGGAACATCGGTCTGAATCGTAAACTGCGGCTCTCGCATGCCGCGACTTTCCCAGCCTTCCGTCCCACCGGCATATGGCGCGATACTAACATTGATGGGGTACACACCGTCAATAATCTGAATGGTGCCCGTCGAAAATGGTCCCCAGAATCCGAAGTCTGCGTCGACGACCTCGAGGTCGAACGACTCGTACTCCTCCATATTGTCGGGAATGACTTCAAACGGCACCGTCAGCAGATTCGAGCCCGCTGGAATGATGGCTGAATAGGAATCGAGGACGAAGTCAACCCCTTCGGTCGCGGTTGCGTAGGGCCCCACCGCAAAATCAACCGGTAAATCATAGAGCAAAGGGTTGGAGTTATGGGTGTACACTGCCAGAAGATTGAATTCCGCATACACATCAGCTTCATAGGCCGTACTGTCCAACACATGGATGGCCAGTCTCGATTCATCGTCAATGATCGTCGCCGTCGCCTCACCATCGTCGATGTATCCAAACGTCGAACTGGTCAATTCAATGGAAAATGTCTCATCCGGCTCGTTCGTGGGGTCATCCAAAACACTGAACCAGATGTCGGTGGAGTCCGTGCCCTGACTCAACACAACCTTGCCTGACTTCAACACAAAGTCGCCATCCGTGCCTTCGGTCGCATCGCCCTGAGTAATCACGTACTCGATTTCCAGCGGGTTCGTCACCACTTCACTGGTTTCAATGCGAAACGAACTGTAGTTCTCGAATTCCTGCGCCTCCACGTCCAGCACGTTGATCGCAATGTCGGAATCGTTGTCACGAATGTTCACTTCGTACAAGCCCGCAGCCCCTGATGCGGCCACGAAAAAGTTCTCCATCGATTCGTTCACCGCGTCGTCGATAACGTCGAAATACACCCATTCGGTGTTACGGCCTTCTTGAGCCACATAGATGTCAACGCGACCGGATGCCAGCACAAAGTCCTGTCCGTTGAGTGCCAAGCCATCGATCGCCGCATAGTCGACGGGAACTGTCATTCCCATGTGATACTGAGACTGCGTGTTTCCGGTGTCGACCACGATGGAAAACGAGCCATAACCGTAGTCTTCATCCGTGATCCCCGGACCTTCCACGTAGATGCCGCCGTGGGTTGGATTGTCCGGCACCGGTGGATCTTGAATCGTGATCACCGCATCTGGAGCCGACAACCAATCACCAAAGTCCGCCGTCGTCAGCTTGATCGAAAAGTACTCAGATGGCACTTCTGCCAAGTAATCCACCACAACGTCAAATGGCACAAAGGCCGAATGGCTGCCGGACGGGATGGTGACCGTTCCAGATTCTAAGACGTAGTCATCCCCCGGCGTGGCCGTCCCCAGAATCACTTCATAATCGACGGCAAGGTCGTGCTGCAACGACGTCCATGAACTGTTGAGGGCTTCCGTGCGAATTTCAAATTGTGCGTACGGATACGCATCGGTCACGGTTGTACTGATCGCCTTCACCAGAGTGCGGGATTCGTCGTCAATAATTGTTGCGGTTGCCTCTCCATCGTCGATAAAGCCAAACGTCGGATTGGACAGGATGACCTGAAATGTTTCGTCCAGTTCGTTGAGTGCGTCGTCCTCAACATCGAACGGAATCTCAGCCCACGTCTCGCCTCCATTAACACGGATGGTGCCAGCGGCCAAAACAAAGTCGTTGCCACCGCCTTCGTTCGCATCGTTTTCGATGACCGTATAGTCGAACTCCAGATCGTGTGGATTCGACTGACTGGTCTCCACATGAAACAATCCGTATCCGTACCGCTCGGGCACGGTGACATCATTCACGCTAATCGCAACCGGAGAATCGTTGTCGCGAATTTGGATCTGTGTTGAGTGACTCCCCGTCGACACCGAAAACGACTCCATGGATTCGTTTTCGGTGTCATCGATTACGTCGAAGCCCACCCAACCATAATTTGTGCCAGTTTGGGTGATGTGGACATCGACGGTTCCCGCTGCCAGCACATAGTCAGTGCCATTGACGGCTGTCCCGTCGAGTGTTGCATACGAAACACTGACGATTGTCCCAACTTCGTAGACCGAGGCCGACGTGCCGGTATCGACCACCACCGAAAACCCATAATAGCCATAGCCTTCGTCGGCGATCCCCCCGGAGTCGGGATAGATTCCGCCATAGACTTCATCAACAATCGGGATGCTGCTAGTTGATGACGCCACCGACGACGGAGGTGGGCTATCGACCGCCGCATCTGCAACGCTTGCTTCTGGCGGGGCATTGTAGGAATTGGCATTCCCACCAGCTCCACCGCCGCCGCCGACAGGGCTTGCGATGTCGGAATCTAGCGGCATTGTTGTACCGCCGGTTGGTGGTGGAGTACCGGGATTGTCGTCCGGAACGGACGGAGCTTGATCAGCGACTTCATCAGTGACTTGAAATGGATCACCTGTCGCGGGGGACGGTATCAGTCCGAGCGGAACCAGATCCTCATTCCACGCATCGGTGGCAAAAAGGTCGTCCGTGTCCGTGGAAGATGAAATTAACGAGGTCAGAAAGTAGGGAGTGCTGGCAAAACTCGACGCTGCCTCGGCAGGCGGACTGCCAGCATCTGGCAGACCAACAGATTGCCCAAGAACGCTTGGGAATTGCCTTGGGGCGGTGCCTCCAGCAATCGTTCAGTCAACGTCGCATTGGCGTCTGAGAACGAGGCATCGGAGGTCGTGAAGCGAGACATGATATTCAGATTTGGCAGATGGCCGAGCTCTGCAAAGAACAGCATGCTGACACCGGTGATATCGCCGGGGGCCGTGCGAATCTCCAATGCCTGCACGTCTCGAATCCTACGCCGTCGCTGAGCTTGGCGGCGACGTCTCGTTTTGATTCTTAACTGGTGCCGAAGGGTTTGGAGCCAATTGCGAAACGCCATGAAATCACCCTTCCATACCAATCGAAACCACCTAAGGGAGTGTCAATGCAATCCCAAGAATCCCGATCCTACATGGCCCGCAGTGATTCGTCAACCGGTCTCGGGAATCGAAGCGTTCCGCTGCTCAGATATTCGGCGACGCGATTCAGCATCTCAGCTTCGTAAAATCCCTTGCCGCCGTGAGCTGCTCCGTGAACGACCTCGAACTGCACAGGCAACCCGAAAGACTTATAGCGGGCGTGCAATTCGTGCGACTGGTTGATGGGCATTTGCGGATCTTGGTCGCCATGAATCAACAGCAGTGGCGGATCGGTTTCGTCCACATGCACAACCGGGCTCGCCAAGCGAGCTCGTTCGGGTTCGGCTTCCGGTTGACCGCCGAGGAATAGATCCAAGGCGGGGATTCGAACGCTGAGTCCATGCGGGGTTGACTGCGATAAAATGGTCTGCAGGTTCGATGCTCCGTAAAACGACACGATGCCCTGCACTGCTGACGATTCGCCCAAGTGCTGCCCCACGCCGCCCTCCAATTCGCTGACTCCGTTGGTGACACCGACCAGTGCTGCCAAATGTCCTCCAGCCGATGCGCCCGCGATGACGATTTTCCGAGTGCCAAGTTTGTATTCGGCTGCGTTCGCTCGGAGAAATCGAATGGCCGCTTTGATGTCATGGGCCTGAGCTGGAAACCTCGCCACGGGACTCAACCGATAGTCCACACTCGCGATCGCGAAACCATGTTCGACCAAGTTTCGAATCGGAACACTGTTCTTTGAACCGGCTCGCCAAGCTCCACCATGAATCCACACGATCACAGGACACGCTTGCTTTGTTGGTGGCCGATAGAGGTCCAGACGCAGATGGTGTCCGTCGACAGTCGCGTATTCAATGTCTGATTGAGTCGGTTCAACGGCCATTGCTTCTACCAGCGGGGCTAACAACGAAGCCAACAGGCACAGCGCCGTGATTGTGTGATTTTTCATGAGCATTCTTCGCTGGTGTCGGGCTGTTCGTTATTCTGTACCGCCGTACTGCTGACGGTACGCTTGAATTTGCTGATACAGATTCTCTGTCAGCACAACCGTTCCGTCGATTTCTCGACCTTTCAGATAGTCGGCGATCTCGCAAATGTTGACGATCGCAAAAGTGTCCATCGAAAACTCATGTCGCAGTTCCGTCAGAGCGTTCAGGGTGCCCTGCCCGCGTTCCATGCGATCAACAGACACCACCAAGCCTGCCAGTTGGACGTCTGCGGCGGCTTTCAGTACGGGAACCGTTTCTCGAATCGAAGTGCCAGCGGTGGTGACATCTTCGACAATCAAAACGCGCTGATTCGATTCCGGTTGATGACCCACCAACGTTCCGCCTTCGCCGTGGACTTTCACCTCTTTGCGGTTGAAGCAAAATGGGAGATCGATTCCTCGATTGCTGAGTTCCATGGCAATCGCCACCGCCAGCGGAATGCCTTTATAGGCGGGCCCGAACAGGAAATCGAATTCAACGTTCCGGGCTTCAATGGCATCTGCATAGAAGCCGGCGAGCGTGCTCATCTGAGCACCCGTGCGGTAGCGACCCGTGTTGATAAAGAACGGCGTCTTGCGACCGCTCTTGGTGGTGAAATCGCCAAACGTGAGCACGTTGGACCGCACCATGAATTCAATAAATTTCTGCTTGTAAGTTTCCAAAGTTCCCATCCGCTAAAGACTTTGTGCCGATTCTGAATCCGTGACCGTCCGTTGGCAACTTGCCAAAATCGCAAAGTTTGCCAAATTGGAATTGCGGTCGGTTACCGTGCGTTTTACGGCGAATCCGGCTTCTCTGCAATTGCCCCAGACAGACGTTCCTGATGATCGCTAAAGACAACCTAATCGCTGCGTCGATGAGGAAGCTCGTGGACATGGCCCTGCCGATGCCGCTCATCAGCAGATTCTGCCGGATCTTGGTCACATGGAAATGCATGTCCCATCTTGGTGCGTGCAGTGTTTTTTACTTTGATTTGCTAGAAGAGAAGTACAAACGGATGTCAAACAGCGGACATTCAGAACAACTCCGGCTAGGCTTTCTGGCTGCGGTTGAGGTCGAAGGGCGAGGCTACGTCGGCGGTCTGCTGGTGACGAACCAGAACGGACGTCCGCTGGAGTTTCAGTGTACGACTCCGGTGAAGCCTGATCGCACTCAGGAAATTTTATACGGAAAAATGCTGCGGCCATGGCTGCTCGGCGAACTGATTGGTCAGACTCTGTTGCAACGCGTGTCGATTAAGCCCGACATGATTTTGACGAGCGATCCGGACATCCTTGAGCTGCGGAACCACATCGATACGCCAGTCGCGTGTACATTGGACGGTAAGAACAGTCGAGGCCAGCAGCTTGAAATCGAAGCGACCGCACAAATGGGCGGTCGCAAGCTGAGGTTCCATTCGACTCATCAAGATGACAGCAAATTCGTCAGCAAGCAGTCGCACCTGCTGCCTAGTCAAGCCGACTTGGAAGAGCCACTTGAGCGAGTTCAGGAGGCATTGAATGAGACAATCAGGACAGTGATGGCTCGTTAGCAGGATCGGAGTTGACCCTCTTCAAACAGGCCGCAGCAGTCTGTTCAGAATAGATATCGCCGGCCGCTTGGTTGCGAAACGATAGTTCACGGAAGACAAAACGATGAGTCTGCCACAACCGGAATGTCATGTCATCAACCTAGAATCTAGGGCCAATCTTGCCAGCACAGGCTTCAACCCGGCCCTCAAACGGATTCCGCAAGTCGACGCTGTTTCCATTCCACTGCGGCCGCGCCCCGATTTCGTCCCTTCGTGGAAGCCGCGCAGGATTCCGATCAAATGTATCGGCCTGACTTTGCCAGAGGGCATGGCGTTTCAGCCGCCACCCAAACCAGACGAAACTCAGTCCGACGGCGTCGCCCTAAAAAAAATCGAACCACCCCCCAAAAAGAAGCCGCAGGACGAGAACGAAAATCCGCAGCGGACTCGCATCAAGCCGCCGAAAAACGCGCTGTCGCTGCAGGATCGTTTATTCTACCTGCTGCAGCCGCCACTGGAAACATGGCTGGCCGGGCAGGAACTCATCATGCCCTTCGAACCCTTCGCCTATCAGTATGAAGGCATCGCATGGATGTTCGCTCGGCATTCCGCCCTGCTGGCGGACGAAATGGGGCTGGGCAAAACGATGCAAACAATTACGGGCATCCGCTTGCTGCTAAGAAGCGGTCAGGTGAATCGCATTTTGTTGATTTGTCCGAAACCGTTGATTCCAAACTGGCAGCGTGAGTTTCGTACTTGGGCGGAAGAACTGCCGATCGTGACCATCGAAGGCAGTGGAGCGCGCCGACGAATGCTGTGGACGATGCCCGGCGTGCCGATTCTGATCACGAACTACGAATCGATGACTCGCGATCTGGCCGAGTTTTCCGAAGAAGATCAACCGAAGTTCGATCTGCTCGTTCTGGACGAAGCACAACGGATCAAGAATCGCGATTCGCGCACGGCCGTGGTCGCGCGAGGTATCAACAGACGCCGCAGCTGGGCTCTGACTGGAACTCCCATCGAAAATCGTCCGGAAGAACTGGCTTCATTATTCGAATTCCTAGAAGTGATTCCGGCGCGGTCGACACCCGATCTTCGGCAATTGTCAGCCTTGGCCAGCGAACACATTCTTCGTCGCACCAAAGACCTCGTGATGAAGGACATGCCGCCGCGAATTGACCGCGACGCAGAATTGGAACTCACGGACGCTCAGCAGTATGCGTATACAGTGGCGGAAAAAGAGGGCATCGTGCAACTGAATGAACTAGGGGATTCCATCAGTGTGCAGCACGTGTTTGAGCTCGTGATGCGATTGAAGCAGATCACGAATTACGATCCGCTGACCAACGAAAGCGCGAAGCTAGAACGTTTGGTCGCGGATATGGAAGAAATTGCGGCCAGCGGTGGCAAGGCAATTTTGTTTAGCCAGTGGACGAAGCCTTTGAATTGGCTGGCGGAACGGCTGCAGCAATTCAATCCATTGATTTATCACGGTGGCGTTCCCACCAAGCAACGAGAACCGATTCTGGATAAATTCAAGAACGATCCAGACGCCCACATTATTTTGATGAGCTACGGAACCGGCGCCGTCGGCCTGAACCTGCAGTTCGCGCACTATGTCTTTTTGTTCGACCGCTGGTGGAATCCCGCGATCGAAGATCAGGCCATCAACCGAGCTCACAGAATCGGCGTCACGGCCCCCGTGATTGTGACGCGGTTTATCTGCAAAGACACTATTGAAGAACGGATTGACCGTGTGCTGCGGGAAAAACGCGAAATTGCCGAGGCAATTTTGGGTGATGGAGACAACGAAAATGTATCGCTGGGAATGAATGCGTCCGAGATTTTCGGACTGTTCGACCTGAAAAAACGAACAAAAAAAGGAGAGTCGGAGAGTATCGGGCCAGTCCGGCCGGAGGCGGCCTGATCCGAAAACGTCAGGGAATGCACTCCGAAGTGTGCGAATCAGGCGGTTCGTACCGCAGTCCATGCAGGGTTGGGCAGAATCATGATTCAAATCAGGTCATCAACTTGATTGACGCAATCGCCGGGGATATCATTCCGCCCCGTCACAACAAAAACGTGGCAAAACATGGTGGGTATAGTTCAGCTGGTTAGAACGCCGGATTGTGATTCCGGAGGTCGCGGGTTCGAGTCCCGTTACTCACCCTTCACCGAGATCTAAGCAAAAAGAGCCGCGACCGGGTTGTTCCTGGCAAGAAACTCCTGACCCAGCCGCGGCCCCCGAACTTTTATTGTATGGGGGGCTCTGATGATTCGACAACTGGTATTTCTCGTTCTTCTGCTGTCCGTTAGTGGCTGCGGTAGATCGCCCCAAGCGGCGTCGGCGGAATCCAGTGCCACGCCGCTGACTGACGCGGAAGTTGAGCTCGCGCAGGCTGAGCTGAAGACGTTTGCTTATTTTGTGACCAACCAGCCTAAAGGCGAGCACATTGAGCGGCGGCAAGCGTGGTTGCGAAGTCAGATTGTCGCTGCTGGCTACGAGTTCCCGAAGCTTCCGGAGGACGCTTTGCAGTGGCCGGCCGGAGAGGTTTGGGTCGATCCGGACAGCCCCAATCGCGAGCAATGCCGCCACATTCGTGACGAGCTTGTTGCGTTGGCCATTGGCCGAGGCATGGCAGGCAGCTGGCCAGCGATTCGACCTCGAATGCGAAAGCTGCAATCACTGTTGATTCGCGCCGGGTATGACTTCGACGAAAACGGTCGGGAGACGACGCACACCGACGAAGGTGAACTTCGGAGCGACTACACGGCACTCGGCGAAAATTTCGGCCATCCTTAACCGCGACCAACTCCTCAAAAAACTGAACACGGCGGGGATGGCCCCGCTCTTTCACTCACGGTTCGGCATTTCATGGCCGGATGAAGTATTTCGAATCTGATATATTGACGAGGTCACCAAATCATGGCAAAATCCACGGCTATGACAAGCTTCATTACCAATCTCGATCGCATTCGCCGTGACCGTGGCCTAACGCAGACGGACCTCGCTGAATTGCTTGGCACATCGCAAGGTAACGTCAGTCGTCTTCTCGGCGGCGGTGAAGACGTGACACTCACTCGCTGCGAGTTGATTGCGAAGAAGCTGGGTGTGAGCCTGTCTGAGATGATCGAATCGCCGATTCTGTCAAAAACCTAAAATATCCTATCCGAGATATTGACGTTATTTCATATATGAAATAACCTCACCCCGCCAACGACTGGCGGGACAGATTTCGACCGAAATCACAAAGCCCCGCCGGGCTCCAACTGGCGGGGCTTTTTTCGTTGGCCATCTTTCCTCAGCCAGAGCGGCCATCCACCGCTCTGGCGTTTTTGGAGCCAACAACATGTTGCTGAGATTTCAGCCACTTCAGCCTGTGCATGTCGAAGTCGCTTCCGACGTGTGGTATTCGAGCGACTGCAGCCATCTCACCGGCAACACGCCGTTGCGTGGCCACCTGATGACGGCAGCCGGCAGCCGCGGCGTTTTTTCATGCGCTGATCGTCAGTCACCAGGCCGACTCTGCGAAGAACGGCCCTGACGGCCTGCGGATCCGCCGCTGGTTTCCGAATCCAGCACTGCAAACGAAACGTGGCCTGCATGATACAGACCTCGCTTTTTATGCGTTCTGCACGGCTATACCGGTCTTGTCGCCGCCACTAAAGTACCAAATGTCCTAATAAACCCTGAATAAACAGGCGATTGTACACATGTAAGCCATGTGTTTACAATTGGGGTTGACGACGGGCGGTCAAGAGCTAAACTTTAACTGTATTGCCGCAAGGAAAGGTCTGAATGGATGGATTTTGAGATAACCGACGCTGAACTGGAAAAGGTTGCGTCAGACCCAAATTACAACGGCTGTGTGGCTGTCAACATTGCGAAGGCGTTTCGGAAAGTAGTCAACCTGATTGATGCTGTATCCAATGAATCTGAGCTATACAAATTCAAGTCACTGCGTTTTGAGAAATTGAAAGGAAACCGAGATCATCAGCGTTCGTTTCGACTTAACGAAAAGTGGCGATTGATAGTGGAGTTGGAAACTGGCGACACTGGAAGTGTCGTCGTTATTAAAGGAATAGAGGATTATCACTGAAAGGGGATATCGCGTGGCGAGTCACGTAGCAGTAGAAGTGTTTCACCCAGGAGAGTACGTCGCTGACGAGATGGAAGCTCGTGGCTGGGCGCAGGACGATTTGGCAGAAGTTCTTGGAGTGAGTCGACAAAGCGTCGTAAAACTGTTGCAGGGTAAATCCGCCGTAACCCCAGAGATGTCTATGCGCCTCGCAGCTGCATTTGAGCAGACCGCTCAGACATGGATGAATTTGCAAGTGGCGTACGAATTGGCAAAAGTGGCCAAGGAAGATAGAGACACAGCTCGCCGAGCGGAAGTATTTAGCCGCGTTCCCGTACGAGAGATGAAGCGGCGGAATTGGTTAGAAGGCGATCAGGATGTGGATGCTCTTGAAGATTCCGTTTGCCAATTTTTGGGTATCCGCAACATTAAAGAGCCGTTGGCGTTTGCTGCCGCTGCCCGAATGAGCACGGCGGAGATGACATCGAGCCACGGTACGTGGTGCTGTCGCGTGCGAAACTTATCGCCATTCGTTACGGCTACAAAATATGACGATGGAGTGGATGCGTGCATCCGTGAGTTAAAACCATTAATGGCATACCCAGAAGACGTCGCAAAGGTGCCGTCAGTGTTGGCCGACTTCGGTATCAGACTAGTAATTGTTGAGCATTTGAAGGGCACACGGATTGACGGAGTTGCGACATGGGTGAACGACTGCCCCGTGATTGGAATGTCTCTAAGGTATGATCGAATTGACAATTTTTGGTTTACCTTGTTGCATGAATTGGTGCATGTGAAGTACCGGGATGAATGTCCTGTGGATGTTGATTTGCTTTCGCGTAGCGATAGAGACGTGCCGGAAATGGAAAAGCGGGCTGACACGGAAGCCGCGACAAATCTAGTGGATTCCACTCGGCTGGATTCATTCATTCAGCGACATGAACCCCTGTTTTATCAGAAGAAGATCATTCAGTTCGCACAGGCTCGGAAAGTACATCCGGCGATTATTGTCGGTCAGTTAAAACACCTGAAGAAGGTCCCGCAGACTCACTTGAATAAACTCCAAGCGAAGATCAGGGAAAATCTTATTGGCAAAACTATCACGGATGGATGGGGTGACGTCCCAGTTGTGTAAAAGTTAGGAGTGTCAAATGACCACAACAACGAAACGCAGTTACAAGTTAACGATGCAAGACATGGCAGACGAATACCTCGCAGAGAATGGCGAAGGTGAAGGTGAAGCGAAAGCGATGGCAGCGTGGGCCATATTCGCACAGGGCGATGGGAACCGCCCGTAGATCTCGTCCTGAAGCAATGTCGGGAAGACTTCGCCAGAGCGTTGCGTGAACAGCATTTCACGGGTGAAGACGGAAAGCCAATTCGCGCTAAGCATGTGGCACGTGTCACTCGTGGCGGGCAGCAGATGCACCTTTGGGTCGATATCCGTAAGGCACCTCGCAAACACATGGAAGTAGCGTTTCAGCAACGCCGCGAACAAATTGTCGGTGATTGTAGGCAGTTGAAACGCGACATTGATTACTACAACGTTGCGTCGAAGACCAATCTCCCCATCCAGATGCTATTCGATTTCCGAGACGACATAGAAGAAGGGGAGTTCTCCGGAACATACCCACCGCGAAAACCCCACGAATAGGTTTCGAGGTTGTTTTGAGTACAGGGCTGTCGATCCGGGGGTTGAGGGTTCAAGTGCCTTCGGCCTCGCTTGAAATGACGGCGTTGGGGGAAACAGTCCCGAGACGCTGGAATTTCTGAATGCAGAAGCCTGCAGTCGCTTTGGTGACTGCAGGTGTTTTCCGTTTTGAAAATGAATCACAACAGCAGCAAATAAAAACGCCGCCAGCAAGGATTGCAAGCGGCGTTTTTTCATGCGCTGATCGTCAGTCACCAGGCCCACTCTGCGAAGAACGGCCACGACGGCCTGCGGATCCGCCGCTGGTTTCAGACTCCAGCAGTGCAAACGAAACGCGGCCTGCATGATGCAGGCCGCGTTTTTTCATTGCTGCAGCTGATAGGTGATCCGCTTCTGTTCGGGGATGCCGAGACAGCGAAGATGTGCCGAAGGCCCGTGCACACAGAACATGTTGTGCGGCTAGTTCACCCAAGTCGCAAGATCAAGTTTTTCCCCGGTGCGCCGGCGGAAATTTGCTTGCGCGATCGCAGTCCCGACAGTCGTTGCAGTGAGTTTTGAAAGCTGTGAATGCCATGCCGTAAACAACACTTCGAGGTTAGGTCGCGCCTCAAGTATTAATGGTTTTACGTCGTAGGGTTGCATCTTTTGTCTGTTGAATAGATTCTCAAGTTTTGTCGCATGATCTGGTGAGACGCCAACACGCTGACATTCGTCTGACAGAACATTGACGTCCGTAGCGTTGATTTGCAAAGTTGTCACATCCGACAGGCATGGCATTAACAGTGTGCGCGCTAAACTTGAATCTTCCCCTGCTGCAAACTGCCTGTTCCAATCGTCCTCAGAAAAGCCCTTCATGAACAACCCGGGATGATTGAGTAGGCAGATTTGCTCTATCCGCCTGTCTCCGCGGAATACGGCTATGGAGCAGCACCCCGCATACTCAAGATGGCGATAGCAACTGTCGGTTGCTTGTATTCCACCGAGAAAAGGAACGAGATGCGAATCGAGGTATCCCCAGAGCTCCGCTCGACTGCGGATGCCATTATTCACTGTTTCAAGAAGTATGAAATTCGCTGTCAGAATGTCCATCTGATCAGCGTTCAGTTTTGGCGCGACAGTCAATGCTTCATCGAGTACGATTTGCTGGAGCGAACGTTCTTCCGACGTTGCTCTGTCTACCAAAATATCTACCAGTAGAGATTCCAAATCTTTGTCGCCAGTTCGGGCGCAGTCTTTTTGTGCTGAAAATAGCGCATATTGCATGCCCGGAGTTTCCAGCGACTTAATGGCATCTGGTTCTCGTGCCTGAAGTTTGGACAGAAACTTCTCAAGTATCTCCTGCGCGCGTGCGGATGCAACAGTCGCAGCTCTCTCAGACAGTTGTAAACTGTTCGCTCTAAAGATGTCCATTGCGATGTTGCGAACATCCTGGCACGTAGGGCCCTGATTAATCACAATTGTTCCAGCCTGCACATTCGTTGACGCATCGCCAGACGACTGTTCTTGCAACTTGGGGTTAGACATCGGGATTTTCCCCAATGTTCACGTTCAGGTCACCGGCGGATTGGTAGTTGTTTGAATTTGTGCCAGAAGACTGCGTTTGGTTAATCTTTGTCGCGCGGCGCCGTTTGACGAACCACCTACCAGCGGCTGCGAGGATGAAAACTCCAATGCCGCTGAAAATCCATTCTTTGTTGCTCATCACCCAGTCCATATTCTCTCCTTTTTGCAAAAATGCACAGTTTGGAGCCCAAGCAGTGGCCGAAGACGCGTTCCACGCCTGACACGGTACTTACAACGCATTGTCATCAGTCTGCAAAGAGTATTCCAGTGCGTGTCCTAGGCAATCCATTGCGATTATCAGAAAAAAAGCCCCCCACGATGTGAATCCAGGCCGAAGCGACCTCCCTCGTGTACCGGACTGTCGATCCGGGGGTTATGACAGCATCCAGACGAAGAATAGGGTGACAGGAAACCCGAACACCATCAGCAGGCGGAATGGCAGCGGGTAGTCGTCAATCTCGGGACATACAGGCGCTGGCGGCTTTGGTGGTTTCGGCGGTCATGCGCCAGCCTTTCTGCAGGGGTTTGCGATCGCCCGCCGGATTGTGATTCCGGAGGTCGCGGGTTCGAGTCCCGTTACTCACCCTGCAAAAAGCCTACTCAAACCGACTTTGGTGTGAGTAGGCTTTTTTTATGACCCACGTTATGACCTACGGAAAACTTGGGTCACAAAAACGCGGGGCAGGGAATTAGGTCACGGGGGCAATCCCTACGAACTCAAGGTTTCGCCATTCAGAAATTTTGCGTCAATTGAGTTCTATCGACACCAAACTAATCAGCCAGCGTCCCGACCATAGACCTTGTGAAACCCTTCTTGTTGTTCAGAACCTCCGACAGAACCTCGAAGTAGGCGGATTCACCTGCGTTCAGTTTCTGCCGCATCATCAGTTCTTCGACAACTGCGAGCGCTTCATCTAAGTAAACATCGCTGGTGATTCTCCGAAGAGCTAGCCGTTCTATCATCTCCAGATATGAATCTTTCGGCTTACCCGGACGGAAGCGAATTGCTGTTGGTGTCAGGTTCAATTCTCCTTGATGCAATTGCACTCCGTCATCGGTGCCGGCCATCCGCAACGAAAGCTGTTGTGCGTCGCGGTCGGCCTGCAACTTCGTTTTCGGATTTCAAGACGCGATCAGAAATCATTCCGGGCGTACCGGGTCACCTGCCAGTGGCAGCTTCACAGTTTGCTTGGTCCACGCGGCTTGGTAGATCGCGAGGATGATTTCGACGCTCTTGCGGCCGTCGATGCCATCCACTTTTGCTGGTTTGTTCTGCTGAATGGCTTCCACAAAATCCGCCAGCTGTGCGCGATGGCCTTCGTGCGATATGGCCTTTGGGTCGGCCGCTCCACCGGTGTTTGATGAACCCGGCTTGAATTGTTCACGAAGCTTCGCGTCCCGAGCATCTTCTTCGGCGAATTCCCAGCGGACGATATCGTCCTGTTCCACGATCGCTGTGCCCGTGGTGCCGTGGATTTCCGTCTTCTTTAGCAGACCTGGCCAAGCCGCTGTGGTGGCTTCGATCACTCCGATTGCCCCGTTGGCGAATCGCAATGTTGCGACGCCCACGTCTTCCACTTCGATGCGTTCGTGAGCCAGCGTGTCAGTCATGCCGTTGACTTCTACGACATCGCCCATCAGCCAATACAGCTGGTCGACTTGATGAATGGCTTGGTTCATGTAGGCACCACCGCCGTCCATGCCCCACGTGCCACGCCATCCGCCGCTGTCGTAATATTCCTGAGTTCGCCACCATTTGACATAGGTATCGGCCAGCGTCGGACGACCGAAGCGGCCACTGTCCACGGCAGCTTTCAGTGCCAGATTCACTGGGCTGAAACGTGACGGGAAAATCGCGCACAATCGCACGCCGTTTTTCTCACACGCGTTGATGATGTCGTCGCAGCGAGCCAGCGTGATTTCCAACGGTTTTTCAACCACGACATGTTTGCCGGCGTTGGCCGCTTGGACCGCTAGATCTCGATGAGCACCACTCGGCGTGCAGACGTTGACGATCTGTACGTCCGGGTCGGCCAACATGTCGTCGACGCTGGTGTAAGCCTTGCAGCCGTATTCAGCGGCGAAGCTTTCCGCTCGTTCGGCAACGGTGTCGCAGCAGGCAACCACGGCGGCACCTTCGATTTCAGCAATGGCCTTCGCATGAAAATGCGAAATCATGCCGGTTCCAACAATTCCAAAACCAGTTGTCATAACGTTCCTCTAAGCTGCTGACCGTGGTTGGTGAGTCAATACGCGACCGCTCGCGGCGGCCTGTTTCAGCCCAGCATAGCAATTCTTCTTTCGGTTTTCCGGTTGATGGCTGACCCGCTCTGAATTTGGGTGCGGCAAAATTTCTGGCGGTCCATTGGCTGCGGTTTTTCGCTGATTTGATCAGGGACGTTTTTTTTTCAACCCCTCCCCGCCGAAGGCATGGGAGGGGTCGAACGAGCGGAGCAAGTTCGGGGGAGGGCTGCGCGTATTGTCGATTTTCCGTTGCAGATTGCCGATTTCCAATGCCATACTCCAAGGCCCTCTCCCGGACATCGCTCCGCTGGTCCGACCTCTCCCTCGCGCTGCGCTTGGGAGAGGTGCAAACACTACGTTCTCAACTTGATTGACGCTCGTCCGCCATTCACTGTTTGCTAGGGAAATTTGCCACCCCCTCTGAATTTTTCCGGCTCGAAATGGTCGACACCTACGCGCCCGTTCGGGACTCAGGCCAGCCAATATTTCGACCGGAACAAAACCTGCTCAAAGTGATAACGACTGTAACACCCAATTTTCAGCAGCCTAGGTTTGGCCTACCGTTGTGCCCGGTGCAGCGGGAGCCTCGCATCGGCGAGGCAACCTTGTCCCTGACCACCGGACAGTTGTTACTTGTCCTGCTTTTCGCGTTTAAGAAATTCCGAAACTTGCATACGCCCCTCGTCGTTCATGGGGCCGATGATCACTTCTTGAGACCCGCTCGGCTCAATTTTTAACGAATCATGTAAGATTGATTCACTGGCACGAGGAGATTGCACGCTACGAATAACAGACACCTTGCCCGGTGGAATCCACGGATTGTGAAAACTTCGATCGGCGTGGAGCGGTGTGTTCCAGACATGGACGAGGGTTTGAGCCCGCCCTTCCGCCTGCAGGTGAGTTGTGAAGTGGACTACTTCGTCGAATTCGTCGTCGACAAACTTTCCGGACACCTCAGCCCAAGGTTCCAGCGTAATGACGGGGTTCTTTTCGCACTCCTCGTTGCTTAACACGCCGAATCCCACTTCGTGAAACACAAGTATCTGAAAAACCTCAGAATCAGGGTAGAAATCAAATTTGCCATTCAGTTCGCTCAGCGTTCGTGTGGGTTCCTTATCTGGAAATAGCAACCGACCGTGTTCGATGAAGACTTGTTTTGTCCATGTTTCGCCAAACGAACAAACAATGATCTCGGCGTCTGCTACCCGTTTCCCATTGAATTCAACGGTCCCCACTCTGTGTTTTGATCGGTCTCGCAGCGGTGGGCCGTTCGGCTCTAACGAGTCGTAGTAACTGGCAAGCTCTCCCGTCGCAAACCCGAAGAAGTAGATTCCTCGCCCTGTCGCCGTCCGGCACCAAGTATCAAATGTTTTCTCGCGGGCATCCATCTCGTCCATCATAGACCGAGTAAACCGAACCCCGGGCGCAATCAGCCCCGTTTCATTCAGTTCCGCCAGCCGACCGGGAATACTGTCCCAGTCGCAGATCTTCCCATCGTGAATGACAACATGCTTCGCAACCACGAACATCACGGGTGGGTGCCAGCGGCGTATGAAAACAGGGTCGCCTATTTGGGGTGCTGAGGGACGTTTCCCATTTCGCGACGGACCAATATTGCAGGTCGCGCGGTCGCCGTGAACTTCCACGACCTGCCCTGTCGCAGCATAGCCAGTTGGAAAGCCGGCATCGGGTTGCAGCTTCATATTCGGGCCGATGTACACCCCGTTTTCCAGTCCCGCACGAATACCGTCGTCAGCTCCAATGGAAACCTCTACGGCGAAACGGTCACCGTGACGTTCGACGCTTAACACCTTCCCGGTAGCGCACGATTCATGACGAACGAGCGGTTTCTGGTCAGGCTGCTGCGGTTCCTGAGCGAACACAGCAACGGGCACTGACAAGAACAGTAAAATCAGTTTCAGTGATCTGTTAACAACTGCCAGCATCTGCCCCCCCCCCTCAAAAACCTTACGGGCACGACACAAGAGCTTCAATTTTCATCGAGAAATTCTCGTAGCCCCTATTGCCGACAAACGGTATCATACCCACCATGAGTACCGCACAGCAGTATGAATTCGTGACAGTCGACGACTACTTGGCCGGAGAACTTCTTTCGGACATCAAGTACGAATACGTCGATGGCCGAGTGTACGCGATGGCCGGCGGCACCAACATCCACAGCAAAATTTCTTCTCGGGCGCTTATCAGCCTTGGACAGCAACTTGCCGGTTCGCCGTGTGAAGCGTTTAACTCCGACACCAAAATCCGCATTCAGCGTAACCAACGAAACTACTTCTACTATCCCGATGTGTCCGTCGTTTGCGAATCGAACCCGGACGACGATACGTTTCAAGAGCAACCCGTGGTGGTTGTGGAAGTTGTTTCAGAAAGCACGCGGCGCATTGACGAAGGGGAGAAACGCGACAACTATCTGTCCCTGCCCTCGCTGAGCGCCTACGTGCTGCTCGAACAAAATCGCCCGGCAGCTCGCGTGTACCTTCGCGGTGAGGACGGCGAATTCACTGAGACCGTGTTCCGCGATGTTACCGACGTGATTCCGCTGGCAGCCATCGAAGCCGAATTGCGGTTGGCCGATATCTACGCCGGAATTCAATTCCCAGCCCGCGAATCTTAGGTCAGTTTCACGCGGCAGAATTTCTTTTTGCCTGCCCAAACCAGCATTCCGTCTTCGACCGTGATCTTTTCGTTCTCATCGCCGATGACGGTCTTCTCTTCGCCAAGTTTTGCTCCACCACCTTTAATCAAGCGGCGAGCTTCACCGTTCGACGTCTGCAGGCCCAGCTTCACCAGCAGCAAATACGCAGCCAGACCGCCGTCTTCCAGTTCGCCGGCCGCCAGTGCGACTTCCGGAATATCGGCGGGCAACCCACCGCCTCGAATTTCCGTCTTCCAGCGTTCAGCAGCCGCCACGCCCTGCCCCGCTCCGTGGTATTGATCAATCACCGTCGACGCCAAAGCGAATTTTGCTTGCTGAGGATGGCCGGCCAAGATGGCTTCGACTTCTTCCATCGGCAGATCCGTCAGCAGTTCGAAGTACATCTTCATCACGTCGTCAGGTAACTGTAGAAACTTCTTCATCATCTCATACGAATCTTCGCTGATGCCGATGTAGTTGCCGAGGCTTTTGCCCATGCGTTTGACGCCGTCCAGCCCCACCAGAATGGGCGACATCATGCCGATCTGCTGATTGATGCCTTCCTGAGCCTGCAGGTCTCGAGCCAGCATAAAACTGTACAGCTGTTCTGTGCCGCCGAGTTCCACGTCGGATTTGATTTCGACGCTGTCCCACGCCTGCATCACGGGGTACAAGCATTCGTGCAGAAAGATCGGCTTCTCGTCCCTATAGCGTTTGGCGAAGTCATCGCGCGTCAGCAACTGCGCGACTGTAACTCGGCCACACAGCCCCAGAATATCATTGAGCCCCATCTTGCTGAACCAGTTTCCGTTGCGATGAACTTCGGCTTTGTCCATGTCGACCACTTTGCCGACCTGTGCTAGGTAGTCTTTGGCATTGGCTTCGACCTGCTCTTCCGTCAGTCGCTTGCTGCGCGCTTCGTCACGGCCACTGGGGTCGCCAACCATGGCGGTGGCGTTGCCGATAATGATGACGGCCTGATGTCCCAGCTCCTGGAACTGGCGGATCTTTCTGAGTGGCACGGTGTGGCCGAGATGAACGTCGATGCCGGTCGGGTCGATGCCGTATTTGACGCGCAGCGGAGTATTGGTGTCGCGACTGTGCTGCAGCTTTTTGGCCAGCTCTTCATCAGGCACGATTTTTTCCACGCCACGACGCAGAATTGTGAGTTGTTCTTCAACGGGCAGGAATGCACTGGTCAACGGATTCTTTTCGGTTCGTGAAGGGAAGATGGTTTTGCAAATGTCTAGCCAAGGTCGCTTTGGTCATGAAGGAACGACGTCTTTGGAATTCGTGGCGAAGGATAGAGTTTCTCGCTGCGATTACTCAACGCCAATCACCCGATCCACTTCTTCGAAGGTTGTGACTCCTTGGCCAACAAGCGAGTAACCGTTCTGTCGCAAAGAAATGAAATCTGTGCCAGCGACCTTCTTGCGCAGTTCAGGGATGGACAGCTTATCGTGCAGTGCATCGCCGACCTGCTTTTTGACGTCCAGCAATTCAAAAATCGCGCGCCGGCCGAGGTAGCCTGTCCCGAGGCATTTCTTGCAGCCCGCTTCTTCAAAGATGGCGTCGCGAATTGTCCCTCCAAGTCTGCGTTTATCGTCGTTGTCCGGTCGTCGTCGGCGTTTGCAGTCTTCACACAGAGTTCTCAGCAAACGCTGCGACATAATCAGGTCGAGTGCCGACGCCACCATGTTGGGGTCGGCGTTCAGGTCCAGCAGTCGGTGGACAGTTGCCAGCGTGTCGGGGGCGTGCAGGGTGGACAACACCAGATGCCCGGTCATCGTGGCCTGCATGGCAATTTTCGCGGAGATACCGTCACGAATCTCACCGATCAACAGCACGTCCGGGTCCTGACGCAGCAATGCGGGCAACATCTCTCCGAAACCCCTGCCGTGTTCCGAATCGATATTGATCTGCGTGATTCCGGGAATCTGATACTCCACCGGATCTTCCAGTGTCATCACATTTCGACTCTTGAAGTCCACACTTCGCAGCATCGAATACAGCGTCGTCGTTTTGCCTGATCCCGTGGGGCCACACATCAGAACCATGCCGGCGTTCTGTGTCATGACCGAGTCGATGATTCTGACGAACTTTTTCGGTGCGCCCAGTTGGCTGAGTTTTTGTGGTGCGTTGTCGGCATCCAGCACACGAATCGCCAGTTTCTGTCCGTGAACAGATGGTGTGAAACTCACCCGATAATCCGAACGGCGTTTCGGAGCAACGGTCGAGTAGCTGCCTTCGAGAACTTCCTGACTGGCTCCCATTTTGGTTTCGCACAGAACTTTAATGATGCCGTGCAGTTTGCGAATGTACTCTTTGGGAATGGTGACCAGATGCACCAGCGTGCCGTCGATCCGCATTCGCAAATCAACGCCCTCCGCCGAAGGTTCGAAGTGCATGTCTGTCGTGCGCGACTGAAATGCGATCAGCGTGATCAGTCCCAGCAAGTGTGGGCCATCGCCCGTTCCGTCATGTTCGGCGACTGAGATTTTCTCACCACCCGACCCGACTAGGATCAGTTTATCGAGTGAGAAACCGATGTCTTTCAGCGTGCCGTGAATGTGGACCAACTTCCGCAAATGTGGCTGAGTGGCTTCTTCCACAGAGCCGGTACTGCCACCGAATAGAAAGCCCAGCAGTCCGCCACGTTTCTTTTTCTGGGGTTCCTGCTGCTGGGCAGCCTCGAAGATTGAGGCTCTCTGTTTTTTTTTCTTCTTCTTTTGCGGAGGCGTGTCATCACGTCCATCCGCTGTGGCTGTTTTTTTACGTCGCGGCGGTTCATCAGCATCGGCCGGACGTTTAGAACGCCGCGGGGTTCCGCCGCGTTCGTCATCGTCGCCTCTGGCTGGTCGTCTGCGCGTCGCCGGCGAATCCGCAGCAGGCGATCGCTCGCTTGTCCGTCGAGTGGCGGTTTTCGATTTCTTGCGACGTCGTGACGGGCCGTCGTCTACCAACGGTGCATCGATGTCGTCACCATCATCGTCATAGCCGACACTGTCGAAGTCGTCCTCTTCGTCTACCGCACCTGCAGAAAACAATTCGGGAAATTCGTCGGCGTGTGCCCAGCGCTTGCCGTCTTTGGAGACTTCGAAATGTCGACCAAACCGACCACGCTTTGCCATCGCGTGAAGCTTATCGACAGACAGTGGCCCGAGTTGCTTGCCACGATTTCGGATGTAGTAGCGACCAGCCACTGGATTTCCAATCTTAGAAGATAATCTTATACGCCACAAACAGCAGAACTATCACACCGACAGCGACTCCGCCAATCGTAAGGATTTTCTTCAGCGCCGCTTGTTTTTCGATCTGTACGATTCTCGCTTCGTATTTTTCTTGAATGCTGCCCGGAATGTCGAAATCTTCATAGTCCGCGACGATGTCGTAATAGTGGTACAGGTCTTCGACCGTGCTTTTTTCCGCTCGAATGACTTTCTGCAACTTCTTCAAATCTGCGGTAAACCGATCTGACTCTGCCCCCTTTTTGTCTAGTTCCTGCAACCATTTCGTCACGGGCGCGATGTCAACTTTTGCTTTCTGATAAGTGTCGGATGACGCATCACATTTTTCCGCGATGCCATTCCACTTGTCCAGCGTTGCACGCACTTCGCTCTCGTCGCCCCTGTCTTTGGCAGCCAGTAGATCCCGCGTCAGACGATTCAGATGTTGCAGTGCTTCTAGTTTTCGAACGTCGTCCATCGCTTGTTCGAGACGTTCGACCACGCGGCGGTCGGGTTTCAGGTACCACGGTTTCTTATTGACTTCGTCCGACAGTCTGCGGATCTCGGCATACTTTTTGTTCGCGATGGCATCTCGAGCTTCATCTGCGATCTGGCGGATTCGGACTTGTTCGTACGATTTCAGATCATCTTTCCAATAGCCTGTGCCGGAGTCGCGTTTGGCGATTTGACGCAACAGATCGATCCGCGAACGCAGCGGCGCGCGGGCGAGCGACAGCAGGCGAAATTTTCGCATCAATCGCTCCAGTGGTTCATCGTCGGAATACGCGCCGTTGATATCGGTGGCGATATCGATCTG
>Ga0075117_1000448_pt1 | contig 28082 bp, 24 predicted proteins | sample AntAceMetag02UKJ_FD_69789 | JGI IMG/M metagenome (GOLD analysis project Ga0075117, IMG submission 69789) | Saline lake microbial communities from Ace Lake, Antarctica - Antarctic Ace Lake Metagenome 02UKJ | ecosystem: Environmental > Aquatic > Non-marine Saline and Alkaline > Saline | place... | reverse complement strand
AGAAGGAATCCTATTTGTCGGGAATCGGGATTTAATACTCGCGGAATCTCTCCCTCATGCAAAATCACTGCTGAATGAGCTAAAGTCTCACCCTCACGTAAGCGTCCAAATACAAGGACACATTTACGATCCCTACTATTATGACCCTGACTTTAAATCTCCTGACTCAGGTAATCTCTCTGAAAAAAGAGCCAAAAAAATTTACGACTACTTGATTAATAATGGGGTTGATCAAAGCAGATTATCTTACATTGGATTCGAAGGGAAATATCCACTCGGTGGAGATTCTAAATTCGACAGAAGGGTGGAAATAGAAATTACCAACCTTGATTAATGCCTCACTTCATCTAGGAACTATCTTAGCGGCATCAAATCAGAAAAACACATAGCACTAGCTCAAAACACTCCTACCCGACTTCAAGAATATGGAGTAGGTCTATTTTCTAGCTGCGCTACGAAATCAGCACTAAAAAAGACCTTGAATAAAAGGCTCATTATGGTGAATGGAAAAAAGGCAAGCACTGCCACTTTTATTCATGGCGGGGAAGAAATAGAGCTCATAAAAGAAGAAGTAAGCGAACCTGAGCACCAACTGGAGTATCCGTTAAAGGTTCTCTATGAAGATGAACACCTGGCTGCCATTTACAAACCTGCAGGAATTCAAGTGAGTGGTAATAAATTCAAAACCGTAGCGAATGCTTTGGAGCAAAATCTTTCGAAAAGCAATCTCCCAGACACCTGTCATCCACAGCCAGTTCATCGCTTAGATTATCCAACTACTGGTGTTTTACTTGCAGGAAAAACTAGCTCAGGCATCAGAGCACTCAATCTCATGTTTGAGGAAAAAGAAATCAAAAAATCCTATTTGGCTGTTGCCATGGGTGAGATTAAAAAATTAAAAGGAGACTTTAATGAAGCCATAGATGACAAAGAAGCGTTCACTTCTTATGAAGTCCTTGAATCTGTCATCTCTGAAAGATTTGGGTTTTTAAACTTGGTCCTCCTCCACCCCAAAACAGGAAGAAGACACCAACTTAGAAAGCATCTTTCCAGCAGTGGAAATGCTATTTTAGGAGATGCAGATTACAGTCCTGAAGAACTCCTATTAAAAGGGAAAGGACTTTACCTGCATGCTTATTCCGTAGAATTCACTCATCCAGTCACCAAAGAGGATCTTACTATACAAGCACCTGTTCCAAAGAAGTTTTTAAAACTATTTAGTTCTCTTCAGGCGCATAGCGTTTCGCCCTAAATCTTTGGCTATTAAATCCGTGGTATTCACATTCAATCCATACTCAGCTATTTTAGCTGTAAAAGTAGACACAGCCTCTACCACTTGATCTATGAGCTGATGATAGCCCCGAATCCCTACTTTCTTAGCTACTGCCACTAAATCAGCTCTTGAGATATCAATGTTCTTCTTGTTAATCGAAATCTGATGCGGAACCTTAAAACTCTGATAAGGATCAAAAGGATATGTCAGATCATATGCAGGAGATAATTTCCAAGTTCCATCTGCGTTCATTAAAAATGAAAAATTCTTGGTGTGATCATCTCTATTAGAAGCAGCCACATTAAATACCATTTGGATATACAGTTGTTTAAAATCCTCATATGGAAGTTTGAATGATTCCATTATTCTAAATATCTGTTCGTATGAAAATTCTGTATTTCTACCATAGAATCCTGACAGCGCATTTACTGTTTGAGTATGTATTTTTTGATTGTTAACCCTATCAAATCGTTTGCTTGCAAAATGTGCCTTTTCCCCTTCTATAAATAATTTAGAATCTGCCACATTCACTCCAGCCTCAGCTGCCATTTGATTATAGACCAACTCCACATAATTCTTCTCGCGCGCCCAAATACTAGTAGGATCATGCTCTAACTTTACAATGTAATAATTAACGGGTTCCTTATGCATTAAGTCTCCCGCTAGTATTTTCCCATCCAAATTCACAGCCAATAAGATCTTAGCCTGCGCCCCGCCAATAGAAGAACCTATGGTGAGAATATTTTTTAGCGCTTCTGGATTATGAAGATGATCTTCCTGCCGATACTTTCGCTTCATGATCAAATCTGAGATGCCTGCTAGCTCATTAATATCAATTTCTCCTGAAATATTAGGGATGTCCTTTCCTAATTCATACTCCAGAGCCCCTGCTCCTCTTCTACCTACATATAAAAGTCGCTCCACAGGATTCATTTCAGACTGACTCATGTTATTCTTCGCCATCCATTCTAGAAAAACTGTATTACCAAAGGCATCCGGAAGGGAATCATTAAATGTAGGAATGAGCCCCTTGAATTTTTGATGAAAATCACCTCCACTTAGAAGTTTATTTTTATCAGGCTGGATAAACGGAGCTATATTAAATGACGCATCTACATAAGAATCATCAGCCTCGAATATGGCCACCTGATTAGGTGTGTCCCAGTAGAGATACCCTATAGTTTGATTCCATATAGATACTTTGGCTGAACTCATTTTTTAGATTTGAGAAATATTTCTTTAGGAGAAACAGTAATGGCCTCTAAGTTTTCTAAAAGCTTATCCGTTTTTCTGAATTCTTTAAGAAGCTTAATAAATATGAGAAGAGAAGTTCCTCTCCCAGCTTCTATATCTATAATATGCTGACGAGTCACTCCCACTAAATCACCCATCTGCTGCTGTGTATATTTATGACTTTTTCTTAGTGCTTTTATTTTAGCACCAAGCTCTAGCATAACCTCTCCTTCAAGTAATTCCGAAAACATTGAATGTAATTATATACTTACAAATATACTCCTTACATCTATAAATGTTACTTTTTGGCTACAAAATATAAATTACATATGTAAGAATAAACTAACATTAACCCATAAAGTAATCAAATAGTAACTACATGATTACATTTTACACATGAATTACGCATCCTATCTCCACTTGGCACTTCAGGCATTATACTAGAACCTTCTTCTCTCTTATAATCAGGTGAAGTAATCTATCCTTTCACTAAAAGTTAACTAATGAATCCAGTCAAGTTACAATTAAACGCTAAACTTGCACTGCGTGAAACAGAACCTCCTTTTAATCAGCCCACCGTTTACTCAGCTAAACACTCCATACCCAGCTACGGCTTACATAAAGGGCTTTCTAAATACAACAGAGATTTCTAGTCAGCAACTGGATTTGGGAATAGAAACCATCCTGGAATTATTCTCTAAGCGAGGACTGGAAAAACTATTCTCAGAGGCGAAAAACAACCTAAAGAACACTTCTAAAAACGCGCTTAGGATTTATGCCCTCCGCACTGAATACATCCACACCATAGAGCCTGTAATTAGTTTTTTGCAAGATGAAGACCCTACGCTAGCACATTTTATTTGTGAGCGTAATTTCCTTCCCGAAGCTTCCAAATTTGAACAACTAGAAGACTTAGAATGGGCCTTTGGATCTATGGGGATTAGAGATCAAGCAAGACACATAGCCACACTTTACCTGGAAGACTTAAGTGATTTTCTGGTGGAATTGGTGGACCCTCACTTTGGGTTTTCACGCTATGCCGAAAGATTAGGAATGTCTGCAGCCACGTTTGATGAACTGCATACTGAACTGCAGTCGGAGCCCAGCTTTATTACGGATATGATGCTAGACATATTGGATAATAAAATCAAGGAAACCAGTCCTACATTGGTTTGTCTAACAGTCCCTTTTCCTGGTAATTTATTTGCAGCGTTGCAATGCGGTAAATGGCTCAAAAAAAACCACCCAACTATCCATATAGCTATGGGTGGAGGTTATCCAAACACTGAACTTCGTTCGCTTTCAGACCCTCGAGTGTTTGACTATGTAGACTTTATTTGTTTAGATGATGGAGAAGCACCGTTGATGAATTTGGTGAATTATCTGGAGACAGATGCTTCCGCTGAAATGCTGAAGAGAACGTTCACTTTGGTGGATGGAGAGGTGAAATATTGCAACGCGAATACTACACCTGATATCAAACAAGAAAAAGTAGGAACTCCAGATTACACGGGGCTTCCACTGAAGAAATATTTATCGGTTATTCAGCTCACTAATCCCATGCATAGACTGTGGAGTGATGGACGCTGGAACAAACTGACTATGGCGCATGGCTGCTACTGGGGAAAATGTACTTTCTGTGACATTTCGCTGGACTACATCAAGTTATACGAAGGTTCTTCTGCTTCTACTATCGTAGACAGGATGGAAGAATTAGTAGCTCAAACGGGTGAGCGAGGATTCCATTTCGTGGATGAGGCTGCTCCTCCATCGCTAATGAAAGCTGTGGCTCTGGAGATTCTCAAACGAAAATTAGTCGTAAGCTGGTGGACAAATATCCGTTTCGAAAAGAACTTTAATTATGACTTATGCCGCTTACTGGCTGCGTCTGGTTGCATAGCTATTTCTGGAGGACTCGAGGTAGCTTCTGACCGATTACTCGAACTCATAGCCAAAGGGGTTACTGTGGAACAAGTAGCCAAGGTGAACGAAAATTTCAATCGTGCCGGAGTAATGGTTCATGCGTATTTAATGTATGGATTCCCCACCGAAACCGCTCAGGAAACTATAGATTCACTTGAAGTAGTGCGGCAGATGTTTGAGAATAATGTATTGCAATCTGCCTTCTGGCATAGATTCGCTATGACGGCTCACAGTCCTGCGGGAATGAATCCTGATGCTTTTCAAGTGGAGAATCTGACTAAAACAATAGGCTCGTTTGCTAATAATGATTTGGCACATGAAGATCCGACTGGAACTCAGCATGAACTGTTTTCTGAAGGATTAAAAAAATCACTTTACAACTACATGCATGGCGTGTGTTTGGACTGGCCGCTTAAAAAATGGTTTGACCATAAAGTACCTAAAACAAGCTTACCTCCTAACCTTATAGAAACACATTTGGCCAAGGCTGATTATCGAGAAATGAAACCTAGTTTTATTTTATCTTGGATAGGTGGCGCGGTTTCTTTTAATGCAAAAAGGGAAATCCTCACCATAAACAGCAAGAGGGATACTCTAGAAATACAATGCGCTAAAGACGCTGGGAAATGGCTAGAGAAACTGCTCACAGAAATTTCTCCGTCTAGCAGCATCAAAACGAATTACAAGTCTGTACAAGCCAATTACGAAACGGCTGGGTTGGAAGACTTTCTTCTTTTTTGGTATAGCGGAACTATGGATGAAGTTCGGGAGGCTGGGTTGCTAGTTCTTTAGAGGATAGTCACTCTTTTAGTTCAAACCCATCTGCATCTTTTAAAAGAGGAAAACGCTCTCTGAATCTAACGAGCTTCTCGTAAGAAATTACTTCTGTGAAAATACCCTCACTCTCATGAATAGGTGAGATGGCATACGTGCCATTGGCATCTATTAAAGCGGAGTGTCCCACGTAATTCAACTCCGAACCATCTGTTCCCACTCTGTTTACTAATGCCACATAACTTTGGTTTTCTATAGCTCTAGCTAGACCTAATGCATCCCAAGCATGGATACGTGCATCTGGCCAGTTAGCGGTATAAATCATCAAATCAAATTCTGCTCTATCTTCTTTCCATGAGTTTCTAGAAAAAACGGGGAATCTTAAATCATAACATATCTGAGGTAGAATTCTCCACCCCTTATAATCGATGATGACTTTATCTTTACCAGATTTAAAGAACTTGTGCTCGCTGCCATACCCAAATAAATGACGCTTATCATAGGTAACGACTTGCTCAGAATCTACCCACACAAATCTATTTTTTCGCTCACCATTTTCTTCTAAGATAATGCTGCCACAGATGGCCGTATTTTTCTCTTTGGCTAGTTTTTTCATCCATAAAACCGTGGAGGAAGTTTCGCTGTATTTTTCTACCACAGATTCATTCATACTGAACCCTGTAGTGAACATTTCTGGCAGAATAAACACATCTGAATGCATATCATGCGCCTGAATTAGTTTCTCGAAGCGCGTCCTATTGGCCTCTGGATTTTCCCATTCTATAGAAACCTGAACGAGTGATATGGTTAAATCTTGCATAGTATTTCTGCGGCTTTTTCTAGCACTTCGTTTTCCTTAGCGAAACAAAAACGAAGTACTTTATTATCGGTTAATTTGGGATAAAACACACTGATAGGAACCGAGGCTATTCCTTTTTCTACGGTCCACTTTTTAGCTAGCTCCACATCGTTCTCTTCAGTTATATTCCGGTATGAAAGCAACTGGAAATAACTGCCCGATGCTGGAGTAAATTCAAACTTTGAGTCTTTTATCAAGCTTAAAAAGTAATCTCTTTTCTCTTGATAAAAGCTTGATAGTTCATGGATGTTATTTCTATTCTGGATGTATTCTGCCAGCGCGTATTGCACTGGAGTGTTTACACTAAAAACCAAGTATTGGTGTACTTTCCTAAATTCCTGCATGAGGTACTCTGGCGCCAGCACATACCCCATTTTCCAGCCAGTGGCATGAAAGGTCTTCCCGAAGGAATGGACAATGATGCTTTGGTCTCTGAGCTTATTAGAACTGGCTACACTTACATGCTTTACTTGGTCATAAATGATGTGGGCATACACCTCATCACTAAGCACTATGATTCCGGTTCCTGCTACTAACTCCTCTAGTTTCTCTAAATCCTTAGCTGTCCAAACTGCTCCTGTAGGATTGTGCGGAGAGTTGACTAGAATCATTCTTGTCTTCTCTGAAATGGCTTGTTTTACCTCTTCCCATGGAATGGAGTAATCTGTAGAATTCAATTCTACAAATACAGACTTCCCTCCATTCACCTCTACCGCTGGCGAGTAACAATCATAAGCTGGAGAAAACATGATGACCTCATCTCCTGGATGAACGAGCGCTGAAATAGTGGTGTAAATGCCCTGAGTAGCTCCTGCGGTTATGGTTATTTCAGAATCTGGGTCGTAATTGGCCGCATAGAATTCGCGTTGCAACGCTGAAATCTCTTCTCTTAATTCCTGAACTCCAGCCATGGGAGCATACTGGTTTTTTCCCTGAATCATGTACTTATTTACAAGTGAAATAAGCGCTTCAGAAATGGAGAAGCCGGGAAAACCCTGAGATAGATTTATGGCTCCGTGCTTATGAGCCAGTCCACTCATAGTAGTGAATATAGTGGTGCCTACCTGGGGTAGTTTACTGCGAATTGGGTGAGGTTTATTCATAGATAAGCGAAAGGTAAATCTTAATTTATAAAATTCAGTAACTTTGGAATACCTAAAAGTTAACCAAAACCGAATTCAGCATGAAATTCATTCTTACTTCATTAGCCATACTATTATTTTCACTCGCCTCTTTATTCGCACAGGAAGCTTCCCTAATTTCTGGGGAATTAATAGTTCAATTAAACAAAACGATCACCGCAAAGGATTTAACTATTCAGTTAGCTGAATATGACGGAGTGAAATCTGGAGTAGCTCTAGACAGAGTGCTTTCTAAATCTGCTTCTATTTACTTATTTAAGTATGATGTGAATAGAGTTCCTGAAGGAAAAGTACTAGACTTTATTTACTCTAATGCTGGAGTCAGTATAGCTCAGTTTAATCATGAGGTTCAGAATAGGGCGCTTCCAAACGATCCAAGTATAGGCTCTCAATGGCACCATGTAGATGGTTCTGATAATGATATAGATTCTGACTTAGCGTGGGACATTACCACTGGTGGTCAAACCAGTAATGGAGACGAGATCGTAGTGTGCGTGATCGAAGGTGGCGGAGCTAATTATAATCATCCAGATTTAATAGCCAACCACTGGACCAATACTGCAGAAATAGATAATAACGGAATAGATGATGACGGTAATGGATATATAGATGACTTTAATGGATGGAATCCTGTTTCGGATAATGACAATGTAGGTAATGCCAATCACGGTACAGCGGTTTCTGGAATGATAGGCGCTAAGGGAAATAACAATAACGGAGGAGCTGGAGTTAACTGGGATGTGAAAATCATGCAGGTAGATTTAGGTTCGCTGACTGAGGCTAATGTGATAGAATCCTATTCTTATCCTTTAACTATGAGAGAAAGATACAATGCTTCTAATGGAGCAGAAGGTGCTTTCGTAGTAGCTACTAATGCTTCATGGGGAATAGACAATGCCAACCCTGCTAACTATCCAGTGTGGTGTGCATTCTATGACACGCTAGGAGCTGCGGGAATCTTAAACTGTGGTGCTACTTCTAACTCTAATATAAATGTGGATGTGAATGGAGATATGCCTACTGGATGCTCTAGTAACTATATGCTAGGAATTACGGCTACTAACAGCAGTGATCAAAGAACTTTCTCTGGTTATGGTGTTACTGCTATCGATTTAGCGGCACCTGGCGAAGCTGTGTTTTTGCCGAGTGGAGCTTCAGGTTATTCTTCTACTTCAGGAACTAGTTTTGCTAGTCCATGTGTGGCCGGTGCGATAGCTTTACTCTATTCTGCACCATGTTCAGACCTGGCTAGTCAAGCTTTATCTTCTCCACAAAGCACAGCTGACCTTGTAAGAAATTATATATTCAATGGAGTAGATGTTGTTCCTAGTTTAGTAGGCGAAATAGCTACCGGTGGAAGATTAAACGTAAAGAATAGTTTAGACCTTTTAATTAACGGATGTGGCCCTCAAGAGCCATGCGCTCCAGTTTCACTGGCGCTAGCCACTGAATGTGTCTATTCTAACGGTAATGTAGCAGCTACCGTAACACTCTCTCCTACGTTTAATGAAAATTACTGTACGCTGGGTGATGTAGTTTACGCTGAACTTAACGGAAATGATATTACTGTGGATGCTTCGAATGATGGCGTAGGTAACGGAGATTCATTCACCATAAGTGGACTGGCTTCTAACACGACTTACAGTTTTTCTTTCCAAACCGAATCTGGTTCTTCTACAATAGAGACTATTACGACTGGTGCCTGCTCTTCTCTTACTCCTGGATGCACTGATAACACAGCCAACAACTTCGATCCTACTGCCGACATCAATGATGGTTCGTGTACGTATGACTGTGAGGACGTAACGTTTACCTTACTAACTGATTGCTACGCCAATGAAATCGCTTGGTCTTTAATAGGAGAAAATAATGGAGTTATAAATGAGGTTACATTAGGCTCTCTTACTAACAGCACAGAATATACTTTCTCAGAATGTTTAACTCAGGAGTGTTATACGTTAACTGTAACTGATTCATACGGAGATGGATTAGCGGGTTCTCTTTTTGGATGCCCTGCCGATGGAACTTTTTCTCTTACCAATAATACTGACGGAACGATTATAGATCAGTTAATCGACCCTGATTATGGAAGTGAATACCTCATCGACTTCTGTATTGAGGTTTCTCAGGCTGTAATACTGGGCTGCACTGATGCTAACGCATGTAACTTTGATGCTGTAGCTACTGATAATGATGGAAGCTGTACTTATCCCGGATGCACTGATGACCAAGCATGTAATTATGACCCGGCAGCTGGCTGTGAAGATGGAAGCTGCATTACTCCACCTGCCAATGATGTGTGTGCTGGTGCTTTTCCTTTGACTGAAGGAATAAACATTATTTCTAATGAAAATGCTTGTCTTGACGAAGGATACGCCATTCCTTCCACAGGATGTAATGTGACAACCGGCTGGTGTGCTGCGAACCTCATAGAAAATGATGTTTTCTATTCTTTCACTACTCCTGCATTTCCTGTGGCTATTACCATAGAAACTAGCTTTTCTGATCCTGTTTCCTTTAATGACACTCAAATGGCTCTCTTTGCAGAATGCGGAGGAACATTAATAGCGGCTAATGATGATGGAGGTGCAGACCAATATATGTCTCGTCTAGACTTCGCGTGCGGAGAACTAGCGGCTAGCACTTCTTATTTAGTTCTTATAGATGGTTACGATGGAGCTGCAGGAATAGCCAATCTTACCTTAACATTCGATGGTGCTAGCTGTGGAATTCCAGGTTGTACTGATTCTGGAGCAGAAAACTACAATCCAAATGCGACCTCAGATGATGGAAGTTGTGCTTACCTGTGTGACAATGATACTGAAGCTCCTGTATTTATTACAAATGCTACAGATATAACATTCGATTGTGGAATGCCTACTCCTGAGATCCCTCTTGTTGAGGCAGTAGATAATTGCACCGTGGCAGTTACAGTGTCCTATTCTGAAGAAACTATTCCAGGAGCGGGAAGTGGATTTACTATCGTAAGAACATGGTTAGCTGAGGATGAAAGCGGAAATCAAGCCTTTTTCATACAAACTTTGGAAAGTTTAGATAACTGTGCCCCCAACGCATGTGCCGCTGACTTCAACTCAAGTGGCTTAGTAGACATCGCAGATTTAGGAATATTACTAGGTGATTTTGGCTGTGCAGAAAACTGTATAGCTGATGTAGATGGAATAGAAGGAGTGAACATCTCTGACATCTCAATGTTCCTTCAGTTTTTTGGTTCTACATGCGAGTAAGATCTTATGCCTTGGTGGACAAGAGCATTCTAGCTTTAGTTCACCACTGCTATTTTCCCTACTGTGGTTTCGGAGCCATCTCTATTCGTAGCGAATACTAAATAAACTCCAGTGCTTACTCGCTCGCCATTCTCATTCTTACCATTCCATAGCGCTCTTCCTCCTTCTGATGTGGTAGAGTGAACGATAGTACCATTTATGTCTGTTATCCTTACATCTGTTCTAAATGTAAGTCCATCTATAGTTATAACCCCGTAATAATCCTCTCTCACTGGGTTAGGATAAATACTAGTTTCAGTTATTTCTCCATCAAAACCTGTAGCCGTTCCTATAAACGAGACTACTCCCTCATCAGTAGCGAAGAAAATCTCTCCTGTACTGAAATTGAATGATATATCTTGGATTGTATTAGATATTAACGGGCTGTTATCTTCTGTAAATCTATAAATCTGATCTATACCATCAGCACTGAGTAAATAGACACCAGATGTTTGGGTTCCAATCCACTTTCGGTTTCCTCCATCTACTTCTATCGCAGTAATAGTCTCGGTTTCTAAGAGTAACTGGAAGTTTCCGTCTTGTTCTATCAAAATCTGTTGTGCATCGCACAAGTCATCAGTGAAAATACATTCCGTATCATAGAAGACACCTATACCCTGCAAGGTCCCTATCCAAATCTCACCGTTCACATCACTATTTATAGAATACACATCATCAGACGGAAGAGCCCCTTCCCCATCTGCGGTTCCCAGGATTTTATATCTATCATCACTAGAATCACTTAGAGAATCTCCATAATCAAACACAAGAACTCCGTTTCCTTTTGGTAGAGTTACCCAGATATAGTCACCCCTATCTGTTCCTGAATCAATTATAACATCTCCTAAGACAAACGTTTCATTAATAGCTCCCTCAAAATTAAAAGAATACCACTGACCTTCTGGTGTAAGCACATGGAGACAATCTGCAGTTTTACTGTTCGTTACCCAAAGGTTCCCATCCTTATCAAACGCTAGTCCATCTACATATACAATTTCATTATTGAACTCCTCATTTACTCCCACTAAGGGGGAATTAGAAGTATTATGAATTTCTATAATCTCACCATTTAAAATTTCATAAACCCCTTCATCCCAACTACTCACATAAACGTGGTCAGGATTTGAAGGGTCTATAGCGACATCCATCATATCAAAAGCCACATTTCCATATTCATTTTCTCCATCCATTAATGGCTCTGTTTCACGAGTGATACTATTCCATTTATTATTCACATAATAATTGATTCCTTCTTGGCTCCAGTTATTAACATACCCAAGCCTTACACCTCCCGTGGCGCACCATACATCTTCAAAATAGGACCTTATTTTTCTTGCGGCAGAATTTCTGGGTCCGTTAGGTATTATTTTGGCAGGTTCACTTCCCTGTATAACATGAAACAAACCATCTCTATTATTGGCTACCCAGAAACCATTCCCAAGAGGATCAGGTATGGCCTGATAGCTATCTGTCCATCCCACTCCTAACCAATCAATGTTTCTAATAATTTGTAAATCTTGATTATATACTTTAACAAGACCTTTTGTAGTAAGAAAAAGTTCATTACTGTATTTTCTGATTTCCCTAACTTCCTCAACGTCATCAAACCAAAATTCCTCCCAAGGCTCCACTGTGCCTAAAGATGTGGAATAAACATATTCTCCGTCAGCTGTAACCTCATGTAAATAGAGCCTCCCATTAAAGCTAGTAATATTCTCATACCTTCCATCTATGCTCGGAGTTTCGGCATTTAAAGTCCAAGACTCAAAATTCGCTAAAAAGGAATTATTCTCTTCAGCTTCAAATACACCTCTGTCCGTGGCCACCAAAATTCTGCCATCTACGATTTCAAGATCAAAAACATTGACGTAGGTCCCATTCTCTCCAATTAAGAAGGTATCCTTAATCTCTAACCGAACAAGGTCCAGCTGAACTATGCCAAACTCTGTACAGAGAAAAGCAAAATCACCTTTCACATAAATTGAATTTATCTTTTTCGCGGCTATTAGCGAGCTTTCTTTGATATCTGACAAATTAATAAATTTGTTCCCTATCATGATGTCTAAGTTTCCATTGTCATAACCAACAAGCAACATATCTCTTTCAGGGATTCCCTGTAAACAACTAATGCCGACATCCGATAAATTATTAGCCTTATTTATTCTGGTAATGCTGTTATCCTCTAAAGAAACTCTGAAAGCACCCAATGAGGTAGCCGCATATACAGCATCATTCGTACTGGTCACACAAATGACATTTTTATAACTGAAATGATCCTTCCAGGTTAACAGCTCGTTTTGAGTATAACTAAAGAAAACTAAGGCGTTGCAAAGGAGAATTAGAAAAAATCGTTTCATTGAAAATAAAATTGGCTACAGCTAGAACGCAAATTTAGACTGTTTAATATGCAGACCTAATAATTTGAAAGAGAATTGAACGTACAGTAAAAATAGAGGCATTATTCTACTCATTGGATTTGCCATTTACTTGGTTCAATAGCTCCTACTGATAGCTATCCAACAGATAGAAGACCAGACCTAACGGTAGGTGTTTTTCAGCTAAGAGAATTAACGGTTCGAGCCCTCGATGAGCCACCAAAGCGGAATCCATCTCATCATGAGTTAAGGGTTTACTTTTTATGGTCTCATAAACGCCTGTACTTCCATTGCTTATCTCAAAACAAAGTATGAGTAGAAGTATTCATATCCCATTATCTCCTGTTATTTATTATTATAGCTGATTAATTCTGTAATCAATGGACGACTTAACATTTTTAAATCTATTTGAAATCATTGCGTTTGCCACTGCTGTATTTTTAGGAATACATTACCTCAGTTCAAACCAAAAAAACAATAGGTTTTTAGGATGGTTTCTACTTTTAGGTTTCCTTCCTGATTTAATTATTTATGTTTTATATTTTGTCAATAAACCCGAGTTTGAAATTGGATTCCCAAATAATGCATTTTTATATACTCCTTTTCTATTTTTCTATGCTCAAAGCATAACGGCTCAATTTTCTAAGAAAAGTTTACGATTACTTTTTCCATCAGTACTAATATTCTTTTTCTATTTTTTTGCTTCAGGGCTAAATTGGGAACTCTTCTTTATAATCGAGACAATCTCATCTTATCTTTTTAGCATATACATTTGTTTCATAATTCTAAAAACCATTCACATACACCAAAAAAACATTGCTCAATATTTCTCCAGATTAGAAGACAAAACATTAAACTGGCTCCGCATGCTTAGTATTGTTCTTATTGCATTCAACCTCTTTTGGTTAATAGAGGATTTTATTTCAATCTTAACCACTTGGGAATTTTACTTACCTCAAATTTCTGCTTTCGCTACCATCGTTACTATTTACTGGATAGGATTTAGCAGCTTAAAGCAAGCAACTATTTTTTCAAACAATATTATTCCAGATGAGGGAAATGAAGAAAAAGAATTAACCAAAATAGAAAAAGCGACATTTCAAATACTAGAAAGAATTATGCAAACTGAAGCCTTGTACAAAAATGAAAATTTGAATCTATCTGACTTAGCTATTCACCTTAATACAAACGACAAATTACTCTCGAAAATAATAAATACAGCTACAAAAGATAATTTTTACAACTATATAAATAATTATCGTATTCGCTTTTTCAAACAATTACTTAACGAAAAACAACACACACACCTTACATTATTTGGTTTAGCGCAGGAATGTGGATTTAAAACCAAATCAACTTTTTACACGGCCTTTAAGAAGACAGAAGGCTGCACACCAAACGAGTGGTTACAAAAAACTAAGTCCGAATAGCGGTATTCGTACCTCAAACCTACTTTTTCAAACACTTCCAAAAATTTACTTTGGTTATTTTCGCAGTATTAATTAAACAGTGAAAAATGAAGAAACTATTCATCCTACTACTTACCCTTCCACTATTTGGAATAGCACAAAACACAGTCTGTTTTACAATAGATGCTAACCCAAATACAAATGATGCAGCTCTTGCTCCTTTCACAAAATATGTAGATGTTTTGGGTTGCTTTAGTATTTATGCTGAAAGCACAATATCAGATGAAAAAGTATTACACGCAGCTGCAGTTGCTGCCGAATTATTAGACAATAATGAAGATGGAATAGTAGATGACTCTGCCATTGAAACACAACTAGCTAGTGAGAATGCTCTAATGCCAATATTCTCAGCAGAAAATTCTTCAGTAGAAAACACCTTCTTCAATAACTATAACGGAGATGGTGTAAGCGCAGTACTCTACCAAGATGAAGTTGACCCAACACAAACAGGGCATTGGGGAGATGATGCCACTGTGGAAGAAACTATGCATACCATAAATCATGTCGGACATACAAATGTCTATCCAGCCGCTTTTAGTATGCAGCCTAATTCTTCTTTAATGTCAGCCGCCATGGATGCTGCCAGAGGAGGACAATTCACGACAATACCTAATCCTTATCCTGCTTCTGCTTGGTATCATTATGACGACCAAACTTGTGATTATGAATGCATGATGATTGAATATATGTATTGGGCTTTAGTAAGTAATATGGGGATTTTAGATGATGCCCAAACAGCTGCAGGAATTGCAAACGAATGGGAACCGTACAATGCTACCCTTTTGCAAAGCATGGATGTTTTGATGTACGCCTTAATCACTGACCCTCAATACAAATTACCTCTATCTGCTCCTGATGGTAATTATTGTCCTAGTACTACTCCCGTTTCAGAGTTAACTACAAATAGCACTAGAACGCTATTAAAAATTACAGACGTTTTAGGAAGAGAAATAGAAAAAACTGCACATCAAACACTATTCTATATCTATGACGATGGAACAGTAGAGAAAAAAATCATTGTAGCAAATTGATTTTCTGAAAAGGTTCAAACCACCAAAAAAAGTGTGAATTACCTCAAACTTCTAGTACGATTCAAAATAATGATCTAAAGTATCCAGGTTTAAACCAATAAACGTATTCATTAATTCTACCTCCTTTTTATATGAATTTTGGTCATAATACCATTTAGAATCTAGAGGCCATTTTTCTGCGTTGGCCTTTATTTCGCTCTGCATAGAGCTTTCCATATTTTTCATTAAAGAGGCTATCTTTTTCTCAGAGAACACGCCCCTTTTTCTTAGCTCACACCATCGTTTTTTGAGACGCTCATTATACTTTAACGCTTTAGAACTGAGCAGTTTTTTTAAAAGAATATTTTGTTCATAGTCCGGAGTTGTGTGCAGCATATTTAACTCATTGTCTCCATCTCTTCCAAAGGAATGATCACAATCCCAAATGGCTATTCTAAAGGGCGTGTTTTGGTCTAACTTGTATATATAGAAGTTCTTCAAAACTCCATCTCCTCCATTGGATAGCATTAGTAAAAGATGCCAATCTATAATATTATCTAAGTCTACATACTCGGCATATAGGGACACAAACTCCTGATCGGAACTAGTCAAAATAAACTCCCTCAGGTCCCATAAGCCATTTTTAGTCGTTTCTCTATTCCACTTGGGGAATTTCTGATTCAAGACATTAACCGTATCTCGATGGTCAGGGTTCAGCTTCCTTCTGAAAATTGGTGGGTCTTTATAAAACTGCGCTGATGAGTCGTTTTTATTTAATCCTAGGCTAGATGCTGTTAGCTCCTTCATCAGAATATACAGACCTTTATATTCAGCATTTAGTTTTAGCGTAACATATTCGGATTTAGCGGACTTGTTCACCTCAGACATTCCTCTAAAAATATCGTAACTAAGCTTATGCCTCATGAAGGTTTTGTCGATATAGCTCGCATTTAATACCCAATCATCTTCTTCCGACATTCCATGAACAGACCTAACTGAGTCCAGCTCTAAGGCATAAGAATGTTTAGAATATTTACTGGACATTCCTCCCCTACATTTAATAGTAGCCGAAGCAAAACTTGTATCAAGACCCTGAATGAATAACACGCCACACTCCTCTTTCGTAGTCCATCCTGGTGGAGAATCCTTTATAATATTAATTTCTAATAATTCTGGGGAGTCACATCCCACAGAGAAAATAAGCCCCAAAAAAAGAATAAGAATTGAAAATTCTTTTCTCTGAAATCCAGGAATCATGATTGGGGTCATTAATTTTATTTGCACCAAAGTTATGAAACTAAAAAAGAGGTCAGCTCTTTATCGGAAAGGCATCTTCAAATTGTCCTTTTATTTCCAGCTATTTCAGCACCCTTTTTCTTACTGTAATGTTATCCTATAGACCCTCCCGTTAGTGATCGGGAAGAGAGAATATCAAAAACCAAATCATCATAGAATCCCGCAGATTATACTTAGATTTGAAAACTGATTTTGGCTCGGTAGTTCAACTGGATAGAATGTCAGATTTCGGCTCTGATGGTTGGAGGTTCGAATCCTCTCCGAGTCACACTAAGAGGTAAATTGAATTTGATTAACAGTCATTTACAGTTTACCTCTTTTTTTTGTTGCAGCTTTGATAACGGTGCAGTTCAAAGCTCAAATTCAATGAAGATAATAAGTATGAACATCATTCTTCAGAAGAAAAGTAGACTTACAAGAGTAATCTCCACCTTCAAAACCGAGACAGGAGTAAAATATTCATATATGTACCTTCGTAAAGACAAAGAGTGTAAATTTTACCCTTGTTCGAAATGAGTTACTTCATTTCATCGTTATCGAAAATTGCTTCAATGGATAATTGAAATAATTTAGACATTTTGAATGCTAAAGGTAAACTTGGATCAAACTTGCCCTTTTCTATGGCATTAATCGTTTGGCGCGAAACCTCCAATGAATCAGCAAGGTCCGCCTGCGTCATATCTCTTTCTGCCCGAAGTACTTTTAATTTATTTTTCATGCGTAACGCATTTTTCCAACAGCTAATGCTATCATGTACGAGACACTAATTAACATCACCAAAAATCCAATTTCCGCATCACCCGAGATAACATTGGCTATGTCCATTACCGAATAACTCATTCCTCCCACAATTCCAACACCTAAAGCAATGCCCATGGCGTCCAATTGAATTTTCTTTTGAAGTTCATCAAGTACGGTCATGCGTTTCATTTGTGCCCAGATAAATCCGGCACCAATTGCCGTATTTATTACAATTGCGACAATACTCCAAGTTGTATTCTCCTGCCATATAAACTTTGGCCCAAAAGTGGCCAATGCTAAAGAGACTAACCACAATAGTGTCCACAGGGCTAGATTCTTGATGACTTTTGTTACGTTTTCGCTTTCCATTTGTAAAGTATATTTGATTACTTGTAAAGTTTAGTTGACACAAATGTAGCGCAAACTTTACAAATGACAAGTTTTATTTACATTTAGTTAAGTAAACTATACTTTATTGCCTATCCATACATAGGAAAGAATAAAAAATACCTTTGAAAAAATCATCAAGAATTGATAATTCAGGCATAAAAAAACCCAGCTTGAATAAGCTGGGTTTTTCAAATTCTGTTTTTCAAGTATTAGTTCCCTAATCTCTTTTGTATAAATGCAGTTTTTGAGTTCACCCAAGTCACTTCACTTTTTTTCAAATCCATCTCTCCAAAAAGAACTAAGAAATCCTGAGCTCTCACGAAATCTTCTTTAAAGATAGCAGCCTCTATTAAATTCTGATAAAGAGACTGTGTTACTTTACCATTGATTCTAGCTTTCTTGTTGTTTACGTCTGACTCACCTAAAACAGTTTCCCAAATTTTTATAGCCTCTTCTAACTCTGCTACTCCATCACTACTTCCCATTGGGTTAATTCCTCTCTTTCCTAATTTAGCAGCATTCTCTAAATCATCAAAATCACCTTTATTCTTAGGAGACCTAAGAGTCAAGGTAGAAGGAACTTTCACAAAACCATGTTGCTCATTTATGAATTCTTTAATGCTATTAAGAATGTCTGAAACATTATCCTTTTCAAGTTGAAACATATTCGGAGAAGTAGGAGTTGATACACTCGAGTACTCCCCTGTACCCTCGAAAATGTCGTTATAGATCGTTTGACCGTTAAACTCTAAAGTAAGTCGAGTAGGACGTCTCACAGCAGTATCGAAAGAATATGTTTTTTGATCTACATACTTCTTAGTTGTAGCATTGTATACTCTATTAGTACTTTCTTTTCTCTCTGGTTGACCAGCGTCAAAAGCTTCCATTACCACTGAACCAGTTAAAGCATTAGTTGTTCCTTTTTCAAAACCCTCAAGTTTTAAGTAGGTATCTGCCAAAACCGTAGGCTTGAAGATGATACTTGTAGAAGTATTAGGCTCTATATAATAAGGCTCAGAAGGCGCTCTAAAAGGCCCTGGCTTTGACGGCATTCTTAGCTTTGGTCGTCCTTCTTCTAAAGCTAACTTTTCTAGACCTGATAATTTATCAAACCCTTCTGTTTCCAATTTAAAGTTTTCTTGTGCTAGAGCTACTTCATCATCATAATTCGCTTCTCTTTCTCCATGTATTCTCTTAGCCTCCTCTACTTCGGCAGGATATGCTGCTAATCGCTCTTGAAACTCTACTTCAGCCTGAGCCATAAGCGCATCATTGTTTTCTGGATACGGTGTTTGAACAGTGAAACTGTAAGACTCTAATCCTTCAAGTGGATTTAACGGCTGTTGGATATACTCGTATTTTAGAACTACATCTTCTATCTTTTGAGCCGACACAGTCACTACTGATGACATGACAAACATCAAAGCCACTAATTTAATTGTTTTCATAAAATTTAAATTTCGAAGCATCAATATGCCTCCATTAATTAATTGGTAAAGTTACCAATTAATATGAAAGACGAATTTAAGCAGAGACTTCACCATTTATTTATTGGATGCACATAAACTAAGCACCCCTCAAATCACAAAAACATCGAGAGTTCCTTGTTAACGCGGCTGTTTTCAATAGAACTAATTCTACTTTCTTTCTGCTTAAAACGAGCAAGTAATTTTTCCAAACTGGTTATAGTCCACCTCTATCTTATCTCCCTTAGCTACAGGAATAGGGCTAACAAAAGAACCTGCCAACACCATTTCTCCAGCTTTTATAGTTCTGCCAAACTCCTTATATTTTTGGTTTAACCATAAAATACTATTTACTGGATGGTCTAACACAGCTCCTGAAACTCCTGAAGCTTCAAGCACACCATTTTTTCTCAGCGCAGCAGCTATCCACGCCAAGTCAGCTTCTAAAGGGATTCTTTTCTCTCCCAAAACAATGGCACAATTAGCAGCATTATCAGAAATGGTGTCTTTTACCGTTCTATTTTCTCCATCGGTAGAGGCAGTAACTCTAAAATCTATCAGCTCTAGACAGGGAACTATATAATCCACACACTCTAATAATGAGTTAATGTCAGTTACATCCAAAGAAACATCCTTCTTAAAATAAAAAGCTAATTCAGCTTCTATTCTTGGTTCTATGAGCGATTCCACAGAAATATGAGCACCACTCTCATAAACCATATCCTGGAAAAGTACTCCGAAATCTGGTTCATCGATTCCAAAGGCACGCTGCATTACTACTGATGTAAGGCCTATTTTATGCCCTACTCTTACACCGCCCTTTTCTGTTTTTAGATTCACCCATGCATCCTGCACCGCATAAGCATCCTGAAAACTCATTTTTTCTATTTGAGCAGATATTACTGGCATTTGCACAGCATTCTGTTCTGCTTCTTCTAACGCGTGTGCTAAACGAAGTGCTTCTGTTAAGGAAATCATAGTTCTTAATTTTATTTTTTCTGCGGTGCAATGTATTACTTAACTCACTCTTCTCAAATTCTGAACACAAAAAAAAGCCATCAAAAATCTGACAGCCTGGCCCTATTAATCACAAACTCTAAAAAAATTATTCTAATATTTAGAGCGTAATATTGTTTTCGGGGTTTGTGCACTTCTATCCAAACTTTAAATAAGAGAATAGTTCTTATTGAATCAGATTGGCTTCGTACCTTTGGCGGTGCAATAAACTTTGGAAATCCAATGGATACTTTTTATAACATTCTTAAGCACACCCACGGAGGGTTGAGATGGCTGCTGATGGTAGTGATGATAGTCGCTATTTTCAAGTTTTTTACGGGTTGGTCTAAGAATAGAGTCTTCGAAACTTCAGATAAGAAACTGGCTTTAGTTACACTAATACTGGTACATCTTCAGTTGGTGTTTGGTCTGATAATCTATTTCTTAAGTCCCTATCCTCAGATGCTGGCCGAGAACGCTAAAGAAGTAATGGCCAATAGTGAATTAAGATTCTTCGCAGTTGAACATTTAATAGGAATGTTAGTGGCTATCGCTTTAATCACAGTAGGATACTCGAGAGCTAAAAAACTAAAGCACGACTTTAAAAAGTTTAAGGTATTACTAATTACATACCTTCTTTCTTTCTTTTTGATAATGGCACTTATTCCATGGGACAGACTTTCAAACTAACTCTTCTACTTTCTCTAATTTCGGTTAGTATGGCCTTCTCATGCGGGAATGGCGAAAGTTTAGATGCCGTTTCTAAAGCTTCTCCGGAAGGAGAACTTATTTTCAAGATGCAGTGTGCTTTATGTCATGGATTAACTGGGAACAAACAGTTAAGTGGCGCTAAAAAACTTACAGAGTCCAAGCTTCCTATGAATGAAATAGAAGCTCTAGTAACAAACGGAATGAGGCAGATGCCGTCATTTAAAGAGAGACTAACCAGAGAAGAAATAAAATTAGTTTCTGATTACGCTTACCAATTCAGAGAATCTAAATGAGTATAGAAAAATCTTATGACACCACTATAGAGAAGGAAACCGCTATTCTGGTAGGAGCTATTACTCAAAAACAGCCTGAAGCTGCTGTTAAGGATTATTTAGATGAGCTCGAATTTCTAGCACAAACTGCTAATGCAGTAGTGCTTAAAAGATTCACTCAGAAAATGGACCGTCCTAATTCCAAAACTTTCGTGGGTGAAGGAAAACTACAGGAGATAGCCGACTATGTAGAGTATAATCAGATAGACTGCGTGATATTCGATGATGAACTTTCCCCTGCGCAAATCAGAAACTTACAGAACAAGTTCAATCCAGATGAGTTCGCAGAGCACCAGATAAAGGTGATGGATAGAAGTAATTTGATTCTAGATATTTTTGCAGCGCGCGCACAAACAGCTCATGCTAGAGTGCAAGTAGAGTTGGCTCAACTCCAATATCTACTGCCTAGACTTACTAGACTATGGACTCACCTCTCTAAGCAGAAAGGTGGAATAGGAATGAAAGGTCCTGGGGAAACAGAAATAGAAACGGATAGAAGAATCATTAGAGATAAGATTCACCGCCTTAAAAAGGATCTAGAAAAAGTAGATGTCCAGAAAGCAACCCAGCGTGGAAACAGAGGTCAATTAATCAGAGTAGCTCTAGTGGGATATACCAATGTAGGTAAGTCTACACTTATGAACTCTATAGCTAAGAGTAAGGTTTTCGCAGAGAATAAGCTTTTTGCTACGCTAGATACTACAGTGAGAAAAGTAGTGTTCGGAAACTTGCCTTTTCTTATGAGTGATACAGTAGGATTTATTAGAAAATTACCTCATCAGTTGGTAGAGAGTTTTAAATCTACTCTAGTAGAGACTACAGAGGCGGATTTGCTCATTCATGTCATAGATGTGAGTCATAAGAATTTTGAAGACCATTATAAAACGGTGAATGAAACGCTCTCAGAGATTCATGGGTCTCATAAGCCTATCATTGTGGTCGCTAACAAAATAGATGCCGTAGATTGGCTGGAGACTGATGGAGATGTCCAATCCTCAGATTTAAAACAGAATTTAATAGAAACTTTAAAGAAGTCATGGGTATCTAACCTAGCAGAAGAAGAGGTTATTTTCATCTCTGCTCTCAATAAATTAAACCTAGAAGAATTAAAGGAGAAACTCTACGAAACGGTTAAAAAACTACATCAAGAGAGATATCCTTATAACAACTTCTATTATTAGTACCTTTGCGCCCACAAATGAGTATACGCCAACAAAAAATACAAAGTCTTCTAAGAAGAGAATTAGCCACTATTTTCCAGAGAGAAAGTAATATCCTATTTAACGGTAGATTTATTACAGTTACTCATGTGAGAATAACTCCAGACTTAGCTAATGCTAATGTCTTCCTGAGTATAATGGCCAGTAAGGATGTGAAAGCAGACTTAAAAATGATAGACGAGAATAATTGGAAAGTGAGAAAACTCTTAGGTGAAAGAGTGGGAAAAACGATGAGAATTATTCCGATTTTAACTTTTAAAATAGACGATTCATTGGATCTGGCAGCTCAGATTGATGAATTACTTAAATAGCCATGCATTACGACCCTATTAAGAAAACCGTAGGAGGATTCTTTAACAAGAGCCCGTTTTTAAGAAAGGTGTTTTATAGTCTTTTGGACCTTTTACTTCTAAGAACATGGCATGTTCATAGAGAATTAACTAAATGGAAGAAGGACTCTCCAAAAAATCCGAAAATTTTAGATGCTGGGTTTGGTTTCGGTCAGTACACCTACCATATGAAAAAGAAGTTTCCTTCTGCTTGTGTTCTTGGTGTAGATGTTAAGGAAGATCAGGTTTCGGAGTGTAATCAATTCTTCAGAGCTTGTGGATTAGAAAATGTTCTTTTTAAAGTTGAAGATCTTCTGGACTTCAAAAAGCCTGACACTTTCCAACTGTGCTTGTGCGTAGATGTTATGGAGCATATAGAAGATGATGTGAAAGTTATGACCAACATCTGTGACTCCTTAGAAGAGGGTGGTATGCTGCTGATCTCTACTCCTTCTGATCAAGGAGGAAGTGATGTGAATGAAGATTCTGACACGTCATTTATAGAGGAGCATGCTAGAGATGGTTATGGAATGGATGAGATTAAAGAAAAGCTTAAAAAAGCTGGTTTCTCTAAAGTAAAGGCTCACTTTTCTTATGGTGCTCCAGGAAAAATAAGCTGGAGACTTTCTATGAAGTATCCCATGAAAATGCTGAATGTTTCGAAGGCATTTTTAATCATTCTTCCTTTCTATTATTTAATTACTTACCCTGTAGCATTTATCCTAAATATGATGGATGTAAGAAGCGCCCATAGAACGGGAACAGGATTAGTGGTGAAGGCTTGGAAGTAACCAAGTGAAATGGCCTAAATTAGCTATGAACATGAGTTATCAATGTCTCTGAATTTGAACTCCACTCCTTTTAAAATAGCAGCCAGATACCTTTTCTCAAAGAAAACGAGAAATGTCATTAATCTTATTTCGGGTATCTCTTTAGTGGTGGTAGCATGCGTTACAGCCACCATGATTATTCTACTCTCTGCCTTTAATGGAATAGAGGAATTAGTGGACGGTCTCTATAATAAATTCGATCCAGATATTACCATTTCTTCTAATGAAGGAAAGGTTCTGTTTGATGATAGTTTAGACTTAGCCAGTATAGCAAAGATAAATGGCGTGCTTTACATCAGCTCTGTTATAGAAGAAACAGCCATTATTTCTAAAGGAGATAGCAATAAATCGCTGTGTAAATTAATAGGAATAGATACTAACTATGTAAAACTCTCGGGAATTAAGGAGAATGTAGTTTACGGAACTTACAGCCTGCATGAGGCAGGTGAGAATTTCGTGATTCCAGGGGCAGGAATAGCTGGGGACTTAGGACTTCAGCTAAGAAATGGCGAAAGCGAAAATCTTAGAATTTATGCCCCTATAAGAGGTAAGAAAATCTCTATCTCACAAAAGAAAGCACTACGAGATGAGGTAGTCTCTACTTCTGGCGCGTTTAGTATAAATGCTGAAATGGATGTTAAATATGTAGTAAGCACCTTGAATTTTGCCAGAAGAATGTTTGACTATGAAGGTCAAAGTTCCTACATCGGGATAGAGGTGGTGGATGAAAATGACTCTGAGGAGATCAGAGATGAAATTAAAAGGCTCATCGGTGAAGACTTCCTGGTAAAAACACGAAGAGAAAAAAATCCACTCGTTTATGAGACCAATGCTACAGAGAAAAAAGCTGTTTTCCTGATTCTAGTTTTCGTGCTGATTATAGCCGTTTTTAACGGGATGGCATCTTTGACCATGCTCGTTCTAGAAAAACAACGCGATGTGTCTGTATTAAAGTCTATGGGTGCCACATGGCCTTTTATTAAAAGAATATTCATTTTAGAAGGAGCACTAATAAATATAATAGGTGCGGCCGTAGGTACTGTTCTTGGTTTATCTCTATGCCTGGCTCAGCAGAAATTTGGATTGCTTAGACTGCATGGTACAGTTGTAGATTTTTATCCTATAAAAATAGACGGAGTAGATATAACCGTAGTCATTAGCACGGTGATCTTTATAGGAGTTATAGCGACTTACTTTATGGTGAATTATTTAGTAAAGAAGCTAAAAGAGACTTCTGCTGTTTAACATTAAGATTCGAAAAACTCGACATCTCTAAACTCTGCACTCACCTTATCCAAGGTTTCGAATAAAACCGCTGAATCCATTTCTGTTACCATTTTCATCCTCCATTCTTTAAAATGTGGAATCCCTCTGAAATAGTTCGCATAATGCCTTCTCATTTCTACCACCCCTAATCGCTCTCCTTTCCACTCTAGGCTTCTTCTCAGGTGTTCTTTGGCAGCCTCTACTCTATCACTCAGAGTAGGCGGAGCTAAGTGTTCACCCGTCTTCATGAAGTGCTTTATCTCATTAAAAACCCAAGGATAACCTATACTGGCTCTGCCTATCATTATTCCGTCTACGCCAAACTTATTTTTATATTCTAGCGCTTTCTCGGGAGTTGTAATGTCTCCATTTCCGAAAACTGGAATATTCATTCTCGGGTTATTCGCTACGTCAGAGATAAGCGACCAATCAGCATCTCCCTTGTACATCTGCTTTCTAGTTCTTCCATGAATAGAAATCGCTTTAATTCCGACATCCTGAAGCCTTTCTGCTACTTCTACGATGTATTTAGAGTTATCATCCCAGCCTAACCTAGTTTTCACCGTTACAGGCAAACTGGTGGACTTGACTATTTCTTTAGTCATTTCTACCATTTTAGGAATATCTTGGAGGATTCCTGCGCCTGCTCCTTTACAAGCTACCTTTTTTACAGGACAGCCGTAATTGATGTCTATTATATCAGGATTAGCCGCTTCTGTAAGTTCAGTAGCCCTCTTCATAGACTCTATATTCGAACCGAATATTTGTATACCAATAGGCCTCTCATACTCAAATATGTCCAGCTTCTGAGTGCTTTTCACGGCATCTCTAATCAACCCCTCGGAAGATATAAACTCAGTGTACATGAGGTCTGCACCATACTTCTTACACAGTGCTCTAAACGGAGGGTCACTCACGTCTTCCATGGGCGCGAGTAATAAAGGAAACTCTCCTAATTCTATATCAGCTATTTTTACCACCTTATGTTTTAAAAATGCAAAAATACTATGAATAACGCTTCGATGCATCACACTCATCCTATTCCTAGAGCTATACTGCTATTTATTTTCTGTATTGTAGGAATAATCGTTTTTTCTTTGATAGCCATAGGCATTTGTATGGCAGCAGGAATTGACCTGGAGTCCAAGCTAGGCCTACAAATACAAACTGCATTTACTCAGATAGGAGGCTTCCTTCTCCCCGCTTTGGTGTTTGTAAGAATTTTTGGAAGAAAGTCAGTAACTCATTTTAGCTTAAACAAACCAAAAACCCTTCATGTCATCTTAACCGTCATTTTAGCGATTACAGGTTTAGGAATAGTGGCCTATGCTGGAGAAATAAATCTAAAACTACTCGAAGGAAGAGGAGGGTTTATAGCGGCATTAAAAGAACTCGAAGACCAGTCAGCTGAGATAATGATGATTATGCTGGACATGAAGTCTATTGGCTCTCTTCTAGTCACTATTCTTTTGGTAGGACTCCTTCCTGGGATATGCGAAGAGTTTTTATTTAGAGGAGCGTTACAATCTCAATTGGCCAAAGCTTTTAAAAACATCCATATAGCCATCTGGACTACAGCCATAATATTTAGCGCTATCCATTTCCAGTTTTTCGGATTTATTCCTAGAATGCTCCTTGGAGCTTTGTTTGGATATGTGATTGTCTATACCGGGAGTATTTGGATGCCTATTTTAGCTCATTTCATAAATAACTCTGTGGGGGTTCTTGGTTATTACTTAGCCCAAAACACTGATTTAATCTCTCAAGAGCAAGTAGAAAGCACTGAAGTTTCTTGGCTTATAGCTCTTGGCAGTGCTGCTATAGTTTTAGGTATAATTCTACTAATGAAGAAATCATCTAACTGGCCTGAGAGAAGACTAGAATATATGAAATTTCCCTACCCTAGAGAGACCTTTATAGATCAATTAGAAGACGATTCACCCTCGTAAAAACACTTCTGCTAAAACTAAGTCCGAAGGCTCTGTTACCTTTATATTCTCTGGATTCCCAGCTACGAGATGAATTTCATCTCCAGCAGCCTCTACTACTGAAGCGTCATCTGTAAAAAGAGCATTGAAGTCTACTTTGTATGCTTCTTTCAACAATTCAGTATGAAAACACTGGGGGGTCTGCACCACTACGAAATCATTCCTATTCACGGAACTAGAGCTGTCATCAGCCTCTATTTTTCTCAGACTTTCATTTACTTGAAGCACAGGTATAGCGGTTTTTTTAAGCGTTGCAACGCGAAAACAATCCCCAATAACTTTTACAGAAACACATGGACGAGCAGCATCATGAATAGCCACCACACCGCTGTACTTAAGTTTAGACAACCCATTCTTCACCGACTGAAAACGCGTGTCTCCGCCTGCTACAGTAGTGATATCCTTATCTGCGAAATTCTGCTCTTTTATCTGAGTCCAGTGATCTAAAAAAGATTCATTCATGACCACTACCACATGCATATCAGGTTTCCACGTGTAAAATTTTTCTAAGGCATGAATAATTGCAGGACGGTCATGAATGGTAATAAACTGCTTAGGCTGTTCAGATTTCATCCTGGTTCCTTTACCGCCTGCTACTATAATTACTTCTTCTCTCATTGCAGCTAAGATAAACTTAGTGTGAATACTTTCAAAACTATTTTCTCATACCACTGAGGAACCGAAAAGATTAAAGGGAATTTATGATGAGTAATACTTAAATTAAGCCGCCAATAATGATAAAGCTCTATTGGGAACCTTTGGATGATTTGACATTACATCTACCTGCACCGCACCAGTGTGTCAGTTTAGCTGTTCCAGATTTCCCAACTCTTTTCTGCCTGTAGTACCAACATTCTATATCCGTTTAATGTGGCGGCTCCTCTTTCATCTCCTTTTTGTAGAAAAAGGCTCTGCTCTGGATTGTACACTACATCATACAGCAAGTTCTGAGACGTAAGGTACTCGTATGGAATATCAGGACATTTGTCCACTTCTGGAAAAGTGCCCAAAGGAGTGGTATTTATAATTAACGGAAAATGCTTTACTACATACTTATTCAGGTCATGATATCCTAACTCACCCTCTGCTGGTGTTCTAGATATCATTTTATAATCTACTCCTAAATGATCTAGTGTATAACCTATGGCTTTACTGGCTCCTCCTGAACCTAGAAT
>Ga0075117_1000447_pt1 | contig 28086 bp, 23 predicted proteins | sample AntAceMetag02UKJ_FD_69789 | JGI IMG/M metagenome (GOLD analysis project Ga0075117, IMG submission 69789) | Saline lake microbial communities from Ace Lake, Antarctica - Antarctic Ace Lake Metagenome 02UKJ | ecosystem: Environmental > Aquatic > Non-marine Saline and Alkaline > Saline | place... | reverse complement strand
TAAGATCCAACTAGGAAATGAAAGTTTATTATCGCCAAATATCTAATTACCTTGTGTTCAGATTAGACTCTTAAACCTCCCTCATTAAGAGACTACTCTTTCTTTATTTAATGCTATATCGATATCCAATATGCCCTGTTCTAGTCGGCATTCTCCATTAAAAAGAATCAGGAAAATGAAATGCGAAAGAATTCTCCAAGTCAATGCTCTATTATAAGAGTAGCCAATTCCTATCATTGGCAAAAAAATTGTTCATTTGCACTATAATGGTAGCACCTACCTAATTCCCTTATAATTTATTGATTCGGAGAACGTTTTGAAGACAACTCCTCAGCATATGACCAAATACCTCTCTTTAGTATTATTGACACTTACTCCACTCTTTTCGCCTAAAGCCCAAGAATTGCAAAAGCTAGGCTCTTCCATTAATACAGAGTATAGCGAAATTCATCCTGTCATTGCCCCCGATGGAGGCACACTCTATTTTGTTCGCGTAAGCCACCCATCTAACAATTTTGGAAAAAACAATGGAAATATGGGTAGTAATGACGTGTGGTTTTCACAACATAGATCTGATGGTAGATGGTCTATCGCCAGAAAAATGCCCAACACTATTAATAAGGATAGATACAATGATCTCTTTAGTATCACACCCGACGGGAACACTATTTTAATAAGGGGGGTATATAAGAATGGAAGAAAGCAGTCTGAGATAGGGATTTCTAAGTGTACAAAAACTACAACGGGATGGACGCAACCAGAACAAGTGGATATCCCAAAATTAGATGGCATGTGCAAAGGCCAGTTTTTATCGGCCTTTCTGACAAATAATGGAAAGGCACTCATGCTTGGTTTTGCAGAAAAGAAAAACAGCAAGAATGACGACCTATACTTTAGTCTATTGGATAGAGAGGGCAATTGGTCTAAACCTGAGTCACTAGGTTCTGAAATAAATACTTCTGCTAAGGAAACCACTCCTTTTCTAGCCTCTGACAATAGTACGCTATATTTTGCATCTGACAGAAAAGGAGGACATGGAGGCACGGACATTTGGGTAAGTAGGCGTAGAGGAAGAGGATGGAATAAGTGGACCGAACCTATAAATCTTGGAGAAAAAATAAATTCTAAAGAGGATGACTACTATTACTCCATTACTGCTTCAGGCGAGTATGCTTATATGACCACTAAAAACAATACCATAGGAAAGGGGGATATCATCAGGTTTAAGTTAAGAGGTAACGCACCCAAAAATGATGGCTTAGCCTCACTTCAATCTTCAGACAACTCTGTTGACAATAATAAGAAGAAGTCGAAAGAGGAAATTGAAAAAGATAAACTGGAAGCCCTCACAGCGTCCAAACCTGTAGTGATGCTTAGTGGGAAGGTCATTGATACAAAAACCCAAAGACCAGTGGCTGCTAAAATTATCTACGAAACATTTCCGGCAGGAGAAGAAATTGGCGTAGCCGAAACAAATCCGATAACGGGAGAATACAAGATTGTTTTGCCCTATGGGCAAATATATACCGTTCGTGCTGAAGCAAATGACTTCATAGCGATAGGGAAAAATATTGACTTAACCCAGATTGGAGACTATAAGGAGATAAAAAACAAGAATTTGGAAATGGCTCCACTTCAGACTGGTGTCACGGTAACCATGAGTAACATTTTCTTTGAATTTGGTTCGGCTAACTTGGAAAAGGAATCCTTTATTGAGCTTAATAGACTTGCGGACGTGCTGACTGCGAATAGAAATATGGCTATTGAGCTTCAAGGGCATACAGATAACGTAGGACCTGCAGAGGTAAACCTGAAACTCTCTCAGGCCAGAGCCAATTCTGTCAGAGACTATCTAATGACTAAGAATGTACCTATTGAAAAAGTAACCAGTGTTGGTCTTGGAGAGTCCAGACCCAAGGCCTCCAATGATACCACAGAAGGACAGTCACTTAATAGACGGGTAGAATTTATCATTACAAAAAAATAAGTTCCTCGGATTTTGAGTAAGCTTAATATAGGTAAGGCCCCCTTTGGCGGTTATTCAATCTCTTCTATAATACCTTGTTACATTATCAATATATTAGGCAGTATGCCAATTTTAAAATCAGGTTTCCTAATTTTGCGGCACGATAGAAACAATAAAATATTTTCCTTATAAAGTCAAATTATAATAATGAGTAAAGCACAAATGATTACCGAGAAAGGTACCATGGTTATAGAATTCTATGACAATGATGCTCCACTAGCGGTAGAAAATTTCAAAAAATTGGCCTCCAAAGGATTTTATGACGGTCTTACCTTCCACAGAGTCATTCCTGACTTTATGGTACAGGGTGGTTGCCCTGATGGAAGAGGTACTGGTGGACCGGGCTACAATATTCCTTGTGAATTAGACGGAGAACTTCAACATCACGATAGAGGTGTACTTTCTATGGCACACGCCGGCAGAAACACGGGCGGATCTCAATTCTTCATTTGTCACAGCCGTACTAATACAGCTCACCTAGACAGAAACCATACTTGTTTTGGTAAGGTTATAGAAGGCGTAGATACCATAGATAATCTCAGACAAGGTGATAAAATAGAAAAAATAGTCCTTCTAGAAGAAGCATAATTTTAGTCTAATCACGGCACAAAAAAACACCAAGAGTAATTGCTCCTGGTGTTTTTTTGTGTTCGATGATTTTAAATGAATTACATAGGGACGTAAACCACTTTTTTGGTTTCAAAAAACTCTTCCTCAAATAGATCTGATAACAAGTGTTCTTGATAAGGCCTTTTGGCTTCATTGAGTTCCTCTGTAAGGTCACCGCCTTTTAAGTACAGAATGCCGTTATCCATCTTATTAAGGGTGCGTATCTCAAATTTCTGATGAATCCAAGCTATAAATGGCTTCATCCTAGTTACTGCTCGGCTCACCACGAAATCGTATGATCCCTTTACTTTTTCGGCTCTTTCGTGCTCAGCTGTAAGGTTAGTTAAACCCAAAGCCTCTGCTACTTCATTAACGACTTTAATCTTTTTCCCAATGGAGTCTACCAAATGAAACTTGACATCAGGAAACATGATGGCCAAAGGGATCCCAGGAAAACCTCCTCCTGTTCCTACGTCCAAAACTTTAGTGCCTTCTGCAAAGTCAATTACCTTAGCGATCCCTAAAGAATGTAGCACGTGCTTTTCATATAATGCGTCAATATCTTTTCGTGAAATAACATTAATCTGAGCATTCCAGAGGGTATAAAGCTCCTGAAGCTGTCCGAATTGAGCCTTTTGGCTGACAATTAGGTCCGGAAAATATTTTAGAATAATATCCATGATTGAACAGTATTAAAGAGGCGTAAGTATTTTAATCTTTAGGAGAAGTCTTTTAGATAGAGGTCTATCTCCACTTAATCTTTTTCGGGTTAGAGACTAGTGTCATAATCCCAAAAACTATCAGGTAGATAAAGTAAAGAAAGTCTAATGGAAGAATTTTAAACCAAGTTACTGTTCTGCCCAGTTTTTTGTTACACAAAGACAAAATCATCCAACGCAATAATAGCCAAAAACCAAAAACCACCAAAACAGTACGCATCCAGTTATCAAAGGGCTGATAATGCTCTACACCAAACTGCGTAAGCCATTCATTGGGTACCCGAAGCCACTCTGGCAAGATAAACCAACTTGGCGAAGAAATGAAAACAGGTATCACAAGTAGCCAACACGCTAAAAAACTAAACCACAGCAAGCCCAAGGTGATTTTGTCTCTTTGCTTATACTTTTTACCAACAGAAAGATGCCTTCTCTTTTGAGTTAACCAATCTAAAAAAGTAATCTTTGGCTCAGAACTTACATAACTATCATAATTCACGGAGATAGTTGTATTACTCTTTTTGGAAATTTCATTGATAAACAAATCATCGTCTCCGCTTAATAAACTCATATGACTTGTAAAGCCCTTGTTATTCCAAAAGCATGCACGCTTATACATCAAATTCCTTCCTACTCCCATGAAAGGAACCCCTACCTTAGCAAAAGACATATACTGTACGACTGTTTGGAAAGTTTCGTATCTTATAAAAGAATTCAAAAGACCCGCATATTTATCATAAGGAGAAAAGCCTAAAACTATCTCGTTTTTATCACCCAACTGACAAGCCATTTGCTTAATCCAATTCTCGCTTAACGGCCTACAGTCTGCATCTGTTAGAAGAATCACATCATTGGTGGCTTTCTGAATACCCATTGTCACGGCATACTTTTTTGCAGTAAAATGTTCTGGAAGAGCCTTCACGTGTACAAATTTTATATTCTTAAACCCTCCTTCATTTACCCTTAAGTAATCGTAGGTACCATCCGAAGACCTATCATCTACTACTATAATTTCAAATTCGGGGTAGTTTTGGCGGTCTAAAAGTGGAAGAAGTTCTTTTAAATTATCAAGCTCATTCCATGCAGCCACCACGATGGATACGCTTGGTAAACCTTTATTGTCCTCCAAATTATTATGCCTGATGACAGAAGTGAAAACAAAAAGGAGGTAAATCAACTGAATGAAAATAGCCGTTCCAAAAATGGCAGGTATTATATACTCCCAGATCACTTATAATAAGTTATATCTTCTTATCCAATTTGAATCTAATAAATCCAACAATCTCAAAAGTAGCCCTGTGCCTTTTTGTATTGAAGATAAAAGTCTATGAATAAAGGTTAGATTAATGTTTAAATATGGTCAAATATAAGGAACTCACAACAGCTTATCTATCACGTGTTAAGTAAAAGATAGAACCTACTGCTTCATGAAATGAAATAACCGATGCAAAATCTTTAAAATTGATAAAATATAGCTCTCAAATAAAGGTAATTTTGCCACATGCAATTTGAGTTAGAAAAAAATGACATTGGCAGTAAGGCCAGAGCAGGGAAGTTAAAAACGGATCACGGAGAAATATTAACACCCATTTTTATGCCTGTAGGTACTGCAGGTACTATAAAAGGTGTACATCAGCGTGAGTTACATGATGACATTAAAGCTCAAATAATACTGGGAAATACGTACCACTTGTATCTAAGACCAGGTTTAGATATCATAAAAGCCGCGGGTGGTCTGCATGGGTTTAATGGCTGGAATAAGCCTTTATTGACAGACAGCGGCGGCTACCAAGTATTCTCATTGAAGAAAATGAGAAAAATCACCGAAGAGGGAGCCAAGTTCAGTTCTCATATAGATGGCTCTAAACACATGTTCTCTCCAGAATATGTCATGGATATTCAGCGTGTTATAGGGGCCGATATTATTATGGCTTTTGATGAGTGTACCCCCTACCCTTGCGACAAAACCTACGCTGAAAACTCTATGCACCTTACGCATAGATGGTTAAAACGCGGTATCAAAAGGTTTGATGAGACAGAACCCGTTTATAAGCACACCCAAGCTCTGTTCCCAATAGTGCAGGGAAGCGTTTATCCTGACCTAAGGAAACAATCTGCTGAGTTTATAGCTTCTCAAAATAGAGAAGGAAATGCGATAGGCGGACTATCTGTGGGAGAACCAGCAGAAGATATGTATGCCATGTTAGAAGTTGTTAATGATATTTTACCAAAAGACAAGCCTCGATATTTAATGGGAGTAGGTACTCCCGAAAACATATTGGAGGGGATTGCTTTAGGCACAGATATGTTTGACTGCGTAATGCCGACAAGAAATGCCAGAAATGGCATGCTCTTTACCACAGAGGGAATTATCAATATTAAGAACAAAAGATGGGAGGACGACTTTAGTCCAATTGACCCTAATCTGGATTGCTATGCATCCAAGTTTTACACAAAGGCCTATTTAAAGCATTTGGTTAAGTGTAAAGAAATGCTAGGATCACAGATAGCCAGTGTTCATAATTTAGCTTTCTACATGTGGCTGGTTAATGAGGCAAGAGAGCATATTCTGGCTGGTGACTTCGCAACATGGAAACCTAAGGCTATAAAACAATTTATGCAAAGGCTCTAAAGAAAAGAGCCCAATAAATCAGGCTCTTTTCACAATCGATGCACTACTACACGCTACTCATGCTTTACCCCTGTCATTTTAAGGGTACAAGCATATTTACATGGTGCATTAGAATGTTTAAGGGGAGGCACTTTAACATGGGATATCCTTTCCTTTTCCAATCAAGCTCACCTGACAAACCTAAAAGTGTGACTTTGCCATCTTTTTTGAGCTTAACGTCCTTTATAAGGATCTCATTATCAGGATAAACGGGCATTATAGCATATAAATCTTCTCCTTTTGAAGTAAAGAAAAGTTCTTTTACAGCATTTCCAGCACCTGGATTTACCGTAAGTTTCATGATATCATACACCGTTTTATACCTTCCTCTTTTCGCCTCTGCCACAACACCCTCACTCCATTGACAGCTAGAAGACCATGCTTTAGTGTCGTAAATAGCTTCCCATTTACTTTAAGCCAGTCTCCAATATCAACGAGTCTTTCTTGCATGATAACTGCAATTCTACCATCAACTGTAGGGCCAATGTCTAGCAAGAAATCACCTCCTCTGCTAACTATATCAACGAGTATATAAACCAACTCTTGACTTGAATTATAATCTTTCAGATTTTCTGTGCGGCTGTAGCCGAAAGAGTGAGCCATTCCTCTATTTTCCTCCCAGGCTTTTGTTGTATTTAACCCTGAGCCATATTCTGTGGTATAGTATCCTCCATGATGGTGTCTTGCAGATGTACCCCATCTGTCGTTTGTTACTACTTCATCTTTTACAGCAGGTTCTGTATAAAGCCAATTTAATACTTCCTGAAGCCCTCCAAGTTTAACCAGGATGTTCCCACTCCCCGTCTGAAAAAATGACGGAAGGTTTATACTTCCGCACCACATCCTTAAACTGTGGAATCATATTTTTTTCTACGAAGAGATTTGGGTCAGCTACATAGAGTGGATTGTACCATTCGTATAATGAATAGTAAATCCCCATTTTAATATTCTTTGCCCTTACGGCATCTGTCAAATCACCTAGTAAGTCTCTTTCAGGCCCTGAATTTGTGCTACTCTAGGATCTTGCCCCATGATTGGTCAGACTCTTTACTTGGCCAAAGTGTATATCCGTCATGATGTTTAGAAGTTAATACGACAAACTTGGCACCCGACTGAGCAAATATTTCTGCCCATTGCTTGAAGTCATAGAGTTCTGCTTTAAACTGTAGCACAAAGTCAGGATAAGTAAATCCAGTACCATAATTCTTATCACGGAAGGATTTCACTTCTTTATGCGATTTTCGTTCCGTATCCACCAAATCTTTCCAGTACCACTCCGAATATTTTCCAACTTTAGAAAAAGCCGGTACCGCTTACGGCCCCGAGTGTATGAAAATTCCAAATTTGGCGTCTTTCCACCAAGCTGGCACCTCCCTGGCATCAATAGAATCCCAGCTCGACTGTGACATAGAACTACTTAGACCAAGGAGAAAAAAAGTCAAAACCGTTAGTGCAAATTGTTTTCTCATATTTCTATTTTCATTGTTTCGGTTTTAGCTCGAAAGAGGAGCCATAAACTATGACTCCTCTCGAAACATTCAACCAGAGAGTACTCCTACTCTCTACCTATTTATTCAAACTAAACCTTAATTGTAACCAGGATTGTGCTTAATGTTTGGATTAGCATCAATCTCATTCTGAGGAATATCTATGTACTCTCTACCAGGCTGGTATGCACCAGTACCGCTACTAGAAGACTTCAATTCCAGATGGTTTACAATTCTCTCTACTACCAAACCCCACCTAAGCAAGTCATGATATCTCGTTCTTTCTAAAGAAAGTTCTTTTACTCGCTCATGCTCTATATCAGTCATGGTCATTGACATATCCAAGGGAGGCAAATCAACACGGGATCTTACCAAATTAACGGCATTAACAGCTGCTTGTGTAGCAGCACCTCCGCTCCATCCTCATACTTCAGCTTCAGCAAACATCAGTAAAACATCAGCATAACGCATTAGTCTCAAGTTATTTCCAGCTTGGTGCCAGCCATTATTTTGAGAACCTATATACCCTTGTCTTGTATCCAGATGCTTGTTACCATAAATGATAGTTCTGCCATCAGAGTATACTTCTTTAAATGTTTTCCCTAAGTATGTTGACGACTTTAAAACCTTTTCTTGATAATTTGTAGTTACGTCAGTATCTCAGAAGAAAGTTTCAAAAGCTCTTGGATCTACTTCTCCATTGACCCTTTTTTCATCTAAGAAGAAATCTAGAGCCCACTTGTTTACTTGCATGCCATCTTGGCCCGTAAAACCTGCAGGGGCTAAATCTGGGTGGAATGCCGAACCTTTACCAGTTCCAGCATTATCGCCTCCCCAGCCACCATTTCCATCAATTATAAATTGCACCTCAAAAATAGACTCTGAATTGTTCTCTGCATCTTGTGTAAAGTTATCGGCATAGTCTGCCGTTAGGTTATATAAACCACTATCCACCACTTTCTTCAATTCAGCTTTGGCTCCGGCGAAGTCTTTTCTATACAATTTTGGTGTACCTAAAAAAGCTGTTGCCGAACCCCATGTAGCTCTTCCTAAATTTCCAGAATCCCAGCTTTGAGGAAGTTTACTTTGGGCTGATGTAAAGTCAGAAATCACTTGCTGCCAAACTTCATCAGGACTAGCCTGAGAAATAGCCTCTGGGTCTTCTGTATCTGAAAAAGGCTGCACTATTAAAGCACATTAAGCCAATTGTTAACCGACTGCACATAGTGATAGCCTCTATATGAATGACTGCTAAATTAAAAATGGATTTATTAAAGAATTACTGATTAACGCGTTGCTGAACATATCGAGACGTAAGCTCGTCGTATAGGAAATTCATTCTTTGACATATTGGGGCTCAAGGATAACATCCCTTAGCCCTTCCAACTCTTATCAAGTAATGACTCATGGCAATATTGTACCATCAAATACCAATTTACAGCCAATTCTCTCTAGATTTCTAAAATTTGTTATGCCAATAGGGGCCAAGTATCTCTAACAGGAATAAAGAGGGCTCTAGTACGAGCTCTTTAATTAATATGGATTAATCAGTGAAATATCTTTCCAGCTTATTTGGCCGAAATGGCTTTCATAGGTCTAATATTAGAAGAAGAGATAGAAGTGTTAATCGTATTGACGTAGTTTTTTTAATCTATAACAGATACAATTTGATTGAATAATGACTAAGGAACTACGCCTTCCCTCCAATCTGATATGGTAGATTTAATTTGCTCTATTTTTCTAGCACCCATTACTACCCTATTGGCTTCTTTTATGGAGAATAAAAATCGCTGTGCTAAACTAGATATTTTAAGACCTTCCCTATCAGCCATGGCCTTAATTTCAATGGCGTTATCTACATCTTTGTCAGATATCCATTCGTCATTTGGTCTGTTTGGGCTGTAGGTCTCAAACCTATTGCCCAGCAAAGAAAAGTGCAAAGCGGAAGCTGCATAATAAGCTACTTTTCCTTTAACAATGTGAGGTAAATCTTTTTCAAAACCAGAAAGATTACAGGCATCTAATTTAAGAAAGCCAGATACAACCTGAAAATGCTCTTTTTGAATATATGGCCTAAAACCATCCGTTGAGTTACCACCAACACCCAAAGGTTTCACATAGCCATTTGCCACAAAACTCTTTAATGTATTCAAAACTTCGTCTATTCTATCTAAAGGCCCAGATATGGCTCATGTAGAAAAAGTAAATCAATGTAGTCCACTCCTAAAGTTTCTAAACTCTGCTTCATCCTAGCATGGCTATAATCTACCACTGTATGATGTGCATCTTCACTCTTCAGACGGCCACCTTTGTGGAAATGAAAGGCCTTTCCCTTGTCCATTGAGCCAAAGCATTACCCACCACTATTTCGGATTTATTATAAGATGGAGAGGTATCTAAAGACATAATGCCGTTTTCAAAACCATATAACAGTCAATCCACTGATTCGTCATAATTGGTCTCCCCCATACTCCTACAAGCCCAGAACAGCCATCCACTAGGCGTGAACCATGGCTGAAGTCAAAATTCTCCTTATTTATATCCGCTAAATAGGTAGGATTCATTATTCTTTTTCAGGTCAAATAGTTAATAGAAAAGTCTCAAAAGGAGACTTTTCTTAGCTAGACAAAACTAAGGGTAGCCCCTTCGTCTATTTTAGTATGACTTGGCATTAGCAGATATTATATTAGTGAGCCAATCTATGTTCTCTACACTATAATAGCCTGCCTTCTATACTGCCCAATCGTTTTACCCGTGATAGACTTAAAGATCTTTGAGAAATAGGTTCTATTACCATAGCCCACGTTTTCTGCTATTTGCTCTAAAGACTGATCTGTAAAAAGTAGTAGATGTTGTGCCTTTTCTATACGTACTTGGTTAATGTAAACTACTGGCCTAACACCAATGATTCGCAGGAAAATTCTACTAAAGTAATCTTCATTTAGGCTTACTAGTCCCGCTAATTTCACTACTGACAGTTCTTGACTATAATGTTGATGTATATGCTCCAGAACCCTAAGGATTTTATGGGAACCCGCTTTGTTGGGCTTCGTATTCTGACCCACCTTTTGAACAAACTTGGCTAATAGCTGTAAGATAATCCCTCTAGTTTCAAAGTCTTTAGAAAACAGAAGAGGCCTAGCTGTGTTCAATGAAATAGATTCAGACTGTCTAGGATTAGCATTTAGCAAACTCATCTCAGGATTAAGCTCCAACAATCGCTTCCATAGTTCTTTGTCCAAACTATCGGCTACGACTTCAAACTCTAAATCAAAGGATAATTTAAGAGATATACCTGATGTGATGACTTCCTCAAAATGAAGGTAGTTCTGATATAAAAAGTCTGGACAAGAATAAGAGGCTAAAGTAAAACTAGGGATGAGATACATCATCCCAGGTTTAAGAGTTTGTCTTTTCCCATTTATCAATATCAGGCCCTCGCCTTCCTCAATGTAATAAAGTCGGTAAAATGGACTTATAACATTTTCATAATCCCAAGATGTATCCAAAGAAACCCTTGAAATATTTAAAGCAACGAATTCATTCATAAATAAAAGCCAGAACAATAACCTCTCAGATACTCGCAAAAATAAACTAAAAGTCGGATTTGTATATAAAAAAGTCCTTTTTACGTAAAGAATTTACTGGCACTTAAACTACCTTTGAATAGTAAACCTTAATCCTGATACAGGACTATCACCCATACCATTAATAAGACTTCAATTTGAATGTTAAGATTGTTAAATTTTACATCTAAAACGCTAACTTCTTTGGGCTTAAGCCTGCTCCTTTACTCTTGTGACGCAGACTTGTCTCCTGCTCTAAAAGAAGCTGTGGCAGCATTGCCAAAGGATTTAGACTATAATATCCATGTAAAGCCCATTCTATCGGATAAGTGCTTCGCTTGTCATGGGCCAGACCAAGCCAAACAAAAAGCAGGACTTAGACTTGATTTGTCTGAAACTGCCTATGCCGAACTTCCAGAAACACCAGGCAAGGTGGCTATTGACCCAGGAAGCTTAAACGGTAGTCAAGTATTTCACAGAATAACAGCCACTGACCCAGATTTTGTGATGCCTACCCCAGAGTCTCACCTCAGTCTTTCTATTTACGAAAAGGCAGTACTCATAAAATGGATGAAAGATGGGGCGGAGTATCAACCACACTGGGCATTTGTAAAACCTACGATGCCCAAAACTCCAAAGATGAGTGACGAGGCGTGGCCTCAAAACAAGATTGACAATTTCATACTGGCTAAACTTGACGAATTAAAGTTAAAGCCCTCTCAAAAAGCCAAAAAAGAAACCTTATTGAGACGTGTCACTTTTGATTTGACAGGATTACCCCCAAGCCCAAAAGAAGTTGACTCTTTCTTGGCTGATTCTGACAACAATGCCTTTGAAAAAGTAGTGGACAGATTAATGAAATCACCCCATTACGGTGAAAGAATGACCACCGACTGGTTGGATTTAGCACGCTTTGCAGATACTCACGGCTACACCGTGGATAGAATTAGAGATATGTCTCCATACAGAGATTGGGTTATTAAGGCCTTTAATGAAAACCAACCTTATGACCAATTTGTACATTGGCAGCTAGCCGGCGATTTGATGCCTGAGCCTTCAAAGGAAATGATCATTGCCACCGCATTTAATAGAAACCATCAGCAAAATATGGAGGGTGGAATTATTGAAGAAGAATTCCAATCTGAATATGTGGTAGACAGAACCAATACATTTGGTGATGCATTTCTGGGTTTATCAGTGGGTTGTGCCAAATGCCATGATCATAAGTATGACCCTATTTCGCAAAAAAATTATTATCAGCTCTACAGTTTCTTTAACAATGTAAAAGAAGCTGGTCAAATATCTTGGGACGACGCCATGCCCACACCCACGCTCATGCTTCCAACGCCTGAACAACAAAAAGTAGTAAAGTTTATTCAGGCAGAATTAAGTCAAAAAGAGAAGAGTCTAGTTGAGTTAAGAGCGGCCGGGAAAGCAGCCTTTAACAGTTGGCTAAATAAAGGTGGCTATAAAACACTGGGAAACAATAAAATACCCAGCAAAGGTATTCAAGCTAAGTTTAGTTTTAAGGGCTCAAGTTTATCAAGTGAAATAAATTCGAAAGATAAATTTTTCTTAACGCTTGACTCCAGAAATAAAGAAAAAGTAGCTTTTGTAAACAGCGGTGAAACAGTGAAACTTAACGGTGATGCTTGGCTAGACTGTAATACCGTTGGCGTTTTCAGGAAATCAGACCCTTTTAGCATCGGTATTTCTTTAAAAATACCCGAAGACTTTACACAAGGAGTCATTTTCCATAAAGGCATAATGGAGCGTCTCTATAACTTCAAAGGCTTCCATCTTTTTCTTAATGAGGATGGCACACTAGAGGCCAATATGGCACATACCGCTCCTTCCAATGCTTTAACCAAAGTGTCTAAGAAAGCATTACCAACCGAGAAGTGGATACACTTAACCATGACTTATGATGGTAGCAGTTTGGCAAAAGGTTTAAACGTGTTTTATGATGGCAAACCAATGGAAACGGAAACGACCATGGACCAACTCACCAAAGACATAAATTTTGATATGAATCCAGAACCTGGCCTCCAGATTGGTGGCTGGGGAAGAGGTTTTGGTTTTAAAAACGGCGAAGTAGATGACATTACCGTTTACACACGTAAACTCACAGACTACGAAATAGCCGTTTTAGCAGGTCAATCCAGCTGGAATATTATCGCTAACAAATCACCGAACACTCTAAAGACTGAAGAAAAGAAAATCTTAGCCGACTTCTTCTTCTCGGCCATTCATCTTCCTAGCCTTGTAGAAACAGCCCGTATCCAAGAACAAAGACGGACTTTGGCCGATTCAGTTGAAAACATTCAAGAGATTATGGTCATGCAGGAAATGCTAAATCCTAAGCAAGCCTATATTTTGGAGCGGGGAAATTACGAATCCCATGGCGAAAAAGTATTTCCTAACACGCCAGAAAACATTCTTCCATTTCCAGAAGATTTGCCAAAGAATAGATATGGGCTAGCCCAATGGTTAACTAATCCTAATCACCCACTAACATCTAGAGTCGTAGTTAATAGATTTTGGCAGAACTTGTTTGGTGTAGGCTTGGTGAAAACATCCGAAGATTTTGGAAACCAAGGAGATCTTCCATCACACCCAAAACTTCTAGATTATTTAGCATTAGACTTTCTATACTCTGGATGGGACGTAAAAAAATTGGTTAAACAAATGGTTATGTCGGCTACTTATCAGCAAGATTCTTATGCCAGTAAGGAAAAAGTAGAAGCCGATTTTAAGAATAGATTTTTAGCACGTGGCCCTACCAACAGATTAACCGCTGAAATGATAAGAGATAATGCCCTAGCTGCTTCTGGGCTATTAAAAAGAACTATTGGTGGCAAAAGTGTAAAGCCATATCAGCCAGAAGGTTTGTGGGCAATAAATAATGCCACTTATACTCAAGATAAAACTGATGAGGTTTATAGAAGGAGCCTTTACGTGATTGTGAAGCGTTCTGTTCCTAATCCCACCCTCTCTACTTTTGATGCTACGTCGAGAAGTTTTTGTACCGTAAAGCGACAGAAAACCAACACGCCTCTACAGGCCTTAGTCACCTTAAACGACCCTACTTTTGTAGAAGCTTCCAAAGTGTTAGGTGAAAAAATGACAAGAATTAAGGACGAGCAACAGGGTATTTCATGGTGTTTCAAAAGTTTAACGGGTAAATCTCCTTCAAAAGACGAATTGAACCTTCTTACGGAACTCAGAAAAGTGGAACTGGAGAAATTCACCAAATACCCAAACAAGTCAGAGGGCTGGCTTAACGCGGGGTATTATGAAATAGACAAAACTTTAGACGCCAGTGTACTTACCGCTAATGCCGTTGTAGCAAATGTCATTATGAACTCTGACGCCGTAATAACGAAAAGATAAATTATGAGTCATCATCACGAAGATTTCAGACTTCACTCACCAGAATTTGGCGAACTTAACAAAAAGCTGGACAGAAGAAACTTCCTAAAATCTACGTCGCTGGGCTTGGGCTCACTGGCGTTGGGTTCTCTCTTTGGATTGAACAAACTGAACGCTCAAAGCTCTCAACCTATGGGAGCTATGACGGATGCCCAAATGCAAGACCAAATTTTGGCAGCATTGCCTCATTTTGCTCCAAAAGCTAAAAGGGTGGTTTACCTCTTTATGAGTGGCGGACCGTCTCAGTTTGAGACTTTTGACTATAAACCCAAGCTGGTAGATATGATGGGGCAAGAGCTTCCAGAGTCTGTACGAGGAGGGCAAAGACTAACAGGAATGAGTGCTAGTCAGAGTAGCTTACCAATAGCACCTTCATTTACAGGGTTTAAACAATATGGCAAAAATCAAACATGGGTAAGTGACTTACTTCCTCACACGGCAAAAGTAATAGACGACATATGCCTAGTTAAATCTGTTTACACAGACCATATCAATCATGACCCCGCCATAACATTTTTCCAAACCGGCCATCAGCTGCCCGGTAGGCCGTCTATTGGCTCTTGGTTGAGTTACGGATTAGGATCAGATAATGAAAACCTACCTTCTTTTATCGTTTTAGTTTCTAAAAATACTGGCGGCCAGCCGCTGTACTCTAGGCTTTGGGGGAATGGCTTTTTGCCTACTGAAAACCAAGGAGTGCAATTTCGGGCTGGCAAAGACCCCGTTCTATTCTTAAACAACCCTGATGGTTATGATGGACACGACCGTGCTGAAATGCTCGGCTATCTTTCAAAACTAAATGAAATGCAAAATGAGGCCATTGGGGATCCAGAAGTGGATGCCAGAATAGCTCAATACGAAATGGCGTTTAGGATGCAGACCTCTGTTCCAGAGGTAATGGACACCTCAGACGAAAGTGATGCCGTTTTTGATATGTATGGGCCAGACAGCCGAGACGCAGGATCCTATGCTGCCAATTGTTTATTAGCTAGAAAATTGCTGGAGAAAGATGTGAAGTTTGTACAGCTATATCACCAGGGTTGGGACCAGCATGGCGGATTACCCTCTGGCATTACACATCAATGTAAGAATACAGACCAAGCCACGGCCGCACTAGTCCAAGACCTCAAACAACGAGGGCTTTTAGAGGACACTTTAGTTATTTGGGGTGGTGAATTTGGAAGAACTGTTTATTCACAAGGCAAACTCACAAAAGATAATTACGGTAGAGACCATCATCCCAGATGCTTTACCATGTGGATGGCTGGAGCTGGCGTGAAAAAAGGTTTCTCTTTTGGTGAAACAGACGACTTCAGTTACAATATCACCAAAGATCCTGTTCATGTCCACGATTTCCAAGCTACTCTTATGAATCTTATGGGAGTGGATCATGAGCGACTCACTTATAAGTTTCAAGGCCGCAGATACCGATTAACAGATGTGCACGGCAAAGTAATAAACGACATACTCTCTTAAAACATAAAAGACCCTAAATGAACAATAGAAGAGATTTTATCAAAAAAACTAGCATGCTTGGAGCTCTGTCAATGATCGCTTCACCTTTAAAGAGCTTTGGTATTCTACATAAAAACCTAGCCGAAGATGTGCGAATAGGTCATGGAGGATACACTTACAAAGTGGATAAAGCATGGGCTCAAATAAGTGTCAACTCTAATCCCCTTTTCAACTGTCATGAGATGGTTCAAGACAGCCAAGGAAGACTTATTATGCTTGGCGATAATATCCATAACAACATCTTGATTTTTGATAAATCTGGAAAACTACTGGACCATTGGGGCAACGCATACCCTGGCGGACACGGACTCTCCATAGGTAAAGATGGCGATGAAGACTTCCTAATGATTACAGACTGTGGATGGTTTCAAGACAAAACCGGGAAATATCATAAGCAAGCAGGACAAGTAGTGAAAACTACCCTAGATGGCAGAATGCACTTCGCTATAGGTCATCCTAAAACCATAGGCATATACACAGACGAAGATCCTTTTATGCCAACAGAAACCGCAATAGCTCCCAATGGAGACATTTATGTAGCAGATGGATATGGAAGCGACTATATCATTCAATACAACTCAGATGGTCAATACATCAGGCACTTTGGTGGTCATAATAATGAGAACCCAGACCACAACCTCTCTAATGCTCATGGAGTGGCTATTGATGAAAGAGACCCAGCCAATTTGAAGCTTATCTGTACTTCAAGAAATGAAAACTGTTTTAAGGTATTTACCCTTGACGGTAAATTTATTGAGCGAATAGACTTGCCGGGTATGCATGTATGCCGACCCGTTTTACATGGAAAAAACATCTATGCAGGAGTATGCTGGAGCAAAGACTCTGAAGGAAATACAGACTGGAGAGACTCTGGCTTTGTAACTATTCTTAACGAAAATAATAAAGTTGTGAGTAACCCTGGCGGAACGACCCCTAAGTATACAGCAGGTAGATTACAGGCTGCAACAAAACAAAGTAATCCTGTTTTTGACCATGGCCATGATGTTTGTGTAGATGAAGATGATAATATCTACGTCTGTCAATGGAACGCCAAATCTACCGCACCTATTAAGCTGACTCGTGTATAATATGATTCTTTTAGATTTGACCACTTTCTTAGGCCGAATGCACCCCCTTGTGGTTCATTTGCCTATTGGCTTTCTACTTTTAGCCGCTCTTTTTGATTGGGCCAGTTACTTTCCTAAATACAAGAACCTCTCTGCCGCTACCAATATCTCTTTGCTTCTTGGAGGAATGTCAGCTGCTGGGGCTAGTTTTTTAGGCTGGCTACTTTCTTCCGGAGGAGATTACTCCTATGGCCTTTTAAATAATCATAAATGGGGGGGTATTTGGCTGGCTGCTTTTAGTCTTGGCCTCTATTTTTCCAGTCATCCAAAAGTCAAACAATATTTTACCATACCTCGAAAAGTCAAATCTGGCATTTACGCCGGCCTTGTACTCTTAATGAGCTATGTGGGCCATCAAGGCAGTAATCTAACTCACGGCACAGAATATCTAACGCTGGCCACGCTAACCGAAACGCCAAGAGAAAAGCCAGATACCATGGAAGACGTCCTCCTCTTTGAAGATGTGGTTGAGCCAATTTTAGAAAAAAAATGTATCCAATGCCACCGTACTGATAAGAAGAAGGGAGAGCTTGTCATGAGTTCGCATGAAGGTATATTCAAAGGTGGAAAAGGCGGTTCCATTATAGATAAGGCACATAGTGAGCTTATTAGAAGAGTAACACTGGATCCCGCCGATGAAGAATTTATGCCAACCGATGGCAAGACCCCATTGACCAAAAATGAGATTGAAATTTTGAAATGGTGGATAGCCCAAGGAGCGATCGGCGAGGATGCTCCATTCTTATCTCTAGCTAATTACGAAAGCATACAGCCTAGAATAGGAAGCTACCTAGGTTTTATGGGCTTTAACATAGCATCTGAAGAACAAGGCACAGGCCAACAAGTTAATCCAAACCTTCCTAAAAATGTGGACCCATCACATATCGCGATTTTGGAAAATAATGGTTTTCGAGTACGAAAAATGAACCTTGAACCCCTCATGCTAGATATTTCAATTGAAGACAAATTCAGAAACGCCAATATTGACTTAAAGCTATTGGAGCCTTTGGCAGAAAGTATAGTTTGGCTAAATATTGCAAAGTGTGACCTTGCTAACGATAAACTTGCCATCCTACCTCAATTTAAAAACATTGAAAAACTACGACTAGAACATAATCCCATTTCAGACGATGCCCTTAAATATGTATCCTCTCTTACCTTTTTGAATGCTATTAATCTAAATGAAACAAAGATAACTGCGGCAGCTCTTAGTCAAACAAAAGATTTAGCTCTGTTAAAAAACATTTATGTCTGGAAAACGTCAATTGGTAAAGAAGAAGCTAAGCAGTTCGAAAGGACTCGTGAAAGCGTCCAACTTACTCTTTAAAAGCTCATTTAATTCTCCTGAAACTTTGCTTACACTCCAACGAAAAGGGCCAACCCAAATAAATGGCATAGCCCTATCTCTGTTCATACTTAGGAGATACTAGTTTATCATAATTCCGTATGAGAAATCACAAGGTTTTGTAGATGGTAAGAAAATATTAAGGCCAGCTTTAGTTTGTTTGAACTTAATCTCCTCGGAGCTTCCAAGCATTTTAAGCGTCTTGATCTTCTCCGTATAGTTTGGGTTTCCCGTAGCTAATGTTTTAATCAGGATTTCATTGCTCTCTGGCCACTCCATTAAAAATGCATAAAGCTAGTTTCCCTGGGTAGTATATCTGACATCTTCAGGATCTAGGTCTTTGTTCTTTCCTTCCGAAAGGTGTCTTTCCACTATTTTAGTAGGCCCTTCACCATAAATATCAAACGGACGGCTACCGTAAATTACTTCAACATTCACGCCTAACCATTCGCCAATTTCTAAAAGCACCTTTTTCTGATCACCCGGAATAGTACCATCTGCCTTGGCCCTACATTAAGAAGTAAGCTTCCATTTTTACTAACAATATCCACCAAATCGTCTACGATAGTGTTCGTGTTTTTAGATATCCAGTTGGTGACATATCCCCATGAATTAGCCCCTACACTGGTATCCGTTTGCCAGAAATACTCTCTAATTTTTGATGACTTACTTCTTTCCATATCGTGCACATAAGCTCTGTTTGGAAGTGTCTCGTAATTATGATTCTTTCCTTGAAGCACCACCTCCTTTCCCCACTCTTCTCCTTTATTGTAATAGTGCGAAGTAAGTTTTAAATGCTCTGTCTTTTACTCTGGTCTGTCCCATCCGAAATCAAACCATAAAATATCTGGCTGATAATTATCTATAAGTTCCGAAGTACGCTTATACCACATATCTTTAAATTCCGCTGTAGGAGCCTCAACAGAAGATGCCATCAATGGCCCAATAAGCCCTGATATTTAGGAGCTATATTATTAAGATCAGGCGTTTTGTTAAAAAAACTTGGTTAAACGCTAAATGAGAAGGAACCCCAAACTTCATTCCTTTGGCAACTGTAGCATCCTTTAATTCCTGAATAATATTCTTCTTTGGCCCCATATCCACGGAGTTCCAAATAGTATGAGATGAATTATACATGGCAAATGCATCATGATGCTCGGCCATAGGTACTATGTATTTGGCTCCCGCCTTTTGAAATAAATCCAACTACTCAGCTGCGTTAAATTTCTCTGCTTTGAACATCGGAATAAAGTCCTTATACCCAAACTTGCTTGGGTGTCCGTATTGCTGCACATGGTGTAAATACTCCTTAGAAGCACCAACTTTACCTAACTTGCCGTGGTATCCATTGTTGGCTGTTTCGTCTATGTACATATTTCTACCATACCACTCGAACCCATAAGCAGGAACTGAGTAAACACCCCAGTGAATAAAAATACCCAGTTTGGCATCCTTGAACCATTCTGGGGTTTCGTAATTCTCTTTGATTGAAGCCCAATTTTCTTCGTACTTCTTCTGAGTAAACCCTTGGAATGCAAAAGCAACCAACAGTATTAGGGTAATTAGCGTTTTCTTCATAGGTCCGTTTTGTTTGACTAGCAAAATAATATAAGTCCCAAGCCATATTTAATTCTAATTCTTCTTAAATTTATAACGAATAAGAAAATTATTCTATTAAAGCGTATATGTCGAAAGGGCTTTTAACATATCGTAATACAATTTTAGCATAGAAAAGTAACCATTATTACAAACTAGTCAAAGATGACTTATTCGAACTCTAATCTTAATTATCAAATTTGTAAGTTCTGAGAAGTTCCTCGTTAGCTCCCGATAGGAGTATTTTTTTCTTTCCCGAATTCCTTATCATAGCCATTGACTTTACGTCTCCTTTCAGGAACAATCCTGTTGATCTTGATGGAATATTTTCAAAAAATCCCTGACCTTTATTCTTTAACAAAACTCCATAAGAGGCGTCTGCCCTACCCGTACTCACCTCTAGCTGAAACTCGTTCCCTGCCAGCAATAGATCTTTTAATCCATCTCCATCAAAATCCTCAAAAAGCATGGCGTTTACAGGAGACCACTGTGCCTCTAAAGGCAATTCATGCCTTATAAAAGGACCCGACTCGGTGTTTTCAAACCATGCCGATTTCATATAGTCACAATGTAGAATTTGAGGGCCTGGTTTACCGAAAATTGGTATTATTTCATGAACGCTTGCCTTACTATACTCATTATAAAGATGATACTTCTGTTTAATCAATGGGGTCTGTTGTGCAAACTGGTCCATACTTAAATCTGGATAAGCTTTAAAGTCACCATCTGAGTTTGGCATATAATAAGCAGGCATTAGTTCTTTAAAACCGTTTTGGTTTATATCCTTAGCAAAGAGGTAATAAGGCCTCTTGTCACTTACTTGGTATTTATTATTCAGACCAAAGTTTCCAGCAACTATATCCAAATCTCCATCGCCATCCATATCTGCCAACTCCATGCTTCGCCAAATTCCGTTGTTCTTTTCAGGAAAAACGCTTGATGTCACTCGTTCCAATCTACCTCCGGCATTCCGAAAAAACTCAATAGCCATTAAATCTCCGCATACGACCAAGTCTTCTAAACCATCACGATCAAAATCTAACCAAAGTGCGTCAGTGACCATGCCTATGCCAGATAAGTCTTCTGATACATCATTAGTAACGTCTTTAAACTGACCATTATCATTCAAAAGCAAATAACTAGAAGGTAAAGCCGGAAAGTCTTTGCCCCTAACTCTGCCTCCCATAAACACATCTAGGTCTCCATCTCCGTCAAAATCTGATAAGGTCATCGTGGATGAAAAACTTCTTAATTCTGGGTCAAAGGCATTCTCTTTCAAACTGAAATTACCCTTACCATCATTTAAAAGTAGTCTTGGTTTTTGTTGGCTATTATCTGAAAACTCTGTGCTGCCTCCGCAAACAAGCAAATCTAAATCTCCATCCTTATCTACATCAAAAAACGTAGCATCCAAGTCCTCCTTTTCTTTTGACCCTGAAAGTAAATACTCTTCAAATCCCCCATCATTCTTCTGAATGAAAACAACAGAAAGTTGCCCTCTACTGCCTCCTACGAATACATCTTCTAACCCATCTCCGTTAACATCTCCCACTTCTATACATGGACCTAACTGCGAATATTTCTGAGGCTGTATTCTTCTTACATAGTAGTCGAAGATATGATTTTCTTTATGTTGAAAATTAAGCCCTGCTATTTGCTCAAAAAGTTTTCCTTTCTTCTGACTATCATAAAATTCGTTGCCAAATTTGGCCTTAGCCTCCTCAATCAGAAGTATTTGATTAGACGCAACACTTTCCATGAAACTTACTTTTCCAGAAGGCCATAGGATTTTTACAGAATCAATCACTTTTATTTCACCAAGCCCAAAATGTAGACGACTGTCTACAGATGATGCATAGCCTCTAATTGGAGAAACCTCCGCAGACTGGTTACCAGTATTTGTAGATACTATCGCTTTGGCACCAAAACCATCCAGGTTACCAGCTTCTCCTTTCAACCTGATTTTTAGATAATTTTGAGTACTATCATTCTCGGATTTCCTTAGGTTGTTTTGATAAACAAAAGCCTTTTGATTCATATTGTTCACCACCAAATCAAGGTCTCCATCATTGTCCAAATCTCCGTAGGCCGTCCCATGAGACACGGAAGGCCTTGATATTCCTGAAGATTTACTTAAATCTTCAAAAAGTAGAGTACCCTTATTTTTGAAGAGAAAATTTGACGGTTTAACCTCTCCATGGCTATTGAGACTTTCCGTCCAATACCTAATTTGATCAGCTGAAGCGTCTTTCGTATCCTGTCCTCCAAAAAAGGCATTTTTTGAAGCATCATTTCTCGTAAAGGATATAAAGTCATTATTAGTAATATCTCTCGAAAGACCATTGCTGATATGGATATCTTTCCAGCCATCATTGTCAAAATCTGCAAACAAAATACTCCAACTCCAGTCTGTTTCTGCAATTCCTGATAAGTGGCCTACTTCCGAAAATAAGGGGCTCCCGTGTTCATCAAAACCTTGGTGTATTTGCAGCACATTTCTACTGAATTGATGGTTATATCCTGCCTTTCTTTGCAAATCATAATTCTCTGGTGTGAAACCCAAATTCATCATCTTTTTCCGTTCATTAGAAAAAGGCATCATGTCTAGCACCCCAATGTCGGGCAGTAAGTCATTGTTTAAATCTGCCGCGTCAATACCCATACTGCTGAAACTTTGATGTCTGGTGGCAGCGTTAATCTTGTTGACAAACCCTCCATTTGTATCATTAATCCATAAATAATCATTGCTTAAATAATCATTGGCCACATAAATATCTGGGTAATTGTCTTGATTAAAATCTGATATGACTAAGCCTAGACCATAGCCATCTTCTTTAATACCTATTTCAGCCGAAACTTCTTTGAAGACAGGATGTCCTAGCTGCTCAGAAAAACCCTCGTTTCTATAAAATTTATCTGCGGAAAGCGACTTACCTGAACTATCAATGGGTACAATATTATTAGGCTGGTCATCAAAAAGCTTATGATTTAGGAGATACATATCTAGGTCTCCATCCTTATCAAAGTCTAAAAACCCAGCATTACTAGAAAAACCAGTATCTGCGAGGCCATATGAGACGGCTTCTTCCTTAAAGGCGAGTTCATTCCCTCCTTGGTTAACAAATAAAAGGTTTTTCCGGCTTTCAGGGTTTTTAAAGTGTGATACACATAAATAGATATCTTGAAAGCCATCTTGGTTAACATCCACTACAGAAACCCCTGTTATCCACTCCGTATTAAGTATACCTGCTTCTAGGCTAATGTCCTTAAACTTAAAGTCTCCGAGGTTTATGTAAAGTTTACTCTCTACTTGGCTACCTGCGAAAAACACATCTTGAAGGCCATCGTTATTAAAATCTCCAAGACCTACACCAGCACCTATATAGATGTATTCATTGAAATAGAAATTGAGAGAATCATTTTCCACTATCTCATTGTTGAACGAGATACCAGTCAGCGTTTCATCTCTAAGCGAAAAATTGAGATTTATTTCCTGAGGCTTTGAACAAGCCAGAAGAAAAAACAAAAAGGTGTACTTGTGTATTTGAGCCATCATTTAAAAAATTAACGAACTCGAGTCATTTTACATCTCAATAATAGCTTTAATTACTTCTGCTTCAGGCTTCAAAAAAGAAGCGAAGTCTTCAGCCACACTTTCAAAATTCGTTCTATGAGAAAGCCATGGCACTGTGTCTATTTCGCCATTCTCAATTAGTCTTATAATTTCCTTAAAGTCTTCTGGCAAGCAGTTTCGGCTAGATAATAGCGTAGTTTCTCTTTTATGAAAGTTAGGGTCAAAGAATGATACATCTCCCTGAAAAAGACCTACAAACACCATTTTACCTCCATGAGCCAGTAACTGAAAGCAGTTTGACATCGAATGTTTGTTACCCGTAGCATCAATAATTACGGTTGGTAAATCTCCATCAAAGGCAGCACGAACATTCTCTTCTTCTAGTTTTCCATCAACAAGGATACTGGAATCTGATAGCCCTATTTTTTTAATAAAGTTAAGTCTGCTTTCTGTAAGATCTGCCACTACTAAATTAGCATCCTTAAACTTGCTAAATTGAGCCACACCCAGGCCAATAGGCCCAGCACCAATGATTAAAACCTTATCGTTGGCTGCAACCTGAGCCCTTTTGACTGCATGAAGGCCGATACCTAATGTTTCTACAAGTGCTAATTGGTCAAAAGATAATTTATCTGATTTGTGTAGCTTTCGGATAGGAACGGACAAGTAATCTGCCATGCCTCCATCTGAATGTACACCTAGAACATCAATCCGTTCACAGCAATTAAAATGTCCTGCTTTACAGGCCTGACATTCTTCGCAATTTAGATAAGGCTCAATCGCAACTTTATCTCCTACGGTTAAATCGTGGGGCAATTTACTGCTCCCGATAGAGACTATCTCTGCCCCTAACTCATGACCTAAAACTCGAGGATAAGAGAAGAAAGGCTGGTTACCCTGAAAGGCATGGTAGTCTGTTCCACAAATACCTATTCTTTTGACTTTTACTATAGCTCTATCTTTCTGTTCCTTGGGATCTTCACACTCCTTTAATTCGAAGTCGCCCGGTTTATTCAGTATTATGGTTCTCAAAACGTATGGTCTGGTTTATAAAATGAGAGGCCCAAAAGTAGGACAAAAAACCGTAAATCACGACTTCAAAAGGGCTTCAACTGTTTCAATTATTCATTTTTCAAAAAAAGTGTTATTCCAATAAAATATTACTTTATTTGCCTATATATTAGATTTCAACAAAATAAACATAGAAAAAGTCAAAAAAGAAGAAAAATGTCGGCAATAGATAATACTATTTAAGCAAAGTCTCTCCCCCGCTTTTATGAAGGCCCAATTATTAAAAATATCGAACAAAATAGAGCAGTCTTTTAGCATAAGACATGATGTAATACCTGTATATCACAACAGATGGCACTATCATCCCGAGATTGAAATCATACACATTCGAAGAGGAAACGGCACTTTTATTATTGGAGACTCGGTAGCCAATTTTGAAGAAAACGATATCTTTATGTTAGGCTCTGACCTCCCTCATTTATTCAGATATGACACCATTGGCGAGAAAGAGGACAAGAGTTATTCAGACGCTTATGTCATACATTTTTTACCAAGCTTTTTTAATAGTACATTTCTGGCCTATCCAGAAATGAAAATGGTAAAAGAGCTCATTTCTAAAGCCAATAGGGGTATTCAAATTAAGACTTCAAAACATAAACTTATCGAAAAACTCTTTGAAAGTCTACATGAATCAGCAGGCTTAAACAGAATCATTAACCTTTTTCAAGTATTGGGTTTTTTGGGAGAGAATAATGAACACAAACTCCTTTCTTCCCTCGGTTTTACTCATTCTTACGACTCCATTGATAGCGAAAGACTTGACAATATTTATCAGTATGTACTGAGTAATTTCGATAAAGAGATAAGCCTACATGAAATCTCAAATGTTGCTAATTTAAGTGTACACTCTTTTTGCAGATACTTTAAGACAAAGACCAATAAAACATTTACTAACTTCTTGCTTGAAATTAGAATTGGACATGCTTGTAAGCTTCTTTTGGAAACAGACCTGAATATCTCTCAAATATGCTTTGAATGCGGCTTTAATAACCTTTCAAACTTCAATAGGTACTTTAAGAAATTCGTTAATAAAACGCCTACAGAATACCTCAAAGGACTAAAGCTAGCTAAGTAAACCTTTGCTAAATAGACTTTAAGTAAGCATAATATACAGATTTTTCTGAGCCATCTTCTAAGGTGAATTTACTATTCACATTATACTTGCCGGCATCTAAGTGCATCACCACTTTGGCGTTTCTGTCACCTTCATTCACTTTGATTTCTTGTGTTTGTTCTCCAATAGAAATTTGGGCAAATCTAATATCAAGACTTAGCCCTTCTTTATAATAAATCCCTTGTGGTATTTCGTCGCCTGCAGGAGCCCCCTCATTTATACCTAAACCACTTTCTTTTGGCCATCTGGCTAATTCTATTTCATAATTCCCAGCCTTTACTACTTCAATGGGCCAGAAACCATTGTCGCCAGAACCAGCCCTTAATTGTACCTGATTCCAGGCTGGCATGCCCTTTTCCATATGTAAATCATGACTAAAAAGCGTAACCTCTGGAGCTAATTCGCTACCTACCTTGGCGTAGCAATAGGTGTCTTTTAATACACTCGTCTTAGCCCACCAAAATTCATATTCATTCTTCAACCTCTCCATAACTTCAGGATACTCAGAAGCAACATTTATCCTTTGACCTTTATCGTCTTTAATGTCATATAACTCATCGTCTCCTGTCATCCGCCACTGGTTTGTCATCACCGAAGGTCTTTTACCTTTCACTAAGAATTCTTCTCGCTGTGTATCCACAATAAGCACCCTATCCGACAAAGGCTCATCATTTAAAAGCGGTCTCAATGAAATTCCATCAACAGCATCTGAAGTGTTTTTTATGCCACATAAATCCATTAAAGTTGGCATGAAATCAATATAAGATACGAGCTGACCAATTGATTTTTGAACATTGATTTGGCCCTTTGGCCAGTGCATGAAAAAAGGAACCCGATGACCTCCTTCATAGTTTGAGCTCTTTGTGCCACGCATACCTGCATTAAAACCTTGGGTTTCATTGCCTTCGGCATCAAACCTTACGCCGGCCGCAGTTCCATTATCTGTCATATAAACCAGAATGGTGTTCTCCGCAATTTCTAAGCTATCCAGAAAAGAGCGGAGCGAACCTAAATTTTCATCTATGTTGGTAATCATACCATAGAATTCTGGATTGGGCACATTATCATTATCTGCATAAAGGTCGCTGTACTTCGAAGGAACATTAAAAGGGCCATGAGGAGCGTTTAGAGCTACATAACAAAAGAAAGGTTTATCCTTACTCTTGCTAATAAAATCCTTCGCCTCTGAAAACCACACATCTGTACAGTAGCCCTCAAACTTCTCTGGCGTACCATTCCTAAAATAGGTGTCGTCAAAATAATCATTGTTCCAGTAATCTGGCTGTTGTCCTACTCCGCCACCGCCATGAACCAGAACTTCATCAAAACCCCTATCCTGTGGTCTGAATGGATAATTATCTCCAAGGTGCCACTTACCAAAAATAGAGGTTGTATAACCGTTTGACTTATAAATATCAGCCATAGTAGTTACACCTTCAGCCAATATTTGGCGACCGTTTATGGTATGCCATACGCCCACTTTATTCCCATATTGACCTGTAAGTAAACCTCCTCTGCTAGGTGCACATGTGGTGCCTACATGGAAATTTAGAAAAGAAACACTCTCATCATGAAGTTTATTTATGTTTGGCGTTTGGATATAAGGATTACCATGTGCTCCAATATCACCGTAGCCTTGGTCATCGGCCATAATAAATATCACATTTGGCTTTTCAGGTTCTGGGCTATTTGTACAGCTTGAAAAACAAAAGATCGCTAGAGTCAAAAGAGCATAAATTGAGCTAAATCTCATTTCTATTTATTAAAGTGAAACTCCACGCTTCCATGGAATAAAGTCGTCTTGATTATTTAGAACAGCTTTTGCCGTAAGTTCTCCGCTAGCTACCGCAATAACCAGATCCAGTAGCCTTTTTGCAGATGCCTCAATGGTCTCGGAGCCTTCTATCACGGTACCCGTATTAAAGTCAATGATGTCTGTCATTTTTTCAAATAAGATAGTGTTGCTAGAAACCTTGAGAACAGGAGCAATTGGGTTTCCTGTTGGTGTTCCTAAACCTGTAGTGAAAAGTACCACATTTGCCCCGGAGCCCACTTCAGCTGTGGTTGACTCCACATCATTTCCTGGAGTACAAAGTAAATTTAAACCTGGCTTGGTTACTTTTTCAGGGTAATCTAATACTGCCACCACTGGAGACGTCCCTCCCTTTTTTGCCGCTCCGGCAGATTTTATAGCATCCGTAATGAGACCGTCTTTGATGTTTCCTGGAGAAGGATTC
>Ga0075117_1000417_pt1 | contig 29087 bp, 28 predicted proteins | sample AntAceMetag02UKJ_FD_69789 | JGI IMG/M metagenome (GOLD analysis project Ga0075117, IMG submission 69789) | Saline lake microbial communities from Ace Lake, Antarctica - Antarctic Ace Lake Metagenome 02UKJ | ecosystem: Environmental > Aquatic > Non-marine Saline and Alkaline > Saline | place... | reverse complement strand
TTGGTTCTGGCACCTTTCACACACAAAGCCATTGGGCCAATCAATAATGATAAATGCTCCATGCAATCATCATCGCTTCTAAATCTATTCTGAAATTCAAACAAACTAAGGCTTTTGAATATTTTCTCCATTAATTGACCTGATTGGTTACAGTATAAAAATACTAACTATCAGCTGATTATATCCATGTTAACAACATATATTAAGTGCCTAATTCAATAATTGATAGCCCATTCGTCCGTTTAACAATTTTTAAACTTGCCTTAAGAGTTTTAGAGCCACCTTTGTGAAAAAGAGCTTTTTTGAAACGATTCTACCTTGGCTTGGTTTGCCTTCTATTCTCTATTTCATCCTTTTCTCAGAACTTTTACATGCTAAGAGGTTATGTCTATTCTGAAGATAACCTCCCGCTTCCTGGAGCCAACATCCGTGATTTTGAGTCGAAGATTGGAACACAAACCAATGCCGAAGGTCAATATGAGCTTAACTTGGAACAGGGCCTTCATAGAATTAGCGTCTCCTATATTGGCTATGACAGCGAAACCTTTGAGCAGGTAATAAGTGCAGATAACGTTAAAAATATCTTTCTGACACCAGACACAGCCATGCTAACAGAGGTAGTGGTTTCGAACAAAAAAAAGGACTTTAGTTATGAGATTATTCAAAACATCATAGACCATAAAGAGGCGGTTTTAAATCAATATCAAAACTATGCTTGCCAGACGTACATCAAAGCCTTAGAAGAGCCCAAAAACCTTAAACCTCCCAAGAAAGAGGAAGAAGATGACCCTTTTAAGAATGATAGCATTCCAAAGACAAACTACTTTGAGGCGGATATAAGTAGATATGTTTCTATTCCTAATCAAACCAAAGAAGAAAGGACAGCTGTCAAGAAAATAGGAGACTTACAAACCCTGTTTTTTACCTCCACCACAGACGGAGAATTCAATCTTTACGAAAACCTTCAGCATGTCAAACAGCTGAGTGAAAATGCCTTCGTTTCTCCAATAAGCCCCTTAGGTTTTGCCAGCTATCGTTACAAACTTCTAGACTCCTACTATGATGAGGGAACTTTAGTCTACCAAATAGCTGTAAAGCCAAAACAAACGGGAAATGCTCTTTACGAAGGAGAAATAGAGGTTTGGGACAAAGAATGGGTACTCAAAAGTGTTGATTTGAAGCTTTCTAAAAGGGCCCTTATTGTATACGACGAATTCTCTTTTAAACAAGCCTATGAGAAAATGGAGGAGAATTGGGTGATAACCGAGGAAAGATTTACTTGGAAAATAACAGAAGAAGGTCAAATAAAAACGGGAATGACTACCGTTAGCCAGTCTAACTTCGTTTTTGATAGTACCTACTCCAAAAATTTCTTTGGTCCAGAATTATCAAAAACTACCGAGCTCGCCTATAAAAGAGACTCCACTTTTTGGGACAACATCAGACCCAAACCCCTGACCAAAGAAGAGCGTAACATTATCCAAAAAGAAGAGGCATATCAATTAAAAATCAACTCGAAAGATTATCTAGACTCTATAGACGCCGTTTATAATAAAATCACTTTTATGAAAGTGGCATGGGAAGGCGTGGGACACATTAACAGGAAAAAGAAAACCAATTGGGAATTCGGTTCCATTCCCTCCTTTCTAAACTTAGTAGCCATAGGAGGCTGGCGTACTCAGTACAATATCAATTACTTTAAAAAGTTTGAAAACAGAAAGCAGCTCAGGATCACACCTTATTTAAATTATGGGTTTCTTAATAAAGACTTGCGAGGGCAGCTTGCGGTAGATTACCTCTACAATCCTGTTAAACAGTCAAGTATACTTATAAGTGTTGGTCAAGGCTTTGATGTTATAAATGGCAATGCTACCATACTGGATATTGTTCGCAGAGATAACTTTTACATCAATTCCAGAATAAATGCCAAACACAGAACAGAAATCTTCAATGGCTTTTATTTAAACACCGAGGTTCTATTTAACAAGAGGGAGGACTTTGGAGACTTCAAGTTTTCAAGACTAGGAGATGAGTTATTTGATAATAACAGTCCCTCCGTCTTCCCAAACAGTACCCTTCTTAAAACGAATTTTAGAATTGACTATACCCCAAAACAGCTATATATCTCAGAGCCCAATGAAAAAATAGTGATGGGCTCCAAATATCCCACTTTTAGTTTTCGACTTACAAAGGCTTTCCAATTGGACAATAATCTCAAAAAAGCATTCACTAACATCGAATTCAATATGGAACAGTATTTTAACGTTGGCATACTGGGCACCTCCGAATACAGAATCGGTATCGGGCGTTTTTTAGACACGACCAAGATCGCTATAATGGACTATCAATATCAAAGAGGCGGCGACCCCATCTGGTTTTCACCAAGTATGTATACCTACCAATATATTCCAGAAACCTTTAGCACTTTCAATTGGTTTTTTGAATCGCACTATGAGCACCAGTTCAATGGTTTCTTAACAAGTAAAATACCATTACTGAACAAAACAGGCATTAAAGCAGTAGCAGGGGCAGGGCTGCTCTATGTACCTGAGCAAAACTACCAATATAGTGAGCTTTATGCAGGTGTCAATAGGGTATTTAAGCTGGGCAAATCCCGCTTTAGAATAGGTGCTTATTACGTAGCCGCCCAATCAAACAAGTTTGAATTAAAAAGCGGTTTTAAGTTTTCTTTTGAGCCTTATAACAGAAATAAAAACACTTGGAGTTTTTAGTTATCAATTGCAACTGAAAATTAAGACCTTTGCATCAAATACTTTTTAATGCAAAAAAGAAAAATCGCTATTCTTGGTTCTACCGGTTCTATCGGAACACAAGCTCTAGATGTTATAGAAGCTAACTCTGATTTGTTTCAGGTAGAGGTGCTAACGGCACAAAACAATGCCGACTTACTTATTCAACAAGCCGTCAAGTTTAAACCAAATGTGGTGGTCATAGGAAATGAAAAGCTCTATGATAAAGTTTTTTCTGCCCTAAACCCCTTAGATATTAAGGTATATGCCGGAGATAACGCACTGGGCTATGTGGTAGAAAGCGATTCTGTAGATATGGTTCTTACGGCCTTAGTAGGCTACGCTGGACTACTACCAACTATAAGAGCGATAAAAGCAAAAAAGCATATTGCTCTTGCCAATAAGGAAACCCTTGTGGTCGCTGGTGAAATCATCACGCAATTGGCACTCGAGAATCGCGTTGAGGTTCTACCTGTAGATTCTGAACACTCCGCTATCTTTCAATGTCTAGTAGGCGAAAACCTAAATCCAATTGAAAAAATAATTTTGACCGCTTCTGGTGGGCCTTTCAGAGGTAAAGACAGAGCCTTTTTAGAAAACGTCAAAAAAGAACAAGCTCTAAAGCATCCCAATTGGGAAATGGGTGCTAAAATCACGATTGATTCAGCCTCCTTAATGAATAAGGGCCTAGAGGTTATTGAAGCCAGATGGCTATTTGATCTAAAAGCAGAACAAATAGATGTAATTGTGCATCCCCAGAGCATCATTCATTCTATGGTACAGTTTGAGGACGGTAGCATTAAAGCTCAAATGGGCCTACCAGACATGAAATTGCCTATCCAATATGCCTTAGGTTTTCCTCAAAGATTGGTATCAGATTTTCCGAGGTTTGATTTCGTAAATTACCCAAACTTAACTTTCGAGAAACCTGATATAGAGACGTTTAAAAACCTTGGTTTAGCATTTGAAGCCCTAGATAAAGGAGGAAATATGCCTTGTATCGTGAACGCAGCTAACGAAATCGCTGTTGATGCCTTTTTGAAAGACAAAGTCGGCTTTCTTCAAATGTCGGATCTGATAGAGACATGCATGTCTCATATCAATTTCATAAAAAAACCGACTATTGACGATTATATAGAAACAGACAAGCAAACTAGAGCCAAAGCACTAGAGCTGCTTTAAACTAAAATAGCCTGCGGCAAAATTGAAGCAGGGCTTTAAGATATTATGAGAAAACCATTTCATGTGATATATGAAGACAACCACCTGGTGATTGTCAATAAAAGAGCTGGCGTACTTGTTCACGGCGACAAAACCGGTGACAAAACTTTAGAAGAATACGTCAAAGACTATATCAAAGAAAAGTACGAAAAACCCGGTGCGGTATATCTCGCTACCATTCATAGGTTAGACCGTCCTGTGAGTGGTTTAATCATCTTTGGCCGGACGTCAAAGGCTGCAGAAAGAATGACGGAGCTTTTCAAAAAACGTGATATTCAAAAAACGTATTGGGCAATTACACGAAGCAAACCCAAAGTCAAAAAAGGAAGATTAGTGCATTGGTTGGTAAAAGATCAAACCAGAAATGTGGTAACGGCACATGACTTAGAAGTGGAAGGAAGTAAGAAGGCCGAGCTGAATTACAGATACATTGGTAGCCTAAATAAGCACCACTTAATAGAGGTAGAGCCTATTACTGGCAGGTCTCATCAGATAAGGGTTCAGTTAGCCGCAATGGGTTGTCCTATTAGGGGCGACATAAAATATGGTTATCCTAAACCAAATCTAGATGCTTCCATAAACCTCCACTCTAGAAGAGTTTATTTCATCCACCCTGTTAAAAAGGAGCCCGTCCTTTGTAAAGCGGCAGTTCCAGATAATGCCTTTTGGGAAGAGTTTCTTGAACTAGAAACAGAAGAAATAAAAGACGAGACCATGAAGTTTTTACACTAGACAATCCGCTCCTTGAGTTCTCCTAAACCTCACGAAGATTTGCGTCCTCCTCAAAGATGTCTGCGTTAGCTTGATCAAAGGTTCTTTTTATTCCTTCGAAAGCCCCTGCAATGATTCCAAGAGGCAGCAGAAGTGGCATGAAAATCAGCCATTGCACTACCATTAAAAGATTGAAGTTTCTTTTTTTCATATTTCAGTTTGACACATGTTATGTGTACAAAGGTGGTTAGAGTAAAAACGCCGACCTCTAGGGTTTATTAAAGTTAATACTAAAATAGTACTATTTTAACTCTCTCTGTTAAAAGTAAGAATTTTATTCTACGGTAACAATTCCTTGTGGATTTTATTTAAAGCATCAAAGCCCCAGAAATCTTGAATTTCTGGGGCTTTGTTAAACATTTAGCTAAATACTTTAAAAATGGTATCGAACAAAGGCTTCCATAGCCTGATACTCCGCTAGTCCCAGCTGATTATATAATTCTGCCGTTGACTGATTTCTGTCTTCAGCACGTTGCCAAAACTCTCGAGCATCTGCTCCTTGGAAAACCACTCCATCTTTTTGAGACTGATGTTTAAAGATCCCCATTCTTTTCTGAAGAACTTGATGAGGACTCATTGGCACAGCCATTTCAATTTCATGAATATCCCACTCCGCCCAAGCTCCTCTATAAAGCCATACCCAGCAGTCCTTCATATAGCGTTGATCTCTTAGTTTATTCAAAGCTTTAAAAATAGCATTTAGGCATACCTTATGAGTCCCGTGTGGATCCGCCAAATCTCCAGCAGCATATATTTGGTGAGGTTTTAGCGTCTCAATAATACCAGAAACCAGAGCTATATCTTTTTCCCCAATAGGGTTCTTTTGTACTCTACCTGTCTCATAAAAAGGCATATCTAAGAAATGAACGTTTTCTTCGGGAATACCAACCAACCTACAAGTAGCCTTGGCCTCTCCTTTTCTAATAATTCCTTTCACTAGGCGTACTTCAGGCGTATCTAATTCACTGTCTTTCTTTGCCTCTAAACTAGACAGGGCGTTTTTATAAATAGCTAGTGTTTCGTCATTCTCTAATCCAAATCCAGCATTATAGTCTACCACAAACTCTAAGAAACGGTGTGCCTCTTCGTCAGAAACGGCTATGTTTCCTGAAGTTTGGTAGGCTACATGAACATCGTGTCCTTGGTCTACCAATCTTTGGTAAGTACCCCCCATAGAAATGATATCATCATCTGGGTGGGGGCTAAAAATCAGACATCGCTTCTGTGCTGGCTGCGCCCTTTCTGGTCTGTCGGCGTCTTCAGCGTTTGGCTTTCCCCCTGGCCATCCAGAAATAGTATGCTGCAACTGATTAAAGATTTCAATATTGATATCGTAGGCATTTCCATGCAGAGCTAATAAGTCACTTAGTCCATTATCATTATAGTCTTCATTTGTAAGCTTTAATACCGGCTTGCCGAGAGAAAGGGATAAATTGGTCACAGCCTTTTTGGTCATGATGTTTGTCCATTCTACGTCCTCCACTAACCAAGGCATCTTCATTCTTTTAAGACCAGACGCTGCGGCCTCGTCCACAATAAACATAGCATTTGGATGCTTCTGAAGATAAGAAGACGGGTTTTGAGCAGATACTTCTCCCTCCACTGCATTACAAATCATAGGGGCTTTACGCTCTCCCCATGCTAGCAATACAACTCTTTTTGCCTGCAATATCTTGGAAACACCCATGGTTATGGCCTTCTTCGGAACCTTGATAAGTTCACCCCCAAAATCTGCCTTGGCTGCGGCACGAGTAGACTGATCCAGCATCATTAGTCTAGTTTTGGTGTTTTCTAAAGACCCTGGCTCATTAAAACCAATATGTCCATTTCCTCCAATTCCTAGTAGCTGAAAATCTAAGCCTCCCGCATCTTCAATCTTTTGCTCATATTCTTGACAATGTTTGGCCAAAAGTGAGGCTGATATAGTACCGTCTGGAATATGATAATTATCCTCTGGGATGTCTACATGATCAAAAAGCTGCTCCTTCATAAATCGCCAATAACTCTGAATGGCATCCGGCTGCATGGGATAATATTCATCCAGATTAAAGCTCAAAACATTTTTGAAACTTAATCCTTCTTCTCTGTGCATTCTAATTAATTCGCCATAAACCGTCTTTGGAGACGATCCAGTAGCTAGGCCCAAAACCGCAGTTTGTCCAGCTTCGCTTTTGGTTCTTATCAAGTCCGCTATCTCATTTGCCACTGCCTTGGAAGCATCCTCTGAGTTTTGAAAAATACGTGTTGGTACTTTTTCGTAAGCTATTGGTTCTCTTATAATTTGACTCTCTTGCATAATTTCTCTATGTATAAATTAGACAAATATAATATTAAATTAATTGCACATCTAAATATTATATATTAAAAAAATTTAATTATTCCTTCGTGAATCTATTCTCCTCAAAAACTTGTTTTGAAATTAAAAATAAGCATTCCACGGGCAAACATCTATCCATAAGCTTCATCTTTTACTTGATGAATGGAAAAATTAAAATATTTTACTGAGCAAAAACATTAACATTCGCACCGTTTGAATTTAGAAAGCCGAAAGCACAAATATGAAAACCAAAATCTACAAAACTTTTCTCCTATTTCTATTCCCCCTACTCTCTTTTGGTCAAAATAGCAGCCTTAGCGGCTATGTGACAGACACCAAAAACGGGGAGGGCATGATTGGTCTTTCAATCTATGTAGAAGAACTTAAAATTGGAACACAGACCAATGCATACGGCTTTTATTCTCTTACAATTCCAGATGGAGATTATACGTTGCTGTTGACCTATATTGGTTATAACGATTTGGAGAAAAATATTTCACTTCGCGGAAATCAAACAGTCGACATAGAGGTAGACGAATCGGCATCTGCCTTGGAGGAGGTAGTGGTTAAGGCTGAACGGAAAGACGAAAACGTAAAGAGTATTGAAATGTCTGTCAATAAGGTGGCTATGAAGACCATCAAAAAAATGCCCGCTTTTTTGGGTGAGGTAGACGTCATAAGAAGTATTCAGTTTTTGCCTGGAGTTAGCTCTGTTGGTGAGGGAGCCTCTGGATTTAATGTTCGTGGAGGGGGTATTGACCAAAACTTGGTGCTTTTAGACGAGGCACCCGTCTATAATTCTTCTCACCTTTTTGGGTTCTTCTCTGTTTTTAATCCAGATGCTGTCAAGGATGTGAAACTCATCAAAGGAGGAATTCCTGCGAACTATGGTGGCAGGATTTCCTCTATTCTTGACGTAAGAATGAAAGAAGGAAACTCCAAAAAGAAAGCCTTCACAGGAGGCTTAGGAAGTATTTTCTCTCGTTTTGCTTACGAAAGCCCTTTTTTAAAAGAGAACGGCTCTTTTATTGTTGCCTTGAGAAGATCATACATTGATGTACTGGCTAAGCCCTTCTTAAAAGGTGACCTTAAAGATTCAAAATTCTATTTCTATGATTTTACCGCGAAAGGGAATTATAAAATAAATGACAAGAATACGGTCTTCTTAAGTGGTTATTTTGGAAGAGACGTCTTTGGGGCTGATTTTGGTTTTAACTGGGGGAACACCACCACATCCTTACGCTGGAATCACCTTTTCAATGAAAAACTCTTTTTGAATACCACCGTATTCTATAGTAACTACGACTACTTGTTAGCTTCTGATTTAAGTAATAGCAATGACCAAGATTCTTTCAGATGGCAGTCCAACATAGAAAATTATAGTGTCAAACCTGACTTCCAATATTTCATTAACCCAAAAAACACCATCTCTTTTGGAGGTCAAAGTATATATTATCGCTTTAACCCTGGTCAAGCGGAAGCGGTTTCCGGTGGTCAAACCGTCAGTATTGGTTTGTCAGATAAATACGCAGTAGAGTCTGGTTTGTACTTAAGCAATGAACAAAAGATAAACGACAAGCTGTCTATTCAATACGGCATTAGATATTCAGATTATCGCTACTTGGGAGAAGGAAACGAAGTAATCTTGAATGAAGATGGTGTAGCCGCCAGTGATAGAAAAAACGTGACAACCGTGAATAAAATAGCTTCCGGAAAGGTTATTCAACAGTATGGTAACTGGGAGCCAAGATTCTCCGCAAATTTAGGTTTAAGCTCAAACTCCTCTATTAAGCTTAGTTATAATAGACTTGCCCAATACGTACACTTATTATCTAACACTGCGGCATCTTCGCCCTTAGACGTCTGGACGCCGAGTAGTAATAATATAAAGCCCCAACTCGCAGATCAGGTAGCCATAGGCTATTTTACTAATTTCTCAGACAATACTTATGAGGCCTCTGTTGAAGTTTATTACAAAAAACTTCAACATCAAATTGACTATGTGAGAAACGCTGACCTTCTCTTGAATCCAGCTGTTGAGGCCGATTTATTAAGTGGTGATGGCCGTGCCTATGGTGCAGAGTTTTACCTGAAGAAAAATAAAGGAAAGTTAAACGGTTGGCTAAGCTATACCTTGGCACGAACAGAAAGGTTGGTAGAAGGTTTAAGTAATAATGAATGGTTTCCTTCTAGGATCGACAAACTTCATAATATATCACTCGTTGGTATTTATGATACGGGGAAGAAATGGACCTTCTCTACCACATTTAGTTTTGCTTCTGGCACTCCCGCCACCTTCCCGAGCAATAAGTTTATTTGGCAAGGAATAGCTCTTCCTCATAACTATACAGATACCAGAAACTCCTATAGAATCCCAGCATCTCACAGACTAGACTTAGCTGCTACGCTTAAAAACAAACATGCCTTCTTCAAAAGAGGAGACAGTGAATGGGTGTTCTCCGTTTACAACGTGTATAATCGCAGAAACCCTTTCTCTGTATATGTGCGTCAAAATGAGCAGGACTTTGCTCAAACGGAGGCCGTTTCATACTCTGTATTTGCCTCTATCCTACCTGCCGTAACTTACAACTTTAACTTTTGAGAACATGAAAAATATAATAGTCGCTCTCACTTTAATTTCCTTCCTATCTTCATGTGAAGACGTCATAGACTTAGAGGTACAAGACGGCGTAGAACAGCTTGTAGTAGATGGATGGCTCACCAACAAGGCAGAAGACCAAGTTGTTAGACTAAGTCTGTCCCAGGCCTATTTTGACAACAGTGATGTGCCCACCGTAAACGACGCCGAAGTAATTGTCTATGAACTAGACCAAACGCCTCATCCATTTATGAATATCGGAAATGGTAAGTATCGACTCTCTAAGGAAGACGCCCATTTTCTTACTGACGGTGGACAATACTCGCTTTACATAAGCTATAAAGGTGAAGAATATGGCTCTCTTTCTGTACTCAATAGAGTTCCTAGCATTGATTCCATTGCTTATGAGTATTTTGAGTTTCCAATATCCCAAGGGGATAGCACTCTGCCTGATGATGGCTATCTCGCTGAGTTTTATGCCAGAGATCCAAAAGGAGCCCGAGATACCTACTGGATACGTACCACCAAAAACGGGAAATTAATAAACGATCCTACGAGCATTTCCACAGCCTTTGATGCTGGTTTTTCTCCAGGGGCCTTATCTGATGGATTGCTTTTTATTTTACCCATCCGTCAGTCCATAAACGATGGACTTTACCTCCATGGAGACTCCCTGCATGTAGAGCTTTGGAGTATCACAAATGACGCCTTCTATTACCTTTCTCAAGTGCGACAAGAGTCAGCGAATGGGGGTATTTTTGCCACTCCGCCGGCCAATATCCCTACGAACATTTTTAACCTTAATAAAATTTCTAACAAAAAAGCTTTAGGCTATTTTGGTATTTCTGCTGTAAGTCAATTTGAGACAGTGATTGATAGCACAAAGGCTAGAGAGTCGGAATAGATAGAGTTAAACTTTAGCAATTATTAGTCTTAATTATTTAGTTTTGAAGAAGTTAATATTTATTCAATACAATTTTGTTAAATTATTTATACTCGTATACTTTTGACTTCAAAAACATTATGAAAACTATTTACCTTTATATAATCACTCTAATTGTTTCAACTTTTTTTTCAGGAATTCTTTCTTTTCCAGTTACCTTATTAGTTGGAGGGTTATTAAAGAGTCTTAGGCTACCTAACTTGCCATTAGCTTTTTGCATGCATTTGTCAGAAGGCTTTTTCTTTTTCTATTTAATGTCAATTTTTTATTCTTACAATGATAACTTTTTAGGTCTATGGCCTTTGTTTATTATGGTTATTGGGTTCCTAATATTTGGATTACAGAGGCTTAACAAATATCAAAATAAAGAATTAGAATTAATTTCATTATTCAGTCAATTGGCTGGATTGGTTATCGGTTTTTTCGTATTGAGTTAATTATATTCTATCTTTTCATAAAACTATATTAGTATAAAACATGTCCTTTACAAATTGGATTTCCGCCAAAGAATACGAAGATATCACTTATAAAAAAGCAGATGGAGTAGCTAGAATAGCTTTCAACAGGCCTGATGTAAGAAACGCTTTCAGGCCCAAAACTGTCTTTGAGCTTATTGATGCCTTTGAAGATGCCCGAAATGACGGTCAAATAGGTGTAGTCCTATTATCTGGCGAAGGGCCCTCCACCAAAGATGGCGTTTGGGCTTTCTGTAGCGGAGGAGATCAAAATGCCCGTGGGAATGATGGCTATAAAGACGAGGTAGGTATTGGAAGATTAAACATCCTAGACGTACAGCGTCAAATTCGTTTTATGAGCAAACCAGTTATTTGTGTCGTGCCTGGATGGGCTGTTGGTGGTGGACATAGCCTTCATGTGGTATGCGATTTAAGCCTAGCCAGTAAAGAACATGCCATTTTTAAGCAAACAGATGCCAATGTAGCCTCTTATGACGCTGGGTATGGATCTGCATATTTAGCCAGGCAAGTCGGTCAAAAAAGAGCAAGAGAAATATTTTTTTTAGGAAGAAATTATTCTGCCCAGGAAGCTTTTGATATGGGTATGGTGAATGCCGCCGTTCCACATGACGAATTAGAGGATACCGCTTTTCAATGGGGCCAAGAGATACTAGAGAAAAGTCCAATGGCCATTAGGATGTTAAAATACTCTTTTAATATGATTGACGATGGTCTGGTAGGTCAACAAATCTTTGCAGGCGAAGCCACTAGACTAGGATATATGACAGATGAGGCTAAAGAAGGAAGAGATGCGTTTTTAGAAAAAAGGCAACCAGATTTTGACAAATTCCCAAAATACTCCTAGCCCATTGAGAAGGCTTATGCCGATTGCACTTTTCTAAGATATTTCGTGTTTAAAGAGTAGTGAAATTATTCGTGAGACTTCTTATGAAGTTTTTACGTTTTTTTGAATTACCTTTGGTTTATTAAGTTCTTTTCTGTATTATCTATTACACCAAAGGGGTTTATATCGATTAATTAAAATAGTTTATGGGCAGATCGCAGGAGACATTTAGTAAGAAGGAAGTTAGAAATAAGAAGGAAAAAAGAAGGAAAGAGAAAATGGAAAAAAAGCTTTCCAAAAAAGACCTTGAAAAGTCTGGTAAGCTAGAAGATATGATCGCTTACGTGGATGAGTTTGGAAACATTACTAACACGCCACCAGATCCAGATGCAGAAAAAGAAGAAATTGACGTAGAAAGCATTGAGATAGGGATACCAAAGAGAGAAGAAGGACCACCAGAGGAGGTTGAAAGAAAAGGAACGGTTAGTTTCTACAACGACTCCAAAGGCTACGGTTTCATTAAGGACCAAGGAAGTCAGGACAGCGTTTTTGTCCATGTCAATAATACTCTTGACCCTATTGCTGAAGGAAATAAAGTAACTTTTGAAATAGAAATGGGGCCTAAAGGACCTACAGCTGTTAAAGTTAAAGTAGTGAGGTAAAATTCATGAAACAGATAAAAAGCCCTGGTGAGAAATCACTGGGGCTTTTTTGTTGCTGCCTAGGCAATTAAAAACTTCATCTTTCCCTTATTTCCTCGCACGAAATACACACCAGGCCTAAAATAGCGTGTGTCTAATTCAACAATTTTAAGCCCTTCCTCATTGTAAGACTTTGGAATTCGCTCTATCAATACTCCATTGGCATTCATGATGTCTACATTAACCTTGCCCTGCCAAAACTCTATGCGTGTAAATTGATTTTGAGGTTTCCTATAAACCCGTAAAACGAGCTCTTTCTGTCATAGCCGCTCATCTTGATTGTTCTTTTCTAGTAAATGGCTTGAAGCATTTAAGTGGTAAAAAAAGCCTAAAAGCAGAACAAATGATTTTTTTTCACTCAATGACAAGTTACTCTACGAATATACAAGTGAAACCAAAGATTATAAAAAAGAAAAACCCGGCCAAGGCCAGGTTTTTCTTTTCATAGTTAAAACAGGTATAAGTATCTTTATGAATACGAATTCAGCATTACAGGCATAACCAGTAGAAGCATATCCTCATTTTCTTGTTTATCTTCTGGCACAATTAAACCAGCACGATTAGGCTGAGACATTTCCAGCGTTAAATTATCAGTATTTAGATTACTTAGCATTTCTACTAAGAACTTTGCGTTAAACCCTATCTCCATATCCTCTCCTTCATACTCACAAACTAATTTCTCGTTTGCTTCATTAGAGTAATCCAGGTCCTCGGCAGATATTTCTAACTCGTTTCCTGTCACCTTAAGTCTAATCTGGTGTGTGGTCTTGTTAGAATAAATAGAAATTCTTTTCAGCGTACTTAACAGTTCCGCTCTTCCTATTTTCATGTGGTTAGGGTTGTTTTGTGGAATTACGTTTTCATAATCTGGGTAACGCTCGTCTATAAGCCTACATATCATTTTGATATTACCAAAGCTAAAAAAAGCATTAGAATTACTAAACTCAGCCTTCACAGGCAAATCTCCAGATGGCAAACTAGACTTCAAGAGCATCAAGGCTTTTCTAGGCAAAATCAAGGAAGTAGCATTCTCAGACTTTACGTCATCTCTTCTATACCTCACCAGCCTATGACCATCCGTGGCCACAAAAGTAGTATTATCAGTATCTACCTGAACAAATACACCCGTCATCGCAGGTCTTAAGTCATCAGTACTTGTAGCGAAAATCGTGTTGGCGATAGCCGAACCTAAAACGCTAGAGTCTATCTCTATACTGAAGTTTCTATTAACATCTGGGGCCTTGGGGAAATCCATTGGGTTTTCTCCTGCTAACTTAAATCTACCGTTAGATGTCACTAGTTCAATACCGAAACTCTCCTCATCTACATTGACAGTAACTGGCTGCTCTGGCAAACTCCTTAACGTCTCCATTAAAAGTTTTGCCGGTACGGCTATAGAGCCCTTATCAGATGATTCTACTTGTGCCTCTGTCATCATGACAGTTTGCATATCAGAAGCCGTGATGGTCAAATTAGCTTCATCCAGCTCTAATAAGAAATTTTCTAAAATCGGAACTATTGGGTTGCTTGCAATTACACCGCTTATAGTGGCCAAATGCTTTAATAATTCAGAAGAAGAAACGACAAACTTCATATTCGAAAGATTAATTTTATGTTGAAAATTAAACAAAGTTACTCAAAATGACCTAAAGTTGGTCTTTCGGCAAAAGTTTTAATTTACCCTTATTTTTAAGTATACCTTCTTCGCCAGTAAAGCCCTCTCAGCAGTGCAAAAGCGATGATTAATAGCGATGGTAAAACCAAATTTATGAGTTGAAACTGGGTTCTCATTTCTCTTGATTTAATGGCGTCCAAGGGCCTTAACTTCACCTCTTTGCCTCTGGCACTTATCACTCCGTTTTCATCAATAAGGTAGTCCACGGCATTCATGATAAAATCTTTGTTGCCGAAAGTGTGCTGAGTTACTTTGTCAAAACCAAGAGGAATTGGTCGCCCTGTTTTTTTATCAATTCCATTCACAATCAAGTCTCCATCTGAGCAAACAATCATCTTAGTATCCGGGCTCTTTTCTTTAAAATAGGCACTACGTGGGTCCGAAGGAAGTATTCTGTTTTTGTAAAGCGAGGTAAACTCACCTTCTAATAAATAGGCTATCGTTTTTTCTCCTTGACTATACTCTTGCTCGTCGGTATTACTTCTGGCATCATTATATGTTACTAAGGCAGGGGCCTGTAAAACCTTAGTATACGGCGTGGTTTTGAGAAGTGCAGTCTTATTAATCTCCCCATCCCCTACGACATCTATAGAGGACACAAACTTAGTCTGAACAAGGTCCAGGTTTTTAGTGATCAGGCTCTCGCCAAAATTATTTATAAGCGGATGAAAACGATAAGGAATAGGCTGGATATTTGGCTTATCTCCCATGTTTCCGACAACCAAAGGGATTAGAGAAGCACTGGCCCCATCTTTTATCATATCCTGATTTATTCGAATTCCATATTTGAAAAACAAATCCTGCAAATTATAATCAAAAGTCTGAGCGTAAGTCCCCTCTAAACCAATAGAGTCTAACTTTAATCCATCCAAAAAGAATAATGCCTTACCCCCATTCATGATGTATTGATCAATCTTGAATTTGGTGGCATCATCAATTCTAATGTCGGGTTTAGGAAGAATAAGGACGTCTAAGCCAATAAAGGACTCTGATGTGGCCGCATCCACAAAAAATAAATCATAATACTCTTGGAGCCCGCCTATCAGTCCCGCAAAGTTCATGGGGTCCAAACTCGTGAAGTCCTTTAAAAGTCCTACCTTTTTTCTTTCCTTCTGTGTTAGTTTTCTAAATGCCGTAGCAAACGAATACTCTAAGTTCTCATAAGACTGATTGAGTTTTTCCTCCGCAGAGAGGGCCTGGTTTCCTTGCAATAGCAGCATAGATTGCTCCTTTTCTTGATAAGAAATCAAAGCATAAGGGAAAACCAAGGTCTCCGTTTTCCTTCCTCCGTCGGTATCAAAAACATTTGTAGGCTGAATATTCTTTCTGTACAAGGAATCTAGGTAGGCATTTCTTTGAGCGGGGTCTCCGATGGAGTTGGGGTCAAAAAAGCGATAGGTTAGTTTAGCTCCGCCATAGTTTTTGAATTCGTCCAGAGTCTCTTTGGCCGCTTGCTTAAGCCTCTCGAAGCCGTTTGGCAATTCCTCCCCATCCAAAAACACCAAAACATCAATAGGTGCCTCCAAACCTGTTACCAAATTTTTACTGGCATCAGATAAGCTATATCTCTTCTCTTCTGTCAAATCCTTTCTGATAAAGAACAATAGAGAAACCACGTTGATAACGAGAAGTAAAACAGGGAAAAGGAAAGACTTAAGGGTTTTGTTCATGAAAGCCTATGCAAGTAAATTTGTCACAAAAATTAAACTATTTTTAAACAAAAACGAATAAATGTTCGAAGCAGCGTACTGGATACAAAAATTAGGGCTTCTCGCACACCCAGAGGGCGGTTTTTTTAAAGAGACTTACCGCTCAGAAGGCTCACTAGTTTTAATAGATGACGGATTAGAAAAAAGCAGACATTATGCCACAGGTATTTACTTTCTCATGGAAACGGGTAATTTCTCGGCATTTCATAGAATAAAATCAGACGAGCTCTGGCATTTTTATGCTGGCGACCCACTGGAAGTTTTCTTTATTGACCACTCCGGTATACTGCAAAGGCATTTACTGGGACAAAACCCTGAAAATGGAGAAACCCTTCAGGCATTAGTCCCCTACAATGTTTGGTTTGCTTCACGTCCATTAAAAACCGGAAAATACTCCTTAGTAGGCTGTACTGTTTCTCCAGGTTTTGATTTTGAAGACTTTGAAATGGCAAAAAGGGATGCATTGACCCATGAATTTCCCATTCATCAAGTAATTATTGAAGAGCTTACAAGAGAATAAATATCTTTGTGAAAATTTAGAACTTTATGCTCCAGCGAATACAATCTTTATTGCTTTTACTTTCAGCCATTGCCCTTGGCGTTTTTTTAGGGACCAACCTTTGGACAAGTGATATCACAGGCGGCCAAGTCATCGTAAACCCATATCAGGTTTTAGCGACCAAAGGTGGGCTAGCCTCCTTTAAAAAAGACATTTTCTACGTAGCTGTTATGGCCGGAATGGGTATTTTGATAGCTATTTTTGCCATTTTTCAGTACAAAAGAAGGGTCCGCCAAATGCTCTTTGTCGCCCTAAACTCTTTACTCATTGGTGCTGCAGTGGCCATAGCCGTTTACCATGTTAAGTATGATGGCATGACTCTAGAGGGTGCCGGTGATGGTACTTTTGATGTAGGAATTTTTGCTGGTTTTGCGGCCTTAGCTCTCAACTGGATGGCAAATCGTTTCATCAAAAAAGACGAGAAGCTCGTAAAGAATGCCGATAGAATGAGGTAGGTCTTGGTGCTTGACTTACTTAGAGCTTAAGAAGCTAATCAATTTTTCAACGGCTCTTCCCCTATGACTTATCGGTATTTTCTGCTCCATAGTCATTTGAGCAAAGGTCTGCTCATGGCCATCCGGAACAAAAATTGGATCATAGCCAAAGCCATGTTTGCCTCTTCGTTCTTCCATAATTCGTCCTTCTACCGTTCCTTCAAAGGTCTTTGTTTGGCCCTCAAGTATGAGCGTCACTACAGTCCTGAATCTGGCTTTCCTGTTTGTTTGGCCTTTAAGGTTTTTGAGGAGTTTGCTCATGTTTTTTTCATGATTGCCATGCTCTCCTGCGTATCTGGCAGAGAAAATACCTGGTTCTCCATTTAGAGCATCCACTTCTAGCCCCGAATCGTCGGCGATACAGTCGAGTCCGTAATTTTCAAAAACGTGGTTTGCCTTTATTAAGGAGTTTCCTTCCATGCTATCCGCTGTTTCTGCAATATCTTCTACACAACCAATGTCTGCCAAGGTTTTTATGTCAAAAGAGGCTCCTAACAATTCTTTCAACTCCTCTACTTTGTGGGAATTGTTGGACGCAAGACAAATAGTCTTTTTCATGTTTCTCGCTTAAAGGGCTCCTTCTTTCATCCTTTCTGCATTCTCTGCAATTCTGAGTTTCTCCATAAAGTCGCCTACATCTCCATCCATCACAGCAGGTAAATTATAAGAAGTGTGTCCAATTCTGTGATCCGTTACTCGGCTTTGAGGGTAATTATAGGTTCTAACCTTATCAGAGCGGTCTCCACTTCCGACCAAAGATTTTCTCTCCGAACTGATAGCATCATTATGCTTTTTAAGCTCTGCCTCATAAAGCCTAGAACGAAGTACCGTTAAAGCCTTAGCATAATTAGCGTGTTGTGACCTACCATCTTGGCACTCCACCACAGTATTCGTAGGAAGGTGAGTTAATCTAACCGCAGACTCTGTCTTATTTACGTGCTGACCACCAGCTCCAGATGCTCTATAGGTGTCTTTTTTGATATCAGACTTGTTCAGCACAAAGTCAACCTCCTCTGCCTCTGGTAAGACCGCCACAGATGCAGCCGAGGTGTGTACACGCCCCTGAGACTCTGTAGCAGGAACTCGTTGAACACGATGAACACCAGATTCAAACTTCATTTGACCATAAACATCTTCGCCCTCTATCTCTGCTATTATTTCTTTAAACCCACCCGAGGTGCCGTGGTTTATGTCCATAATATTCATCTTCCATCCTTCCTGCTTCTCCACAAAACGCTGGTACATTCTGAATAAGTCACCAGCGAAAATAGAAGCCTCATCTCCTCCTGCTCCTGCTCTAACCTCAAGAATAACATTTTTGGCATCATTCGGATCCTTTGGAATAAGCATTTCTTTAAGAATCGCTTCAATTTCTACCCTACTCGGCTCTAGAGCATCTAGCTCCTCCTTTGCCATTTCGCGAAGCTCCTCCTCCTTTTCAGTATTCAAGATTTCCTTGGCTCCCGCTATGTTGGCCAGTACTTCTTTATATTCCTTTAGCTGGTTGACAATCTTCTCTAGGTCTTTATATTCTTTGCTTATTCGCTTGAATTTAACCATATCAGATACCACCTCGGGCATCCCTATTTGTTGGGAAACCTCCTCAAAACGCTCCTTTATAGCCTCTAACTGTTCTAGCATACTTTTCTATTCTGGCCGCAAATTTACAATGATTTTTAGTACCAAACGATTACCTCTTCGCTAGACTTCCTTTCGATATCTGGAACCTTGGCCCCTTTTTCAGGATAGCCAACGGGCAGTACTAAAAAAGGGCGTTCATTTGAAGGCCGATTAAGGATTTTGGACAAAAAAGCCATCGGACTCGGTGTATGCGTTAATGTGGCCAGTCCTGCCTTATGAATGGCATTTATCAGAAAACCACAGGCTATACCCACGCTTTCGTTTACATAATAGTGCTGCTTTTTTTGCCCATCCTCCATGCCATAGGACTGTTTAAATACAATGATAAGCCACGGAGCTTTTTCCAGAAATGGCTTTTCCCAGTTTGTACCGAATGGCTTTAAATCATCAAGCCACTCCTCACTCATCCTACCATTGTAACTATCGTACTCCTCTTTTTCTGCCGCCTCTCTTATGGCGGTTTTTATCTCTGGATTGCCTACGGCACAAAAAGTCCAAGGCTGTTTATGGGCTCCACTAGGAGCAGAAGAAGCCGTCAAGATAAGCCTCTCAATTACCTCTTTAGAAACAGGTTCAGCAGAAAACTCTCTGATAGATCTCCTCTTCGATAAATCAGAATATACTCTTTCTGCGGCTATCATTGTTTCTTTTTCAGAAAGCTTCTCAAAATTATACTTGGTGTGGTTCTCTTGCTCCATGGGATCTCTAATTTCCGTAAAATAAAATTCTTGGTGAAATTCTTACGAATTAACGTTCAAAGTAAGCCATTTTAGGTTGATTTGTGTCGTACATATTTTTGAGATTCTGACTAGAGATGAAAGGTTAATATTTTTACCTTGTTTGAATTTTGGATTATTTATTTATATTTGATGTACTTTGTAACATACAAAACATTTTAAATTTATCCGTTTTTGAAAAATTTCATTCTAGTTATCCTCATAGTTTTTGCCACTATCAATGTAGCCCATTCTCAAAATATGTTTGAAGGTTTATTTGAAAACGACACATCTGCAACCAATAAATATTCCGAATATCAAATATCCCTCAATGAAGAATTGAATCGCTATGAATATTCAGAAATATTTAATTTCCCTGGTTTCACCAAATCCGAAATTAAGAAAGCAATAGAATCAAGTGTAAAGAATCCAGAATCTATCACCTTCAACTCTGAGGATAGATTTGTGGTGAATTATATTTATCCTTCAGGAAGGTTCTCGCGATTATTTCTTACTGAGAGATTTGATTTTAAAGATGGCAAAATGAAATGGACTTACTTAAATATCTATTATGTGAAGAAATGGTCCAAAAAATCTCAGCCAAAACCACTTCGTGAATTAAATACTGGAAAAAGAAACTCATTAATTCGAGTTGCTAATAAATATCTGATGACTTCTCGAAACGCAATTGCAAATATCAATATTAAAGGCGATTCGAATTGGTAAAATCAAATTCAAGCATTTTTTAAAATTTTAAAATTTTCACCTTTTCACCAATGAAAAAATCTTTACTTTTTTTGTCTTTTTTAACCTTGGCAGTTTCATGCAAAAAAGATTTTGCACCAATGAACAATGTGCAAAATCATCAGTATAGAACTCAGCACCAAGATGAAAATAACGATGAGCATCATAGGCTAACCAGTAACGAGTTTTTAGAACCTGTTGCTGCTAACAACTTATCTTCAAGTCTTTCTAACATTCCTATATTTGAACCTCAGTTTCAAAGACCTGATATTGCTTATAACAATATATCAAAAAAAACATCCCCCTCGAAGCCTTTAATAAAAGCTTCTAAAAAAAGCAAGGTACGAATTAAGGATATTTTAAAACTTAAAAAGGCTCTCAAGTCAAATGATACAAAGCAAGTAAAAGGGCCTGACAACCTAGCCATGTTGTCCCTAATTGCTAGTCTTACAGGAATAATTTTCCTATTACTTCCTGGCATAGGTATTTTAGCATTGTTGCTCGGTCTTGCTGGCTTGGGCGGTGGTATTCTAAGCTTGCGAAATGGAACCTCAAGAAGAGGGTTAGCCATAGGAGCTATAGTTATTGGAGGCATAATCTCATTGTCCGGTCTTTTGACAGTTCTATTAATTGGTGCATTCCTTGCATAATTAATAAGCGATCAAGACATAAATAAGCGTAACCCTTTTTGGGGTTAAAAAAATCTAATTTATAGAATCCAGTTGGCAACAGTCAACTGGGTTTTTTATTTTAAAGTTTCTTACCTGAATTTCTTTCTGGTGGTTTATTCTACCTTGGAGTACGCTCTGCCGTAAGAACATCTCTCCTAGATGCTGGCCTTTCGGTAATTCCGTGGTTTCAGCGGTATTATTCTGGCGGTTACAATAAAGCTTATGCCATAGCACAAGCCAAAGTAAAAGAAAGACGTCACAAAGTTTTCAATGAGTTGCTAGAACAAGTGGAAGATTAAACCATGCTCTTTACCTTTGGTTTATGAGTCAGCAAGAATTTACACATATTGACGCTTCTGGAAATCCTTCAATGGTAGATGTAGGAGATAAGCCTATCACCAAAAGAGTGGCCAAGGCTAGAAGCATTTTAGTGCTCGACGATGCAATCATGGCTAAGCTCCAGAATGAAGAAATTCACACCAAAAAGGGCCCAGTCTTTCAGACGGCAATAATTGCAGGCGTTATGGCTGCTAAAAAAACTGGGGATCTTATTCCTCTTTGTCATCCTTTGGGCTTAGAGAATTGTCAGATAGACATCGCAGTTAATTCAAATAATGAAGTAGAAATTATTTGTACCGCTTCATTAACGGGTAAAACAGGCATAGAAATGGAAGCTCTTACTGGAGCTACAGTGGCTGCTTTAACTGTCTATGATATGTGCAAAGCATTCTCACACAATATTGTTATTAAAGAAACTCGCTTAATAGCCAAAAGTGGTGGAAAACGAGATTTTATATTGGAATGAAAAAGCATCAAAAACATGCTAAGCTGGCTAAACCGGAAACTGGACACTTCGGACGAAACGAACTCGCCCTAGTAGGTGCTCCATGCGGTCTTATTCAAGACTTGGCAGACCAGGTCATTGGACACTTTTCAGAGCTAAATATCACCTATATAGATGCTGACCACGCATTTGGGGATAGTGAAGTGGCTAAATTAAATTCAAATCTTCTTATTGATAAAATCAAATTTTACCGTCATGACCAAAAAGTCCTAAATGCCTTTGATAAGAAAATAGCACTTAGCCGTCAAGACCTCATACTTGTTAATGGAAATCACTTTGAGGCTCAGAAGCAACTCGTTTTTGTACACCCTAAAAAGGAAGCTTCTCTCAAAAAAAGGCTAAGTCAGCTTACTCATGCTCTGGCATATGTTATATGCGACGAAGAAACAAAGCCCTTTGATTGGCTTATTAATGAAATAGGGACGAAGCCTATTTTATACCTTAAACAGGTCAAAGAAATTGCCGATTTGGTTAAAAGCACCATTAAAAACCCTCCTTTAAAAGGATTGGTTTTGGCAGGAGGTAAAAGCCTGCGAATGGGAGAAGACAAAGGCCAGATTGACTACCACGGCCTTAATCAAGTAGATTATCTTTTAGCTGAATTTAAAAAAACAGGAATAGAGGCTTTCGTTTCTTGTAGGACAGACCAATATCAAGATTATAAAAGAATCACTGATAAGTTTGAGGGCTTAGGCCCCTATGGAGCTATTCTTTCTGCGTTTCAGTCTGACCCTAACGCAGCTTGGTTAGTGTCTGCCTGTGATTTACCTCAGGTAAATACCGAGACGTTTAAGCATCTTTTAGAGCAAAGAGACGCCTCAAAATTTGCAACTTGTTTTTATAATGCCGAAACAGACTTCCCTGACCCACTAATTACACTTTGGGAACCTAAATCTTACATGAGACTTTTGGAGTTTTTAGGACTAGGGTTTTCCTGTCCACGAAAAGTATTAATCAATAGTGAGGTAAAGCTTATCCAAACAAACAGTCTGGACTTACTGAAAAACGTAAACACCCCAGAAGAGAAGGATGAGTTTCTTTCTCATCAGAAAGACTAAGGCGTGGCACTTACCCAAACCTCACCATCTTCTAAATACTCTTTTTTCCAAATAGGTACCGTTTCTTTTAGGGTGTCAATGGCGTATTGACAGGCCTCAAACGCTGCCACCCTATGGGCTGCAGAAACAGCAATAATGACTGGTATTTCTCCAATTCCTAAAGCACCAATGCGATGATGAATGGCTATTTTAGCAATATCATACCTCTCTATCACGATCTCCGCTATTTTCTTCATTTCAGAAATGGCCATTGGTTTATAAGCCTCAAAGTCTAGTTTGAGTACCTTTTTCCCTTTCGTATTGTTTCTCACCGTTCCTACAAAGTGGACAATCCCGCCCACTCCGTCATCAGACACAAACTGCTGGCAAGCGTTTAGAGATAGCTCCTTTTCAGAAAGCAGAATTTCAATATGTATATTATTATTTGACATGTATCAACCGCCGCTTACCGGGGGAATTAAAACTACCTCATCTCTTTCTGTTAATACAAGCTCTTCATTTCCGTAAGCCTCATTCACGGCTATTCTTAAAGATTTAAGCTTGGAAAAATCTGGATAAGTATCCAAAAGCTTTGATTTGAGCACCTCTACTGTGCTGCCCTCTTCCAGCTCTATTTCCTTTTCAAATCCCCCAAGGATTTCCTTTGTGATTCCAAAGCAGAGTATTTTAACTCGCATATCTCTTCTGTTTTTTCATTAATCAGAACCCTCTCGTAAATAGTCCAAGATAGATTTCGGTTCTTTAGTTCCATAAACGAAAAACCCAAATCTACCAATAGCCAAAAAGTCTTCGTTATTTAGCGGTACAACAAAAGAAATCAATTTTTCGGCCTTCATGAAAGAAATAAGAGCCATTCTATCGGCCTATCACCAGAAAGCTAAAACGGAAAAAGTGGCTATGGCCACTGTCGTCCGTGTGGAGGGTTCCTCTTATAGGAGAATGGGAGCTAGAATGCTTGTTTCTGAAAACGGCACCTGGGTAGGCGGCATAAGTGGTGGCTGCCTAGAGGGCGATGCCCTAAAAAGAGCTAGAATGGCTATTCTAAAAGAGCGTTCGTCCATCATAACTTATGATACTTCCACAGATGACCATCATCAAATCGGCGTAGGGCTTGGCTGCAATGGCATTATTGATGTACTTTTTACTCCCATTAATGATGAAGATATCGCTAACCCCATTGCTATTTTAGAAAACATCAATGTTGGCCCGCGTAAAAATCATAAACTCATTACTATTACAGCCTCTCCAGATAAAGCATTATTAGGCCAACTCATTCCCATAGAAAACCTTTGCAATTGTGCTCCATTAAAAAGCCATTACGAAATCATTGCCAAGCTGGAAAAATCAAAAAACATTCAGCTAGAAAACGACCTAAGTGTTTTTGTTGAGATTCTTCCACCTGCCCTCTTTCTGATCTTTGCGGGGCATCAATATGACCTTCCTCCACTTATTCGTCAAACAAAAGAGCTAGGCTGGGATTATAAAATTGTGGCTGCTGCTGAGAAAACGAAAGACAAAAACATTCTTTCAAAAGAAGCCTTTGATACAATCGTCTTCGATGATTTTACAGCAGTAATCTTAATGTCTCATTCGTTGAAAACAGACAAAGACAACCTGATTTCACTCCTTTCAAAAACTATCAATTACATTGGAATGCTGGGCCCCAGAGTACGTGCCGAGCGTATCTTTAAGGAATTAGAAGAAGAAGGACATCAAATTCCTGCGGAGCAAAAAGAACATATCTATGCTCCTACTGGCCTGGATATTGGTGCCACTAACCCAGAAGAAATAGCCCTCTCTATCCTAGCCGAAATTAAGACCGTTTTTTCTAACCGATCTGCTCAGAATTTACGAAACAGACAAAGCCCCATTCATTTTAGGGACCAAGTCATGAATTTTAACTAATGGATTTTATACCCGTAAATAAAGCCACAGAGCTTATCCTTGAAAACGCTTCCTCGTTTGGCGAAGAGCTTATTTCTTTTGACAAAGCATGTGGAAGAGTATTAGCTGAAGCTATAAAAACCGACAGGGATATGCCCCCTTTTGACCGAGTCACTATGGACGGTATTGCCCTGCAAGGAAAAGCATATAACGACGGTCAGAGAGTTTTTAAAATAGAGCAGATTCAGTTTGCAGGAGAACTACAAAAAGAATTAAAAGACCCTAAGGCTTGCATAGAAGTAATGACGGGAGCGTCTCTTCCTATAAACACAGACTCCATCATTCGCTATGAAGATATAGAGATTGATGGAGGATCTGCCACTATCAAAAACGAGCTCAATATGTTTCGTAATGTCCACAGCAAGGGACAAGACAGAAAGCTTGGAGAAGTTCTATTACCTGCAGGCGTACAACTCAGAAGTGCCGACTTGGCTGTGCTTGCTACGGTGGGCAAAGTACAAGTACTGGTAAATAAATTACCAAAAGTGGCTGTAGTTACTTCGGGAGATGAACTGGTAGATGTGAGTCAAGTGCCGATGCCTCATCAAATAAGAAAATCAAATATCTATAGCATAAGTTCTTTGCTTGAACCCTACTCGGCTCAGATAGACCAGTTTCATTTAAAGGATAACCTAGAAGATAGCATCTCTTTTCTGGCCTCCATATTTAAAACCCACGATGTGGTTGTGTTGTCTGGAGGTGTTTCTGCGGGCAAAAAAGATTATTTGCCAGAGGCTCTAAAAGCTGCCGGTGTAGCAAAGGTCTTTCACAAAATTCAGCAAAGACCTGGCAAGCCTATGTGGTATGGCACCAAAGGCAAAGTAAGTGTGTTTGCTCTGCCAGGAAATCCAGTATCCTCTTTTATGTGTGCTGTGCGATATGTTCTCCCTTGGCTTAAGAAGTCAATCGGCCTTAAAGTTCAGAATGAATTGGCCGTTTTAAGTGAAAATGTAGCGTTCAAGCCTCCCCTATCTTACTTTATGCAGGTTACCCTTTCACAGAAAGAGGCCGTTCTAAGGGCTACTCCGGTAGAAGGTGGTGGTTCTGGAGATTTGGCTAACTTGAATCTCAGCCATGCCTTTATGGAATTACCCAAACAAGACAGCAGTGAATATCAAAAAAGTACGGCCTACCCCATTTGGCGATTCTAGTTTAACCTCGGGTCGGTCGGATAATTACTCATAATCTTATAGGAGCCGCCCATATTTCTAAGCACCTTTCTCCAAAACTCCTTAGGAGAAGATTCAAATACTATATCTGCCTCTGTTTCAGATACTACCCAGGAGTTTTTATTGATTTCTGAGTCCAGTTGGCTTTCGCCCCATCCTGAGTATCCAAGGAAAAAGCGAATATCGTCTCCTCCAATTTTACCAATATTTATCATGGTTTTGATGGCCTCAAAGTTTCCCGACCAATACAAGTTATTTCCCAACGGCACAGAATCTGGTATGAGATCTCCTAACCTATGTATGTAATGAAGGGTATTGTATTCCACGGGTCCACCTACATATACCGGGAATTCCATAAAAACATCATCAATAACGTCTTGCAACTTTAGGTTGGATATTTGGTTTAAAACCAATCCAAAAGAACCCTTCTCAGTGTGTTCACAAAGAAGAATCACACTTCGCTCAAAATTTGGGTCACCTAAAAAAGGCTCCGCAATGAGCAATCTACCATCTTGAGGTTCTAAGGATTCTGGCATACGGTTTTAAAGTTCAATGTAATTTACCTCGGCTTTCACCTTTTCTAAAATTCTTTTGGTTCTTTCCGGTCTAGCATCTGTAATAAATACCTGCCCGAATGTATCGTTATCAATCTTCTGAATTAATTTCTCAATCCGATTATCATCCAATTTATCAAAAATATCATCTAAAAGAAGGAGCGGTTTAGTACCCTTTTGCTTTTCTAATAAGTCAAATTGTGCCAGTCTGACCGCCAGAACGAAAGACTTTTTCTGGCCTTGTGAACCAAACTTCTTAGCAGGCAAACCATCCAACTGATAGAGATAATCATCCTTATGAACACCCATAGTCGTTCTTTGAGCCATTCTGTCTTTAGACTCATTTCTTTTGAACTTGGCCGCAAACCCTTCTAGAACTTCCGTGGAATACGTGATGCTTACCTTTTCTTTTCCGCTGCTTATCTCTTTATAATGCTTTCTAATTTCTGGTTCAAATTCCTGAACAAACTCAGACCTTTTTTTAGCAATCTCAATACATAAAACAACTAAAGGCTCAGAATAACTGTCAAGCATCTGCTGATCAAAATAATTTCGGTCCACAAATTGTTTGAGCAAACTATTTCGCTGATCTAGTAATCGGTTGTACTGCTGAAAGGACTTAAGATATTGCTGATCAAATTGGGCAATAATTCCATCAAAAAGTTTTCTTCTGGCGTCACTAGCATCCCTAATCATATCGGTGTCGTCTGGGGCAATTAACACTAATGGATATTTCCCAATATGGTGAGAAATACGCTCGTAAGGCACTTTATCTGCTAATACTACTTTCTTCTGACCCTTTGTTATTGTTACGGTAATGTTCTCTCCATTTCCAAAATTACCATCAATTACCATCATTTGCTGTTCATGAGACACAGAAAGAAGATCTTGTTTTTGAATAGAGCTTTTTGTTAGAGCCAAGAAATAAACAGCATCTATGAGATTGGTTTTACCTGCACCATTTTCACCTACAATACAATTTACCCTTTCGGAGAAATTGTAGGTAACATCCGCATGATTGCGAAAATTAAAGAGCCTTATTGACCGGAGAAACATTTTCTTAGTTGACTTAAGACAAAGTTCACCAAACTAATAGCAATAGCCAAGTCTATTCTGCATATACCTTCTAAAAGAATCCCTAATGAATCCGAGTATACCCCTATTTATTATTAGTAAAGCAGAGATTTCAAGGATATTTTTCTTCCGTAGACCTTTAATAACTATTTTTGCTATCCCTTGTAAAAGGATTAACATTTGTTGAATAGACATTGCTATACCGCAATAACAGAAGCTTATAAAATTTATGGCAGCCACGAAGAAAAAAGAAGCCGCAAAGACTAAATACACCAAAGAACAATACCTCTATTGGTATGAGTCTATGATGCTTCAAAGAAAATTTGAAGAGAAAGCTGGACAACTTTACGGTCAGCAAAAGATTAGAGGTTTTTGTCATTTATACATTGGCCAGGAAGCCTGTTCCTCTGGAGCGGTTTCTGCCCTTGAAAAAGGAGACAAATACATAACTTCTTACAGAGATCATGGCCAACCCCTAGCATTGGGCACAAGCCCAAATGCGATTATGGCCGAGCTTTTTGGCAAGGCTACTGGAACTACCAAAGGAAAAGGAGGCTCAATGCACATTTTTGATAAGGAAGTGGGCTTTGTTGGTGGCCACGGAATTGTGGGTGCTCAAATACCTGTAGCCGCAGGAATTGGCTTTGCAGAAAAATATAAGGGAACTAAAGGCTTGTGTATTTGCTACATGGGCGACGGAGCTGTGCGTCAAGGAGCATTTCATGAAGCCCTAAATTTGGCAATGACATGGAAAATTCCTGTGATTTTCGTAGTTGAAAACAACGGATACGCCATGGGAACATCTGTTGAAAGAAGCTCAAATGTAAAAGAACTGTATACCTTAGCAGAGGCTTATGATATGCCTGCTGAGCCTGTAGATGCCATGGACGTAGAAGCTGTTCATGAGTCTGTAAGTCGTGCTGCTGCCAGAGCCAGGAAAGGAGATGGTCCTACCTTCTTAGAATTTAAGACTTATCGTTTTAGAGGCCATTCTATGTCTGACCCTCAGAAATACCGAACTAAGGAAGAGGTAGCAGAGTGGAAAATGCGTGACCCTTTAGAAATGAATAAAGACCGTATCTTAAAAGGTAAATTTGCCACAGAAGAAGAATTGGAGGAGATTGATAAGAAAATCAAAGCTCAGGTGGCCGAGGCTGTAAAGTTTGCAGAAGACTCCCCTTTTCCAAAAGCAGAGGACGCTTTCAAAGACATATATGTTCAAGAAGACTATCCTTTCCTAATGGAGTAATCCAAAACCAAGCTTAAACGCTCTTAAATCAGTCATTTACAGTCAAAAAACCTTGATAAAGTACATTTTGACCAATGATTGATTAAAATATAAATCAATTAACTAAATTTGCACCTCGAAAATTTAAGCGAAAGCATATAATGGCAAAAAAGAATAGCGAAAATACGGGTATTGAGATTTTAGAAAGTCCTGAGGCACTTCAGAAGGAAATCAACAAGGCCGAAAGCTTTTTCAATGGCAACAAAAATCTACTAAGTATTGTCGGCGGTGTACTCATCGCAGCGGCATTAGGGATTGTTGGATATAATTATTGGATAAAACAACAGACCGTTGAAACTCAAACGGCTATGTTCGACTCCGTTTATTATTTTGAATCAGACTCCCT
>Ga0075117_1000414_pt1 | contig 29134 bp, 26 predicted proteins | sample AntAceMetag02UKJ_FD_69789 | JGI IMG/M metagenome (GOLD analysis project Ga0075117, IMG submission 69789) | Saline lake microbial communities from Ace Lake, Antarctica - Antarctic Ace Lake Metagenome 02UKJ | ecosystem: Environmental > Aquatic > Non-marine Saline and Alkaline > Saline | place... | reverse complement strand
TCGGAATACGCATGCTATGGGCCGCCTTCAGACGAAACCGCAAATTGAATGCGACGAATGTTGTGCTTGGCGCAGTGTTCGTACAGCCGACGAAACGGCCCGTGCTGTCCAAGACGGTCCGGGCGAATACGAATTTCGGGCTCCGCCTGTGCTGCGGCAGCCGACTGACCGAGTTCCGCCACGCGCTGAAAAGCGGCCGACTCCGTCAGAGGTTCGCCACCAACAAAGTAACTGCCATCGCGTGAGATTGTCACGGTCAGTCGGTGGGGAGAATTTTCGATGTCGATTTTTCCCGTGCCAGCCAAGGGTAACTCCACCGGCTCCGTCTGCTCGCTGCGCACGAAATGACTGGCCACCAGAAAGAAGATGATCAACAGAAACACCACATCGATCAACGGTGTGATGTTGAACCGCAATGGCGTTCGTTGACTGTATTGCGTTGGTAGTCGCATCGTGATGTTAGTTGTTGTGCCGCGCAGGAATTCGGCGGTCGCCGCAGCGACAGTGTGTATGACAGTGAATTACGAAAAATCGTGCTGGCAATTTTGATCGTCTGAAAACGTGGTGTCCGCCGTTTCAAACGGCCAACCCAGCCCCCGGATTCTATCGAATCGTAGCGTTCCGTGGCAGAGCTGATTACGATTCCGTCGTCACCTTCTGGTATCTCTTTGAAAGCTGCGATCCATGGCAAATAAACGCGTTCTTCTATTGGCTGGCGATTTCGTCGAAGACTACGAAATCATGGTTCCCTTCCAGACATTACTGACACTGGGCGTTGCTGTGGACGCTGTTTGTCCCGGCAAGTCAGCCGGTGACTCAGTCCGCACGGCCATCCATGATTTTGAAGGCGATCAAACCTACAGCGAAAAACCGGGCCACAATTTCGCTCTGAACGCCGACTTCGCGTCCGTCAACCCCGCAGACTACGACGGCCTGCTCATTCCTGGCGGCCGAGCGCCCGAATACCTGCGGCTGAATGCCCGGATTCTCGACATCGTTCGTGAATTCGACGCAGCCCAGAAACCAATCGCGGCAATCTGCCATGGCCTGCAGATTCTGGCGGCCGCTGGAATACTAAAAGGCCGCAAATGCACGGCCTACCCCGCATGCGGTCCGGAAGTCACGCTGGCGGGCGGTGAGTATCAAGACATCGCCATCGACGGTGCTCATGTCGACGGTCACCTTGTTTCCGCACCCGCGTGGCCCGCTCATCCGGCCTTCTGCCGCGAATTCCTGAAGCTGCTGGGAGTGCTGTGATTGCCGATTGGTGCTCACGAGTGGACCCTCTTTGAAATCACAGTGATACAGGCAAACGAAAGGTGCGACGATGAAGTTTACTCGCGCCAAGTTGAAGGAGGTTATCGAACGCAATGAAACCAGATCTGGTCGTGGTTTCGATTTCTTCATCCAGTTTTTGATCGTTGCATCTTTGGCCACGTCGTCGATTGAGACACTGCCTAACTTAAGTGCTAAGTGGAGCGAAATCTTAAACATCTTTGAATTCGTAGCGGTGGTCATTTTCACGGGCGAGTACTTGCTTCGTCTGTATGTTGCGGATCGCAAATTCGCCTTTGTGACCAGTTTCTTTGGCGTCATCGATTTCGTTGCAATCCTGCCATTCTACCTTGCACTTGGTATCGACCTGCGTTCCGTGCGTGCGTTCCGATTGCTTCGCCTATTCCGGCTGTTGAAACTGGCTCGCTACAGTCGAGCGATTCAGAGGTTCCACCGTGCATTTTTGATTGCGAAAGAGGAGGTTGTCCTGTTCCTTGCCGTCACCGCGATACTGCTGTATCTGGCGGCAATCGGTATTTACCATTTTGAGTACGAAGCCCAGCCCGAAGTGTTTTCGTCTGTATTCCATAGCCTCTGGTGGGCTGTTACAACGCTGACAACGGTCGGGTATGGCGATACATATCCGGTGACTGTTGGGGGGCGTGTCTTTACATTTGTTGTCCTTCTGATCGGACTCGGTGTCGTTTCGGTTCCGGCCGGATTGGTGGCGTCAGCACTCTCAAAGGCGCGGCAGATGGAGTCCGAAGGCATTAGTCGCGACGATGAGTCGCTTTAAAAACAATGGCCCGCTTCATCACTGGGGTCGGCGAAAAAGAGGTAGGGTGGGTCGGATGGCGATCGCCATGTGGACCCACCATTTCCTTTGTCGATACGGGGCGGATACGTGTGGTGGGTCGGCGTCGCTTTGGCTCCTTGACCCACCCTACACAATCAAATCCCAACAATGAAGCGGGCCTTTGTGTAAAAAGCGATTTCTTGTTTGTTAAGCACCCGTGTATAAGTTTTCGTACTTAACGCGGGAACCCAAACGCGCCCGTCCATTCCACCCGCTTCAGACACCCATACGAAAACACCCAGTGACACAATCACCTCAAACCGCACTCATCGCAGGTTGCGGCTATCTTGGCCTGCGAGTTGCCAACGTCTGGCAGGCTGATGGCATGGCAGTGACTGCGATCACACGCACCGCAGTTCGAGCGATGGAGTTCGAACGTCTGGGCCTGAAACCGCTGCAGCTGGATCTCAGCCATCCACCAAAACACGCTGCGCTGCCGGCGGCAGACGTCGTTCTGTGGGCCGTGGGGCTCGACCGCAGTGCAGGCGTGGCTCGAAAGCAAATCTGGCTGGATGGTCTGCGGTGGCTGATTCAAAATCTGTCCGGGGCGCCGCAGCGATTTCTCTATGTTTCTAGCACCAGCGTCTATGGTCAAGTGGATGGCGAAATCGTCGACGAACACACATCCACGTGCCCCACCACCGAAGGCGGACAATGTTGCGTCGAAGCCGAAACACTCGCCCGCGCAGAATTCGCGACACGATTTCCATCAACACAAGTCGTCGTGTTGCGAATGACGGGCATCTACGGGCCGGATCGATTACTGCGCCGCGTCGCAGACCTGCGCCAACAAACGCCGTTGCCCGGCGAACCAGAACACAGCCTGAACCTGATTCATGTGGACGACGCCGTCCGCATGGTGCGCTATATCGCGACGGCCGAAAACACGCCCGACCTCATCAACGTCGTGAACTCAGGCACCGTGACGCGCCGCGAATACTACGAACGTCTGGCGGAACTCGTCGACGCACCGCACCCCGTCTTCGGTAATTCGGAACAATCCGTCGGACGCCAACGCGGTGGAAATAAACGCGTCGTCAGCCGTTACGATTTGTCTTCCCCGGCGGAGTTTCGTCATGATCATGTGCTGGACGGTCTGAAAGATGCCGTGCAACGGACAACAACGGAATCATAAAAAAAGCCCGGCACAGATGTGCCGGGCTTGTTTGTCAATGTGGACAGTTCGAACAACGATTACTGTCGAACGGGAGCTGCTCCGGCGGCACCTTGTCGCTGGCCCGCATCCATCGGCTGACCTTTCAGCATTGCCTGAATCGCCCCTTCCAGATTGTCGACGGCCACCGCACCAGCGACCCGGCCGGAAGCATCGACCAGAAACATTGTGGGCACGGAAACAATTCCGAAGTCTCGAGCAATTTTCCCATCCGTTCCACCCGCATCGCGGATGTGCTGCCACTGCCCGCCGTTTTGAGCGATATAGGCGTTGATACCACTGGCATCAGCATCCAGATTCACACCCAGAATTTCGAAGCCCGATCGCTGATACTTCTTGTGCAGCTCGACGATCTTGGGCAATTCATCCGTGTAGGGTTGAGCCCACGTCGCCCAGAAGGCCACCAGTGTGACTTTGCCGCGATATTGAGCAGAATCGATTGGCTGACCGGTCAGCGATTTGCCAGCCAGTTGCAATGGCTTGCCGGCCAGATCGAGTCGATTCAACGCTCCTCGAGCCCGAATACCGGCATTGGTCTCACCATGATTCTTGATCAATTGCCCGTACCAGCGCTTTGCATCGTCGACTCGCCCAGCAAGTTCCAAGCTAATCGCCAGCTGCACCACGGCGTCTGAAGCATCGGCGGACTTCGGCCATTGTTCGGCAAAGACTTCAAGCTGCTTCAGCCACCATTCTTGAGTTTCTTGGCGCGCCTTGTCATCTTCCGTTTTTAATCGCACGGCGTATTCGGCCAGTAAGCGGCGATACCAAACATAACCATGCAGTTCGTTGTTCGCTTTCACCTGCTCCTGCAACGCCAGCAGTCGCTTGAGGCCACCATCGTATTCCTGCGTCTGCACGGCTGCTGCGACGCCATCAGCAAACTGCTGAATCCACTGCACGCGTTCTTGTTCGGTTGGCACAATGCGAATGATCTTTTCGATAATATCAGCTCGCTGCTGATTGTATCGAGCCAAGGCCTGCGGAGTGACACTGGCCGTGGGACTCTGTTCATCCAGTTTTTGCAATTCGCCAAGAAACTGTTCCATTTCTTTGGCCATTTCCGGAACGGCTCCCAGACCGTCCGTGCTCAATTGTGGCTGCATCAGCACACCACCGATTTGCACCTGTGTGTCTTCGGAATCCAACGGGTGCGGAATCTGAGTCAACTTCCAGACATCGCCGATTCGCACCAACTCACCAACCGCAACAATTTCGTGCTGGCCACCGTTCTCGATGATCGCCATCGCGTTTTCGTAAACGATAATATCGACAGCTGATTTCCCATCTTCTTTGGGTACCAAACCGGGAGCCGGTGGGTCAAAGCGAACCCATTTCGACGTCGGCGTGAGTGTCTTTGTGGCCGCCATAATCTTACGAATCCGGCCCGCTGGATCTGAAACACTTTCCAACAGCGACTTCTTGATTTCTGGCGAAACTCGCAACGTTTCGATATCGTCCGCGTTGATTAACACGGTCTGAAGTGCGGCCATGTCACCCTTGATCATGGCTTCGACCGCAGTCTGAGCGGCTTCTTGGGCCGACAGAATTTTCCATTGGTCGATGCGACCGTCTTCGTTGCGGTCGATTCCCCAACGCATCCCGCCCCAGTTCATCCAGCGGTGCTCGTCCGGTTTTTCATTCTTGTCACTGTCGATGTCGCGATAAACTTCCAGCCCCATTCGGTAGTAGCGAAACAGGTCGGCTTTGTTGTCGCCATTGGTGTCCGTGAAGCGTCGGAGCACCTGGCCGGACGGATCGAAGACCACGAAACCAGCCGTGTTGCCTTCGCGCTCGATCTTCACTTTGCATTGTGCAAAGCTCTTCGGATCTGGCGTATCAAACTCAACGTCTCGATGCGTTGGCCGAAACTGATTCAGAATTTGTTCAGCCGACGGCACCTGAGCCTCAACAGAAGCAGCGGTGGTCAACAGAACACAAATAGCAAGAGTGAAGTAAGCGGGGCGCATCCTCACAACTCCGGACAAAAATCGATGTGAAAGCGAAATGATCACCACCGACAACTCGCGTCGCAGCAACCTAGAAGTGGGCAGAGTATAGATCAAAATGTCGCAGCAGGTGAACACCGATTTTGGCCATGGCACAATCAACGCCCCGTCAGCCCACGTTTGACCTCGCGACGAGTGATCATTTTTCGAATTGTGAACAAGACCAGCAGCGCTGGACGGGGAAACAACAGCCGCGACCAGAGCCCTTTGAGTCCGCTAAAGTGCTCGAATTCAATGTGTTCATGAACTTCGGTCGTCTGTTCCGTGATCGCTGTGAATGTGTGACAGTGGACCCAAGACTTCATCGGGCCAGACACCTGAGTGTCCGTGAACGAGGTTTCACTGACATTTGAGTGTACGGCCTTCCAGCGTACCGGAATTGGCCCCATCCACATCGTAAATTCGCCCACCGAACCATCCGCTAGCGGATCAAATCGATGCACCTGCATGATCATCAGCGGCGGGGTCAGCTTCTTCAAAATTCCCGGTTGAAAATGGAAATCGGACACCGCCTGCAGCGGAGCGTCCACAGTAAATCGAAAATCAAATACAGCCATCTATCTCTCCAATAACACGAGCCGACGGGCGATCGCCCAATGGCACTCGATCTGTGAGCGGAATGGCGCTAGCCACCGGCTGAAGCCCCGAAACCGCTGGTAAAACGGGCCAGCGGCTAGCGCCGTGCCGTGCCGCTCATCTCATCTCATCCACGCGCTCTCCCGACGGCGGCGCGAGACACGCATCGTAACCAGCCCACCGACAATTAGACTCCCGCCCAACAATTGCCCCGAAGTCACTGATTCACCGCGACTGACCCACGCCGCAATAATCGCAATCAGCGGCACCAGATTTTGAACCGCCGAAGCGTGCGCGGCACCAGCATGGCGAACTCCAAAACTCCACATGGGCAGTGCCAACCCTGTCGACAGGACACCTGAGTACAGAATGATTGTCCACAAACCGACCGACTGCAAAGATACCAAGCTGCCGGAATATTGTCCCGCAGCGAACAGCAGGTGCAAAGGCAAGGCCAGCACGGCCGAGCAAGCAGACAGCTGCATTGGCGAAATCAATTTTAACATCGGACGGCTATAAACCGTGCCCGACGCCCAAGCCAAGGCCGCAACGAGGACGTACAAATTGCCTTTCAGATGCTCAGGCCCCACGCTGACATCATTCTTCTGCAGAGCCACAATCACGGTTCCCGCAAGGGCAATGCAAAGTCCCGTCCAAGCCAGCTTGAAAATTGTTTCGTGCAAAAACACGCGTGCAATCAAAGCTGTCCACAAAGGCACCGTTGAAATAATCAGCGCCGTATTGCCGGACGTGGTTTTCGAAATCCCCAACAGAAAAACCAACTGATACAAGCCCGAAACGATCACCGCGTAAGTCAGAATCTGTCGTTTGCGGAGTCCCGGTTTCGGCAGCAGGCCGGCCCGACGTTCGCGGATCGCGAAGGCCGTCAGAACGATAGCAGAAATCACAAGTCGAATCGCGTTGAAGACAAAGACATCGACCTGTTCGAGTCCATTCTTCATGATCGGGATGTTGATTCCCCAAATCAGAGCAACGCCCAGCAAAGACGCATCCGGCCATAATGACGCCGGATGAACCGGCTGCTGAGATTCAGCAACTGACTGAGTCGAAGATGAAGACAAGGTCGCGATCCGACGGTAAAAAACGGCTGATGGACAGTTGTAGGCAAAGTTGTCGTAGATTCGACCATATTGCACAACCTGCGACACTGGTCCGACCGAACATGTTCAGACAGCACCGTCTATTTTGCTGCGATGCGAACGTCACCGTCGGAGAACGGTGAATCCTGATGCCGGATCGTAGCGATGCGGCCTTCCGCCAGTCGGACAATCCTGTGGGCCTGATTGGCGACCGCTTCGTCGTGAGTCACCATCACAATGGTCAGCTGATTTTCGGCGTTCAGCTGCTTCAGCGTTTCCATAATTTCACTGCCGGTTGTGGCGTCCAGATTTCCCGTAGGTTCGTCTGCCAGCAAAATCTCAGGCTTGCCGATCAAAGCTCGCGCGATCGCACCGCGCTGCATTTCGCCACCCGATAATTCCGATGGGCGATGCTTGATCCGATGTTCCAGCCCGACCTGCTGTAGCAGTTCCATCGCCTGATCACGAACTTCGCGGCGTTTGGTGAAGTAGCTAAAAAACGAATGTCGAATCATCAGCGGCATCATCACATTTTCCAGCAGCGTTAATTCGGGCAACAGATGATAGAACTGAAAGATGAAACCGAACACGTGATTTCGCAATTGATCTCGCGCGGCAACGCTCAGGTTATCAATCCGCTTGCCTTCCAGCAGCACTTCGCCGATGTCTGGGGAATCCAGCAAACCCATCACATGCAACAAGGTGCTTTTTCCCGAACCACTTTGTCCCACCACAGAAATAAATTCGCCACGCTGCGCCGTCATCCCGGCACCACGCAACACGGGAACTTTATGCTCGCCCTTCGTATACGATTTTTCAATCGCCTGCGCTGAAATTAACGGGACGGTCATCTTCAGGATCTCCGCCTCAGACGGCGTTGCTGTGTTTGTGTGATTCATGAATGTTCTACCATCATTGTGTGTGTGTCGCTATTGTTGTGGATCTCGTGGAACGTCGATTGATTTACTGAGGTCGCGGAAGTTCTACTGGTCTGTCACGTTCTAGAATTGGAGTTCTTCTTTTGTAGCTCGGCGGTCTCCGCCGAGAAATCACGGTGGAGACCACCGAGCGACATTTTGCCCACCCGCAAACTCAGCTTTGGCAGACCACTAGAAGCAAAACTATTCGTATCGTAGAGCTCGCACCGGATGCAGCCGTGATGCTCGACGAGCCGGCAGCACGCTGGCCATCACGGCAATTCCAATCGCGCCCATCGCGACCCACAGCACCATCATGGGGTTCATCAACGTGGGAATCGCATCAAAGTAATAGATATCTTTGTCGAAGACTTTGCGACCCGTCATCCAGCTGAGACCGGTTTCGATCTCATTGATGTACTTGACAAACAGAATGCCGATGCCGACTCCAGCGGCACTGCCCACGATTCCGAGACCAATTCCATACGACAGAAAAATGCTCATGATGCCATTCGAACTGGCTCCGAGTGCTTTCAGAATGCCGATGTCTCGCGTCTTTTCGACAACGATCATGAAGAAGATCGCCAAAATGCCGAAGCCCGCAACAGCAATGATCATGAACAGCAGCACGTTCAGAATCGCTGTTTCCACTTCCACGGCCGACAGTAACAAACCCTGCTTGGCTTCCCAAGTATTGACAGAAACAATGCCCGGTGGAAATGCGGCTCGAAGTCTTCGCACAACTTCGTCTGCATCATCATAGTCCTTCAGGCGAATCTGAATCGTGGTAATCGCGCCTTCCATGCCGCGAACTTTCTGCAGTTCTTCGATGTTCATCAGCACCAAACTGCTGTCGTATTCGCTCATCCCACTGCGGAACGTATCGACGACCGTTGCGTTAAAGCTGCTTGGTTCGGGCGGCGTTGAGCCACGGACGGTGGTGACAAAAACGTCGTCACCAGGCGTCACCATGTTCTCAATGCGACGTTCCCCGGATTCTGGATCGACCCATTGATAGCTGGTGATCTGCTCACCCAAAAACAACAACGCGGCGGCGGGCGCGGCCGGATCAACCGGAGTCTGCCGTTCCATGGGTCGATTGATGAAATCGTGCAGAGGATTCTCAGCCGCAACCACGGCAGCGGGACGATCGAATTCTGGCGCGGGAATTGCGGCAGCGGCGTCACTCGGTTCGTCAAAGACGGGCGCTGGTGGAGTCGATGTTGAGGACGACTGGGCCGAGCTGGCGAAGTTCAATGAACGCATTGCCAAGGACTTCATTTGTTGGCGATAGGCCTTCGCTTCTGGCGTGAGGTCGAACGTCACTTTGTCCGACAACGATTTCAGCGTCCGTCCATGCTTGTCGGGCTGGAAATTTCCTAGATAGTCGCGCAATGGGCCGACTTCGGCTTTGCCACTGGGATCGATGCCCACCAGCTGCACCTGCATCTGAAATCGTTCTCCCGTGACGGCGTCCTGCACGCCAATCATGCCGGGAACTTCGACTGTGGGAGTCATCGCTGAGATGAATTCTCCTGCGGCGTCGCGCACGATCGCCAGTTGAGCATCAGCGTCCTGCAGACCATTCATGCTTTTGGATTCGACCACAACATCCGCGAGGAAGCCGTGAATCCGATCGCGCATTTCGTGAGTAAAGCCGGCCATGACGCTGTTGACCACAATCATGGTCGCGACGCCCAGCATGACGCTAATAATGCTCGCCAATGCGATATAACGCGTTCGCAGATATCGCAAACACAGCAGCATTTTGTACATTCGGCACTCCTTTGCCGGGCCTTCCACGGGCGATCTCAGCTGCGGTGGAAGGTTGTGGCGTCACCATCAATCCTGTCCGTGCCGTGTTTCGCGGGCGGCCCACAGTTGCGTTCTGTCCCTGAATACGCTGTTCGTTTGAATGACTGCTCCCGCAAGCCGTCGTTCGAGCGGCAGAGTGTGGCAGATTCCGCTGAACTCGGCAATGGGAAGTCAGAAGTGCTGCTTTTTCACGGTCCAAACTGCATTCGAAATGGAAAACTTGCCATAATATCGATTGTCATCTGACATCCGCGATCACGGACGATCGCCGCAATATCTCGCTCTGACCACCTGACACCAAGGTCTCTCCATGACATCGAATATTTTTTCTGGCTGCATCCCGGCCCTCATGACACCCTGCCACCCAGACCGCACACCCAATTTTGCGGCGTTGGTCAGAAAGGGCCAAGAACTGATGACTGCCGGCATGAGCGGCGTCGTGTATTGTGGGTCCATGGGAGACTGGCCGCTGCTAACTGACCAACAGCGTCAGGAGGGCGTGAAACAACTGGTAGAAGCAGGTGTGCGAGTCATCGTGGGAACCGGTGCGCAGAATTCCAAGATCGCGGCCGAACATGCGGCACATGCGAAAGCCGTGGGAGCTCACGGGCTGATGGTGATTCCGCGCGTGCTTTCGCGCGGCACGTCGGCGGCCGCTCAGCGACATCACTTCGCCGCCATTCTAACAGCAGGCCAAGACCTGCCCGCCGTCATCTACAACAGTCCCTACTATGGTTTCGAAACCAAAGCGGACTTGTTCTTCGATCTTCGCCGGGAGTTTCCGTCTTTGGTCGGATTTAAGGAATTCGGTGGAGCGGCCTCTTTGAGCTACGCGGCCGAACACATTACGTCCGCCGATGATGACGTGGTGCTGATGGCTGGCGTGGACACTCAGGTGTTTCACGGCTTCGTGCATTGCGGTGCCGTGGGTGCGATCACCGGAATCGGCAACTGTTTGCCAACTCAGGTTCTGCACTTAGTCGCACTGTGCGAACTGGCGGCAAAGGGCGATACAGAAGCGCGGCGGCTGGCTCAAGAGCTGGATGCCGCTTTGATTGTGTTATCGACGTTTGATGAAGGACCAGATCTGGTCCTCTTCTACAAGTACCTGCTGGTCCTCTTGGGCGACGAAGATTTCCGCCTGCACTTCAACGCCACCGATGAACTCAGCAGCAGCCAAGCGGGATTCGTGGAGTCGCAACTGAAGCAGTTTCTGGCATGGTGGGAAGGCTGGTCAGGGAAAAATTCCTGAGGGAAAGTTGCCAGAACGTCAACGAGACGGATCCCAAACCGGATCAATCATTTCAGCGTTCACTGCTTTCCAACGTTCAATCAGTTCATCGCGCAGCTGTGGTTTTGCTTGAGCCAGATCGGTGGCTTCACCGATGTCAACGTTCAAATCGTACAGTTGCCATGCCCTATCATGACCGCGACCCGGATTTTTAAGCAGTTTCCAATCGTCATGTCGCAATGCGGCTTTGTTGCCGGTTCTCCAAAACAACGTTTGGTGCGGGGATTCGCGGGTGGCTGATGTCAGAAACGGCAACAGATCGACTCCATCGATGACCCGGTTCTTCGGAACAGCGGCACCTGCCAACTTTGTGGCCGTTGCGAACATGTCGAGCGAAATCACGGGCTGCTCGAACGTTGTTCCAGCAGGAATACGGCCCGGAAACTTCACCATAAACGGAATTCGAATTCCGCCTTCGTGCATCGTCCCCTTCTCACCCCGCAATGGCAGATTGCTGCTGGTGAGTTCTCGCGTGGGGCCGCCGTTGTCGCTGAGGAAAAAGATGAGCGTGTTTTTTTCCAGATTGTTCCGTTGCAGACTGGCCAGAATTTCCCCCACGCTGTCGTCAAGGTTGCTCAGCATGGCCGCAAAGATGCGGCGCTGAATGTCTTCGATGTGAGCGAATTTCTGCATGTACTTGTCCGCTCCCTGCAGCGGACTGTGAACCGCATTGTAGGCCAAGTATAGAAAAAACGGACGGTCGGCGTTTCGGTCGATGAAGCTGACACCTTCGCGAGTCAGTGCATCGGTCAGGTAGGCCTGTTCGTCGATGGGCTGACCACCACGATAGATCGGGTTGTCGGCATCATAATCCGGTTCGTCATGGCCCATGTGAGTCGAGTAGACCATTCGACCATCGTTGCTAATCCAGCGACCTGTTGCGTTTCCTGGCAGCGCACGTCGACGCAGCATGGTCGAAACGCCGCGATACGGTGGCGGAACGAAGTAGTGCCCTTCGTGCAAGAAGCCAAAGAATTCGTCAAAGCCGCGACGGTACGGGTGATACTTTGCCGTGCCGCCCAGATGCCACTTTCCGATCAATGCCGTTGTGTAACCAACATCATGCAGAAGATCGGCCAGAGTCTTCTCACCCGTTGGCAGGCCGGCGTTCGAATCTTCGTTTTTTGCGCCGATGGGATTAAATTCGTAACCGAACCGAGTCTGATAGCGACCAGTCAGCAAACCCGCTCGAGATGCACTACAAAATGCGGCAGTCACATAGCCATTGGTGAAACGGACACCATCGCTGGCAATCGAATCGATGTGGGGAGTCGGAATCTGTGAGTTCCCTTGACACCCCAATTCGCCATAGCCCAGGTCATCTGCCAACAGGATCACGATGTTCGGCTGCTCGGTATCCTGCCCAGCGGCCGCAACGGCCGCTATCGCGCGGAATTCAATGCAACCAGTCACAGCAGCCAGAATCAGAAGCCGTATAGAAAGTGTCATGACGTTCGCTCACAAATGATCAGCACAAACACAACGCCAGCGGCGCGATGCGGCATCATCGCAAATGCTGGAAAAAATCAAACCGAGTCTCCGAAAACTCCGGTTGCCATCGACCAGAAGCGCTGTCCTCACAGCTCAACGTTCGATGCAATCAGATCGCGATTCTTCTTCCGTCGAAGTAAGCACAATCCGGCGGCTCCCAAAACCAGCGTCACCAGGGAACTTGGTTCGGGAACAGCCACCACTTCAGCAACGCCGAAGCTGGAGGTGCGGCCATCATTCCAATCTCCCGCCAAGAGGCTGTTCTTATCCTGCACCTGCACCAGCACCAGCACGAAATCCTCTTCAAACCCACTGTTGCCGCCATTGTTCGGTTCATCGGAGCCCCCAGTTGGTGTACGAAGTGGTCTGGCCACTCGACCATTCAAACGTGCCCTCGACGGCCTCGCCGTTGTACCCGGTCCAAACAGTACCCGTTCCGAAGGAAGCAAAGTTGTCCAACAACCAGAGATTTTCCGCCGCGTCGTTGATTGTCACCAAGTGCCGCCCAGTGACTACGCTTCGGCTTCGGCGTCGTGCCACGTTTGGTCGGACAGGAAGTAGTATGAATGCCCGTTGGCCGGATTCACGATCGGCCCGGAGATGATGTCGGCACTGGCCAGTGGTGCCAACACCGACAACGCGCAGCATAAGGACAGCGTGTCAGCGTGTGAGTCATGTGGTGCGGATCTGGGTGAAGCGGATCTTGTGGTGGACGAAACAATAGAACACCGGGACAGTGACCTGCCGATGAACAACGTCGCCTCCGCAAGGCAAGGCAGAGGGTGCCCGCTGCGTGATGATAGCAATATGCGGAAGCGGTTGGGTATCGAATTAAGCTAATTTCTGTACCCGTTCAGCGGAGCGTTGGCCGGATTTCTGCGATCAGCCACTGATTTCGATCCGTGCTTGCCGAAATTTCGGCTAACCTGCCACCTTTGCAATCGTCCTGTCAATCGTCACCAACAAAGCCCCTGCCATGCGTCCCTACATTTTGTCTGAAACAAACTACACGCAGGTCAAAGACTGTGAATACAGCGTGGCCGTGCTGCCGATGGGAGCCACCGAACCGCACAACCTGCATTTGCCCTATGGAACGGACACCTTTCAGGCAGAAGCGATCAGTTCGCGAGTTTGCGAAGCCGCGTGGAACCGAGGCGCGAAGGTGGTGATGCTGCCACCGATTCCGTATGGCACGGAAACAAATCAGGCGCAGTGTCGTCTGTCGATGAATGTGAATCCTTCCACGCTGGGTTACGTGATTAAGGATCTGGTCGATTCACTGGCAGGACACAGCATTCACAAATTGGTCATCGTGAACAGTCACGGCGGTAATGAGTTCAAGCCGCTACTGCGAGAACTGAACGGCAAAACACCCGTCAAGATTTTCTTGTGCGACTGGTTCCGCGGCATCAGCAACGATGTGCAAAAGGAGATCTTCGAAGCCGCCGGCGACCACGCAGGAGAAATGGAAACAGCACTCGGCCTCGCCTACTTCAACGACTTTGTGCTGAAGAATGACGACGGCACAATTGCCGCCGACGACGGCACCGTCAATGCGACGCGCTTTGATGCCATCAACGATGGCTGGGTCAGCATTACCCGCGACTGGCATCTGCTGACCAGCAACACGGGCTCCGGAAATCCGCATCCCGCCACAGCCGAAAAAGGCCAGCAATTGATGAACGTCATCGTTGAACGGCTCTCCGACTTCCTCGTCCAACTGGCCCAATCACCAATCGACGAACGCTTCCCCTTCTAAGGAGCTGTCCGATTGTCCCCGCTCCCTTTTTTCGGGGAGAGGGTGAGGGTGAGGGGTTTTTCGTTCGGCTTTCAATTGCTCTTCGGGACCGTCATCCACCAAGGCCCCCTCATCTGACCTTCGGCCATCTTCTCCCCACAGGGGGAGAAGCACGGCTCGTTGTCTCATTCTGATTCAGCATCGTCCTCGGACTTGCGTCCGAGGCTAAAGACTGCCATCGCTTCGCGATTAGCCAACTGAAAACTGAAAACTGAAAACTAAGTCGTCTTCGCCCATTCCTGAATCGATTTGACATGCAATTCGGGCTGCTTGGCCAAGGCTTCCAGAGCATCCACAACCGCAAGGCAACCCGGCAGGGTTGTGACACACGGCACTCGATGAATCACTGACGCCGCGCGGATGCGGCCTTCGTCTGTGCGAGCCCCTTTGCCACTGGGCGTGTTGAAAATGAAATGAATCTCTTTGTTGGACATCTGATCCAGCAGATTTGGACGGCCTTCGTTCAGCTTCTTCACAACTCCGACTTCCAGCCCATGTTCGCGAAACACACGCGCTGTGCCAGTGGTGCAGACGATCTTGAAGCCTAGTGTCAGCAGCCGTTTGGCCGCATCCACCATCTTTTCTTTGGCCGACGCCGCCATGCTGATAAAGACTGTGCCCTGAGTTGGCAGGTTAGCGCCTGCTCCGGTTTGAGCCTTCGCGAACGACATTGCGAAATCATGGTCGATCCCCATGACTTCACCCGTGGATCGCATTTCTGGCCCCAGCACAATGTCCACTCCGCTGAATCGGTTGAACGGAAACACGCTTTCCTTCACGGATGTGTACTTCGGAATAATTTCTGAAGTCACGCCTTGCTCATTTAACGAAACCCCAGCCATCGCTTTCGCCGCGATTCTGGCCAACGATCGACCAGTCGCCTTCGACACAAACGGAGAACTGCGACTGGCGCGAGGATTGACTTCCAGCACGTAGACCTTGAAGTCTTCGCCGTCCATTTTGACAGCAAACTGAATATTCATCAAACCGCACACATGAAGCTCAGCCGCCAGCTTGTGAGTCGCCACGCGGATCTCATCCAACACAGCATTCGGCAACGAATGTGGCGGCAAAGAACACGCGGAATCACCCGAATGCACGCCCGCTTCTTCGATGTGTTCCATGATGCCACCGATGACAGATTCTGTTCCGTCAGCGATCGCATCGACGTCCACTTCGATGGCATCTTCCAGAAACTTGTCGATCAGCACCGGCTTGTCTGGCGACGCATCAACCGCCTGAGTCATGTATTGCACCAGTGATGTTTCGTCGTAGCAGATCTCCATCGCGCGACCGCCCAGCACATAACTGGGGCGCACCAGCACGGGATAGCCAATGCGTTCGGCAACCGCCCGCGCGGCTTCGGTGTCGGTGGCAATACCATTCGGTGGCTGACGAAGACCCAGCTTTTCAAGGATGGCTTGAAAACGCTCACGGTCTTCCGCAGCATCAATCATGTCCGGTGATGTGCCGATGATATTGATCCCAGCGGATTCCAAACCACGCGCCAGATTCAGCGGCGTCTGGCCACCAAACTGCACAATCACGCCATCCGGTTGCATGCGATCGCAGACGTTCAGAACATCTTCGATCGTCAGCGGCTCGAAGAACAAATAATCCGAAGTGTCGTAGTCCGTGGAAACGGTTTCTGGATTCGAGTTCACCATGATGCTCTCGATACCGAGTTCTTCCAGAGCGAACGCCGCTTGGCAGCAGCAGTAGTCGAACTCGATCCCTTGGCCAATACGATTCGGCCCGCCACCCAGAATCATGATGCGTTTTTTGCCCGGTTCTTTGGCTGGAGTTTCGTCTTCCTGTTCATAGGTCGAATAATAATAGGGCGTGTACGCTTCGAATTCCGCCGCACAGGTATCCACCTGCTTAAAGGTCGCTTCGATGCCCACCGACTTGCGCTGTTTGCGGACGGCAGCCTGCGACGTATCCCACCAGAACGCCAGCTGTGCATCTGAGAAGCCGTTTTCTTTGGCCGTGCGAATTAGTTCGGTGGAAGCATCCTGCAAACGGTTGACGTCACGGATTTGTTGTTCGACGTTCACCAACTGTTGAATGTTGCGCAAAAACCACGGATCGATGTCGGTGATGTCGTGAATCTCTTCAACCGTCATGCCATCCTTCATCGCATAGCGCAGATAAAAGATGCGATCTTCGTTGGGCGTCGCCAGTTTCGATACGATTTCGTCTCGACTAGGCGTGGACGCTGTGCCCCAGCGATCTTTTTTTCCGCCACCCAATCCGAAGTGACCAATTTCCAATCCGCGAAGAGCTTTCTGCAGCGATTCGCGAAACGTCCGACCAATGGCCATTGTTTCGCCAACAGACTTCATCTGCACAGTCAGAGTCGGATCTGCTTCCGGGAATTTTTCGAACGTCCAACGCGGAATCTTGGTGACGACGTAATCGATCGTCGGTTCGAAACACGCCAGCGTTTCGCGGGTGATGTCGTTCTGAATTTCATCCAGACGATAACCCACCGCCAGCTTGGCCGCGATCTTGGCAATTGGAAAACCAGTGGCTTTCGACGCCAGCGCACTGGACCGACTGACGCGCGGATTCATTTCGATGATGGTCATCCGACCACTGTCTGGATCAATCGCAAACTGCACGTTCGAACCGCCAGTTTCCACGCCGATTTCACGCATGCAGGCCAGCGTGGCATCACGCATCCGCTGGTATTCTTTGTCCGACAAGGTTTGAGCCGGAGCGACGGTGATCGAATCGCCCGTATGAACGCCCATCGGGTCGAAGTTCTCAATCGCACAGATGATGACAGCGTTGTCCGCACAGTCACGCATCACTTCCATCTCGTACTCTTTCCAGCCGAGAATAGATTCTTCCAGCAGAACTTCCGTAATCGGCGACAGCTCAAGGCCCTGCCGCACAAGCTCGTCGAATTCTTCGCGGTTGTAGGCGATGCCTCCACCCGTGCCGCCTAGCGTAAAACTGGCTCGAATAATGATCGGCAGCCCGATTTTTTCGACGGCCACGCGAGCTTCTTCCATGTTGTGACAGGTATAGCTAATCGGCACGTCCAAGCCGATTTTGATCATGGCCTGCTTGAATTCTTCACGATCTTCTGCCTTGCGGATGACATCGCGCTTAGCACCGATCATCTCACAGTTGTATTTTTCCAGCACGCCATTCGCGGCCAGATCCATGGCCGTGTTGAGTCCTGTTTGTCCGCCGAGCGTTGGCAATAGCGCACAGGGGCGTTCTTTTTCGATGATCTTTTCGACATATTGCCACGTGATCGGTTCGATGTAGGTGCTGTCGGCCGTGTCCGGGTCGGTCATGATGGTGGCGGGATTGGAATTCACCAGCACCACTTCGTAGCCCTCTTCCCGCAACGCTTTGCAGGCTTGGGTTCCTGAGTAATCGAATTCACAGGCTTGGCCGATCACAATTGGACCGGAACCAATGATCAGAATTTTTTTGATGTCGTCTCGACGTGGCACGAATGAAACCTTTTTAGCAACGCAAACTCACGCGATTTGGTTCACGTGGAGTCAATTTTCGGCCTCTGGGTTTTGCCCAGAAACCGGCTGCGAGCCCTCCGCCACAAGGCAGAAGCACCAGAGCGCGCAAAATTTCGAGCAGGTTAACAGCTAATTTCGGGCGATCAAGAAGTTCGGCCTTGTTGCCGGAGAATTGCTGCCGCATGACTCCGGATTCTTCATTCGGAGAGCATTTTTCTCTACAGTTCCGACAACCACCTTCAGAATCCCTCTGTTCTCAGCGAAAGTTTGTTCCGTGCCCCAGAAGATCATCATCGATGCAGACCCCGGAATTGGCGACGCACTTGCCGTTCTCACGGCATTGGTAGATCCATCGCTGGACGTGCTGGCTTTGACCGCCGCGGCTGGATCGGTCTCCGGCATGCAGGCCACTCGAAATCTGCAGTATTTGGTCGATCTGATCGACCCTCCCAAACACCCACGCATTTCCCTGTCGGAACTGCCAGCCCTGATCGGACGCATGACTCCGGGGGAAGTCCCCACCTGCCACCACTTTTACGGCAACCACGGACTGGGGGACATCGTGGTCGAAGTGCCCGATCTGCACAATCGCCGCGAATCTGCCAAGCTGATGGTCGACTTGGTGCGTGAATTCCCCCATGAAATCAAACTACTAACGCTGGGCCCACTGACCAACGTTGCGACCGCCTGCGAACTCGATCCCGAATTCCCGGATCTGCTCGGCGGGATCGTGTGCCTTGGTGGCGTCAGCGAAGGCAGCGGTGATGTGTCTGCCGTGGCGGAATTCAATATCTGGAGCGACCCGCAAGCCGCCGAATTGGTCTTTCAGCTGCCAACCACAAAAACCCTAGTTCCCCTAGAAGTCACCAGCAAAGCCGTGCTGACGTTCGAAGACGTCGACCAGTTGTCTGAGCTGACTGAAGGCACGGTCAACGGCGACGTTTTGTCGTCGCTGCTGCAGTTTTCGATTCGAGCCAACCGTCGGGAACTGGCGTTCGAAGGCATCCCGCTGCACGGCGTGGTCGCTCTGGCAGTCGCCGCGCACGCCGAACAGTTTACCGTCACCGCCGTGCGCGCAGACGTGGAAACCAGTGGACAGCTCACGCGCGGCATGACGGTGATCGACCGTCGCAGTGTGTTCAAAGGCCAAACCAACGTCGAGCTTGTTTCAACCATCGATGAACTCGGCGTGGTCGATTATTTTTCACGTAGCTTTCGCCGAGCCGCAAAGTAACCGTCGCAAACCTTGGACCGACATCGCAAAGCCCTGCTATGACAATTCCCGTGCTGTGTACCTTCGAAAGCCGCCGGTCGGAAGAAATGCGGTCACTGATCGAACGCCTCGGCGGATCGGCCGTCGTCGCGCCATCGATGCAGGAACTGCCCGTAGAAGAGAATACGGTGGCGCTGCAGGCGATTCAGAAAGTAATCGCGGGAGACGTGTCGCACATCATTCTGCTGACTGGAGTCGGCACCGAAGCCATGCTGAACGTGGCCGACACGCAACAGCTTCGGCAGCCACTACTGGACGCCATGGCCGCAACGCCGCTGCTGGTGCGAGGCCCCAAGCCAGCGGCTGTGTTGAGCAAACTGGGATTAAAATACGCCGTCAAGGCTCCCGAACCTAACACATGGCGTGACCTGTTGTCCGCCATGGATCAGGCAGCCATCCGCATCGACGGACAAACGGTTGCCGTTCAAGAATACGGCGTTGCCAATCCAGAACTCTACGCCGCGTTGCGCGATCGAGGAGCGACCGTGCTGCCGATTCCCGTGTATTGCTGGGCGTTGCCGGATGATCTTGAACCACTGCAACACGCGATCACCGCCACGATTGCGGGGCAGCTGGATGCGTTGTTATTCACCAGCGCTCAGCAGGTGCGGCACGTGCTGCTGGTGGCTGAACAAATGCAGCAACGTGCCGCATGGCTGGCGGCCACCGAACATCTCGTCGTGGCCTCAATCGGCCCAACATGCAGCGACACACTTCGAGAAGAAGGACTACCAGTGCATGTGGAAGCCAGCCCACCCAAAATGGGACCGCTGGTGCGAGCCGCCGTTGAATTCGTGGGAGCCAGTTAGCCGCGAGGCGCTAGTGCCGCGGTTTCGTCGCGGCGAGATGCTGCTTCTCCACCGAATTGATTCAGTGGGAAAACGTTTTTGCACTAACGTCCCCGGCAGATGTCCCCGGCAGATTGGATTTGCGTCGTGCAGAAACATGTCTCCACCGATGTGAAATCGGCGGGGGACGGGCGGGGGACGGGCGGAGTCATGATTGTTGAGCCAACGCCGAAACTGTAGGCTACGGTTATAAAATTCACCGTTGGCGATATTCCGCCGCGACTTCATCCTTAACAAATTCAGCAAACTCAGGAATCTTATTTATGTCAGATGTGAAAGTTGTTGCGCGAGACAACGGCCCGCTCCTTGTCACCGGACCGATCACAATCGAAGACGCCGATGGCAACATCTTCGATACGGGTGGAAAAGAAACCATCGCACTGTGCCGCTGCGGCGCGTCGGCTCGACGACCATTCTGCGACGGAGCCCACAACGGCTGCGAATTCAAAGCAGCCGAACGAGCCTCGTAAAACCGCGATTTGTGCGGTGACGATATACCCGGCTTCCCAAGTCGGGTATTTTTACGCGCTGCACATTAAGTGACGTGGAAGACATAAGTACCCATGCACAAGTTTTCCCGTTTTGTACGAACTGGAGCCTCTCCACTGAAAGCGAACCTATGAAACCTTGGTTGATCCTGTCCTCTTTGATTCTATTCTTCAGCGGCTTGTCACATGCACACGCCGCCGCCGCCGAACAGCCGGATGCCCAAACCCTCGCGGATCTGCAACAGGGCTTGGCAGGTTTGCAGCAGCAAGTCACAGAACTGCAGCACGATCCCGCATTGCAAACGCGAGCTCGTCGGCAAGAAGTCGCCGACGTGGCCGTGTTTGCCAAAGCCATCGAATGGATGCTGCGGCACAACGAATTCCCAAAAAAGGACTACGCCAAAAAAGCGGCACGCGCTGTTCAACTCGGCAACGAACGCGCGGCTGGACTAACCAATGGTCAGCCGAGCTGGACATTGCGGCAGGGCGTGTCGATTCGCGGATATGTCTCGACGGTCGATGACTCCATCCAGCCGTACGCCTTGTCTTTGCCTGCTGGCGTCAATCCAGAATCGAGCGATCGCTGGCCGTTGTATGTGAAGCTTCACGGTCGAGCACAAGACATGAACGAAGTGGATTTTATTCACCGCCATGAAGGCAAACCGTTGCCCGAAGATCAGACGTGGATTCAGCTGGATGTTTATGGACGCGGCAATAACGCCTATCGGTGGGCGGGCGAGACGGATGTGTTCGAAGCGATCACTGATGTTCGCCGCCGATTTCGCATCGACGACAACCGCGTCACGTTGCATGGATTTTCGATGGGTGGAGCAGGTTCGTGGCATTTGGGATTACATCATCCAGCCACTTGGTCGTCGGTCGGCCCGGGAGCTGGCTTCGTCGACTTCTACAAGTACCAAAAGCAGACAGATCAGCGACCGCCTTGGCAACATGCGACTCTGGGCATCTACGACGCCATCGATTATGCGCTCAACGCATTCAACGTGCCGTTCTGCACTTACGGCGGCGAAAAAGATCCTCAAGCAGAAGCCGGCCGCAGCGTGGTGGCGGCCGCCAAAGAGCTGAACGTCGGAATCAAGTCGTTGATTGGTCCCGGCATGGGACACAAATTCGATCCGGACAGCTTGAAAACATTCATGGCATTCCACAAAGAAAAATCGGCCGCCGGACGTCAAAGAAATCTCGGCCGCCGTCACATTCGATTCACCACAAAGACACTGAAATACAATACCTGTGATTGGCTGACCATCGAAGAAATGCAGCAGGTGTACAAACCGGCCACCGTCGACGCCAAGATCAACGACCGCGGCAACGTGGATGTTACGACGGCCAACGTTGCCGTGCTGAGCCTATCGCGAGACGTCGGAACGTTCGCCATCATCGACGGCGAAAGTCTGGCATGCTACGACGCGGCAGAAGGACTACTGCCGAACGTCTTCTACGAAAAAACTAGCCGAGGCTGGATCGTCCTGTCTTACGACGACTCACGCGCCTTTGAAGACAACCCGTCGACTCACAAACGACACAATCTACAAGGCCCGATTGACGACGCCTTCATGGGACGATTCACATGCATCACACCGACCGGCCCGGCATCCAATGCAAACCACCAAGCCTGGTCGGCGTGGACCCTGCAGCGGTTCGAAACGGAATTCGACAAATGGATGCGAGCCACAGTACGAACCATGCAAGATGCGGATCTCGATGAAGACACGATCGAAGGCTCACACCTGATTCTGTTCGGCGATCCAGCATCAAATTCGGTCCTCAAACAGATCCTGCCGGACCTGCCGATCGAGTGGACGGACGAATCGATCACGGTCAACGGCCAGACCTACAGCACAGCGGATCACGCGGTCAGTCTGATCTTTCCCAACCCATTGAATCCGTCGAAATACGTCGTGATCAATTCCGGCCACACGTTTCACGAAGCAGATTTCAAGAACTCAAACTCTTGGCTATTTCCGCGCCTAGGAGACATCGCGGTGCAGAAGTTCACAAAGGAAGACGACGGCAGCTTTGAAGAAGAGACTGTCTGGGCAGACAACTTCAACAGCGGCTGGCGATTACCAGTCGCCACCAAACCAGCCCACTAACCACGGTCGGTGTTCCTCTTGAGCTCAACGCGCGAACACAGATTGCATCTTCCACCACGGAAAACGCGGAAGACACGGAATTCAGAATGCGATTTCTTCCGTGTCGTCGGTGTCTTCCGTGGCGTAAATATTTCTTCACCTGAGCGCGGGCAAAAAAAACCCGACTCTGCAGATGCAGGTCGGGCCTCTCAATTCCTTCTGCCCCCATGGGCCAACACTCACCGTTCTGTCAAAACCCTCCCTCGGCGGTTACGCGTCCTAGGCACAAACCCGTCGTCCCACGCCATCGCCCGCCGAGGCGTCTCGGCTAGACTTCTTTGGAGTCGATCCAGGTCATCATGCGGCGGAGTTCTTTGCCGACGGTTTCGATTTGGTGAGTTCGTTCGCGGCGACGTGTGGCGTAGAACGAAGGTTGGCCGGCTTTGTTTTCGAGCAGCCAGTCGCGAGCGAATCGGCCGGACTGAATGTCTTCCAGCACGCGTTTCATTTCGGCCTTGGTTTCGGCTGTGACGATGCGAGGCCCTGTGCTGTAGTCACCGTATTCGGCTGTGTTGGACACGCTGTAACGCATATAGTTGAGGCCGCCCTGATAGAACAGGTCGACGATTAGTTTGAGTTCGTGCATACATTCGAAGTAGGCCATTTCTGGCTGATAGCCAGCTTCGACCAGAACTTCGAAACCCGCTTTCACGAGTTCAGACACACCGCCGCACAGCACGACTTGTTCGCCGAAGAGGTCGGTTTCGGTTTCTTCTGCGAATGATGTTTCGATGACACCGCCACGAGTACCGCCGATGCCTTTGGTGTAGGCCAAGGCCAACTGGCGAGATGTTTCGGAAGCGCCTTCGCTGAGAGCGATGAGGCTGGGGACTCCGCCCCCTTTTTCGTATTCGCTGCGGACCAAGTGGCCGGGACCTTTGGGGGCGGCGAGAGCACAATCGACGCCGACGGGCGGCACGATTTGACCAAAGTGAATGTTGAAACCGTGCGAACACATCAACAGGTCGCCGGTCTTCAGATTGTCTTTGATGTCGTTGCGGTAGATGTCGCCCTGAACTTCGTCGGGCAGCAGGATGTTGACGAGGTCACCCTGTTTGGCAGCTTCCGCCGCTGAGACAGGTTCGAACCCGTGGCTTTTGGCGAGGTCATAGTTGGGGCCACCCGGACGCTGACCGACGATGACGTTGCAACCGCTGTCGCGAAGGTTTTGTGCCTGAGCGTGGCCCTGGCTGCCGTAACCGATGATAGCGATGGTCTTGTCTTTGAGGAGACTGAGATCCGCGTCGTCGTCGTAGTAAACCTTGGCTGCCATGGAATTCGATCCTGTTGTTGAAGTTTGAGTAAAGTGTGTTGAGTTGAGTTGCGGAAAAAAATTCCGCTGGCGATCAAACAAAGCTGAACGGTGAACGCAATTGGATCGCCCGGCAGATGCCGTGTCACAGCGACAGCGGAGCGATTGGTATGCCCTTCCGAGCGATATGCTTGAAAGGGTTGGAAGGGGCTCGAACCGCTGACGGCCTGAGCGGTCCCAGAATACAGTCGATTCCGGTGAAGATCAATTCAGGACGGGCTTGCTTCTGAACATTCTGGAATTACGTCGGCCGGCAAATCCTGAGTAATCGTTTCGTCTCGAAGCATGGCCACTCGCCCCGTGCGAACCATCTCCAGTATGCCGAATTCTCGCATTCGCTCGACAAAAGCCTCGATCTTACTTTCGCGGCCGGAAATTTCGATCATGGCATGGCCCGGTCCGACGTCAACAATGCGACCGCGAAAAATGTCGGTCAACTCGCGGACTTCCGTCCGGCGACCATCCGAAGTGTTGACCTTAATTAGCATGAGGTCTCGTTCGACGTAATCTCGCTGCTCGTAGTCCTGCACGGTTACCACAGTGACGATCTTTTCCAGCTGCTTGCGGACCTGATCGAGGACTTTTTCGTCGCCGTTGACGACGAAGGTGATGCGAGAAAACCCAGCGTTTTCTGTGGCACCGACCGCCAAGCTGTCGATATTGAAGGCGCGCGAAGCCAGCATGCCGGAAACATGAGCCAAAACGCCGGGCTGATTCATAACCAGTGCAGAAAGAACGTGTCGCATGAGCGAGTCACCGTGAAAGAAGTGTGATTTGAGGCTGCACGAAATGTCATTTCGCCAGCATGCAGCAACGGCACGCAGCCGCCGGGCAGGCAAGTCTACGGAGCCATCGCTCTACGGGCAACCAGACACTGCAATTCCTGACAGGTTTCCAAAACGTCGCAACGGGATGCGACGTTTTGCGGATTCTGAGCGACAGATCGGGCGATCGACCACCGTTGACACCAGTTTTGCCGGCGGAATCGCTGAAATTCTGGCCATCCGTGAGAAAACCGGCGTGAACGACGGCTGCAGCCGCGGAAAGTCCACTGGCACTGCAACTTCTGTGGTTTGCCCTTAAACTGCCGGGCAACCGCAGACCAGTAACACTCAAGCCGAATGAAACAAAGGCAAAAAAACTAGCCATTTTGCCGCTAGCCACGGTTCCGGACATCCGTGGCTAGCGCCAAAACGGCTGGAAGAATCAGCCACTTCAGACAGCTGATGTCTGACCGCAGATAATCTCCCTCCAGCCAAAGTATGCACCCGGCTCATGAAAAATCCTCTGTTCGACTACTTCCAAGTCAAGAAAGAAGAACGCGCGCCGCTGTCGTACGCGTGCTTGTGGTTCATGACGCTACTGGGCGGATATTATATGGTCCGTCCGGTTCGAGATGCCCTCGGCAGTGAATTTCACGACAAGCTCAAGGATCTGTTTCTGGCGACCTTCCTGACGATGCTGGTCGCGGTGCCCGTGTATTCGCAATTGGTGTCGAGATTCCCTCGGCGAGTGTTGGTGCCCGTCGTGTATCGCTTTCTGATGCTCAACCTACTGATCTTTGCTGGGCTGATGCACTGGGGCAGCGAACAATACAACTACGAAATCACGCGCGCGTTTTTTGTGTGGGTCAGTGTGTATGTGTTGTTCGCGATGTCGCTATTCTGGAGCGTGATGGCAGATGCTTTCACCACCGATCAAGGCAAGCGACTGTTCGGCATGGTGGCTGGCTGCGGAACGCTTGGCGCGCTGCTGGGGTCGGCGTTCGCCGGACAATTGTCCGCTCCGATGGGGCTGGCCGGATTTTTGCTGGTACCCGCCGCCCTGATGGAAGCCGGATTATTTTGGTACCGAAATCTGGAACGCAGCAAATCCAGTATCAACCGCTCGCCCAGCCAAACAGCGGCCAATGCAAATCCGTTTGCGGGATTCCTGAGTGTCATCCAATCTCCCTATCTGCTGAGCATTTGTGGATACATTCTGATCACCGCGCTGTGTGGAACGTCGTTGTATCTGACTCAGGCCGGTATTGTGAATGCCGAATTTCCGATCAAAGAAGATCGCATTCCGGTGTTCGCGTGGATCGATTTCGCCACACAATCCACAACCGTCGCGCTGCAGTTTTTGGTGGCGGGTCACCTGATGCGATACAGCCTGCCACTCACGCTGGCGATTCTGCCCACCGTCTATCTGATCGGATTCGCCGTGTTAGGCCTCGCGCCGGAATTCGCCGTCTTGGTGCCCATTGTGGTTGTGACTCGCGCGACCGTTTACGGCGTCACCGTGCCGGCTCAGGGAGTTCTGTTCACCGTTGTCAGCCGGGACGACAAGTACAAGGCCAAGAATATTATTGATACGCTGGTCACGCGCGGCGGAGACGCGGCTGCCAGTAACACGGGAAACGCACTGCGAGAAAGCGGGGTTGGAATATCGGTGCTGTCGTGGGCTATGATTCCATTAACCATCGTGTGGCTGCTGCTGGCCACACTGCTGGGACGAAACTGCGTGGCGAAGGTGGCACAGTCCAGCGAAGCACAGGGCGAATGAGGGTATTTCAGCTTGGTTTCTATCCCAGAACTCAGCATGTTAAAGTGAATCCTAGAAGCGTTCCCCGACTGTCGCGTGGGGTATTGCAAATTTCGTTGTCGGTACGTGCATCGACTGCCGGAGATTTACGTGGCATAGGCTTCCAGCCTGTGTTTGTGTCTTCACAGGCTGAAAGCCTATGCCACGTCGTCTGCCGATCGTCCTTATCGTGTACGCCAAGAGCTCAGTTGCTTTAGAAACCACGTCTGATGCGAATCCCGAATCATCGATTTCTGTGCCTCGTGTTGGCGACCGCATTCGTCGCTGCGTCGGTGCGCACACCGCTGCATGCGGATGAACTGGATCAACGCATCGACACCAGTATCAACCTTGCATTGCAGTGGCTGGCAGGAAGTCAGCAGGCCAACGGTTCGTGGAAATCAGAAAGCTACGGTGATTCACCAGCGGCCACCTCGCTGTCGATCATGGCGTTTATGGCCGCCGGTCATGTTCCCGACGAAGGCCCTTATGGTCGCACAATTTCGAAAGGCGTGGCATGGGTTTTGAACGAGCAACAGCCGAACGGACTGCTGGTCGGATCGAATCGCAGTCACGGCCCGATGTACACACATGGCATCGCGACTTTAATGCTGGCCGAAGTCGCCGGTATGGTGGAGGCCGATCAAGCGGATCGCTGCCGTACGGGTCTCGAACGAGCCATCAAATTGATCATCGACGCCCAAAACCACCCCAAAGGTGGACAACACGACGGCGGCTGGCGATACCAACCCACAAGCACGGATTCGGACCTCAGTGTCACAGCATGGCAGCTACTGGCTTTGCGCGCCGCCAAAGACATCGGCTGCGATATTCCCAGCCAGAATATTGATCGTGCGGTGGCGTACATCAAACGACTGCGCGTCCAGCGCGGTGGAGGATTCGGTTATATGTCCGGCAACGGAGCCACGATCACGCGTTCCGGCTGCGGCATCGTGGCACTGGAAGTCTGTGGCGAACATCGCTGTCCAGAAACCATGGCCGCCGCTGGCAGAATTTTGTCACAGCCTTTGACCGACGGGGCTGACTATTTTTATTATGGCGCTTATTACTGCACGGTTGGCATGTACAAAGTGGGAGGCGACGAATGGAAGACCGCTCGGAAAGAACTGTACGAAGCCATCCTGAAGAAACAACAGGCCAACGGACAGTGGGAGCCGATCGGCGGCAGCGAACGCGGGGCCGGTTCTGCCTATGCCACGTCGATGGCGCTGCTGGCACTCGCCATTGAATATGGTTACTTACCCATCTATCAACGCTGATCAAGCGGGCCTGTTGTCGCCCCATCAAAATCACGACAACAAACTGCATTCGACGCAACCGCTTTTCAGCACTTATAGAACAGGGAACTCACAATGTCCGTCTTCGGTATTTTCTTCGGACCAATCCCCGAAATCTTCTGGTCCACGTATTCTGGCAAGCCCTTTTTTGAATGCATCCAATGCACGGTCCCGCTGATTGAATCCAACACCTTTGTGATTCAAAAACGATTCGTGGGCGGGGAAGCCATTTTTGAAATGGCGATGTGCGAACGCTGTCGAGAAAAAATGGTCGCGGAGTATTCAGAAGAAACGCGGCGCAATATTTCGCAGTACATCCGTGAACAGTTCGAAAAACTCAACGCCGAACATCCTGGCGAAGGCGACGGTGAAGGCACTGCCAAGATCGAAGTCCGCCAGATCGACGACCCCGAAGCAGGCGAATCACTGCTGGAACAATGCATCGATTTTTGCGTGGTGTGCGGAGCCAAACGCGCGGACTGTCATCGCTATTCACTGACAGGATTGTGCCGTGACGATGAAATTGTGGCTCAAGTCACACCCATCGGACGAACACCACTGATGGTCTGCGAAAAATGTGAATCCGGCATGTCTGACCTCGTGTCGCAACAAACCCGAGATTCGTGGGACCGATTCATGGCAGAACATTTCGGTGGTCCACCCGGCGTGGAAATGGATTCGCCCTCGACGTATCCCGTGGCGTTTTAGATTGGAGGTTGCTGACAGCAGAGCAGCAGTCGCTCAACGAGTTCCGGAATCGGATCTCCGAATGGCAGCATGGGCATCGGCCGGCCGCCATGGTCCAGAAAACTCTGGTTGGAGTCAATCCCCAGATGCCGATAGACAGTCGCCCATAAATCATTCGGCGTCATGGCTCGACTGTTCCTCCCGGCGGAAATGCACCAGACACATCATGAAACTTGTGGAATGCGAGTCCCAGCATTTTCAGCTCGTTCTTGGCCTGATGCTGCCGGGCGGCCTCTCGAGCTTGTTCTAGCAGACCGGGATACTGATTCGTCACAACCTTCGATGCTGCGCGACCGGAAAACAACCAGACAAGTTGATGTGTGGCCCCGACCCGTGCAGTGCCCGATGCAAAGAGAACACACAACAGAGCCGTCCGAACGATCGTACTGCGCCACGTCCAGCGGCGATGAAAAAACCACCCCGTCGATCGGTGAAGACCGAAGACGAAGAACAGTGTTCCCAGCAATCGAGCGTTGGGCAAAAATAATGCTCTTGGCACTGAGCCACCGACGACCACCGCGCAAATTGAGAGAAAATCAACGACGGCCCCCAACGCAGATGACAGGAGCGGAGGCGTTTGTTTTTTCTGTGGCCATCTGTGATATCTGTGGTTAAAACAGGAACATGTCAGGCGAACATCAGCTGCAGCAG
>Ga0075117_1000407_pt1 | contig 29367 bp, 24 predicted proteins | sample AntAceMetag02UKJ_FD_69789 | JGI IMG/M metagenome (GOLD analysis project Ga0075117, IMG submission 69789) | Saline lake microbial communities from Ace Lake, Antarctica - Antarctic Ace Lake Metagenome 02UKJ | ecosystem: Environmental > Aquatic > Non-marine Saline and Alkaline > Saline | place... | reverse complement strand
GATTCAAAGTGATATATTGATATAAAGTTCTACAGTTCAATATGTTAAATAGTTTTCTTGCAGACACTATTTATCATATAAAACCATCTCTGAAATTTCGGCGATGGTTTTTTTGTTCCTCCTGAGGCCCCATAGTAAGGACCTAAGCCACACTTTATAGAATCGGTTAAGCCCAACCTAAAAACGTATTCAACCAAGATATATTTAGCCTGAAACTCGTTTATCACTCGCAAAGGCTCAAATCCCTTATTTTGGCAGTTTGGTCGACTAATTATTTGATTTTGAGAATTATTCGATCCAATTCTAATACTATTTTGCTTGGCACTGAACAATGTGTGTTATTTTTATATTGATACTTTGTATTATTAATGTTTATTCAACATTAAATCATAATTACTATGAGAAAAATCTACTCTTCGCTCAGTGGTTTCCCTAGCCATTTGAGTGTGTTTTTGTTAGCTTTTGCCCTCACTGTTTCTTATTCCTTCGCTCAAGATGGTTCAAGAACGGTGTCCGGCATTGTCACGGATGATACTGGAGATGAAATTGTGGGAGCCTCTGTTACCATTAAGGGTACCTACACAGGAACATCTACAGATGCCGCGGGCAAGTACTCCTTAACTGTGCCTAGTGCCCAATCAATTTTAGTTTTCACTTTTGTTGGTTTCAGTTCCCAAGAAATTACTGTTGGGAATCAGTCAGCTATTAAAGTGCAATTAGCACTAGACAGTAAAACCTTTGATGAGGTGGTGGTAGTGGGTTATGGTACCCAGAAAAAAGTAAACCTTACTGGAGCTGTCGGCATAGCAAGTGCTGAACGTCTTGAAAACAGACCTATTGCTTCTGCAGGTGAAGGACTCCAAGGTGTAATTCCTAACCTTAATGTGAATGTGAGAAATGGTGACCCAACGGCTCCCATTACTTTTAACATTAGAGGTTTTGAGTCCATTAATGGTGGTTCTCCACTTATACTGGTTGACAACGTACCAATGGATTTAAATAGAATCAACCCGAACGACATTAAAAGTGTAAGTGTATTGAAAGATGCATCAGCTGCAGCAGTATATGGTGCAAGAGCTGCATTTGGTGTTGTATTGATTGAAACTAAGAAAGGTGCAGAAGGTAAAGTAAGAGTCAATCTAAATACTCAATTCTCCCTTGCGAAGCCCATTTTTAATATGGACAATGTTACTGACCCACATGATTATGTAAATGCAAGAAACGCGGCAAATATTCGTACCAATGGAGCTCCTAGTTTTGATGATGACTACGTGGCAGGTACTAAGCGTTGGTCTGACAACCCTACGGATCAAAATGCTTGGGGAGTGTATGAGGGTGATCTAAGATTTTATGGATTCAATGATTACCAGAATCAAATAATGACTGATTATGCTCCTACAAGCCAACATGACCTTTCCATTTCTGGAGGTAGTAAAAATGCGAGCTATTACGTTTCCTTTGGACACTTCCAAAAAGATGGTTATCTCAAACCAGGTAATAACGAGGAATTTACAAGAAACAACATTCTAATGAAAGCTGACTTCAAAATTAATGATTGGATAAGCTTACAAGAAAAAATTGTTGTTAATAATCAAAACTCTGACAAGCCACACTTTTATAACTGGGATGTAAATATTAATTCATTGGCAAGAGTTAACCCTATTGCACCAATTCAATTTCCGGATTTACCTTTTTACCAAACACAAGGTGACAGAGAGCAATATGCTCCTTTAATTGGCAAGTATTTTGGGGGTACTAACTTTTTCCCATATCTACTAGATGGTGGAAGAACTACCTTTACTAATAATGATGTGTGGCTAAGCCAAGGTATTACTTTGACGCCCCTTAAAGGTTTAAAAATCCAAGGTAATTTCTCCTACAATATGTTTAGTAGAGAGTACAAAGATGTGCAAAGTAAAATAGACATTGTCACTAATGATCTTACTGATCCAAATCCTATTACCAATGGATTTAGTGGTGATGACTGGGTTAGAAACAGATCTGATAACGACAGATATTCTGTTTTAAATGCCTATGCAGAGTATACCTTTCCTATGTTAGCGAAAAAACATGATGTAAAAGCCATGGTTGGTTTTAACCAAGAGTCAGGTAATTACAGATACTTCCAAGCACAAGGCCGACAATTAATTACCCCATTAGTTCCCAATATTAATGCGACCACAGGTGTACAACAAGTATGGGGTGGCGAAGAGGATTTTGCTCTAAGAGGTGCTTTTTACCGCTTAAACTACATATTTGATGATAAGTACCTTCTTGAATTAAATGGTAGGTATGACCTTTCTTCTAGGTTCCCTACAGATAGTAGATCTGGTTTCTTCCCTTCTGTGTCCGCAGGTTGGAGAATTAGTGGAGAGAACTTCATGGCTGGTACATCCAACTGGCTGGACAACCTAAAGTTAAGAGCCTCTTATGGGACTTTGGGTAATCAAATTATTCAAAATGGTAATTCTCAAGTGTATTATCCAGCCATACCTTCTATGGGTTCTGGTTTTTCTCCTTACATGTTGAACAGTGGACTTATACCATTTGTATCTGCATCTGGCCTAGTGAGCCCCTCGCTTACTTGGGAGTCTGTGACTTCTCAAAACATTGGTCTTGACTTCACCATGTTGAAGAGTAGATTAGACGTTTCTTTTGATTTATTTACTAGAGACACTAAGAATATGTTGATGAATGTTAACTATCCAGATATCTTAGGAACATCTGCTCCACGAGAGAATGCGGCTGACTTAAGTAATAAAGGATGGGAGACCTCTATTACTTGGAGAGATAAAATCAAAGATAACTGGAGTTATGACGTGACTTTGGCACTCGCAGATTCTCAAGCAGAGATTACCAAGTTTATGAATGAAACTGGAGCTTTTGGAGGATCTAATTATAGGGTTGGCCAAAAACTAGGCGAAATTTGGGGATTTGAGACCCTTGGGATATTCCAAACAGATGAAGCGGTAATCGATGCACCAGATCAGTCAAGAATAGGGAACAACTGGAGAGCAGGTGATGTGCAGTACGCCGACCTTAACGGCGATGGAAAAATTGACTTTGGAGATAACACTGTTGAAAACCCAGGTGATAGAAAAATTATTGGTAATACTTCGGCTAGATATACGTTCGGAATTAATGGGAGTTTAGCCTATAAGAACTTTAGAGTGACAGCTTTCTTCCAAGGTATTGGTAGCATGGATCACTGGCCTTCTTCAGGAAACTGGACTTGGTTCTTCCCTTTCAATGCTGGTCACGTAGAGAATTATTTCCTTACGGATACTTGGAGTGAAACGAATAGTGATGCTTACTTCCCTGCACCGCATATTTCTACAAATGATAAGAAAAACGTACAAGTACAATCTAGATATCTGCAAAACGCCGGTTACATCCGATTAAAAAACTTGATGTTTAGTTATGACTTGCCTACACCACTATTGAGTAGAATAGGTTTATCAAATGCTCAAATTTACACTACGGGTATGAACTTGTGGGAATTCACCAAAATGCGTAAGCCTTTAGATCCTGAATCTATTCAAGGTGGAGCTATTGAATATCCAATGCAGCGTATTTTCACATTGGGTCTTAACGTTTCTCTATAATATTTAAATATCAAGAAAGATGAAATATAAAAACATAAAATACATACTTCTTCTTATGGCGACCTTCTTGGTAAGCTGTAATGACGAATTTCTAGAGAGAATACCATTGGATCAAATCACCAATGAGACTTTCTGGAATACTGAAAATGATTTGGTTGTTTATAACAACAGCTTGTATGAATTGTCAACAAATGAAACCAATGTGTCTATCAATTTCGCACATGGTAGTCGATTTGATAGTCACCGCTATAGTCCGTGGTACTTAGATGAGTTTAGTGACAATGCTACCGCAATGCACCCAAGGCATACTCGCTACATGCAAGTAAGAGCAGGTAAGCACAATGCATCTCCAAATTCTCAGTGGTTTGGCTATAGCGGTTGGAATTTCGTAAGAGCTATAAATGTAGGAATGGACAATTATGGGAAAGCTCAAGTTCCCGAGTCTGTTCGTAACCAGTACATTGGAGAAGCTAGGTTGTTCAGAGGCTGGTTCTATGCGGATAAAGTAAGCAAGTTCGGTGATGTACCATACATCGAGACGGAGTTGAATACAGAGTCTGAAGAACTATTCGCAGCTAGAATGCCTAGAGAGGAAGCGATGGAAAAAATCTTGGAAGATTTGACATTTGCGGCTACTAACTTGCCAGAGAACTGGGGAGATGGTAATGCACCTGGTCGATTAAATAGATGGGCAGCCTTGTTAGTAAAAGCTCGTATTTGTCTATTTGAAGGTACATGGAGAAAATACCACGGTGGTTCCAATCCAGAAAAATGGCTAAATGAAGCTGCCGCTGCCTCTAAAGAGTTGATTGAAAATGGTCCTTACAGTCTTAACATTACTGGAAATCCGGATAATGATTATAACTCGTTCCAAAGAGAGCTTTACCCTTCAACTAATACGGAAGTCATGTACTGGAGAAAATATGTTCTTGGAGTTTACACAAATCACGTTCAGTCTTATTTCGAATATCACGGTGGTGCAACAAGAGATTTCGTAGAAGATTACTTATGTACCGATGGTTTACCAGCTTCTATTTCTCCACTGTATCAGGGAGATGACTCTATTGAGAAGACTTTCGAGAACCGTGATCCAAGAATGAGACAAACTGTACTCCATCCAGAAGAGGTTGCTAAATACCGCTTTCATAGAGACGACGGACGTGAGTACCCAAGATTGGTGGGAATGGCTGGTGGAAGAAGATCCAATACAGGCTACCATGTAATTAAAAATTACAATGCCGCTGATCAAATTGGTAAATCATTTGCTCAAGGTGAATCAGCAGCAATTATCTTACGATTTGCAGAAGCCCTATTAGTGTATGCAGAAGCACAAGCTGAACTTGGGAGTATTTCTCAAGGGGACCTTGATATGAGTATAAACAAGCTGAGAGATAGAGTAGGTATGCCTCACTTAGAACTAGATAACATACCTGTTGATCCAGTTTATGCAGCACTAGGTGTATCTCCTATAATAGCTGAAATTCGAAGAGAAAGACGAATTGAATTATTCAATGAAGGTTATAGATATGATGATCTTAGAAGATGGAAATGGGGTAAAAAGCTAGAACAAAAATCACTTGGAATAGCAATGAATGCTGAACAAAAAGCGAGATATGAAGGTTCTGTTATTCGACTTTATACAGATCCTGAAAACGGTAAGGAATACTTAGAACCGTATGCTGGTGGTGATTTTGAAAACCCTGTTTTTGAGGATAAGCACTATTTATGGCCAATTCCATTGAATGACTTGGCTCAAAACCCTAATATTGGTCAAAACCCAGGTTGGTAATAAGATTTAGAGTTTATATGTAGACATAATCCCTTCTTTCAGTTGAGAGGAGGGATTTTTTGTTTTAAGATTATTGCCCATGATTCCCGAAATTCCTTTTTCTTTGCAAAGAATTCTGAGTAGGGGTAGTAAAAGGCCTAAGACACCTAACATCCAACCACGGAAGGATGCCATTAACCTAGACAATTAATATACAAACATGTCAAAAGTAATCATCATAGGAGCTGGAGGAGTAGGGACAGTGGTAGCTCATAAATGTGCCATGAATAATACTGTTTTTACAGATATTATGCTAGCAAGCCGTACCAAATCCAAGTGCGATCGAATAGCTGCAGACGTAAAAGAAATGCACGATGTAGCTATTTCTACTGCTAGCGTAGATGCCGACAATGTACCTGAATTGGTGGCTTTGATTAAGTCTTTTGGGCCTAAAATGGTGATTAATGTGGCTTTGCCTTATCAAGATTTAACGATCATGGATGCCTGTCTAGAGACAGGTGTACACTATATGGATACAGCCAACTATGAGCCTAAAGATGTAGCCAAGTTTGAATACAGCTGGCAATGGGCTTATCAAAAGCGTTTTAAAGAAGCCGGTTTGATGGCATTATTGGGCTGTGGTTTTGACCCTGGCGTAACCCAAGTCTTTACTTCTTACGCCAATAAGCATTACTTTGACGAAATGCATTATTTAGATATTGTTGACTGTAATGCAGGAGATCATGGGAAAGCCTTTGCTACGAACTTTAACCCTGAAATAAATATCAGAGAAATTACTCAACCAGGTAGATATTGGGAAGATGGCGAATGGAAGGAGATAGAGGCCTTGAGTATTCATAAGGCTATAAGCTATCCAAATATTGGGGAGCGTGAGTCTTACGTACTTTATCACGAAGAGTTAGAGTCTTTAGTTAAGAATTTCCCGACCTTAAAAAGAGCAAGGTTTTGGATGACTTTTGGTCAGGCTTACATAACACATCTGCAAGTGTTAGAAAATGTAGGGATGACGAGCATTGCTCCAATTAAATTCAAAGGGCAAGAAATAGTGCCCTTAGAATTTTTAAAAGCGGTGCTTCCTCCTCCGGAGTCTTTAGGTGAGAACTATACAGGTCAAACGTCTATTGGGTGCCAAATAAAGGGTATCAAAGACGGTAAAGACAGAACCTACTATATCTATAATAATTGCCATCATGCCGAGGCCTATAAAGAAGTGAAATCTCAAGCCGTTTCTTATACTACTGGCGTACCAGCTATGATAGGTGCTATGTTAATGCTTACCAACGAAGATTGGATGAAACCAGGCGTTTATAACTGCGAAGAGTTAAACCCAGATCCTTTCATGGAAAAACTAAAAGAGCATGGTTTGCCATGGCATGAAGAGGTAGATAAAGTGTTGCCTCATACGTATTAAATTGAAAGTAAAGTTTGAATACAAAATGACGCATCCAAAAGAGGGGCGTCGTTTTTGTTTTTCACCCACCAGGCTGTCCTCGACCTGAACACGGGCTTCCCTCGAATTGACATTAGTATTTAATATGAAGTTTGAATGTAAACAACTGTCGGTCATAGCCAAGACACGGACCCGTTATTAAACATAAAGTTTGTTTTGAAAATATTAAGACTTCATTCAGTTTTGATCAAACTGACTCGGTCATTAATCATGTAATACCCCTCTTCTTAAGTTTCTCAGATACATTTTATTCTTCACAAAAGCTATAACTAAATTTGCAGTTATAGCCTTCGTTTCTTTAAATATTACTTCTACATTGTTTCCAGAATCTGGCCAGATTGATTAATTATTTCTAACATTAAATGATTTTCAATAATGAAACAGAAGAGAATTATACAAACATTAGACGACATGATTTTTGAGAATAGATTTAAAGATTATGGAGCGTATCAATTAAGAAAAAACTACAAGGCTAATTTAACACGAGCCCTTGTGATTGGTGTTTTTCCATTTTTACTTTTAATGCTCAGTAGTTTTTGGATACAACCTGAAGTCACGGTCCGGCCAACAATTTGTACTTTGGTAATACCAAGTATGGAACACGAACTTATAAAAGCACCTGTTGTAATTCCAGATAAACCAATTGTCAATGCACAAATCAAGGAAGTGCAAACAGTTGTTATTCCAACTGGTGTGGAACCTTTAGCAGACGAAAGTTTATCAAATCAAAAAGATGAACCTACGGAAGAAGAGATAGCTGGTTAGGATAGTGGTACAAAGAAGATAGTTGGCTTACTTGACACAGATTTGTTTGTGAAAGGAGGACTTGTAGAGCAGGAAGGAGCACCTCTGGAGCCACCCGTAGTAGTCAAGGTGCCCACTGACCAGACCATCTTTGTGGCGTCAGAGGTAATGCCAGAATTTGAAGGAGGCTTGAAAAAGATGTATAAATGGTTGGGCCAAAACTTAAGATACCCGCAATTAGCAACATCTAATGGGGTGGAGGGAAAAGTAATTGTATCTTTTGGAGTGGAAAAATATGGCCAAATATCTGGCATTAAAACACTTAAGGGCATTGGTTTTGGCTGTAATAAAGAAGCCCGAAGAGTGACTCAAAAGATGTCAAGGTGGCCCCCTGGATTACAGAATGGTTCACCCGTTAGGGTGAGCTATACTATTCCATTGAACTTTCAAATTAACTAAAATAGCTGCACCCCAGATAAAACAATTGGGGTGTTTTTTTGTAAAAAAAGTTCATGTAGAGTCTTAGGATATGTATATCTTTAATTGTATTATTGGTTGATATTATTAGATTTTTAGTTATGAATAAATGGGCATACGGAATTACAGGGAAAGTGAAAATTGCAGCGGTGCTTTGTGGTGTGCTTTCATTATTACTTTGGAGTAATTTGTTGGAAAGAAAGAGGGCGACCAAGCTTCAGTCTTCTTTTCGGCCATTTATGAGGACAGGCTGATGGTGGAAAGTTTTATTTTCGATTTATCTTCAGTTTTGTACGAAAGAGAACAATTAGTGAGCAGGCTAAGCACCTATTCTATAAATCAGGCTGAGAAGAAACATTTAATTTCGTTTGACAAAAGAATGGAGGCTCTAATAGAAAGCTATGCGGCTACCAAATTTACTGATCTGGAAAGGAAAGTATTCTCGGAATTCACGGCCTTAATTCCTGATATTTCTCAGAGTGGGTATATTTACAATATTGATTATCAGCATGATATGTTGCTTAATGAGAATAGCTTACTCACTAAACGGGCCTTGGCCAAACTGGCTATGCTTTCTGATATTCAAACCGCGGAAGGACAGCGTCTCATTAAAGAATCAAATGGAATCATGCTCCAAGATAAATCTTCTTCTCAATTCGAAATCGTTACTCTTATAATTCTGGCTATCATGATTCAAGTGATTTTGTTTTCTTCAACTTCTTTATTGGAAAAAATAAAGCAGAAACCGCATTTGAACTAAGGGAAATTGCAATTTTTGCAAAAAAGAAACTTTTGTAATGAACATTTCTACAATTCCCTCTCCTTGTTTTGTACTGGAAGAAGCTAAACTGATTGACAACCTCAGACTCATTTCCTCTGTGCAGGAACGTAGTGGAGGTCATATTATCCTGGCATTGAAAGGCTTTTCAATGTATAAAATGTTCCCTTTAGTGAAGCAATACTTAAATGGAGCTACCGCCAGTAGCCTTAATGAGGCACGGCTCATTTTTGAGGAAATGAATTGTAAGGCTCATACTTATGCTCCCGTTTATAAGGAAAAGGAGTTTGATGAGTTAATGAGCTATAGTTCACACATTAGTTTCAATTCTTTAAATCAGTTTGAAAAGTATAAGGCTAAAGTTCAGGAACATTCCGCTCCAATATCTATGGGAATTCGTGTCAATCCGCAATATGCAGAGGTAGAAACAGAAATGTATAATCCATGTATTCCTGGTAGCAGACTTGGGGTCACCAGAGATACGTTAGGTGATAAATTACCAGAAGGAATAGAAGGTTTGCATTTTCACACTTTGTGCGAGAATGATTCTTTCGTTTTAGAAAGAACCTTAAGTCACCTAGAAGAAAAGTTTGGAGACTTACTTCATCAAGTAAAGTGGCTTAACATGGGAGGAGGCCATTTAATGACTCGCGAAGGGTATAATCTAGAACACTTGATTAAGCAAATTGAACGATTACGAAAGACGTATAATATTGAGGTAATTTTGGAGCCGGGATCAGCCATAGCATGGGAAACAGGTGTTTTGGTTTCTACAGTAGAGGATATTGTAGACGCTCAAGGAGTAAATGTTGCTATTTTAGATGTAAGTTTTGCGGCTCACATGCCCGATACATTAGAAATGCCATATAAACCAAGGATACAGGGAGCTTATCAAACAGAAATCCCGGGTAGGCACAATTATAGAATGGGAGGTACAACCTGTTTGGCTGGGGATTTCCTCGGAGATTACGCTTTTGATAAACCTCTTAAAATGGGGGATAAGGTGATCTTTGAAGACATGATTCATTATACCATGGTGAAAACGACTACATTTAATGGAGTTGCCTTGCCATCAATTGGGATTTGGTCGACAGAAGATCAATTTGTATTGCATAAAAGTTTCGGATATGAGACCTTTAAGGAAAAACTATAAATAATTGACCTTTGGATCATTTGCTTGATCTCACAATGTCGTTTTTGAGGTTAAATTTGGACTTATGGGTCTTCATCAATAAACATCGGTTCTTTGTATAAAAAAATAGTAATACTGCTTTGTCTTTCTTTTCCGGCCCTTGGTCAAGACAATAAACAAGACTTTTTCATTCTTGCTGAGCAAAATGGACAGACACTGGGACAAGTAGCGGAGCAAAAGAAGAAGGACTTTGGGATAGAGATTTTATTCCAAAATGAGGGGGTTAAAAACACAACGGTTTTAGGTATTTTAGTTAAGAAACATTTTTTCGACTATGTGGAAGATGTGTTCCCTTTGTGGTCTGTTTTAAGAATCTCTGAAAACTTTTATCTGGTTTTTGACAACAACCTGCGGTCAAAAATTTATGATGAAGATGGAAAACTCAACCTTTACTTCATTCCTGCTGAAGCCACCACCGCAGAGGGGATTTTGATTAACAAAGCAGACTTCCAACCATTGGCCGATGCTGTTGTTTTTAATCCGTTTGATCAAACTGGTATGTCCGTAGGTCTTGATGGAGCTTTTAAAGTACCAGTGAAAAGTGACTTCCTAAATCTTGAGATAAGGCACCCAGGTGTAATTAGACAAAATATTATTTTCCTAAGGCATTCTACGGGTATTTCGGATCCTGTATCTATTTCTTTAGACACCAAATCTACTTATTTAGAAGAACTGAGGGTGACTGCTACCAAGGCAGACGATAATGTTAGCAATAATCGCTCGGGTATTCAAAAAATGAGCATCCGAACCATAAAACAGATACCTACTTTTTTGGGCGAAATAGACCCTATACGAAGTATCACCACGCTTCCAGGAGTAACGTCTACTGGAGATTTGGGTGCAGGTTATAATGTAAGAGGAGGTGAGACAAGTCAAAACCTTATCCTCCAAGACGGAGCAGTTATATTTAACCCAAGTCACCTCTTCGGTTTCTTTTCCTCATTTAATCCTGATGTAATTCAGAGCGTCCAACTTTTGAAAGGTTGTGGCCCCTCTAATTATGGCGGTAGAGTAGCTTCTGTTTTAGACCTGAGAACCAGAAACGGAGACATAAACAAGTTTAAATTAGCTGGAGGTCTGGGCTTAGTTTCTAGTAGACTAACCGCCGAAGGCCCTATACAAAAAAGGAAATCATCCTTCCTAATAAGTGGGCGAACGTCTTATACCGATTGGCTCATTCATCAATACGATGATATCGAGCTGAAAAATAGTACAGCTAAATTTAGTGATTTGACCGGTAAACTGTTTTTCTCAGTTTTTGAGGATGATGTAATCAATATCACTGGATATAGCAGTGGCGACAAATTTAGATTAGGTTCTTCTTCGAATTTCTCATGGAATACAAATAACCTTTCAGCTAACTGGGACCATAAAATATCGGAAAAAGTCAGGTCTATCCTATCATTGGCAAGTAGCAATTATAAGAGTTCTGAGTTTAGCGAAGACGAGCTTTTTGGCTTTGTGAATACGAATGAAGTTAACGTGCTAGCTGCCAATTTGGATTTCAATTATAAGAAATTAGAAAAATGGAAAATAAGCTATGGACTTTCAGTTAATAATTACGGGATTAATCCTGGTAACTCTGTACCATTCACAGAAAGAAATCAAATAGATCCAGTAACTGTATCTGAGCAGAAAGGCTTAGAATTTGCAGGATATTTTGAGAATAGCATTGACCTAACAGAAAAAATAGGATTTGATTTAGGTTTGCGTTATGCTCATTTTTTGAGATTAGGTCCAGGACCAATTTACACGCTTGACTACGCAGACAGAGATGGAAGAGTCCCATCCATTTCAGATTCTACTATCTTCGGAAATAATCAATTAGTGTCTCAAAATTCAGGGTTTGAACCAAGAGTTTCTATGCGTTTTAATTTGTGGGAGAATGCTTCTATGAAAGTGGCTTACTCCAGAACACAGCAGTTTGTGCAGCAAGTGACACCTACGGTGAGTCCCTCTCCAATAGATTACTGGGTCTTAAGTAGCAATAATCTGAAACCACAGAAAAGTGATCAATTTTCTATTGGTCTCTTTAATAATTTCAATGATAATAAATTGGAGGCTTCCATAGAGCTTTTTTACAATGAAACCAGAAATACTCTGGATTACCTAGATGGAGTTGACCTTAAACTCAATCCTTTCTATGAAGCTGGTTTGGCACAGGGTTTAGGAGAGTCTTATGGAGCGGAGTTCTTCTTAAAGAAAAGAGGGGGGCTTGTTAATGGATGGATTTCGTATACACTATCTCGTAGCTGGAGAACTTTCGAGAGTGAATTCGAAGGCCAATCAATCAATAAGGGCGTACGCTATCCATCTGCGTTTGACCAGCCACATCAACTTTCAGTGGTGATGAACGTCAGTATGCCCAACAGAGTCGTTTTCTCTTCTAATATTACCTATAACACAGGAAGACCACTCACGATTCCCGTTTCTAAATTCGGCTATGCAGATTTACTTTCCATTAATAATTATTCTGACAGAAACCAGTATCGCTCTCCCGATTATATGCGATTAGACATTTCTTTTACTTTCAATGGTAAGAAATCAGATGACAAACTGTTTTCCGGAGATTTGATATTTTCTGTTTTTAACCTTTTGGCCAGAAAGAATCCTTACGCTATTTGGTTTGATAATACGGGTCAAGCCTTTAAAACATCTATTTTGGGTACAGCCTTCCCTTCTTTCTCTTATAATTTCTCAATAAACTAGGGGTAGAATGAAACAATTTATAGCATTTATGGCTGTTTTGACGATACTTTCGTGCAGCGAAAGGTTTGATTTTAATGTGGAGAATCCTACTCTGGGTTTGGTTATAGAGGCCTCTATCTCAGATAAATCTTTTGTGGAGAGTCTTTCATTTCCTTCTGATGGAAGGTATTTCAAGACTAAGCTGAGCTTAACAGGAGATGTAGACAATATTAGAAACGTTAAAGTGACCGGCTCGGATGTAACTCTCAAAAGCAATGCGGGTGATGTGTGGCTTTATGAAGAAGACCTAATGGATAGAGGAACTTATTATCTCAGAAATGATTTTTTCGGAGCAAAGCCAAATGTTTCATATAAATTGATGGTGGATTTTGCTGGTGGACAGCATTTTGAATCTAATTGGGAACAAATCCCCTCAAACGATAATCGCGTTGGTGACTTTAAGATTGTAGAGACTTATGAAGAGCAGTATGTATACGAGATTGATGAGTTTGTCATTAAAAATTATAGAGGCGTAGATGTTATGTTTGAGATTCCTGAAACATCAAAACCAGAAGATAGATTTGTTAGATGGAGTTTTGAACCTACTTGGGTACACAGAGCATCCTTAGCAGAGGTTGGTTTTGAAGGAAGGTTTTGTTGGATAACGAATGACCAATACCTAAAAGATTTTGTGCTTCAAAAAGATAGAGGAGTAGCATATGAAAAAAAGATGTTTTTCTTGCAAACAGTTAGAAATGAGTTTGTTTATGAGTACTTCTCGGCATTGGTTCATCAAGAAGTGATGACTGAGGGTTACTTTCAGTTTTGGACAGACCTAGATGCTCAAAAAGACAAAGGAGGGTTGTTTGATCAGCCACCATTTGGCCTTTCTACAAACTGGACTACAGAAAATGCAGAATGGTCTGTAAACGGCTATTTCGGCGTAGTATCTGAAAGTGCTAAACGCTGGGAACTTACATTGCCTGATTTATCATATCCCGTTGTAAATCCTCTTAAAGAAATATGTGAAGAAATCTCAGAAGTGGATCCAGAAACAGGGCCGGACCAATGCATGGATTGTAGGAGTTATAACCGTGGAATCTCCACCAACATCCCCCCCACTTGGTGGACAAGAGAGTTATTTTAGCATAAATGGAAAAGGTTTTTCTGTTACTTCTTTTTGGGTTCTGTTCCTGTATTGAGAGACAAGATTCGAACGTAGAAAATAATCTTGAGGGGCCAGTGGTAGAGGCCTCTATTTCAGATATATCTTATATGGAGTCTATAAACTTCCCTTCAGAAGGGAGATACTTTATTATTAGGCTTTCCAATGCTACGCGAGTAGACAATGTAAAAGATAAGAAAGTGGAAGGAGCTAAAGTTATTCTTTCTGATTCTGAAGGTGCCTCGTGGCAATACGTAGAAGACAGAATGGATCCCGGAGTATACTACCTTAGGGACGATCATTTCAAAGCCGAGGTCGGCTTATCTTATCAATTATTGATAGTTCTGGAAACTGGGGATAAGTTTGAATCTTCCTGGGAAGCAATGCCTTCAACTAAGAATGAAATAGACGAAGTGATTTTTGATGAAATAAATAAAGAAGAGCATATATGGGAGGCTGGAGAGCGAGTGATAAAAAACCTTACTGGCGTAAATGTTAATATAGTGGTTCCTCAAAGTGAAGACCAAGCCAATAGATTTTATAAATGGAGTTTTGATCCATTATGGATGTATAAAGCAGAATTGACTGATTTTGACTCACCTGTAAGGTATTGTTGGGTTACGGACAGGTATACATTAAAAGACTTTAGATTACAGCAAGATATCGGAAGTGTAACATCCAATAAGGAGTTGTTTTTTATTAGGACCAAAGGGAATGAAAAGATATTACAATACTTTTCTACACTGATTCACCAAGAAATAATGTCTCAGGCATATTATAGCTTTTGGGTTGATTTTCAGGATCAAAAGGAGAAAGGCGGCTTATTTGATAAATCTCCCTATGGTTTACCCAATAATATTAACGCTGTTATTAACGATTTGACAGTCAATGGATATTTCGGGGTGGTTTCGCAAGAAACTAAGAGATGGGAGTTTCCTCTGGACCAATTATCCTATAACGTACCTAATAATACAAGGGATCAATGTAAAGAAATTTCAGACTTTAATGATCAATGTGTCAACTACCTTCTTTATAATATGCGAACACCGGTCAACACCCCTCCTAGATGGTGGACTAAAGAACTGTTTTAACTATGTCTCGGGCTTATCTTTTAGTTTTTCTATTCTTAACGTCATGCGTTGATAAGTACGATTTCAATGTAAAAAAAGATAATAGAGGATTGGTAATAGAGGCGTCCATTTCAAATATCTCTTTCACTGAAACTCTCCTTTATCCTTCTGATGGGAGGTACTTTAAAGTAAAGCTTACAGAAACAAATGATGTAGATAATATTCGGGACGAACGAATAAGTGAAGCCTCTGTAAAACTAAAAGATAGTAACGGCAGCGAGTATTCATACATAGCTAATTGGGAAGAAGCTGGTACTTATTACTTAGAAGAAGATTTTTTCAAGGCAGAAGTGGGTAATGAATATCAGTTGGAAATTATCCTGAATGATGGTCAGGTTTTTAAATCTGATTGGGAAAGATTGCCGGAGGGAGGAAATCAAATGGGAGCTATTGATTATGAGGAGGCGGTTCTTGAGGATTATGTCCATGAGGCGGGTGAAAAAGTGATACGTTCCATTAACGGGATGCAAGTTAATATTGAGATCCCAGATGAGAATTTTGATGAAAACCAGTTCTATAGATGGACTTATGACCCATTTTGGACATATACATCTGTTTTACTTCCAGACGATAGCCCAGTGAAGTACTGCTATGCCACATCAAATGAGTATCTAGGTGATTTTGTGTTAAATAAAATCAGAAAGGGTGGTTTTGACCAGAACCTTTTCTTTGTGAGAACAAAAGGAAACTGGCGGCTTTACGATTACTTTTCGGTGCTAGTGCATCAAGAAAAACTTTCAAGTGGGTTTTATCAGTTTTGGGTAGATTTAGAAGCCCAAAAAGATAAAGGTGGTTTGTATGATCAACCCGCCTTTGGATTGGCCACAAATTATTCAAATGTTAATGGTTCCTGGACTGTAAACGGATACTTTGGTGTAGTAGGTGAAACTACGACTAAATGGAAATTTAGTCCTCAAAAACTAAGCTATAGCATAGAGAATGATTTGGAACAGTTTTGTATTGAGAATGGAGATCCAGATCCCAGAATACAGCCGCCGGGTCAATGTTATGATTGTAGATCTCACACATTGGGAAAAGCTGTGAATTATCCTCCTATTTGGTGGGAGAATTTAGAAAAATTGAATTAATAACACTTATGAAGGTTTTCGGGAGTCTAATTTTAGGTATTCTTTTTCTTGGTTGCGTTGATAAATTTGATTTCAATGTAGTACAGGAGTCAGGCGGTCTTGTGATAGAGTCATTTATTACAGATATTTCTTATTCAGAAAGTCTTACTATTCCATCCGATGGTTATTACTTCAAAGTTTCTTTGAGTGAAACCAGTGATGTAGACAATATTCGTAATATAAAGGTGCCAGAGGCTAAGGTTTATCTTTTGGATGACCAAGGAAATAAATGGGATTACACAGAGACGGGAGGCGTGGTAGGTGATTATTATCTATTAAGCGATTCTTTTAAGGCTGAGAAGGGAAAGGCCTATCAATTAAAAGTAGAGCTAAAAGAAGGCCAACACTTTGAGTCTGATTGGGAGACTATGCCTATAGCGGTTAATGAAATGGGCGAGTTCAACTTAGAAGAAGTTAATACCCAAGAATACATTTATGAAGCTGGGGAGCCCGTAATAAAAAATTTGGATGGAATGAAACTTTATTTAAATGTGCCTATAAATGAGGAAACAGAGCAAATTCATTATCGATGGAGTTTCGTGCCTATATGGATGTATACAGCGGAGCTAGCCAGCGTTGTGAACTCTCAAAAGATAATTTGTTGGGTAAGTTCTAATCTGTATCAAAAAGATTATGTTCTCCAAAACTCAAATAAAGGAGGTTTCAATCAAGAGCTATTCTATCTTAGGACTAAAGGTAATGAGCGTGTGTTTCAATACTTTTCTACACTCATAAATCAAGATATTGTTTCAGAAGGTTATAACACTTTTTGGAAGGATTTGGATGCTCAAAAGGACAAAGGTGGTCTCTTTGACCAAGCTCCGTTTGGTTTGAGGACAAACTTCATAAGTACTAATTCAGGCTGGACCGTCAATGGCTATTTTGGTGTCATTGACAGAAATACACAACGGTGGACCTTTAATCCAGAAAGTCTCTCTTATGTCATAGAGAATACCATAGAAAACAATTGTTTATTGCTTGATAATGAGCCTGGAGCAAAAGAAGGGCAATGTTATTATTGTGATGAATATAATCAGGGGAATGCAACTACAAGAGCTCCTTCTTGGTGGTAAATGGATTTTTATTTAACGGACAAAAGCCAGAATAAATAATCATTAAATTTGTTTGTATAACCCATCTGTTAATTTCTACTAAATTTATAAACTATTCTGGATATGAAAGGACTTTCTTTAATTCTACTCGTTCTACTTACCCTTCCTTCTTATGGCCAATTAACAGCAAAGATTGTTGTAGATAAAATCAAAAATGAGGTCAATTGTGACTGGTCAAACGAAACAGTAGATACTTTTAAAGCTGGAAATCTCAATGTGGAGGTTACTGGAGTTGCCACTACTTTTATGGCTACCATGGAAGTCTTGAAAAAGGCTAAGGCTAGAGGGCTAAACTTTGTGATAACTCATGAACCTACATTTTACTCCCATACAGACGATTTGGTCACACATGAAAACTCTGCCATTCAGCAAGAAAAGCTAAAATACATCAAAGATAATGACCTGGTTGTTTGGCGTTTTCATGATCACATTCATCGAAATAAGCCAGATATGATTTATCAAGGGGTTCTAGATAAATTGGATTGGCATAGATACAGAAATGGAGAAGGGGTGACTTTTACTATTCCAGAGATGACTTTGGAAGAGATAGTAAATCATATAAGAAATCAATTTGGTGCTAAAACGTTAAGAATAGTTGGGGACCCTGATGAGAAATTCACCAAGGTGGGCATGGCCCTAGGAGCCTCTGGTTCTGGGAGCCATTTTGCTAGACTAGATAATCATGGCGTAGACCTCTTAATAGTGGGAGAGACCAACGAATGGGAGACTGTACCCTATGTCCAAGATGCCATAGAATTAGGTTATAAAAAGGCTCTGATTGTTATGGGGCATGCCGATTCTGAAGAAGCTGGCATGATTTTTTTTGCAGACTGGCTTCAAGGGTTTTATAGTGATTTGAAAATAGAATTTATTGAAGCGGGTAATCCATATTGGAATAAATAAACTGGTCCATACGAAACTTTCCTCACAGATAAACAAGAGATGCAACACACTTTAAAGCTACTCATAACTCTATTGCTTGTAGGCCATGCCTCATTGGCTCAAATGACTCTTAATTTTCCTACAGAGCGTTCTGTATTTCAGCGTGACATAAACAATGAAGGCAGCATCTATGTTTCTGGAAGCGTAGATAAGAGCGTAGAAAAAATCGAGGTCAAACTAGAAGAGTATAAGGCTGGTGAACTGTTGGCCTTTTTGGGCTGGACCGTGATACAGAACAACTCAGACATTGGTAGTTTTAGTGGAGTATTAAAAGTAAAAGGAGGCTGGTACAAACTCAGCATAAGAGGTTTAATAAACGAGGAGGTATATGGCACTATCGAACTTAACAAAGTAGGCGTAGGTGAGGTCTTTATTATTTCAGGACAATCTAACGCACAAGGAGTACCCGGACATGGTGGAACAGGAGCAAAAGATGATAGAGTGAACTGCTCAGACTTTACGGACACTGATTTTAGAAGACCAAACACTAATTTAACATTTAGACAACTCGGAAATGATGCAGACATTGGACCTTTAGGTCTTACACCTTGGTGCTGGGGGCAGGTCGGCGATAGTCTCGTGGCCCGTTTGGGTGTGCCAATCATGTTTTTTAATGCCGCCTTAACTCGAACCTCTAGTAGTAATTGGTATGAGAGTTCTGTAGGTCTTCCTACTAAAGATGCTATTTTTCAAGGGCTTTTCGCCCCAGGGGCTCCTTACCAATACCTCAATACGACCATAAAGCAGTATGCTTCCATTTTTGGCCTACGCTCCATTTTATGGCATCAAGGGGAGACGGATACCTACCCTGGAGTACCCGTAGAAGAGACTCTTTATGGTTATTACAAAGGTCTAATTGAGAATATTAGAAAAGAATTTGGCCAAAACATGGCTTGGATGTTTTCGAGGGTTTCTTTTAGTGATGGCCGAACTTCAGATATTGTACTAAGATCTCATGACAGAATTATAAATGAACCTGACTTCAATGTTTTTGAAGGGCCATCCACAGATGATTTGGGCCAACCTAGGTTTGACGGTGTTCATTTTGGAAATACGCCTACACTAAGAGGTTTAGAACAACTAGCGGGCTCATGGTTAGACAAACTAGATTCTGGATTCTTTGGAGTTTGCCTGCCGATAATTTCAAACCCAATGGTGGATTTAGAAATCAACTGTACGGAAGATTTGCAGGCGAGCATAACCTTGTCAGATGGCCAAAGTGTTTTCAAATGGAATGACGGTAATGAAGATACCATCAGAGTAGGCAAATCCGGGATTTTCTGGGCAGAGTTATTTGATGCCAAAGGTAATTCAAAAATATCACAGGCTGTAAATTTGTCTGCCATACAGTTTGAAAGCCCGAATGTGTCTTTAGAGAAAGACTTCGTTTGTGAGCGGGAAAAACTTCTACTGAAGGTAGAAAATGGATATCAAAATATATCTTGGTCGAGTGAAGAATCTGGAGAAAGCATTGAGGTTTCTAAAGCGGGCACATATAATTACATGGGAGAGAATGCTGCAGGTTGTATTTATCAATCTGACGACCAAGTAATAAATGAAATTGAAGAGCCTGAGTTTGCTAAATCACCAACGATAATCCTAAGAGATAAAAAGGGACTGGAGGTAGAAAATGTTACTGTTTTTTGTGCAGGTGAATTATTTAATTTAACTGGCAGCGAAGGTTTTGATGCTTATATTTGGTCAGATGGTTTCATGGGTCAAAGCAGAATATTGGATAGCTCAGCAACGCTTTTTTTTAAGGGATCCTATTTCCCAGGGTGTTTATCACATGAGAGTGAAGCAGTGTCTATAACGCAAATCCCTGTGGCTAGAGCTCCAAAATTGGTTAAATCTGGGAAATATGAAATATCTATTTTGGATGGAAACGCTCTAAACGAAGTGATTTGGTATGTGAATGGCATTTTGCTGCCGGAAAAAAGTCACACTATTAAAATACTTGAATCGGGTATTTATACGGCCGAAGTGGCAAATGGTAAAAATGGTGTTGAGTGCGTTTCTGCTCTTTCGGTGGGATTTAAAGGTGAGTTTTCTCGGGCACCTAACAGTGTGGCTTATTTTGACAGAAAATCAGATGCGATTCAATTAGAGACTTCGGTAAACCAAACCAACGTAAAAGTAAAAATGGTGGATTTAGAAGGTCGCGTTTTCAGTGAAATGCGGAATCTTCCATTATGGAGTTCCAAGATTACAATTCCTACTAGAAGTTTAGCGACAGGTATTTACATCATTACGCTAGAGAGTGACCAAACGGTTCTTAGAGAAAGGGTTTTCGTGAGTCATTAAACCTATTTTATCTAAGGTTTGAATGAAAGTTAGATTGATTTGTATTTAACAAAGAAAGCGTTCAAATTTACCTTCTTAAAACCGACCTAACCCTAAACATTCTTTGTAAATGAAATTAGCTTTTATTGATATTGCCATTATCCTGACTTACCTGGCCTCAACGGTAATCATCGGCCTTGTGCTTAAAAAGAGAGCAGAACAGTCTAAGAATGACTATTTGCTTGGGGGGAACAAGATTCCATGGTACATGCTCGGTCTTTCAAATGCCTCTGGGATGTTTGATATTTCTGGAACCATGTGGCTGGTAACTTTGCTTTTTGTGTATGGACTTAAATCTGCTTGGATTCCATTTTTATGGCCTGTTTTTAATCAGATTTTCTTAATGGTTTTCATGTCAATTTGGTTACGGAAATCCAATGTAACTACTGGGGCAGAGTGGCTTAGGACTCGTTTTAGCGGTAGAGGAGAACGAATGTCCCATTCCGTGATCGTCGTTTTCGCTATTATTTTGGGTCTGGGGTATCTGGCTTATGGTTTTATAGGTATTGGTAAATTTGTCGAGATATTTATTCCATGGGAGGCTGTTTCGGCTTACGTGCCATTTGATATAACCCCAGAATATGTACCCCATTTTTATGGTATAGTCTTTACTTGCTTTGCGGTGTTTTACTCACTACTTGGTGGTATGCTAAGTATTGTGTGGGCAGATGTAATGCAGTTTGGTCTCATGGCTGTTTCTGGAATAGTGATAGGTATTATTGCCATGAATGCAGTTTCTGCTGGAGGCCTTAATGTTCCAGATGGCTGGATGACGCCATTTTTTGGACAGAATTTGGATTTAGATTGGACTACTATTATTCCTGAAGTAAACGAAAAAATCAAGAGTGATGGCTATAGTCTGTTCACTGTTTTCTTTATGATGATGCTTATCAAAGGCCTTTTGGTTTCAATGGCTGGGCCAGCCCCCACCTATGATATGCAGAAAATTTTATCAACTAAATCTCCTAGAGAAGCGGCACTAATGAGTGGTTCTGTAAGCCTTATTTTAATGCCACTTCGTTATTTCATGATTGCAGGTTTTGGAGCTCTGGCTCTTATCTACTACGACAAGTTAGATTTGATGGTAGGTGGGGTTATTGATTTTGAGCAAATATTGCCATCAGCTATTAATGAGTTTGTGCCGGTTGGTTTACTTGGTCTTTTATTGGCCGGACTATTGGCCGCTTTTATGTCCACTTTTGCGGGAACATTAAACGCTACTCAGGCTTATATTGTAAATGATATTTACCTGAAACACATAAGGCCAGATGCAGATAATAACACCATAAAGCGAGTCAACTGGTCAGCTGGAATTATTATGGTTATCATCAGTATATGCATGGGCTTTTATGCCAAAGATGTAAATGACGTTCTGCAATGGATAGTGGGTGGTCTATATGGCTCTTATGTGGCATCTAACATGCTAAAATGGTACTGGTGGCGATTTAACGGAACAGGGTTTTTCTGGGGAATGGTAGGAGGGCTAGTGCCTGCCTTATCTTTTAGATTCATCTTTGAGGGTGTTTTAGATACTTATACGTTTCCTTTAATGCTGTTGATTTCTCTCATAGGAGCCATAGCCGGAACTTACGCGGCTCCACCTACGGACGATGAGACATTGAAAAGCTTTTATAAAACAGTAAATCCATGGGGTTTCTGGGGACCAATAAAGGCCAAAGTATTGGCTGAAGACCCATCTTTTGTACCTAATAAAGACTTCAAAAGAGATATGTTTAACGTAGGTGTTGGAATTATTTGGCAAACTGCCTTAGTCATATTTCCTATTTACTTGGTTTTCTTAAAAACGGTGCCAACAATGATAGCTTTAGCTGTAGCCGTGGTGTGCACATATATTTTGAAGAAAAACTGGTTTGATAAATTACCGAAAGACTAATCTTAGATCACCTCACCTTGCCCTCTCCTCAAGGAGAGGGTTCTTTTTTTAGTTGATGCCCGCAAAAAAGAACCTACATAAGGATGCTTCAAACATTTTGTTTGATTTTGCAAGACAAAATAGAGCTATTCAAACAGATGCCGAAAATCTTCTTTGGCAGTGTCTCAGGGATAGGAAAATTAAAGGACAGAAGTTCAGGCGTCAACATGTTTTTGGTGAATTTATTTTAGATTTTTACTGCCATTATGGGAAATTGGCAATTGAAGTTGTCGGTTCAATTCATCAAAATGAAAATGTTAAAGCTAACGATGCTCGAAAGAACAAATATTTAAAAAGCTTGGGGATTGAAATCCTTAGATTTACTAATGAAGCTGTAATTAGTAAAACCGAATGGGTTGTCATTGAAAAAGAAAGAAAAATACCAGACAAATACTCATGGCGTTCAAAAGATAAATAAATCATATTCGACCATCTACCTTCTCCAATGAGGTGAAGGTTTCAAGTAGAGCTTGACGGATGAGGTTATTAGACGGACGAGGCGAACAAATAACAATGAAAAATTTTCCTAAAAACTTTATTTGGGGTGGAGCGACCTCGTCTTATCAAATAGAAGGTGCTTATAACGAAGATGGCAAAGGCCCGTCTATTTGGGATGTGTTTTGTATGATTCCGGGCAAAGTGGCCAATGGAGACACTGGCAATATAGCCTGTGACCATTACCATAGAATAAAAGAAGACGTAGCTCTAATGAAGAAACTAGGCTTAAAAGCCTATCGTTTTTCCATTGCATGGCCGCGTATAATGCCCGCTGGAACAGGAAAAGTAGAAGCTAGAGGCATTGCTTTTTATAATCGATTAATAGACGAATTGCTTATGAACGACATAGAACCGTGGGTGACGCTCTATCATTGGGATTTACCGGCTGCTTTAGAGTTTGAAATAGATGGCTGGGTTGGTGATGGCATTTCAGACGCATTCGCATCTTATGCCGACGTTTGTTTTAAGGCCTTTGGTGATAGAGTGAAAAATTGGATTACTATAAATGAAGCTTGGGTAGTGGCGATTTTGGGTTACGGACATGGCGTTTTTGCCCCAGGGAAGAAATCTGGTGATTTGCCTTACATAGCAGGTCATAATTTATTGAAATCTCATGGGAAAGCCGTGGATATTTACCGTAAGAAGTATCAGCCTTCTCAGAAAGGAAGAATTGGGATAACGAATAATTGCGATTGGCGTGAGCCCCTCACAAACTCGCAAGCAGATAAAGACGCAGCCGAAAGGGCAATGGAGTTTTTCATAGCTTGGTTTGCCGATCCGATCTATAAAGGGGACTATCCAGATAGTATGAAAGAAAGGCTGGGTGACAGACTACCTACTTTTACCGAAGAGGAAATCGGGATGATTAAGGATTCGTCAGATTTCTTTGGACTGAATCACTATACAACCATGTTTGCAGCTGATTCTACAGGAAAAGTAGAAGAAGGATCTGTCTATGGAAACGGCGGACTGTCAGAAGACCAAGATGTGAATTTAAGTGTAGACCCAAATTGGAAACTAACAGATATGAAATGGGCGATAGTGCCTTGGGGTTGTCAAAAGTTGCTAGAATGGTTGGCTGCGAGATACGATAACCCTGAGATTTATATTACAGAAAACGGCTGTGCTTTTGATGATAAGTTAGTTGATGGTAAAGTGGAAGACCAAGACCGCAAAGAATTCTTTGAAGGTTATTTGTCAGCCGTACATGGAGCCATGGATAATGGTGTAAATATGGGCGGTTATTTTATTTGGTCACTGATGGATAATTTTGAGTGGGCATCTGGATATGATAAGAAATTCGGTATAACGTACATAGAGGAGGAAACACGGAATAGAGTACCGAAGGCTTTCGCTTTATGGTATGCAGATTTGATTAAAAATGATGGGTTTTAATGAGTGATTTGACTAAACAGTTTTTCGAAGCTCTGTCTAAAATGTCTGGTGATAAAATGAAATTCTCTCCGATTTTTATGGAGGAGATGGGGGTTGAAGTTTTAGAACATCTGGAAGGGAAATCTGTAAAAATAAGTATACCAATAAGAGCCGTTTATAATAACCCATTGGGCATCACTTTTGGCGGTTACTATGGTGTTTTCTTTGATACGGCTTTTGGACTATTTTCTTCTTTGGCCGCCAAAGTACTGACAACTACTTTAGACTTGAATATTTGTTTTATAAAACCCCTTTCGCTAAAAGATGAAAGAGTTTTAGGGGAAGCTAAAGAGGTCAGTTTGAGTAAAAATTACTTGCTTTTATCTTCAGAAGCTAGGAAATCCTCTGGCGAATTAGTGGCTACGGCCACTTCTAGACTACTCTTGATGGACGTTAGCAGAATGAAATTACCAACAAGTTAAGGAGAGGCTGTGGAGTTACTCATTCAAATCATTTTCGCCTTGGCTATTACCATTGGAATCTATAAAACACTTCAACATAGTGTTGATTCTGTTGGAGAGGATGTTAGTAGTCAGTTTAGGAAGATAAGTCTTAGTTTTTATAAACTAGATTCTAATCAACTTGAGATACTGAAGACTAGTTTTGGTAGCTATATGAATTCTTTGTCTCATGAAGAGAAGCTTATTTTCGGGCAAAAAGTTGCCAAATTCATAAAGTCGAAAACATTTATTGATCGTGGAGGAATGGCTGAAGTCTTGACTCATCAAAAAGTGTTGGTAGCTGCTTGTGCCATTCAAGTCACATTTGGTTTTCCAGATATATTTTTAAGACATTATAAAAGGGTACTGCTGTATCCTACCAGATATGGTACTACAGAAGTTGGGCTCCATCAAAATGAGCATGAGAATTTGAGAGAAACGCTAGTGCTTTCTCGAGATAATTTTCTCAAAGATTATACTGGAACCAGGAATTTGGGTCTTTATGAAATGGCTCATGCCCTGGTGTATCAGAATTACTTAGGCAATAAAGAATACAATTTCTTGAGCGACGAATCATTAAATGACTTAAAGCATTTGATGGGGGTGTACAAGTTAAATCTTGAGCACCCTGTTTATCAATTATTAGGGATAAATGCTTTAGAGAATATCTATGAGTTCTTTGCTATAGCAGTAGAAACTTTCTTTGAGAGACCACAGATTCTAAGAGAAAGTACTCCAGAATTACATATGTATATTGCTAGAATTCTTCGGCAAAACCTATCTCAGTCAAAGTGATATAAGTATGTTGATATACTTTAAGCTTTTACATTAATTTTAGTATGGCATTAATGCCCTCCCTTCTTTAATAATTCAGGAAACTGGGCTTTAAACCTATTTAATCTAGGCACAGATACCGCTCTTATGTAAGATTGATTCGGATTACGTTTTTCGTAATCTTGATGGTAGTCTTCGCCTTTCCAAAATTTCACAAAAGGGAGAATCTCTGTAACAATAGGCTCATTAAAATCTTTGGCTATCGCTGCCTTTGCAGCTTTTGCAATAGCTTTTTCTTCTTTATTCTTAAAGAAAATAATAGAGCGGTAAGAATCACCAAAATCAGGTCTTTGACCTACTGTGGTTGGGTCTTGTGAACCATAAAATACCTTAACCAATGTTTCAAAGCTTACTACCGTTGGGTCATAATAAACTTCTACCACCTCGGCATGGCTTGTAATATGAGAGGCCACTTGCTGGTAAGTCGGGTTAGATTCTCTACCTCCAGCATAACCAGATATTACTTCTTTTACACCTTCTACACTTTCATAGATGGCTTCCACACACCAAAAACATCCTGAAGCAAAATAGGCCGTTTCTAATCCAGCGAGTTCCGTCTCGTCCGTGGCTTGGTAATCATCACTAGTGCTTTCGCACTCTTGCATATTAAAAAGAAAGAATAAGGCAATAAATAAAGTTTTCATTTTATCTCTATGTTAAATAACACCAGTCTTTTCAGCAGAATGGCTTAGGTATTCTTTGGTATCCACTATTTCTACTAAACGCAAAACAGCTTCATACAATTCTGTAAAACTCAGGTATAGCGGTGTCAAAGCAATTCTGATGACATTAGGCGGGCGATGATCCGTTATAAATTGTTTCCTTTCTATACGAGGATCAATGAGAGAAAGATTGATCCTATATGCTTCTTTATGTGTTAAACATATGTGGGACCCTCTTTGACTTGCTTCTAAAGGGGTCTCAATGAGGAATTTTCTTTCTTTCAGAAACAATTGAAACAAATGAATAAATATATCAAATAGCTTTATCGACTTCTCATGAATGTTTTCCATTCCAGCTTCTAAGAATAAATCAATACCAGGTTCTATACCTTTGGCCGAAAGTATAGGAACTGTGCCTACGGCAAAACCTCTGACACCATTACTAGATTTAAATTCTGGACTAAAGTCAAACGGTTTCTCATGTGAAAACCAACCTGCTATTGGGTTCTTAAGTTTAGCTTGTAAAGCCTTTGATACATAAAGAAATGCCGGTGCTCCGGGCCCGCCATTTAAGTATTTGTAGGTACAGCCTACGGCCAAATCCATTTTCATGCTTTTAACATCAATAGGCACTGCTCCCACAGAATGACTTAAATCCCAGAGGTTTAGTGTTCCGTGTTTTTGGCAAGTTTCATTTAAACCTTTTACATCATACTGGAAGGCATTTTTATAAGTCACATGACTTAAGCTCAGCAAAGCAGTTTGCTCAGAAATCGACGAAAGAAGATGCTCATTCGTACTATCAAAAGCTCCTTGTTCCACCACCTTTAAGTGGTTATTTTCAAAAGATTGATGACAAAGTTCTTGAAGAATATATAAGTCGCTCGGGAAGTTTAACTCGTCTGTAAGTATTTCCGCTTTATTCTCCTGCATTTTTAATGCAGCAAAAGCCAGTTTATAAAGATTCACAGAAACACTATCTGTAATTAGAACCTCATCAGGTTCTGCATTTATAAGTTGAGCTATTTTGGCCGCAATACGTTCCGTACTGTGTAGCCAATCTTCATTCCAACTCCTGATAAGTCGGCTGCCCCATTGGTGTTCAATGGTTTCATGAAGTAATACCTTGGTTTTTAGTGGAAGGGGACCTAAAGAATTGCCGTCTAAGTATACCGTATCAGGATCTAATTGAAATTTAGCTTTGAATGACCTTAAGGGGTCTTCTTGGTCTAATTCTTTGATTTGGTTTGCTATATCACTCATTTCCCTAGTACTTTCAAAATATCATCGGTGATGAGTGCCACCCACTGGCCATACATTTTCCCGGAAGGGTGTAATCCATCAGAAGCTACCAATGCTCTATCGTTAATAGCTTGTCTTGAAATGGGGGTAATGTCAAAAAAAAGTATCCCTTTAGCATCACAAATAGTCTTTTGGGTGGCATTAAAAGCATCTAATTCTCTTCCTATTTTTGCTGGATTCCGAGATTGAGCGAATGGAGTTACACCATAATCCGGAATAGAGACCACGAAAACCTTAGATTTATCATTGCTCGCAAAGCCAATAGCTCTTTCCAATAAAGCCTCAAACTCCTTTTTGAATTCTTGAATAGATAAGCCTCTGAATTGGTTATTTACCCCAATAAGTAACGATACCAAATCATAATTACTGTTAGGTGAATTACTATTTATTCTCTCATTTAAATCACTGGTGGTCCAACCTGTTTTAGCGATGATTCTTGGCATACCTATCTCGAGCCCCTCTGCCGCAAGGGCCTTTTGCAGTTGATTTGGCCATCTTTCACTCTCAGGAACACTTTCTCCAATGGTATAAGAATCGCCCAAGGCCAGATATGTCAGGTTGTTTTGACTTACTGACTTCACCGTTTTCTTTGAGCAACCAACAGCAATTAAGAATGGAAGTAGGAGTAGACTTAACTTCATCATAGTTCTGTACTTATTTTGATTCAAATATTTCTTGAAGAAACTCTCTTTCTAATCGAATGACAAATTCCAAAACTTTGGTCTGGTTTTCAGGACTTAATTCAGCAAAAAGGGCGTCACCATTTGCGATAATTGTTCTTCCAATTTGAAGACCTTTTATATCTTGAGATGTATAAACGGTACCTTTAGCTTTCATTATTCCAATCAACCCATCCATTAAAAGAATAATTTTTGATACAAGTTCTCGATCATACAGGGTTTCAAATAGATTTTGAGAACCTCGAATGAATTCCTCGATTTCGTTTGGTTCTAAGGCTTTAATAAGGTCTTTTATTTCTAAAGTCGCCTGAGGGTCTATTTTTCTAAGGTTCGTGGCTCGTTCTATTAGCTTATTCTCAAAGTTATTTGCTCCACGAAAGGAACTCAATGCTTTAAGCCCAGCTTTAAATATTTTAGGAAGATGCCTCCCAAACTTAAAGAGCAGCTTTGTGGAGTCCATTAAAACTTGGAAGAGTTTACTGGGATGTTTGATGTAGCCGTCAAGAGCCTCAAAGGCCTCATTTAGCTCATCTCTTTTACTTGGATTTGGGTATAAATATTCTAAAAAGAAAGCCTTAAAAGCATCTACTTGTTCTCTAGAAAACGAATCTGGGAAATCTGGTTGTTGACTGATTTCATCAAAATCATACCTTTCTGCTATTATAGCCCTGTAACCAATAATAACTTCGTTTAGTAACCCCTTCTCTAATCCCATATATCAATTTGCTTTCTGCCAGACGGCATCTTTGTAATTAAACACCTTTCCCGATGTTTTAATTTCTTTAGTTCCGGTATTTGATATACTCAATTCAGTCCAAGAATGATCACCCTGCTCAAAATTAAATGAAACACCATCGTCATCATAAAGCTTGAAAGTATTGGCAGCGGTTCCGTAGTATTTGATAATCAAAGGCAACTTCTCATTTGGTTTTGGACTATGAAGCCCAGGTTCAATTATAGGAATGATACCGCCATCTTTTACGAAAAGAGGAATCTTAGAAAGTGGTGTTTCTATTTCTATAATTTCGTTTTGACCTATATA
>Ga0075117_1000405_pt1 | contig 29441 bp, 22 predicted proteins | sample AntAceMetag02UKJ_FD_69789 | JGI IMG/M metagenome (GOLD analysis project Ga0075117, IMG submission 69789) | Saline lake microbial communities from Ace Lake, Antarctica - Antarctic Ace Lake Metagenome 02UKJ | ecosystem: Environmental > Aquatic > Non-marine Saline and Alkaline > Saline | place... | reverse complement strand
CTATAGGGGCGTTAATGGGGTTTGCATTTGGTTCTATGTTTGATGGAGCAGAAGAGGATCCTTCTCAACGTAGAATAAATCCTGGAAGCGGAGGTAGGGCTAAAGGGTATGAGCGCTACCGTCATCAAACCAAACAAGGAGATTTTGCGGCTAGTTTGCTTATTCTTTCGGCTGCGGTAATGAAGGCTGATGGAAAACACTTGAAGTCTGAACTAGATTACATCCGAGAATTTTTCGTGCGACAGTTTGGGGATGAACAAGCTGCTTACCACATGGGAGTGCTTAAGGAGCTTCTGAAGAAAGATATTCCTTTAAGAGAAGTGTGCGGCCAGATAAAATATTTCATGGAGCACCCAGCACGCCTGCAGCTTATGCATTTTATGTTTGGTATAGCTTTGGCAGATGGACATGTGCATAGCTCAGAAGAAAGAGTAATCAGTCAAATGGCATCTTATCTAGGCATTAGTTCTAGAGATTACCAGTCTATAAAAGCTATGTTTTATAAAAATGACGCTGCCAGCGCCTATAAAATATTAGAGATAGATAAAAACGTAACAGAGGCCGAACTAAAGAAAGCACATAGAAAGATGGTGAAGAAATACCATCCAGATAGACTTAAAGGGTTAGGAGAAACTCAAATGAAGGCTGGTGAATCCAAGTTTATTGAGGTTCAGAAAGCGTATGAAAACATTAAGAAAGAGAAAGGGTGGAATTAAGGTTTAATTATAAATGGTTAATTATTAATTCTGGGTTAATTGACAGTTGACAATTCTGGATTCTAATCTTTCTTAATTCTAATACTGGGTTGTTATTTTAATGATTAATTATTAATGCGGGATTCTAATCTTTCTTAATTCTAAATTTTTCCTTTCAGTATATTCATTACTCTATAGAATTCATCGGAGTAGGTGGCGCTTAAAGAATATTGTTTTTCTTGAATTTCGAATTCTAGAGTAGCAGCATGAAGCATCATAGTATCCATGTGATACGTCTCTTTCCAGAGTTTATTCTGTTTATTACATCCATGAGGCCTGTCACCCAGAATAGGGTGGAAGATGTGTGCCATGTGCCTTCTTATTTGATGCATTCTACCGGTGGTCGGGCTAAGTTCTATTAATGAATATCTGCTCGTTTTATGCGAGCCAGAAGCCAAAGGAATCTCGAATCTTTCTAGTGTTTTGTATGCTGTAACAGCTTCTTGGAGATTCCCTTTTTCAGACTTTAAAGGATAGTCGATTACTTGAGCGTCTGGAGTGAACCCTCTCACTATAGACAGGTATGACTTTTCTACTTTCCGCTCTTTAAATAGGTCAGAGGCTTCTCTATGCGCTTTTTCATTCAGCGCGAAAAGGAGTACACCGCTTGTTTTTCTGTCTAGTCTATGACATGGATATACGTGCAGGTCGAGTTGGTCTCTTAGGCGTTGCAACGCGAATTCTTCTGCATCTTTAGCTAGCTTACTTCTATGAACCAGTAAACCGTGTGGCTTATTTATAGCCACGAATGAATCGTTTTGAAAAAGTATTTCTAACTCCACCACTAGTGGGATTTCACCTGTTGAGTAAGAAGTTTTTTAGCCAATTTTTTCTGATACCTTCCTTGTACTAAATCTACGATGACCAGAACAAGGATTACGAAATAGAAGGTAGTTTGACTCATCGGAACAATTTCATTTCCGAAGATTTTTAAATGAGCTAAATGCCCGCCTTCAGTGACTAACATGATTCCTACTATAAAAAGAATAAACAAACCAAGGACCTCGTACATTCTATTCTTAGCTAAGAAAACAGAAATTCTATCTGCTAGGAGAAGCATTAATAATCCACTAGACACTATGGCTATAGTCATAATTATAAACGCAGTGGTAGGGTCGTCTATATCACTAGTAAGACCTATAGCTGCCAGAATAGAGTCGAATGAAAACACTAGATTCATGAGCACGATACTAGCAATCACAGAATTACTCGACTTCCCTTTTCTCTCCTTTTGATCTGCAGCTGCATTTAGATCTTCTGTAGCTATCATGTGCCAAATCTCTTTTATGGCAGTGTAGATTATAAAACCTCCACCCACAAGCACGATGATACTATGACCATTGAAAGCAAATTTTAAAAATCCTTCAACCTCACCAGTCAAGAATGAAAATGGCTGCTGGAAAAATCCTATGACACGGATGAGTACAAAGAGCAAAACAATTCTTAGCGCTATAGCTATTAGAATACCAACTTTTCTTACCCTAGGCTGATCATCTAGAGGAGCTTTTTTAGACTCCAGTGAGATATATAATAAATTATCAAATCCTAAAACAGCTTGCAGTAATACAAGCATTAATAAGGTAAAAGCAGCTTCTAACATGTGTTAAATTTTAAGGCAATGTTACAAAAAAATAGCACTGATTATTTTTCTAATCGTTCGGTGAATATGCTTTATATGACCACTCTAGTACTTACTGGATAGTGAGGTTTTAGGCGGGAATAAAAGGGCCTATTTATTACAGATAGGTTGACTGTAAATTTCATGACGGGATTTCTATATGAATAAGGTACTTTTGTAGTAAAATTAAAGTAGATGACTGCAGAAATACACACAGCAAAAGGCCTTATGAAGGTGGAGTTTTATCAGAAAGATGCTCCTAATACAGTAAAGAATTTCACAGACTTAAGTAAAAAAGGATTTTATGATGGACTTACATTTCATAGAGTTCTTCCTGATTTCGTAATCCAAGGTGGATGTCCACAGGGAACCGGAGTAGGTGGCCCAGGTCATGAAATCGACTGTGAGTTAGATGGTGGAAATCAGTTTCATGATAAAGGTGTTTTAAGTATGGCTCATGCAGGTAGAAATACAGGCGGGTCACAATTCTTTATCTGCCACAGCAGGAATAACACTTCTCATTTAGACGGAAATCACACGTGTTTCGGTAAGGTAGTAGAAGGTGCAGATATCATAGATGATATTAAAGAAGGAGACAAAATCGAAAAAATAGTAGTTATAGACTAAGGTTTCGAAAACATAGTTTAGGAAAAAGGCTTTTTACTAAAAGCCTTTTTTTTTATAAGAAAGTCAAAAGCCTCCCATAATGCTAAATTAGCGGGAGGCTTTTGAATTAACTATTGTGTTTTTTTAGAGAAATAGAGTATTAACCTAATAGAACCAAACTCAATCTATTTCTTTAAGCCAAGGAAGGATATTCAACGCTTTGAAGGTTCCTTGGGTATTCCTATTACTATATACAAATGGAAAAATAATGGGTTGCTTAGATTTACTAAGTAAAGAGAAGTATTTATGTAATATACTGATAATTAGTTATAAAAATCAATAACTACTTTTCCTTTTACTCTTCTTTCGGAGAGTTCGGAGAAGGCTTTATGCGCTTCTGTGAATTGAAATGTTTTGTGTATGCTCGGTTTTAGTTTTCCTTGACCGTATAGCTCCGTGAGGGCCTTCATATTATTTCTAGCTATCTCGGGGTGTTTTTGGTTAAACGTACTCCAGAATACACCCATTATAGCAGCTCCTTTAAGCAGAGGTAAGTTCAGTGGAATCTTAGCTATAGATCCAGAAGCGAATCCGATCACTAGTAGCTTTCCTTCCCAGGATAAGGACCTGAAGCTAGGCTCTGAATACTTGCCGCCTACCATATCACAGATCACATCTATGCCTTCTTTTCCTGCAGCTTCTTTTAGCCTTAGTTTTAAGTCTTCTTTCTCATAATTAATAGTAAAGTCAGCTCCTTGAGCTTGGCAGAAGTCAGCTTTTTCATCAGATCCCACGCAAGCTATTGTTTTACAATCGAATGCTCTAGCCAATTGCAACGCTGCCACTCCGACTCCACCTGAAGCTCCAAGGATGGCTACAGATTTTCCAGGAGAAATGGAGGCTCTATTAATTAGCGCATGATATGCTGTTCCGTAAGCTACGGTAAACGCTGCGGCCTCATTAAAGGACATATCTTTGGGCGTAGCAAATACATTTTCTACCTGCACAGCAGTGAATTCTCTGATAGCACCAGTAATCATATGTGCCATTACTTTATCTCCTTTTTTAAAGAGGCTAACGTTTTTCCCTACGTATTCTACAATTCCCGAAACTTCTCTTCCTGGTACAAATGGGAGTGTGAGACCATACTGATCTAATCCTTGAATGGTAAGCGTGTCTGGGAAATTAAGTGCAGCAGAATGAACTTTAATTAGAACTTCATCAGATTTCACACTGGGAATAGGAGTGTCTATAATTTTCAAGTCAGACGGACTTCCGTAAGAAGAACATACCAGTGATTTCATATCTCAAATCTAATCCAAAACCAACTTGAAAGATCATTTTAATCTATGATCTCTAGGAAAGGTTTTTCGTGTTTATGTTCTTCCGTGCTTGAATATAGGATTGAAAGCTATCCAGAACAGTACGGGGAAAAAGTGCATGGGAATAACTAATCCAGGAAATAATTCGGGAAACTCAAGTTCCAAAGGAAGCTGCACAGAGAAAGGATAGATACAACTTAAAAAAGTAAGTGTTAGAAAGGTGATGTTAAACACCACATCTGTAACATCTCCATCGGATAGTTTAGCGCTAAGAAAATAATAACCAGCTGAAGCTATAAGTGAGCCAAGTAGGCAGGTTCCCATTACGGAAAAAATATTTATAACATCAGAAAAGTCAACCCGTAAAGAGGTACTGTAAACTTCACTGTAAAATAAACACACTATGGCTGAAACTAGACCTGCTAAAAGGCCATGTAGAAAAATTTTCTGCATTTAATTAATTAGAAACTGGAATACTATAGCAAGCGTTTGACTAGCTTTTTATCCATGCCGTTCATGGTGCCTATATGAAACCCCAGTCTATTCTCTTCAAAAGTACCTTTAAACGTATTGACTTCGAACTGAAAAGGTAAAGTTATTTTTTTCGTGATATTTGTGATCGTAAGAAACGCGTTAACTTACTGTTATTCTTAATATTTCGTGAATTATTTAGATTTAAAATTACCGAGAAGTGGATGGCTGTATATTTATTTTTTAGTTGAATTAGGTATAAATAGAAGCCAACTGTTGAATTGAGTAATCCACAGAATTACTACCAAACGTTAAGGCTTTACTTTTAAAATAGCTGTAAGGCAGAAACTACTCTATCCATATTCAACTCACTTATACATTTCGGGGAATTGAAGATACATTCGTTAGATACACAAGGTGCGCATTCTAAATCAGGTTTTCTAATTATCTTTAAGTTTCGAGAGTTGAATGGTCTAGTCTTCCTTTCCTCTCCAGCACCGAATATAACGACTGTATTTATTCCAAAAGCATTGGATATATGCGCTATTCCAGAATCAGTGCTCACTACAAAATCCATACTTCCTACTAATTCAAATAGCTCTTTTAGAGATGTCCTTCCTGCCCTGTTTTCAATTCTAAAGTCCTCAGGAAGTAGATTTAAAACTTTCTTCACATAAGGAATCTCTTTATTAGAACCACTTAAGTAGATAGTGTAATTATTAGTTTCACCAAGTTTTAATAGCAGGCTTGCAGCGCTTTCTACAGGTATTCTCCTTGAGAATGCTTCAGAGTTTATATTTAAAAGCAAGTTTTTTTTGACTGGAGTATTACTTACGTAAGAACTCTTCTCTTTGAGCTGTAATGAAGATTTAACTTCAGCTACACCTATAGTAGAGAACTCTTTTAAAAGATGTAAATAGTCATTAACTCTGTGCTGTCCAGTTGGCTTCTCGCATGCTTCACTGAGTAGAAAATTTCTCATTTCATTCTTAAACCCTATTCTGTTTTTACTTTTTGTAAAATACCCGATCCATGCAGAAGAAAAGGAATTGGGTAAACTATAGAAAAATTCATAATCGAATTTTTTAGAGAGTAGTTTACCGAATTTATATCCACCGATCAGTCCTTTATATTCTTTTTTAGAATAAGTGAAAATGGTATCTATTCCTTCTGTAAACGATAAGATGTCCTCAAGCCCTTTTTTAATTACGACATGGATTTGATGTTCAGGAAAAGTTTTTTTTACTGCATCTATGAAAGGCAGAGCCATAATGACATCACCTACCCAATTTGGTAATCTTACGAGAATATGCTTCTGGGAATTATCTTTCACTGATTTCATTAAGAGTTTTCAAAGCTAGTAATACTGATAGATTTATAACGTTAAGTTGAGTTAGTAATTTTATTAGCGTGTGGCCAGGGCATAATTAACGACAAGACATTATTTACTGAATTCAAAAAGATGCTTCACTTATATTTGAGTTTATTTTGAATGAACGAATTATTGACATACATAGATTATTTAGGAACGCTAGCATTTGCTATTAGCGGAGTACTGATAGGCACAGAAAAGAAGTTCGATTTATTCGGTGTACTGATATTGGGCTTTGTTACTGCTATAGGCGGAAGTACATTGAGAGATTTGCTTATAGGAGTGAGGCCAGTAGGATGGATGCAGAATGAAGTTTATTTATACTTGATTTTTTCAGCTGTTCCTATCGTTTACTTTTTTAAAAGCACCATATTAAAATGGAGAAAAGGAGTTTTTATGTTTGATACCATAGGAATAGGAGTGTTTACCATTATCGGAGTTCAGAAGACATTATCTGTAGGACTTTCTCCATTAGTGGCTGTTCTTATGGGAGTCGTTTCTGCGGTTTTTGGTGGAGTGCTAAGAGATGTGCTCTCCAATGAAATCCCGTTGATTTTCAGAAAAGAGATTTATGCGTTTGCTTGCTTAGTAGGAGCAGTAACTTTTTTAATCTCCGACTACTTTTTATGGAATGAGTTGGCGAGTGTAATTTCCATTGCCGTAGTTATTCTGGTGAGGATTTCGGCTATACTCTTAAAGTGGGAGTTACCCTTTAATGTAAGGAGTAAGAATTAGAAATTTAAGTTGATACTATTGTCTAGATTCTCCATGTTAGAAAATAAATATGGACCTAGAATTTCCCGTTGAATCGCTTTAGATTTTTCTTCTTTAGTTGTGAAAACACTTGTAACAGAGTCATTATTAAAGGAGACCCCACGTGTATTCACTTGAATAAAGAAAACGACAAACGCTGCTGAGAAGACACCTAGAGTCAGTTCTTTTTTTCTTCTGTTAATGAGTAGTATTAAACTATTTATAATCACTACAGAAGCTACTATAAGAAATAAATCGTAGTTATTCCACCACCATATTTTTCCTAATCCACCGTAATATTCAGTTGAAGGAAAAAGCAACCGTACTCCGTTCCATGAGCCAGATGGAGTAATCATATCCTCCCATAAATGCAGTACATACCCCAGAACAAAGGCTACCATGCCCAGCCTTCCATTATGCCATCTCGCAGATAATCTAGCCCTTAACGGGCGTTTAGTTCTGCTGATTAAACCGCCTATTAGCCACCACACAAGTGGCGCTAAAAATGCCATAGATAAAGAGTGCATAAATCCATGATGAGAATACCACAGTTTACCAAAGTAGATTTGTCTACCAGTATGCTTAAAGCCAAAAGTCTGGCCTATGACAGAATCAAACTTAGACCATAAAGAAATAGCATCTATATCAGGCATAGCACCCGCTAAAGTCCCTGCCAAAATGATGTAAAGCTTAGATTTAAACTTTCTTTTAGAAAATGCAGCTACCACCGTTCCGGCAGCCATTCCTGTTAATGTATGTGATAAAATATCCATGAGGTTCTAAAATGATAAAGAAAATCAAAAGGAACGGGGAAGTTTATTTACGGTTAAGTAGTTGTTGACATTCAATATGATAAAAACTAGCTTTCTTCTTTTGGTTTTACGCCAAAGATTCCAACTCTAGCTCAAAATCATAACGCAAATCTTCATGCACGAGCATCATTTTTTTCTTGATCATGTCTAGCTGCCTGCTAAATAGATTAGCCAGGGTAACATTATAATCAATGCTCGGATTTAGCTCCCTCATTTCATGACAGAAGTAAATTAAAAGTTCTATTTCAGTTTCCTTTTTCTTAGAGTAACGAATATGTTTTTTGACGTTTCTGAGAATTTTTCTGATGCTTTTCTTCATGAAATAGTATGAGCTCACATTAATTAATGAGAACTCTTCTTTTATTTCTTCCTTAACACTATCAATGTAACCGCGCTCATCTTCCGCCTCGAAAAGCAGATAGGTGAGTAGTTCCTTATTCTCTTTTTTGAATTTGGTAAGACTTAGGCATAGTTCTACAAGCTGCTGATTATCTCTGCTTTTTAATTCGTCTTTTAGTTGTTTTACTGTGGCAGGTTTCATGACTTAATCTTTTTTAAAAAAAGGCTCTTTTATAGATGGAATTCAACTGCTCGAAAAGTAGTTAAGTTATAGAGCCCCTCTACTTTTAACTTCCAGATACTTATTTATTACATCTGCTGTAAGTGTTTCTGTAGTAACTGAGATGTTCAAAATCCCATGTCTATCAAGCTCAGCATGAATCAATGATTTTTCACGACTTACTTTTTTAGCCAATGTTTGGTCATAAATATCATGGAGATTCTTAGCCGATTTTTTACTAAAATCTGTAAGCTCAGTGTTCTCAAAGATAACCACCAGTAGGAGATGTCTCTTAGATATAGCGAGTAATTGGGCCATCACTCGCTGTAATGCATAAATACTCTCGAAATTGGTGTAGAGAATACAGAAGCTTCTTTTAGTGAGATGCTTTCTCGTGGAGTAAAATAGCAGCTCATAGTTAGCCTCATTCGAACTTTCATTCTGAGCGTAAAGGCTTTTAAGCATAGACTTTAATTGATAGCTGCTGTTATTCGCTTCTAAAAATGTGTTTACGTGCTTGTCGAAACTTATTAGCCCAGCCTTATCACTTTTTTTAAGAATGATATTAGAAAGAGCCAGAGCGGTATTGATAGAATGGTCCAGTAGAGTAAGTCCATTAAAAGGCATTTTCATACTTCTGCTCGTATCTAGAATTTGATACACGGGTTGAGAGCTTTCTTCTTGGTAATGATTAGTCATAATGTGACCAGTTCTAGCAGTTGCCTTCCAGTTAATAGTTCTAGGATCATCTCCAGGTATGTACTGCTTTATTTGCTCAAATTCAGAGCCGTGCCCTAATCTTCTGGTTTTCTTAACTCCTTCATCATTACTTAATCTTTTAGAAGCATAGAGTTCAAATTTTTTCATTTGAATTACAGAAGGGTAGACATCTATTTTCTCATCACAGCGCTGAGTAAGCCTTCGTTCTAAAAGAGGAAAGAACGTTTTCACAAAAATGTAATTATTACCAAACGTGTACACGCCTCTTGTGGTGGGTCTTATAGAATATTCTATTTCTTTAGTTGACTGAGATAATAGAGTCAGAGTATGAGTAGAATTTCTTATCCCTAGTTGATAGGGAAGCGATTCAGTGAGGGTGATATTTAATTTGAGCGGACTTTTGTTCGTTATTTTTAAACCTATTTTCTGGTTTTCTCCCAGGGATAAAATTTCAGGTAAAACTCTTTCAGCAGTTACATTTATTCTCGTGAAGAAAAGAAGGACAAACTGGATTAGAAGAGTAAATCCAGCCACAGCCAATAGCACCAAAGAAACAGTCCATAGAAACTCAAACGAGAAGCTCAGAGCCATTAATAAAGCAGCAGAACCGCCTATATAGAATAGGTTCGAATGAAGGTAAAGTTGAGTGCCCCCATTGTACATGTTTTTTATGATAGAAGTAATGAATTTCACTATCTAGGAACTTCTATTTTAGCTGTTAGCTCATTTATAACATCCTCAGTAGTTTTTCCTTCCAGTTCTTTCTCGGCACTAAGTAATATTCTGTGGTTTAATACTGGAGAAGCTACAGATCTAATGTCTTCAGGTGTTACGAAAGCTCTCCCTCTAATAGCAGCTAAGGCCTTCGCACTTTTCAAAATAGCTAAAGACGCTCTAGGGCTAGCGCCTAAATAAAGGTCACCATTGTTACGCGTACTATTTACGAGCTTAGCTATGTATTCTATAAGCTCTGAACTGATATGCAGATTCTCTACTATCTCAGAACATTTTTTAAGGTTATCTGCAGACAGAACTATATTTATATCATTTACTTTTTTCTGTCCAAAATCGTTTTTAAAACGCTCTAAAATTTTGGTCTCATCTTCTAAAGAAGGGTAGCCTAGTTTAAGTTTAAAGAGAAATCTATCCAGCTGCGCTTCTGGTAATTTATAAGTTCCTTCTTGGTCTATAGGGTTTTGCGTAGCAATAACAAAAAGAGGATAACCCATCTTATAGGTGTGATTATCTGTAGTCACTTGGCGCTCTTCCATCACCTCGAAAAGTGCTGCTTGCGTTTTGGCTGGAGCTCTGTTAATCTCATCTATAAGAATAAAGTTTGAGAAAATAGGTCCCTTCCTAAACTCGAATTCAGCCGTCTTCATATTTAGAATAGATGTTCCTAGAATATCTGAAGGCATTAAGTCTGGAGTAAACTGTATTCTACTAAACTCACAGTCGAGTGTCTTAGCAGTAAGCTTAGCCAGAAGAGTCTTAGCTACACCTGGTACACCTTCTAATAGCACATGCCCATTACTAAGTAAGGCTGTAAGGAGCATCTCCATGGTTTCTTCTTGTCCTACCAGAACTTTCTTTAATTCCTGTTTAACCGCCTCTACAGTGTTCATCACGAAGAGCACTTCATCACTTGTTTTAGGCAGTTGTATTCCTCCAGCTTCAGAAACCTCTTCTAGGTTTTCATTACGAGTTGAAGCTTCATTTTCTAGTGAAGAATTTTCTGCATTGTTCTCTTCTGGAATGTTGTTTTCTTCGTTCATTTATTTACAGTTTAAGTAAAATGATTCTAATGCTTTATAAAGCCTTATTAAACCTTTAGATTTAGAATCCTCACCAAAATTTATTTTAAATTCTTTATCGAAAATAGCAGAAATATCTACCTCAGGAAGGCCAGAGTTTTTAGCTATGAGCGGTATAAGTTCTTCTTTTTTTAGAGTGGTATTTAGTCGATACCTATTTCTTAGATAGTGCCTGAAATTAGCCATCATTTCTTCTGCTAAAACGGTGTGGTTTTTTGCGCTCAAGTAAAAACTGCTTAGTGCTTTTACATAATTCACAGAGGTGTTTTTAGGTGAATTGAAATACGGTATTATTGGCAGCCTTCTCTTGAATGAAAATAAGACGTAGAGCAGACTAAGAATAAGTATGGTGTAAAGAGTCCATTTTAAACTTTTATGCTTCAGTATGAATGTTAGCGGAGAAGTGCTGTTTCCCTTGTAATCTTCATTACTTCCAGTATTTAAGTAAGTGTAGTACTGGTTATAGTAGACGTGGCCTTCATTAAAATCTTCTAAGATTCTATTGGCATAATTAAACCCTGAAGTTTCCTTAAAGTAAATATTAGAGAATAGAATAGGATTTAGGTGCACATAAAGCGCTCCTTCGCCATAATTCATGCTGAAGTAATAGATTAAAGAATCGTTTAAAACCGAAATAGGAGTGAAGTCTTCCTCAGAGTTATAATCGTTAAAAATTACACTATCCATTCCATGCCAAGTGAACTCTTCCAGTGAGTCTTTTTGAATAAATTTAAACGTGTAATTAATAGTATCTTGATCTAGAAATTTAACTTGAGCCACAGAGTCTACCAGATAAAGATTATGCGATTCCTCGTCATCCTCATCTGTTACTTGGTCATCGTTATCGGAAGTAGACTCTTCTATTTGGGAATGAGAGAAAGAAAAGGAATTGGTCTTAGATTCCTGCTTAGGTGCGATTATCTCTGAGTAAGTCACATCAAAATCGACACCCGTAATTTCTTCTATAAGGTTCTCTGGTATGACATCACTGCTAAAAAAGGCAGTATTTCCTCTTTCTATAAACCCTAAAAGTTTCTCTATATGATCTTCACTTAGTTTAATTCCATCTTCCACGTAGACCATTGTTCCATTACCAGAGTCTGCTGCCAGCTCGAATTGCGTACTCTTTTTTATCAGTTCGAAATCATCCTTAAATGTTTCGGATAATACATCTCTGAAAAAACCGAGGTCATAAGGCTGGTAACTATCCTCTCTGAGGTTTACATCCCATTCGTAGGATTTAGTTCTGTTTACTACGTAAAATATAGCTCCTACCATAAGAGTCACTAATACGAGAGCCGTTATGTAGTTTTTCTGATTCAATTAGCTGCTTTAGATTTTAGGGTATTGATATGACTAGCATACAAGTCTAAAGTTTGAATTAGCGCAGAGTTAGAAAAGGAGGAAGAACCATACCATAAATTCTCGAAAATTAGTTTACAGTAACTAAACGAGTCTTTAAATGGGTTTCCTTCTAGCTCGTTGAGGTATTCATAATTGGTTTTTTGTTTTCTCCATTTAATGATTCCATTCTCGTCTAATAATCGGATGATATAAATAAAACTAAACCGAATAGCTAGCTTATAGTCTCCCGCTAATTTAGCTTCATGAATATATTTTTCTAAATCATTATCGAATAAATTTTCTTCTATGGATTGAATATCATCTTCAGATAGACTGGTCATTCGAGTATTTAATTCTACACCAGGATTTTTAAGAATAGTGAATACAATGAAAAAGACCAGTGTGCCTATAACCAAGACCATTAAAGAATAGCTGACCCATGAAGGTATAGAGAAGTTAAATTCTTTATTGATCTTTGGGTTTTCACTCGTATTCGATTCTGCGGGGGTAACATCTCCTTTTTTCTCATAGAAATTTTCACCAGCTACAGTATTCTCCCAAGCATCTCTATCTAAAGGTGTGTGTTGATTAAGTGCTGGCGTTGCAACGCTTAATAAAAAGCTAAAAATGATATATGTATAAAAGCGACTCATGAATTTAGAGAGTGATTCATTCGTAAATTTTTAATCTTGGTTAGGAGATCTGCAGCCGTCTTCGTCTCTTCTTGTGAGTGTTTGAAATAGTAAAATCCTGCTGCGGAAAATACATGTGTGAGAATAGGAATGCTCAATGAAGCTGCATAAAAAACCACGTAGCTGATAAATGTTCTTAGCTCTTCATCTTCAAATAAGATGAGATATACATCTTCTAGAACCAGCGTATTAAAGAGGATCATAAGTATACAAACTACAGCGCTTAATAATCCTAGAAAACCAAATAATAAGTAGGCTGAGCCCATAGACTCTTTGAGTATTTTTTTAGGGATTTCTATTCTTTTCCCATAACTATTGGCAGCCAACAGGGATAAAATAGGATAAGCCATTACCAGTAAAAACCAGAAGTAAGAATGTAGAAGGGGTAAGAAAATTAGTCCAGCTAAGAGTACCTTATAAATGCTAAAAACTTCACTAATTTTTTTCTTCGATACCAAGCTGTGAACCATCAAACTGCTAATGAAGGCAAACAAAGATAATGTGGCGTAAGACAGAATGCTATGAGTAGTCATCCACATAATGATAAATTGGTCTTCTTCAAATAAGTCAGAATGAAACGGAGTCGATTCGAAAATCTCTGATGTAATAAAGTAAGATATGGCTATTCCGAAAACTAGGGACAGAGATAAGAGTACAGGCTTATTAATAACACTTACAAATGATAACCGAACTAACTGCGGCAACTCAAATATCCGCCCTTTTTTGAAGGCTATATCTACAGACTTTTCTACTGGAATAGGGTCGGCTAATTTTTCTTTATTCTGAGCAGCCACTTTTCTAGGATACCAGCCGAAATAGAATAGAATAAATAACAGAGAAGCTAAGATTACAGCGATTCTTATAGCTGTAGAAGCATCCGTATCTCGAGTAATAAACCCTTCAATGAAACCAGCTATAATAAATAGCGGGACAGTACCTAGAAATATCATTAATCCACGCTGTCCTGAGATTTTAAACGATTGTAATCGAGTATAACTCCCAGTAAATACCAGCCCTTTGCCTAAGGTGAGTCCTGCAGCTCCAGCTATGATGATGGCAGATATTTCTATGGTTCCGTGCTGCCATATAGTAAGAAAAGATTCCCAGAATAGTCCTTCCTGAATAAAGAAGTACTGGAATGCACCTACCATAATACCATTGTATAAAAGGATGTAAACAGAACCGATAGCAGCCAGTACCCCAAAAATAAAAGTTCTAAACGCTACCATGATATTATTCATAGTGATGCTAGCAAATCCATTTAATGCATTGAAATCTTTATAGACGGCCATAGGGTCGTCATTTTCTATGTTGGAGATGGTCATCTCCACATAACCATCACCTAAAATAACCCGTGCAAATTCTGGTTCATAAATACTACTTAATACTCCAATACCGAAAGCCATAGCAAAGATTAAAAACGAAACAGTAAAAGCTCTTCTAGCTCTATAGATATCCAATGGAAGCGTCTGCGTCCAGAAGTTCATAAACTGACTCCATGGAGTTCGCTGATTTTTGTAAATTTTAGAAAGTAAGATTTGAGAGACCCCATCTAGATATTTTCTAACCATCCTATTCGGGTAGTAGGTTCTGGCGTAAGAAAGATCATCAGTAATCTGAATGAATAATTTACTCGTACGTTCAGGGTTTTTACGGTCTAGTTTTAAGTCTTCTTCAAAGTTTTTCCACTTTTTCTCGCTTTGTTTTATAAATTGGCTTTCTCTCAAGGACAAACTTTAATGAAGTTGAAATTTAGCAATTTTATGCAATGAAAAAAATACAAATCGATACTACTCAAAACGTCAGTGTTCAGTACCAACTTGCGGTTACTTCAGAAAGGATGTTGGCATTGGTAATTGACGTTATAGTTCTATCAATAGCATCATGGTTGATTAGTTTGATTTTTATGTCAACTTTTCCTTTGTTCGCAGAAGTTCTGTTATACATCTTGATTGGTATTTATAGTCCTTTTCTAGAAACATTAAATAATGGACAGACTATAGGTAAAATGGCTATGAACCTAAAAGTGGTAAAGATTAATGGAGAACAAGCAGAAGCATTTGATTACCTCTCTCGCTGGAGCACTAAAGGAATAGAGGTCTACCTAACTTTGGGTTCATTGGGAGGATTAGTTTCTTATTTTTCACCATCAGGGCAGAGACTTGGAGATGTCCTGGCTAATACAGTGGTAATAAAACAAGAGAAAATAGGAAGGCTAAAACTATCTAGAGTAGCAGATTTAACTAAGTATGAGGATTATGAAGCCAAGTATCCTCAGGTGCTAGAACTGAACGAAGATGATGTGGTTTTAATGCACGAAACCTTGAGTAGGTGTAAGAAACATAGGAATAAAGGGCATCAAGTAGCTTTAGAAGAGTTAATTGAATTCCTAAAAGAGAAGTTAGATATTCATAAAGTCTCTAATTCAGAACAATTAATTAAACAGCTCATAAAAGATTATGTGATTCTAACAAGGTAAGTATTCTATATATTTACCTTCTTAAATTTACATCTATGAAGCAGGTAATCTTTACTATTTTACTATTAAGTTCTGTAAGTCTATGGGCTCAGGAAAACATTAACACCAATAAGTTTAGACAGCTAGGGAATGAACTTCCTACTCCTAATACTTTCAGAACAGCTAGTGGAGCTCCTGGTAGCGCTTATTGGCAGCAGCAAGCAGACTATGTCATGGATGTTAAAATCGATGAACAGCAGCAAGTTTTGAGTGGTGAAGAGACGATTACCTACACCAATAACTCACCAGATAACTTAGAATATTTATGGCTTCAGTTAGATCAGAACGTAAGAGCTAAATCATCAGACAGCTATAAGATTAGACAGTCAAGTATCGATAGAAATTTTGACCTTGGCAGTATTGCAGGATTAGAGCCTTGGTTTGAAGGAGGGTTTAATATAGAAAGTGTGACCGATGCCAGCGGAAGTAAAATGGACTATACCATCAATAAAACGATGATGAGGATAGATCCAACTAAAGAATTAAAATCAGGAGGTTCTATTTCATTTAAAATTAAGTGGTGGTATAACATTAATGATAGGATGAAAGTAGGAGGGCGAAGTGGATATGAGTTTTTCGAAGCTGATGGGAATTCGCTCTATACCATCGCTCAGTTTTTTCCTAGAATGTGTGTATACTCAGACGTAGAAGGCTGGCAGAATAAGCAGTTTCTCGGTAATGGAGAATTTGCACTTCCGTTTGGTGATTATAAAGTATCTATAACAGTTCCTTCAGACCATATAGTAGGGTCTACAGGAGAACTTAAAAATGCTAAATCGGTACTTACCTCTGAACAGAGAAAACGTTTTGAGAAAGCAAAAACTGCTGAGGAGCCAGTTATAATAGTAACACAAGAAGAAGCAGAGAAAGCAGAAAAAGGAAGAGAAAAAGGGATGAAAACGTGGGTTTTTCATGCCGAAAATGTACGTGATTTTGGGTTTGCTACTTCTAGAAAGTTCATATGGGATGCTATGGGAGTTCAAGTTGGAGATAACCACCCTATGGCTATGAGCTATTATCCTAAGGAGGGGAATCCACTTTGGGAGCAGTTTAGTACTAGAGCTGTGGCGCAGACATTAAGGACTTACTCTAAGCATACCATAGATTATCCATATCCAGTGGCTATATCTGTTAACGGGAAAGATATAGGAATGGAGTACCCTATGATTTGTTTCAACTATGGAAGACCAGAAGCAGATGGAACATACACCGCTAGATTAAAGCATGGTATGATTAGCGTAATTATTCACGAAGTAGGACATAATTTCTTCCCTATGATCATCAATTCTGACGAAAGACAGTGGACTTGGATGGACGAAGGATTAAATACATTTGTTCAGTTTCTTACTGAGAAAGAATTTGATAAAAATTATCCATCTAGAAGAGGCCCAGCTAGAAATATCGTAGGTTATATGGCAGGTGATAAATCTAGAATATCTCCAATAATGACTAATTCTGAGAGCATTTTCCAATTCGGAAATAATGCATATGGAAAACCAGCTACAGCACTCAATATATTAAGAGAGACTGTTATGGGGAGAGATTTGTTTGACCATGCATTTAAAACTTATTGCGAAAGATGGGCTTTCAAGCATCCTGCTCCTGCAGATCTATTTAGAACTATGGAAGACGCATCAGCAGTGGATTTAGACTGGTTTTGGAGAGGTTGGTTCTACACGACTGACCACGTAGACATTTCTATGAGTAACGTCAAATATGTACCTGTAGGAAATGGGGATATTACAGAAGAAAAAGCCACTGCATCTTCAGTTAAAACCAATGAGCCGAAAGACATCACGCAAATCAGAAACGAAGAGGAAGGCTGGAAGTCTTTGGTGGAAACAGACCCCAAAGCAGTAGATTTTTATACAAATTATGATGAAAACTCATTGAATATGGCAGATGTAAAAGCAGCAGAAGAAGCGTTGCTCAATATGTCTGAAGAAGATAAAAGTATGTTAGGACAAGACTTCCACCTTTATGAGCTTTCATTTGAAAATTTAGGAGGATTAGTAATGCCTTTAATCGTTGAATTCCAGTTTGCAGATGGAACATCAGAGATAAGAAGAATTCCCGCAGAAATATGGAAAATGGGAGATACAAAGGTTACTAAGGTATTTAAGACAGAGAAGAAAGCCATATCTATAGCCCTCGACCCATACTTAGAAACAGCAGATACAGATACTTCAAATAATTACTGGCCATCTAAATCGAAGCCTTCAGATTTCAAGTTATTTAAATACAATAGCCCTGGGAATCCAATGCAAAAAAGTCTGGTTAAATAGATTGTAATTGTTTGTTAAAGATTCATAGTTGATTAGAGTGGTGTTCAAGCAACTGTTTGAGTAAAAGATTAGTCTTAGTTAAAGACCACAAACCTTAATTATGCGATTCTATAAACTCTTTATTAGCATTGTTTTACTGGTGTTATTTGCGTTTTCTTCGGGAGCACAAATAAACGTAGACAATACCGTATCTCCTCTAGATGCTATGCAGACTCTTCTTGGAGAAAATGTAACTATATCTAATTTACAGTTTTCAGGAATAGACCATCAAATAGGAACCTTCGATTGTATCGATTGTGGATTAGACTTCGAAGAGGGAGTTATTCTAGCTACAGGAGACATAATTACAGCGTTAGGGCCAAATAATTCAGGCTTTAACGGTATCGGAGGTAATGAGTCTGGATTTCCTGCAACCGTAACCCCTGATGCTGATTTAAGCATCTTAAACCCAGGGTTTAATTTTCATGATTTAGTTATCCTAGAATTTGACTTTGTAGCCTTAGGAGATTCTGTATGGTTCGATTACGTATGGGCATCTGACGAATATCCTGAGTTTTCTACCTCGGAGTTTAATGACACTTTTGGTTTTTTTATGAGTGGTCCAGGTCTTTCAGGTCCTTACAGTAACAATGGAGAAAACATCGCTCTTATTCCAGGGACGAACTTAGGGGTAACCATGAACAACATAAACGATGGTGGGAATAATACAGGTCCTTGTATTAATTGTGAGTTTTATGAGCCAAATGGAACTGGGAATCCTGACGATCCTGAGTACACAGATGAAACCGTTATTGGATATGACGGATATACTATTGGGTTAAGAGCCGCTAAGTCTGGTCTAGTATGTGGAGAAACATATCACTTAAAAATAGCTGTTGCAGATGTAGGAGATGAAGGGTTTGATTCAGCGGTATTTCTAAAATCAGGAAGTTTAAGCTCAAATCTTACTGTTCAAATTGAATTAATCATAGAAGCCACTACAGCAGAAGGAGTGATGAATGAAGAGTGCGGGTTATCTATCCTTCATTTTATAAGACCCGAAGCTATTAGCAGTGATATAGAATTTGTAGTAGAAGTCGCTTATGGAGGAGATGCTATTAATGGAGTAGACTATACAGCTATACCAGAAGATATTATTTTCGCTCCCGGAGTAGATACTATTTCCTTTGTGCTAGATGCTTTTGAAGATGGGTTAATAGAAGGGATGGAATCAGTGCAATTTGAAATGCAAAACTTAGCAGTTTGTCAAGGGGAAGCAGTGCCTTCATTTTTCGAGTTTTTTATAACAGAAAGTTCTCCATTAGAAATAGAAGGATATGATCAAGTCATTTGCGCAGGGGCTTCCGCTTTATTAGAGCCTATAGTTTTAGGTGGTTCTGGGGGATTTATATATGACTGGTCTACAGGAGAAGATACCCCATTTGTAGAAGTCAGTCCGCCAGCTTTTACAACATATAATCTTACTGTAAGTGATACCTGTTTAGCATCTACGAGCACAGCATCATTTGATGTAGATATAGCGTCATTCACTCCTTTGACAGCATCCTCGAATCCTACAGAATTAGATATATCATGTAATTGGTTTGGAGAATTTTTAACTGCTATTCCGGGAGGAGGAGATGGTACCTATTCTTTTGAATGGATTAACCAGGATGGAAATGTAATTTCTACATCCTCTGATTTCTTTCTTTGGGATAACTCTATAACAGCGTTAAGCTTAGTCGTTACAGATGGTTGTGGATTCACAGAAACAGCTGATTTGATAGTTATTTCGGATGTTCCTCCCTTAATAATTACGGTCCCAGAATCGGTAATTACTTGTCCAGGTGAAGAGTTTCAGATAGATGCTATAGTAACTGGTCAAGCCCCGGTTTTTATAGATTGGATTGACAACTCTAATTTCTTTTTTGTTGGGAATACAGAGAGTATATCGTATCAAACAGATGTAGAGACTTCATTGACCATTTCTGCATTTGATAACTGTGGCCAAAATGCCTCAGAAACTGTTGAGGTGATTTTTGCAACGCTTACTCCACTAGAAGCGCTGGCTGGTGAGGATCAATTAATAGAATGTGCAGAAGATCTAATCGCATTAGGCTCTGCATTAACTGGAGTAGCTCCTTATACTTATTCATGGAGTACTGCAGGAGGTATACCTCTTGGAGACACACAAGAGATTACCTTTAACGTCATAGAAGATGAGATTTTAGTCCTTACCATAGATGATTCTTGTGGTCAAACAGATAGTGATAGTTTAAATGTAGTTTTAGATCAGATACCTCTTGAAATAACGATTCCAGCGGTTTTAAACGGAGATTGTCTTACCGAGTTTTCTGTAGAAGCGGTAATTAATTTAGCCGAAGATGTGCCTCTCTCATGGGATGGGCCGGCAGATATGTTAGTAGTAGATAATTATAACATTACCTATCAGAGTTTAAGCTCAGCTTATATAGAAGTGATAGGAGATGCAGGCTGTGGTAATAGCACTACTGAATCTATTCAAATAAATATTTCTTCACCTGAGCTTTCAGTTACCGTGAGTCCTCAAATAATCATTTGTCCAGGAGAGTCAGCCACTATAAATGCTCAGGGAATAGGTGGTTCTGGAGGATATAATTACGAGTGGACAGGAGAAGATATTTATGAAAACTTAATTGAAGTGTCACCCACGAATACTAGTTTCTACACGGTGGAAGTCATAGATGAATGTCTGAATTTTTCTGATAACCAAACACAGGTTACCGTACTGCAGTTGAGTACTGCGTTTATGTATAATGCTATAGATCACAATGTGTTTGAGCTAACGCCTTCTATAATTCCAGCATGTGATGATTGTACTTTTTATTGGGAATTCACAGATGGATTAACCAGCACAGATTCTATTCCTACCCATACGTTTAGCGCTACTGAAGAATATGGAGCTACACTTACAGTGACCTCACCTGAAGGATGTATAGCGCAGTTTACAGAATTTGTGTACGCACCTATTATTTATATTCCTAATTCATTTACGCCTAATAATGATGGTTTAAATGATGTGTTTAAGGTCTCTGTGAGAGGAATCAGTGAGTTCAGCATTCAGATTTTTAACAGGTGGGGAGATTTGGTTCATGAAAGCACAGATCCAAATGAAACCTGGCAAGGAGGATATGCCAATGGAGAATATTTCATTCCTAATGGCGTGTATTCTTATGTCGTAAAGTATAAAAGCTTGGATACTCAAGCCAAAATCGAAAACGGAACTATAACAGTATTCAGGTAAACGCTAGCCTAACTTTAAATATTTTTGGAGGCGTTGCAATAAATTAGTGCTTTCGGTAAAATTTCAATAATCAAGTAATGAAGTCAATCCAAATTTTTATTCTATTCCTACTATGCTCAATAGCAGTCAAAGCACAAATAACTGTAGATAATACAGTTACTCCTATCGATGCAATGCAAACGCTACTTGGGGATAATGTGACTATTAGTAATTTAAATTACGTAGGAAGTGCTACGCAAATTGGAGTGTTTGATTGTATAGATTGTGGGTTAGACTTTAACAGCGGAATCATTATTTCTACGGGAGATGTAGCTACTGCTGTAGGTCCTAATGATCAAGGAGGAGCTGGGACCAGTTTCGTAAACGGTCCATTATCGAACTCTGACCTTGATTTTATTTCCCCCACCTCAGATAATTATTTTGATATAGCGATTTTAGAATTTGACTTTGTAGCTTTAGGTGATTCAGTTTGGTTTGAGTATATCTGGGCATCAGAAGAATATCATTTTTACACTGTAGAAGATGGGCCTTTTGATGTTTTTGGATTATTAATTAGTGGCCCAGATATTAACGGGGCCTATTCAAATAATGCTGAAAACATTGCACTAGTTCCTACCACGGGAGAAGGAGTAAGCAATGTCACCATAAACAATGGCCAGCAAAATACAGGTCCCTGTTATAACTGTGAGTATCTAGTGAGTAATGGAGAAGGACAAATTGGTGAACCACAAACAACAGATATTACGGTAGTTCAGTATGATGCCTACACTACCGGTTTGGTGGCATCTCAGGGAAATCTTACCTGTGGAGAGACTTATCATTTAAAGCTAATTATTGCTGATGTTCAAGATGGAATTTTTGACTCTGCCATTATCTTAAAAGCAGGAAGTCTAAGTTCAAATCTTTCTGTAGGCGTAGAGCTTCAAATTGAAGCTACAAATCAAGAGGGAGTTATGAACGAAGAGTGCGGAGTGTCCGAATTAATTTTCACTCGTCCAGAGTCCATATCCTCAGACCTTCCATTTACAGTGAACATAGCTTATTCTGGTGAAGCGGTAAACGGAGTAGATTACTCTGCACTTCCTGAAGTTATTGTTTTTGATCCAGGAGTAGATGTCATTTCTTTTACTCTAGATGCATTTGAAGATGGGATAACAGAAGGACTAGAGTCTGTTATATTAGAAATGCAGAGTGTAGCAGTTTGTCAAGGAGAAAGTATCCCGAGTGTATTTGAATTTGCCATAACAGAAAGCACACCTCCTCTAGTAGAAGGGTACGATATAGATATATGCGATGGTACTGAAATAGAAATAACACCTCTAATCACAGGTGGTTCTGGAGGATTTCTCTATGAATGGAACACTACAGAAACCACATCCTCTATTTTAGTTTCTCCTGGCGTTAACACTACTTATTCTGTTACGCTTAGTGACACGTGCTTAGTGAGTACAGGAGCTACTGATATTAATGTAAATGTTTCGCAGTTTCCAGATCTAGTTATAAATACAACTCCAAACAACATTGATATAGACTGTAACTGGTTTGGGGAAGAAGTTTCTATGACGGCCTCAGGGGGAGATGGAACTTATAATTACGCATGGCTCGATGATGAGGGAAACAGTTTAGGTTTTGGTGATAATACCTATATTTTCGATAATAGTATTCAATCCATAATAGCTCAAGTCACAGATGGATGTGGAACCATAGCTACGGAAGAAATTCCAGTAACGAATGATGTAGAACCTCTAGTAGTAATTGTTCCAGAGGAAGTGCTCATGTGTCCTGGTGAAGTTTCCATAGAAGCAGTGATAACAGGTGAAGGTCCTTTCTTTATTAATTGGACTGATTTATCTAATTTCAATAATATAGGGAATGAAGCCATATTAGATTTAACTACATCAGACCCTATGAATCTTCAGATTACGGTTTCAGATAACTGTAATGGATTCTTTTTTCAAAATGTAGACGTTATTATCAGCGCGCCAGAACCTTTAGAGATTTATGCAGGAGCAGATCAGGAAGGAGGCTGCCTAGAAGAAATATTTTTATCAGGAACGGTTTTGTCAGGGGTGGAGCCTTACACATACTCCTGGGTTACATTAGACAATCAAAATTTAGGAAACAATAGCCTTGCATCTTTAGAACTAGAAGAAACAGAAATAGTTATTCTTACAGTATCTGATTTCTGTAATCAAGAAACGACAGATTCCTTAAACATAGAATTAGTTATCGAACCGCTAGTGATAGAAATGCCTGTGCTTTTATCTGGAGATTGCTTGAGTACCTTTGAGATTGATGCGACTTCTAATTACATCGATGACGTCATGTATACTTGGGGAAATAATGATGACTTATATGAGGTCACTGAACTTACTGCTACCTATCAATCTACAGAGAACGCCATAATAGAACTGAGTGGAGATGCGGGGTGTGGGAATACGGTTACAGTTCAAACAGAAATATTTATAGTCTCTGAACCGATACAGATAACATTAGTAAATGACACTATTATTTGTTTCGAAGGAGTTGCCTCACTTGCAGCGTCTTCTACAGGAGGGACAGGGGATTTAACGTACACTTGGTCAGGGAATAATCTAATAGAACAAGGGAATCCTATAAACGTATCCCCTTCGTATTCCAATTTATATGAACTGGAAGTGAATGATCTTTGTGGAAATTCAGCGCTAAATGAGGTTTATTTAGAAGTTCAGCATGTAGAATCTCTATTTGAGGTTAGTTCACTAGGAGAAGAGACTTATTTCTTCACTCCAAACTTAGATTCTCCATGTGCAGATTGCTCATACCTATGGGAGTTTACAGATGGTTTTGAATCTGATTTAGAGTCCTTGTCGCATACGTTTAACTTGGCAGGTTACATAGGAGCCACACTTACTGTAACTACTTCTGCGGGCTGTGAAAGTCTTTATACTGATCTTGTAAATGTCCCCGCCATAGTTTATGTACCTAATGCCTTTACTCCAGATAATGACGGTATAAATGATGTTTGGAAAATAGAGATAAGAGGTATAGACGAATATGCTCTCAGAGTCTTTAACCGTTGGGGGAATTTAGTGTTTGAAAGTTTTGACCCAGAAGTTCATTGGAAGGGTGAAGATAGTTTTGGTGATTATTATGTGCCCAATGGAGTCTATTCATATATTCTTAAATACAGAAGTTTAGATTCTCAGGCGTTCACCAAAAAGGGAAGCGTTACTATACTCAGATAGACTAGTGCATCTCAGAAGTAGAACCTATACGAATAGAAACATCTTATTCCCTAGCTTTTACTATTAAACAGTTTTCCTTGACTTTGATTACAAAATAAACGCTCAGTTTCTTTCGTCTTCAGTTTTGTATTATCTCATAGTACACGCCAGTTAATACCTGTTGGAACTATGAACAAAGCTTAATGATTAAAAAGGTGTAATTCTTCAAATTTATGGTGAGTAATACTGTTCCTTTAGTACGTGAGAATTAAGTTCTAAAAATAATAATATGTTAAATATTAGGGTAGGAGGAGTTCCTGAGCATTTTAATTTACCATGGCATTTAGCTCTTGAGAATGGTCTATTTATGTCTGAGAATATAAATGTAGAATGGAAAACTTTTAAAGGAGGAACAGGAGCGATGTGTGAAGCTCTAAGGAAAGATGAGGTAGATATCTGCATAATACTAACCGAAGGAATAGTGAGAGATATTATAAATGGAAATCCATCTAAAATAGTCTCCAATTATATCGAGACACCTCTAATTTGGGGAGTGCATACGAGTAGTCAAAATGACTTAGAATACTATAGTGAAATTTTCGATAAGAAGTATGCTATAAGTAGAAAGGGCTCAGGGTCTCATTTGATGCCTATGGTGGATGCTATGATAAAAAGTCAGACGATAGATGAAAGTAATTTAGTGGAGATTAAAAATTTAGACGGTGCTTTAGAAAGTTTAGAGAAATTGGAGACAGATGTTTTTTACTGGGAAAAATATACAGCCAAACCTTATGTAGATTCTGGGGTACTCAAGAGTCTGGGAGAGTTTATTACTCCTTGGCCCTGTTTCGTGATTGCAGCTTCTGATAAGGTGTTAGATAAAGCCTCTTCAGAAATTGGTGATTTGGTCTCTATTATTCAATTTGCCGCAGCACAATTTGTGAAATTGCCAAATGCGATTCAATTATTGAGTAAGAGATACGAGCAAAAGGAGGAAGATATAGAAAATTGGTTTCATAGCACTGAATGGTCCTCTTCAAGCACTGTGTCAGAAAAAATGCTTGAAAATGTAATTCATTTTCTTAAAAAGGCTTCGCTAATTGAAGAGAGTCATACCTTCGAGTATAAAAACATAGTTAAAGAAATCAAGAAGGATAAATAAGAAAATATATTAAAAAAGAACAAAATGAAAATGAACAGACTAATTTTAACAGGAGTTTTATCTATTGGATTACTTCTAACTTCATGTGGTGGCGACACTAAAACAGCTCCTGCAGCAGATAACTCTTCAGCCGAGGCATCACCACCAAACGCAGATAAAGGGGCTATGGAGAAATTCGAGATTGATACGAAAAGAAGTGTTATTGTATGGAAAGGATCTATTCTTAAAGTGAAAGATCATACAGGAACACTGAAATTTAAATCAGGAGGAGTAAAGATTCAAGGAAACCAAGTGCTTGGTGGAGGTTTAGTTGTAGACATGAGTACAATGACTGCTACCGATACCAACTATGATGCTAAGAATACAAAGGAGGGTTTAATAGGTCATTTACAATCAGATGATTTCTTCAATACGAAAGAGTTTGGAGAAGCTGCGCTTAGGTTTAAAGATCCTGGAATAGTCGCTTTAACTATTAGAGGTAAAACCCAGAAAGAAAGCTATTCAGATGTTGTAGTGTCAGAAGAAAAAGGCAAAAAAGTAGTTAAGGCGAAGATGGTCTTTGATAGACAACAATACGGAGTAGCATTTAAAGGCTCTTCTAAGGACTTCTTTATTAGTGATGAGATCGAGCTAGATGTCACTCTTTACGCGAGATAGATTTAGAAAGTAATTTGTATTAATTAGCCTTAAACTTTATTGTTTAGGGCTTTTTTATTTTTAAGACATTCTCGATGAATTCTCTAGTCTGATTTTTTACTTCAGGAATGTCTTTAGAGAAGTATTCGCTTTGCAACGCATGAGCATCTACTGTGGTAAATGCATGCTCAATTAAAGACTCCTTAGGCACTGAAAGTTGGCTAATCATGTCTTTGATGGCTTCTACTGATACTACGTTATCTTGATTTTCATCATCCTTATAGTAATAGCTGACGAATGTGGGAACACTAATTTTAGAGAAAGTAGCTGGAGTCATAGAGGATTCTAGCATATTCTGAAGCTCTACTGCGGCTTCTAGTCGGTATTTTCCATACCAGTACTTTTCTGCGTCATTAGGAACCTCCCAAATATTGTACTCACTTCCTTTTACTAATCGTGCTATTTGAAGACCCCATGGCATAGTTAACAGGGGAGCTTTTGGATCAAACAAATTAATATTAGGAGAGTACATAATCTGAGAATGAACGTTGACATCTGAGTAAGCTATAGAATATAAAGAAGCTGTTCCACCTGTACTACATGACATTACTATAACTTTTTCTCCTAAGAGTTCAGCTAGTTTAATGGCTTCGTAAGCCGAATTCATGAAGTCAGCACCAGAAAACTCAAGCAGCGGCTCGTTAGAGTTTAATCCGTGATGAGCTAATCTAGGAATGTAAATATTCATTCCGTAATCTTTAGCGATGTCCTTATTCACAGGATTTCCTTCTCCAGGAGATGCAGAAAAACCATGTAGGTACACCAGTGCATATTCTGTTTTAGATGCAGAACTGTCTGCCCATATTAGAACACTTTCATTGTCAGGTTTAATATTATGAATAGAATTAGACTCTTTAATAAAACCATCCACTAGTGCTAATTCAGAAGGAAAATTAACGGGTAATTCAAATTTGTATAGCGGAGCATCAGGTTGAGGTCCTAGGAAATACAGAGCAGTTAGCGCTAATAGAATTAGCAGAAAGATTCTTTTTTTAGACATAGTCAAATGTATGTTTAAAATCTTCAAAATACAATCCATTAAAAGGCCTACACGATTATTGAAATGTCATTTTTGACAAATGAATTACGATTAATATTTACTGATTCGTATATTTTCATGGTCAAATAACCAGATCATAAAGAGGGACGAAAAATAACAATGGGACTAAGCTTTTAGCGTGGAGTTATTGGTCATTGAGATTAATCACTTCTAACTACAAGTTATTTATTACTAAAGATTTAAGCTCTTACTTTTGTTTTAATGTAGCCAGTAATGTCTTTTGTGATTTGAAACGTCTTAATTCAGTATTTGATTAACTTCGCAGAAAATTAATTAGATGAAATTTCACAAGGTTTTTATAGTAGCTGCTATAACTCTATTATTAGGCTCATGTGTGTTAAACCCAGTTACAGGAAAAAAACAATTCGCTGTAGATTCCTTTGAAAAAGAAAAGGCCATGGGAGCCTCTTATGACCCAGAAATAGTCGCCAGTTTCGGTTTGTATGAAGATCAAGAGATTCAGACCTATTTTAATGATATGGGAATAAGGATGGCTAATATTTCTCACAACCCAGATTATGATTATGAATTTAAAATAATGGATTCTCCTGTGGTAAATGCATTCGCTGTGCCTGGAGGCTATGTTTATTTTACTAGAGGTATAATGGCGCATTTTAATAATGAAGCTGAATTTGCCGGAGTATTAGGTCATGAAATCGGTCATATTACCGCTCGCCATTCGGTGAAGTCAAAAAGAGATGCCACTTTAGCTCAAGTCGGAGTAATAGCTGGTGCCATAGCTGCACCAGAATTAGTGGATTTACAATCTGCTTCTCAGGGAGTTCAACTTCTTCTATTAAAATTTGGTAGAAATGCAGAGTCACAGTCAGATGAATTGGGAGTAGAGTATTCTTCTAAGATTGGGTATGATGCTCAAAAGATGGCGATGTTTTTTAATACGCTAGCGCGGAAGCAAGAACAAGCTGGTGTTTCTATTCCAGAGTTTCTGTCTACACATCCTGATCCTAATAACAGAAGAGAAAGAGTAGCCGAGTTAGCTGCTGCTTGGAAACTAAAGTTAAATATGAATGATCCAAAAGTGGGTAGGAATTCATACTTAGAAATGATAGATGGCCTTACTTATGGTGATGATCCCAGACAGGGTTTTGTGGAAGACGATACGTTTTTTCACCCAGAATTAAAATTCCAGTTCGATGTACCTCAGACTTGGAGCCATCAAAATAGTCCGCAGCAATTTCAAATGGCACCTGAAGATGGCTCTTCTATGATGTTTTTAAATTTAGCTCAGGGAGCTAATCTAGCTGAGGCTTATGCGAATACGATTCAGGCTTATGATTTAGCCGTTTTAGAACAAAGAGAAACTACGTATAACGGACTTACGGTCAAAACACTTATTGCTACGCAGAACTTAGTGCAGGGTGCAGAACTAGTAGCCGATCCTGTGAAAATTAAAATATCCTTAATAGAATACAATGGATTAATTTACACACTAGGCGGGGCTTCTAACAGTAGTGTATTTCCAGAAAGTCTTTCTATATTTAATGAGGTTATGAAAAGTTTTAGCCCGCTGAGCGATGCCAATATGTTAAACAAACAGCCCGAAAGAATAAAGATTAAAACCGTTAGCCAATCAGCTACTTTTAGTCAAGTGATGACTGGATTCGGAACGCCAGAAAGTAGGTTAGAAGAGTTGGCCATTCTAAATGGAATGAACTTAACGGACCAAGTAGAGAAAGGAATGCTAATAAAAACTGTAGAATAATGATGAGTACACCAGAGTGGAAGACAGTCAAAGAGTTTAAAGACATTACTTTTAAAAGAAGCGGGAATGTAGCTAGAATAGCATTTAACAGACCTGATGTAAGAAATGCATTTAGACCAGGCACGACAAGTGAGCTGTATGATGCATTTTATGCATGCCACGAAGATAGCTCCATAGGAGTGGTGCTACTAACCGGTGAAGGACCATCCTCTAGAGATGGTGTTTATGCTTTTTGTAGTGGCGGAGATCAAAAAGTAAGAGGAGAAAGAGGCTATGTAGGTGAAGATGGTAACCACAGATTGAATATTCTGGAAGTTCAACGGTTAATTCGGTTTATGCCTAAAGTAGTCATAGCAGTAGTTCCGGGATGGGCTGCAGGTGGCGGTCATAGCTTACATGTAATATGTGATTTGACTTTGGCCAGTAAAGAACACGCCATGTTTAAACAAACAGATGCGGATGTTTCTAGTTTCGATGGTGGTTATGGCTCAGCATATTTGGCCAAAATGGTAGGTCAAAAAAAGGCAAGAGAAATTTTCTTTTTAGGAAGAAGTTATTCAGCTCAGGAAGCATATGACATGGGTATGGTGAATGCTGTAGTTCCACATGCTGAGTTAGAATCTACTGCGTGGCAATGGGCTCAAGAAATACTTGGGAAATCTCCTACTGCGATTAAAATGTTGAAATTCTC
>Ga0075117_1000404_pt1 | contig 29521 bp, 26 predicted proteins | sample AntAceMetag02UKJ_FD_69789 | JGI IMG/M metagenome (GOLD analysis project Ga0075117, IMG submission 69789) | Saline lake microbial communities from Ace Lake, Antarctica - Antarctic Ace Lake Metagenome 02UKJ | ecosystem: Environmental > Aquatic > Non-marine Saline and Alkaline > Saline | place... | reverse complement strand
ATGGCATATAAAGAGGCCTTTTGTTCCTTTTGCGGGCGAAAAAAAAACGAAGTAGACTTACTTTTATCTGGCACAGATGGTCACATATGTAATCATTGCATCGTTCAAGGGAATGACTTGGTCCAGCAAGAACTTTTTGGCGTAGATGCCGAAGTTACAGATAAGAAGAAAAAGAAGAAAAAGGCAGGCATGCCTAAGTTCGACCTCCGTCCTCCTATGGAGCTTAAAAAGTATTTGGACGAATACGTAATTGGGCAGGACGAGGCCAAAAAAGTTTTAAGTGTAGCGGTTTACAACCACTACAAACGCCTAATGCAGCCTAAGAAAGATGATGATGACGTGGTAATTGAAAAGTCAAATATCATCATGGTAGGAGAGACAGGGACAGGTAAAACATACCTGGCACGTACTATTTCTAAAATGTTACAGGTACCTTTTGCTATTGCAGATGCAACTGTCTTAACAGAAGCTGGCTATGTGGGTGAAGATGTGGAGAGTATTTTGAGCCGCTTACTTCAGGCAGCTGATTATAATATAGAGCTTGCAGAGAGAGGAATAGTCTACATTGATGAATTGGACAAAATCGCGAGGAAGTCAGATAATCCATCTATCACGCGTGATGTAAGTGGCGAGGGTGTGCAGCAGGGTTTGCTAAAGCTTTTAGAAGGCTCTATAGTAAGTGTTCCACCGCAGGGTGGACGTAAGCATCCAGAGCAAAAAATGGAGCAGATAAATACTCAAAATATCTTGTTTATTTGTGGCGGGGCCTTTGACGGTATTGACAGACATATTTCTAAGAGAATCAATAAAACTCCAATAGGTTTTTCTACAGATAAAAAACTTGATTCCTTGTGGGAAAATGATAATGTTCTTCGTTTTGTGAACCAACAAGATTTAAAATCTTTTGGTCTTATTCCTGAGCTTATTGGTCGCTTGCCCTTGCTTACATACTTGAATCCATTGGATGGCGGCACTTTAAAAAGAATATTGTCAGAGCCAAGGAATTCATTGATGAAGCAGTATTATAAGCTTTTTGACATGGAGGGTATTAAACTCGTTTTTGAGGATGACGCTATAGATTACATTGTGGAGCAGGCGGTTATATTTAAACTGGGTGCTCGAGGATTGAGATCTATTTGTGAGGCTATTCTAACAGATGCGATGTATGAATTACCATCTCAAAAAAATGTTAAAGAATTTGTGCTGACCTTGGAATATGCAAAGCAGAAGTTTGAAGGCTCCGCTTATTATGATTTAAAGTTGGTGGCTTAGTATATTTATTAAACTGTATTTAACGTTGGATAAAATATAATTTTGTCCAACGTTTTTTCATGAATTACCTCAAAGTCTTTGCCTTAATTCTCTTGTTAGGAGCTTGCCGCTCCAATTATGCCTTACTCCAGGAGTCTTCTCCAGTTTACGCTAAAGTAAAAAAGAGGAATATCAATAAAATAGCTTTTCTAAAACCGAAAGAGACCTCTTTAGCGTCAATTCAGCTAGAGAATAAACGTAAAATAGAACACGCTCCCATGAGTTTTCCAGAGATTAAGGTGGAAAAGCCGCAAGTGCTTATCTCAAAGTTTACGGAGCCAGTGGTAGAGAATAAATTTGTGGGGCCAGAACCTAAAGACAAGGAAAAAGAAAAACGGAAGAAAAAGCGTAAAAGGAATCGTTTTTGGCGTCAGATGGGTAGCAATCTACTTATTGGCGTTGTTTTTCTAGGTGTCGCTGTTGTTATGGCTTTTATTCAATTACCATCTTTGACTCTTTTATTTGGTTTAGCATCTATTTTATTTCTAATTTTTGGACTTAAGAAGGTTTTCAAAAAACGAAAGCGAAAAAGTAGAAACCCCTTTAATAAAAAGAAATGAATATAGTATTGCTCCATGGTTTTGGAGAAAACCCAGATATATGGGACACTTTTTTACCCTTATTGCCAGAGAAGTATAATTTCATATTGCTAGATTATTCTAAGATTGCCTTCTGTCAGACTATTGATCAGTATGCTCAATGGGTTCATACGGAGATAGAAGAGCGAAAAATAACAAGATTTGTGCTCATAGGGCATTCTATGGGCGGCTATATTTCGTTGGCTTATGCAGAGAAGCACGCAGAGTATTTAGCCGGCTTAGGACTTTTTCATTCTACGGCCTATGCAGATTCGGAAGAAAAAAAAACAGCAAGAGACAAAACTGGAGCCTTTATTAAAAAGAGAGGATCGGCGGTTTTCATTGATAGTTTTTTGCCAAGTATGTACAATGATAATTTTGTAAGAAAAAATGGCGTTTATATTCGGCAACAGTTGGACGACAATAGGAAGTTGCCTGAGGAGGCTCTTATTCAGGCTACTATCGCCATGAAACAGAGGCCTGACAGAACGGCTGTGCTCGCAGCTTTAAAAATTCCAGTTCTTTTTGTAGTGGGGAAACAGGACCCGTTTATTCCTTTTGAGGATGCCATGAAACAGTTGGATTTATTGAGAGAACCGTTCGTTTTGATTTTAAATCATGTGGCACATGCTGGAATGAAGGAAGCTCCGAAAAGCTGTTCTGGTGCTACCGTTGATTTTTTAGAAGAGTGTTTTGACTAAAGGAATACTAAAAGCTACTCAAGCCCTCGGATGAAACTGTTCCATCGTCTGGCGGAGGTAGGCTCTGTCTAGGTGAGTATAGATTTCGGTGGTCGTAATGGAGGCATGCCCAAGCATATCTTGTACTGCCCTTAAATCTGCTCCCCCCTCTATCAAATGTGTTGCAAAACTATGCCTAAAGGTATGTGGAGAAACTGTTTTATGAATACCTGCTAGGCCCACTAAGTCTTTAATGATAATGAAAATCATTACTCTGGAAAGCTTCCTTCCTCTACGATTCAAAAAAACGAAGTCTTCATGCCCGGCATCAATATCTAATTGGCAACGGATGTTGTCCATATAAATCTCGGTGTATTTAATAGCCTGTAATCCAATAGGCACCAGTCTCGTTTTATCTCCCTTTCCTGTAATCTTGACAAAGCCATCTTTAAAGTGACAGTCACTTATACGAAGCTGCGTGAGTTCAGAAACACGCAGGCCACAACTGTAAAGTACTTCCAGAATGGCTCTGTTTCTGTTTCCTTCCTCTGTGGAATGGTCAATGGCGGCAAGCATAGTTTCTATCTCATGAAGATGTAAAACTTCTGGTATTTTACGCTTCGTTTTAGGACTATCTATAAGCTCAGAAGGATTTATTTCTGTGTAATCTTCGAGGAGAAGGAATTTATAAAAGGCCTTCCATCCGCTAAGCATTCGGCTTTGGGAGGTCGGAGCTAGGCCAATTTCATTTAATTCTGCAAGGATATTAGATATCATATCGTCATTGATATCTAGCGGTGATGATTTTTTTGAAAAGGAGGCTAATTTTAAAACATCCCTTTCGTAAGCCAAGAGGCTATTTTCAGAAAGAGATTTTTCTAATTTCAGGTAGTTCTTAAACTCCTGAATATAATATCCCCAGGATTTTAAATCTTTTTGCCTCACGATGCGTTAATAAGTCAGGCCATAAACTTAGAAAAATTATTTAGGTGAAGAAGGCTTTAAAATCTATATTTAGATTATTTTATTAAATGGATGCGTAAACTAGTTGCTAAAACCTTACTGCTAATATGTCTTTCGACCGTTGTTTCTCTGGGACAACGTAGGACAGAGCCTGAAAAGAAATCTACTTTAGATGATTCTAAATACTTTGGGTATGGAGTTACCACAAATACACATTCAGGGATCTTAGGGGGATTAGTTTTTAGAAGCTCCACGCCAATATCAGAGAGGAATAATTTGCCTGTGCACAGATATATTGCTCTAGAGCTAGTTAATGTAAAACATCCGAAGGAATTTCAAAGAGCCAATATTGCTGGGAAGTATATCCCCGGGAAGACCAATTATTTATTTGTGGTAAGACCAGAATATGGAAGAGAATGGTATTTTTTCAAAAAGAATGGTGACTCCAGTGTTGGTTTAAGCGGAATTTTGGCCGTGGGTCCTTCATTGGGGATAGAGAAGCCTTACTATATCAAATATGGCAGGACTAATGTTGAGTCGCAGGTGGTCACGCAATATAACCCTGATGTACATACAGATTTAAGTCAAATAACGGGCTCAGCCAGTATATGGCAAGGATTCTTAAATAATGCAGGATTTAATCCTGGTTTTCATATCAAAGCAGCTACAAGTATTGATATGAGTACTTTCGGAGATCAGATTACAGGATTTGAACTAGGTACTACAGTAGAGCTTTTTACCAAAGAGCCAGAAATTATTGCTTCGAAAATATCTTCAAATCCAAGAGCTTTTGTCTCAGCTTATCTAACTTTGTATTTCGGTAGTAAAAAACTGAAAAAGAAATAAGGAATGGAAGAAGTAGTTGAAAAGTCAGCGAGGTCTAAAAGGCCCGATTGGTTACGTGTTAAATTGCCCATAGGCGAAAATTACAAAAAAGTAAGGGAAGTTGTAGATAAGAATAAGCTAAACACCATTTGCCAATCTGGGAACTGTCCCAATATGGGAGAATGTTGGGGAGAGGGTACTGCGACTTTCATGATTTTAGGTAATGTTTGTACCCGTAGCTGCACTTTTTGTGCAGTCTCCACGGGTAGACCACCAGAATATGATACGGCTGAACCCAACAGAGTGGCAGAAGCTATAAAGACAATGGGTGTTAAACATGCCGTTTTAACCTCAGTAAATAGAGACGAGTTAAAAGATAAAGGAGCCCAGATTTGGCTTGAGACAGTTCTTAAGACTAAGGAGCTTTCGCCTTCCACTACTATTGAGACTTTGATTCCAGATACCAAAGGGAATTGGGAGGCTTTATACACCATGATTTCTGGTGGACAAGAGGTGGTTTCTCATAATATGGAAACTGTAGAACGTCTTTATAGACCTGTTAGGCCGCAGGCAAAATATGCTAGAAGTTTAGAGCAGATTAGAAGGACTAAAGAGTATGGAAAGCGGACTAAGACAGGTATGATGTTGGGCCTTGGAGAGAAAAAAGACGAAGTATTAAAGGCAATGGAAGATTTAGTCCAGCATGGTTGCGATATTTTGACTTTAGGTCAGTATTTGCAGCCAACTAAGATGCATCATGAGGTGATAGAGTTTATTCATCCAGATATGTTTGCACTTTATAAGGAAGAAGGACTTAAGCTTGGGCTTAAGTATGTGGAGTCTGGACCTTTGGTGAGGTCAAGTTACCATTCAGAGAGGCATGTCAATGTTTAATCTCTTCAAACCGATTTTTAAAAAGCAGCTTTAGGGCTGCTTTTTAATGCGAAATACTCTCGTGGATAATATTTTTAGCATTAAATTAATTATCTATGAAAACTCTGATGTGTAGATAAAATAACTGTGTCAGCATTTCACAGCAGAAAATTTAACTTCTATTTCTGCTTTTGGTAATTAATATGCATTTTTGTATTGTTGAGCAGGTGCTATTAATGTTAGGTCATATCTGGTCTAAAGAATAATGGCATAATTACTGCATTAAACATTTAGTTTTCCAACAAAAGAAAAAATTAATGCCATACTTATTTACCTCTGAATCTGTATCAGAAGGACATCCAGACAAAGTAGCCGACCAAATATCAGACGCTCTAATAGACCATTTCTTGGCTTTTGATCCTAACTCGAAAGTAGCTTGTGAAACCTTAGTTACTACTGGCCAAGTGGTTTTAGCAGGAGAAGTGAATACCGATACATATTTAGACGTTCAGATCATAGCAAGAGAGGTTATTAAAAAAATAGGCTATACCAAAGCCGAGTACATGTTTGAGGCGAACTCCTGCGGAGTGATTTCTGCCATACATGAGCAATCTTCAGATATTAACCAAGGTGTAGACAGGGTAGCTGGAGAAACTTTTGATGAGAAAGCCAATGCACAAGGTGCAGGTGACCAAGGGATGATGTTTGGTTACGCCACCCAAGAGACTGATAATTATATGCCTCTGGCCTTGGATTTATCACACAAGATTCTTCAAGAGTTAGCAGACGTAAGAAGAGAATTAAAAGAAATAAAGTACTTAAGACCAGATGCCAAGTCTCAGGTAACTATAGAGTATTCGGACGATAATCAACCTATTAGGATAGACACTATTGTGGTTTCCACGCAGCATGACGATTTTGATGAGGACGTGGTTATGCTGAATCAAATAAAAAAAGATATTATAGAGGTGGTAATACCTCGAGTAAAGGCAAAGCTAAAGCCTAGCTTACAAAAGCTGTTTAATGATGATATCTTATATCATATTAACCCTACAGGTAAGTTTGTTATAGGTGGCCCACATGGGGATACTGGCCTTACCGGAAGGAAAATAATTGTAGATACTTACGGCGGTAAAGGAGCACACGGAGGAGGGGCTTTTTCAGGAAAGGACCCTTCCAAAGTAGATAGATCTGGAGCATATGCCACAAGACATATTGCAAAGAACCTAGTAGCGGCTGGTGTAGCGAAAGAAGTACTTGTACAGGTTTCGTATGCAATTGGAGTAGCTAAGCCGTGTGGAGTCTTTTTGGACACCTACGGAACCTCTCAAGTTAAGGATGCAGACGGTAAACTACTTAATGATGGAGAAATCGCTAGAAAAGTAGAAAAGATATTTGATTTAAGACCTTATGCTATAGAGCAGCGATTAAAATTGCGTTCTCCTATTTATTCAGAAACAGCGGCTTATGGTCATATGGGGCGTGAGCCTAAGAAAGTAAAGAAGGTCTTTGAGAACTCAGGAAAGAGAGTTGAAGTAGAAGTTGAGTTGTTTACTTGGGAAAAACTGGATTTTGTAGATAAGGTTAAGGCCGAATTTGGTCTTTAAATTTTAAAAATCACTAAAAAAAACTCATGGCTTCGTCATGAGTTTTTTTGTGGTCTATATGTAAGAGAAGCCAATTTTTGTAATCATTTTTGCGACATGTCAGGTCAGACGAAATTTTATACGCTCGGAATCATTTTTGCGATGGCTTGGTCTTCTGCTTCCGTGGCTGCCAAAGTGGGCTTACGTGAGGTTCAGCCACTCGTTTTATATCAATGGCGATTTACTGTAGCCGCTTGTTGTATTCTGCTTTTGATTTATGGGTTACTAAGAAAACGACTTCCTAAAGGTAAAGAATGGGGACAGTTGGCCTTTTTTGGGTTTATTAACGTCACCGTTTCTTTGGGTTTATTTGTTTTAGCTATTAAGGAGGTGGCGGCAGGAATTGGGGCTCTCCAAGTAGGTCTGAATCCGTTAGTGATAAGTATTCTGACTGCCATAGTAGCTGGTAGAAAAATCAAGGTGAAAGAGTATGTGGCCCTACTACTTGGTATCACGGGCGTGGCTATCTGTGTTTATCCATTGCTGCTAGATAGTTACGCTACGGTTAAAGGCCTTCTATTGCTTAGCTTAAGCATCTTGTCCTATTCCTCTGCGGCCGTATATTATAGTAATACGGATTGGAGTTTAGGTAAATTGAGCATCAATGGTTGGCAGGCATTTTTCGGCTCTCTCTTTTTACTTCCTATCACTTACCTGACTTATGAGCCTTCGCAGAACATATATGGTATGGATTTTACCTCGTCCGTGTTATGGTTGGGGATTCCAGTTTCTGTTTTAGGTGTTTTTCTGTGGCTGTGGCTGCTGTCGGAAGATACCGTTAGGGCATCTTATTTCCTATTTTTATGTCCTCCTTTTGGCCTCTTTTATGCCTATTTTTTCCTTGATGAGCCTTTTACGGCCTACACTTTTGTGGGTTTAGTGATCGTTATGTTGGCCTTATTTATTGGGAAACAAAAGAGTCAAACTAAACAATCCTGAATACTCTTTTGGAGTTAGGTCCTTGAATAACTTTTGGGCCAATGCTATGGCATAAAAAAAGGAAGCCAATGGCTTCCTTTTACATCTGTGTAATTCAGACTTATTTTCTTTTTCTGTGTACTTTGATGATGTCTGCATCAGCAAGGATTCTTCCACAATGCTCGCATACAATTATTTTTAACTTCTCCATGATATCAGCTTGTCTTTGTGGAGGTACCACGTTAAAGCATCCACCACATGCACCTCTATCTACTTCTACTACAGCCAGACCATTTTTTGCACTGGCTCTAATTTTAGAATAGGCTTTTATAAGTCTTTCTTCAATTTTCTTAGCCTGCTTAGCACTAGTCTTTAGTAATTTTTCTTCCTCTTCTTGACTTTCAATAACCAATCTGTCAAGCTCTTTTTTCTTTAGTTCAAGAACTTCCTTCTTCTTCTCAAGACCTTCTTTTGTTTCGTCTACTTCAGTCTGCTTAGACTTCAGTTTGAAGTCACCCTCTCTAATTCTTTTTTCAGAAAGTTGAATCTCCAGCTCTTGAAGCTCTAATTCCTTAGAAATAGCATCAAATTCACGATTATTTCTAACGTTCATTTGCTGGTCCTTATACTTAATGATAAGTTTTTCTGAGTCAGCTTTATTTAACCTGTGATTTTCAATCTCCTTAGCGATGGCTGCATGGTCGTTTTCAAACCGTGTGATTCTTTTTTCAATACCTACTACTTCGTCTTCTAGGTCTTTAACCTCCTCCGGTAAATCGCCACGAAGTTTTCTCAATTCGTCTAGTTTTGAATCAATTTCTTGAAGCTTTAAAAGCGATTCTAATTTATCTGCAATCGTTAATTCCATAAACTTTGCTTAAAGTTTTTTGTGAAAGGCCTCTTTTACCTTTTAGGTATTTAATAATAATAGTCTATCGGGTTGGTTTTAGCCTCCGATAAATAGGTCGCAAAATTAGTCATTTTTTTCAATATTACATCCCTAATTAATTCTTTTGTAAACTGCTCGCTTTCATAATGTCCTATGTCCGCAATGATGATTTTGCCATCGGCATCAAAGTACTCATGGTACTTATAATCTGAGGTGATAAATATGTCTGCACCTACACTCATAGCCTTATTTAAAAGAAACCCTCCAGAACCACCGCAAACTGCTACTTTTTTTATTTCATCTTTGATTAAAGCCGTATGTTTAATCACCGAAACCTGCATGTTTTGTTTTAATAGGGCTAAGAAATCCGTGGTGGGCATAGGTTTTTTTAAGAAACCTAATGCACCAGGTCCCACCGTTTGATTGGTATTGACTAATTCATGCAAATGATAGGAAACTTCCTCATAGACGTGACCATTTTTCATGGCAGTTAAAACGACACTTTTTAAGTATAATGGAAAAATGACCTCAATTCTACTTTCTTCTACTTCCTCATATCTGCCCCTTTGCCCAGTTTGGGGGGTCGCAAGTTCGTTCGGTTTAAAAGTGCCTTTACCCACGGTTCTAAAACTACAGTTGGCATAATTACCTATTTCGCCTGCTCCGGCACCGTATAAGGCGTCTAGCATTTGTCCTGTATTTTGGGTAGGAGTAAAAACAGTCAACTTCATCAGCTGTTGGTCTTTAGGGCTGAGTATCTGGACTTTTTCTAGTCCAAGTCTTTCGGCAATTTTGAAGTTCACACCTCCAGTGACATTGTCTAAATTGGTATGTATGGCATAAATAGCAATGTCATGTTTGATAGCTTTTATGATAGTTCTCTCAATATAGTTTTTGCCAGTAATCTTCTTTAGACCCTTGAAAATAATGGGATGATGTGCAATTATTAGATTACACTTCTTTTCAATGGCTTCATCAATAACATTCTCAATACAATCAAGGCTTATGAGGACGTTTGTTATTTCTACTTTTTCATTTCCGACAATAAGCCCTGAATTATCATACGACTCCTGATAGTGGAGTGGGGCTAGCTCTTCAAGGTAGTTTGTAAGTTCTTCTATTTTCATTAAAACAATTATAATCAAAAAAAAGGGGCATTAAGGTATTTAATTGCTTCGATTGGGAGAATTGAATTCAAAAGGCTCCAGAAAACCATTCTTTTACTTTGAAGCGTAAATGTGATTCCATACTAATTACGGTGAAATATGAAGCCGTGGGAAGGCTTAAATGCTACATTTCACTAGAATGCCTACGTAATGATTATGTAGTCAAAGACTTTTGACTCAGGAGTATTTAAAACAGAAAAGCAGAAAAGTGAGTTGAGGTATTTATTGAAATAAGTGACTGCTGGAGGCTAAGCTGTTACATTTTTTGCTAGGTTTAGGACTCTGATAAATTTGTTTCTATGCTGAAAAAATGGGTAGTCTTTTTTGTATTACTTTTTCTCGTTAAAGTATCATGGGGGCAATCGATAGAAGGTTTCCTGATAGATACCACAAGTCAAGAGCCACTGTCTTTTGCGACGATAAAACTCATTTCTTCTACGGATTCCACGTATCAAATAGCCGATGAATTAGGCCGATTTAAGTTTAGCGGACTAAAAACAGGAACTTACCAATTAGGTTTAAATTATCTAGGCTACGGAAGCAAAAATATTGAAGTGATTTTTTCTTCATCCAACGATGTTAAACTTGGGTATGTAGGTCTTGAACCAAATCTATCTTTATTGAATGAAGTCACGGTATACGGTGTTAAATCAGCGGCTTTTGGAAATATTGAGAAACAGGTTTTTGATGCAGGTTTATATGAAATTGCAAAAGGAGGAACTGGAGCTGATATTTTGAAAAATTTGCCATCGGTTATGGTAAATGCCGAAGGCGAAATAAGCGTGAGAGGCTCCAAGGGCTTTTTGGTTTTAGTGAATGGTAAACCAAGTCAGATAGATCCGGTTACCTTATTAGCTCAAATTCCAGCGAACAGTATTGAGAAAATCGAATTACTCACAACGCCATCCGCCAAGTATGATGCCGACGGCAGAGCAGGTATTATTAATGTCATCACTAAATCTGGCACTACTGACGGTCTTTCGGTGATGTCAAATGTAACTTTAGGGCTTCCTAGAATTAGAACATATTATAATGATGTAGCACCACAACGATACGGCATAGATGGAACCCTGGTTTACAAAAAGAAGGATTTTGAAACGGCTGTTTCTCTTAACTATTTAAGAAGCGATATTGCTGGATTTAGGGAGGGAGATGCCTTGACCACCCTCAATAATGTCATGACTCGTTTCCCAAGTATGGGGGAGCGAAGCTTTAAGAGAGATAGCTACGGACTAAGAGTGGTTTCTTCGTTTGATTTTTCTAAATCAGACGGTATTTCTGGGGGTATTTATATAGGGGAGAAAGAGCAGTTCCGTAAGGCCAATATTAATTATAACAACAGTAAGGTTAATCTTTTGGATGACAATCTGTTAAGTACGTTTAAGTATTATAACTCCAACTTGGTTCGTAAATCAGGTTCGTTTAAAGTATTTAATTTAGACTACGTTCATCGCTTTGATGCGAGTTCAAATCTTACCCTCTCGGGCTTGTATGAAAACGCGGTTATTGATGGCTACACCAAGAATAGAAACTTGAACTTTGATAATTATCAAGATACCATCCAGTATACTTTAAACAATGGAAGAAACCCATTAAATGCTTTAAGGCTAAAGGTTGATTTTGAGAAGGCAATTGGAAATGGAAAGTTTTCGGCAGGTTATCAGTATCGTTACCAGATTCAGAAGGGCTCGTTTTCTTATGCTGAGAAGTCTGGTAATTTTACTCCCTTAGTTATCAATCCAGCGTTCACGGCAAACATCCAAGTAAGAAATTTGATTCACGGCCTTTATACGCAATACTCAGGGAAGTATCAAAAGCTAGAGTATGTAGCGGGGTTACGTTATGAAAATGCCTTCAGAGATTTTGTGGTTAATAAAGAGCAAGAAGCAAGTGTCCTGAAGCTTTCTAATTTATTTCCCTCTGTAAATTTATTATATAACCTGAAAGGCGATTTAAGGCTCAAACTAGCTTACAGTAGAAGGGTACAGCGGTCTACCAATAATGAGCTGAATCCGTTCCCAGAAAGAGAACACAGTGAGACTTTGGAGCAGGGCGATCCAAATATAAAACCGGAATTTATAGGTGTTTATGAGGCCGGAATTTTAAAAAATTTAAAGAAGGGAAATTTATTTTGGAATGTATATAGCCAGCAAATAACAGATATTGTAAACCGTGTAAATAGTGTTTATAATGACACTATTTTAAATAGAATCTATACCAACGCCGGAAATGCAAGACTTTTCGGTTCGGAAATCGGCCTGACCTATGCTCCTGTTAAAAAGCTGAAATGGTATATTGGGGCCAACGTTTATCAATTAAAAATTAAGGGAGATTTATTTGATATTCAAGGGTCTGTGAATTCTAAAGGTGTGGTATATTCCTTGAATACTAATTTGACTTACGAAATTCGCCCAACTTGGACTAGTTCCTTTAACCTTTCCTATGTTTCTGCCAGAAACACGGCTCAGGGAGAAGATTCACGTTTTTATCAACCGAACTTCAGCCTAAAAAAGAGTTTTAAAGATTTCAGTGTAAGTGTGCTATGGCAAAATGCTGCCATAGGTAAAATGAAGGTCAATCAGCAACGAATAACTACAGTGGGTGCTAACTTCTTTACTACCACTAATTACATTCAGGAGGTCAATATCTTTAAAGTTAACTTCTCTTATAACTTTAATCCTTCAAATAAGAAGGTCAAACTTCCTGACAGCGAATTTGGTGAAAGAGAATTTTGAAAGGTAACCTCTACCAAATGCCACTGATAGTTAGAAAGTCCTAAATAAATCACGGGGTTCTGAAAGAGGGGCATTCAGAATTATATGTTAATTTTAGTACGAGATAATACCCTATTGAAATGAAACAATTCACCCGAAAGGATTTTCTAAAAACAAGTGTCCTAGGCTTACTTTCTACTTCTGTTTTTGGAAATAATACAGGAAAGACACTGCAAAAAAAACGTTATCAAATAGGAGCCTGCGATTGGTCCATAGGAAACAAGTCCAATCTTGGGTCGATGGAAATAGCTCGCCAAATAGGTCTAGACGGTGTCCAACTGAGTTTGGGCTTAAAAGAAAACGATATGCACCTCAGACAAAAGGAGGTGCAAAAAGCGTATAAGTCACTTGCTAAAATTTTTGATGTGAGTTTTACGGGCCTTGGTATTGGAGAATTAAATCAATATCCATATAAATCTGATTCTCAAACAGACGTCTGGGTAGCAGACAGTATTGATGTGGCCAAGGCTTTGGATGTTTCAGTGGTACTCATAGCGTTTTTTGCTAAGGGTGACCTGAAAAATGACAAAAAAGGGACGGATGCCGTCATTCAAAAATTTAAGGATGTGATGCCGAAAGCTGAAAAGTTAGGAATTACGCTCGGGATAGAATCTTGGCTCAGTGCGGAAGAGCATATGGACATCATAAATAAAGTGGCCTCGTCAAATCTAAAAGTATATTATGACGTGGCCAACTCGGAGAAAATGGGCTATGATATTTATGAAGAAATAGTCTGGTTAGGGAAACAGAATCAGATATGCGAATTCCATTTTAAGGAAAACGGAGCTTTACTGGGTCAGGGTAAGGTGGACTTTCAAAGAGTGAAAAAATGCATGGACGAAATAGGCTATCAGGGTGCCATCCAAATAGAAGGGGCGGTGCCCAAAGGCGATTTGATGCTTCCCTGTTATATCAAGAATAATGCTTTCGTAAGGGACCTTTTAAGTTAAAACGATACATGAAATATTTATTGATAGTTCTTAGCTTAGGCTTATCGACTTGGTTATTTAAAGGCCCAGGGGATGATAAAATGTATGTTCCTGCTGACCTGGAAGTTAGCCTATGGGCAGAGTCTCCTATGTTTCACAACCCTACCAACATGGACGTAGATGCCCGTGGAAGAATTTGGATTACAGAGGCGGTAAATTATCGTGACTTTAATAACAAGACCGAGGAAAGATTAAATTCTTCTGAAAAAGGAGATAGAGTAGTCATATTGGAGGATGTAGATCGGGATGGTAAAGCAGATAAGTCTACCGTTTTTGCTCAAGATAGTCTTTTAGTGGCCCCTCTAGGTATGGCAGTTTTTGGGAATAGAGTTTTTGTGAGTTGTGCTCCAAACGTGATTGTTTACACAGATTTAGATGGAGACGATAGGGCAGATAAAAAGGAAATTTTCTTGACTGGTTTCGGTGGTTTTGACCACGACCATTCTTTACACTCCTTTATTGCCACACCCTATGGCAAGCTACTTTTTAATACAGGAAATGCGGGTCCCCACTATGTTAAAGATAAAAATGGATGGACACTACGGTCTGGGAGTATATATACTGGTGGTACACCTTATGCCAAGGCCAATAAAGGAAATCAAAAAAGCGATGATGGACGTGTTTGGGTAGGAGGTTTGGCATTGGAGATTGAGCAGGATGCTACCAATCTGAAAGTTCTGGGTCACAACTTCAGGAATTCCTACGAGATAGCGATGGACTCTTATGGCAATATGTGGCAAAACGACAATGACGACCAAGTGATAGCTTGCCGTGCAGGCTATTTAATGGAAGGCAGCAATGCTGGATACTTTTCGAAGGACGGTACGCGTCAATGGCAAGGGGACAGAAGGCCAGGTCAAGATATATTTTCGGCACATTGGCACCAAGAAGACCCTAATGTTTTACCGGTAGGGCAGAAAATAGGAGCAGGCTCGCCCACAGGGGTTATGGTTTATGAGGGAGATGCTTTTGGGGAAAAGTATCAAGGGATGTTTTTAAGCTGCGAGGCAGGAAGAAATGTGGTCTTAGGATATCATACAAGTAAAAATGGAGCAGGTTATAACCTAGAAGAGTTTGACTTTTTAGGGTCTTTACCGAGCAATGACGAGCATTATATTTGGAACGCCGATTTTCAAAACGATAAGCCGAAATGGTTTAGACCAAGTGATGCAGTGACAGGAACAGACGGGGCCATTTATGTAGCGGATTGGTATGATCCTGTGGTGGGTGGTCATAAAATGGATGACAAAGAAGCTTATGGAAGAATTTATAGAATAACACCAAAAGGTAAAAAACTAAAATCTCCAAAATTGAATTTTGAGACCTTAGAAGAACTTTTGAATGTAATTAAGAATCCAGCCGTCAATGTACGCTTAGAAGCTTTCAATAAAATCAAGGAAATAGGAGAACAGGCCATTCCGCCAGTCTTAGATTTAGCTACGCACAATAATCCATATGTGGCTGCAAGAGCTGTTTTTCTTTTATCAGAATTGGGCGATGCAGGCATTGATCATGTCAAAGGAATTTTAAGAAACGGGTCTGTTGACCTTCAAATTGCTGCTGCCAGGGCATTGAGAAATAAAGGATTCACATTGTCAGAATTACAGGGAATAGACATTAAAAACGTATCACCTGAATTACAAAGAGAAATTGCCATTTCTCTGAGAGATTTAACCTATTCTGAGTCAAAAGATGCTCTCATGGAATTGGCCAAGTCTTATCTCCAAAAGGATGATTATTTGTTAAACGCCATCGGAATTGGATTAGATTCAAAGGCCGCACAGTTTTTTGAAGACTATGCTAAAACTCTTCCTCAAGACCCCCTTAATATTTCTGAAACAGAGGCCAGTATACTTTTCACTATGCATCCTGTTGGTGGGGAAGCCATTTTTAAGACTAGAGCGGGCTCTCCTGAAATAAGACCCGAGTTAAGAAACCAGGCCATTACTTCACTGGCTTTCGTGAATTCAGCCGAGGCGGCTAAATACATGATTGCTCTCAGTAATTCAGAACTTACTGATGTGGCCGATCAAGCACAATATTGGGTAAGTTTCAGGAAGAATAATGACTGGGCCGACTTATTGGACTGGGAAGAAAGTGAAGAAGTTCTGTTAAGTGCCAATCAAAGAAAAATGATAGCTCTTAAAGAATCATTGTTGGACGAATCTGTGGAAATGGAACTAAGAGAAAAAGCTGCAGCTAGTTTGGCTTCTGACGCCTATGGTGGAAGACTGATTTTAAACCTGGCTGCCGCAAACCAACTATCCAAAGAAATGAAGTCCCTCATAAATCCATATATCTTTAGTAATCCAGATCTATCTATTCGAAGTATGGCCTCAGATTATTTTTCGCTTTCTGGGGGTCAAAGACTCTCTATGGATTTAGCTGTCAATATGCCGGGAGAGACTGAAAAAGGAGCGTTGATTTTCAAGGAGAATTGTATGACTTGCCATAAGGTGGGAGAAAACGGGGCAGATATAGGTCCAGACTTAACGCTCATAAAAAAGAAATTTGATAAAACAGGTTTGTTGGATGCCATTATGAATCCTTCGGCCAGTATGGCTTTTGGGTACGAGCCGTGGTTGGTTACCTCTGAGAATATTAGTTATTACGGTTTCATAGTAGCAGATGGAAAAACGCTTGTATTGAAAGATTTGACAGGGAATAAGGTAAGTATCAAGTCTGAAAAGGTAAGCTCCAAAAACCAACTAAAAAACAGTTTAATGCCTGACCCCGCTTCTATGGGTTTAAAAGAAAAAGAACTGGCGGACTTGAGTGCCTATTTATTAAGTATCTAAGGGAAAGGCTCACCCAAATTACTTTTTTCGAGCTTCCATCGACTTATAATTTTGGATTCTTTCATAATGGCTTTCTCATAAACTTGAATAAGAAAACTGCAAAGACTAAATTGAATTGTATTTAGAAATTCAACCCATAAAAAATTTATATGTCTCAGAGAATCGCCATGCTCGGAACAGGCGTCATTGGCTGGTTTTATACCAAATCACTCCATGAGCATAGAAGGCCAGATAGAGTAAAAGTTATTTATTCTCGTAGTCAAGAACGAGCAGATGCCTTCGCTAAAGAATGGGATATTCCACATACGGCGACTGATATGGAAGCGGCTATCGCAAATCCAGAAATCGATTTAGTGGTCATTGGTTTACCGAATGATTTACATTTGGAGGCGGTACGTTTATGTGCCAAACACAAGAAGGCCGTTTTATGCACCAAACCTTTGGGGAGGACTGCCGAAGAGGCTAAAGCCATGCTTGACTTAGTGGAAGAAGCAGGAATTTTTGGAGGTTACTTAGAAGACTTAGCATATACACCAAAAACGCTTTCTGCACTCAACTCTGTAAAAAAGGGCACCATTGGCCGGGTAACTTGGGTACGGTCTAGAGAAGCACATCCTGGCCCACATAGTAGCTGGTTTTGGGATTTAGAAAAAGCGGGAGGTGGAGCCATTGTAGATTTAGGCTGCCATTGCATTGAAATTGCCAGAAATTATATCGGCAAAGATGTTAAACCTTTGGAGGTGATGTGCTGGGCGGCCACTCAGGTTAAGCCCATTGATGCGGAAGATAATGCCATTGCTCTGGTAAAATATGCCAATGGAGCCATTGCTCAGTTTGAAGTAAGTTGGACTTTCAGAGGTGGAATGGATTTACGTGATGAAGTTTCTGGGACAGATGGTGTGGTCAGGATTGATCACTTTCTTAGAACTGGTTTTGAGATGTTCACCGCTGGAAATGATGCTTCTTACATAGCAGAAAAGGCAGAAACGGGTTCGGGATGGCTGTTTCCTGTGGGCGACGAGATAAATGCCTTGGGTTATTCTCATATGTTTACAGATATGTTTGATTCGCTAGAGAATAAAACCTCTCCCATGGAAACATTTTATGATGGCTACGTCGTAAATGCAGTCATAGACGCCTGTTATAAATCTGCTAAAACTAAACAGTGGGAACCTATAGAATTAGCTGAATGGCGAGGGAGAACTGATATTGTGGAGGCGAGTCCTTTTGTGGATTTTGACGACAAAAACTACATCATCAAAGAGGAGTTACTGCCAGATGGCAGAAAAAAACTCATTCTAAAAGATAAAGAGAGCGGGGAGATTCATCAACGCATTGTTTAAATCATCAAATTAGTGGTAAAAAATAAGGTCATTGTTATCATTGGAGGCACCGCCGGAATAGGCCTAGCAGCTGCTGAGGCTTTCGTGGCTGCCGGAGCAAAAGTGGTAGCTCTGGGTAATAGGCCAGAAGATGAGAAAGTTGCCTCAGAACTATTAGGCAATAATGGAAAAGTCTTAACAGCAGATGCCACGGAGGAGGGTTCTGCGGCTTTGGCAATTCAAACAGCAGTAGAGTATTTTGGCACTTTAGATGGACTATATCATGTGGCTGGAGGTAGTGGCAGAAAATATGGTGATGAACCACTGGCAGAAGTAAGTAAAGAAGGTTGGGAGAAGACTTTAAACCTTAATTTGACAAGTGTCATGCTATCAAATCAGGCCGCTATTCAGTGGTTTTTTAAAAACAAAAAGCCAGGGGCTATTTTAAATTTGGGTTCGGTTCTTGGGACAAATCCTTCCCCAAAATATTTTGGAACAATAGCTTATGCTACCGCTAAAGCTGGTTTAATAGGTATGTCAAAGGCGGCAGCAGCCTATTATGCTACCGATAATATTAGAATCAATGTTTTGGCTCCTGGACTTGTGGACACACCTATGTCTCGTCGAGCATCTGATAACGAAGAGATTCAGCACTTTATAAAGTCCAAACAACCTTTAGAAGGTGGGAGAAATGGAGGTACTGACGATTTAGTAGGAGCAGCACTCTATTTTTTATCGGATTATGCCAAGTTCACGACAGGCCAAGTCTTAAATGTTTGTGGAGGTTGGGAATTAAATGACGGACAAATATTGAATTAATGCACATCATAGGAATAGATTTAGGCGGTACTAACATTAAAGGCCTCATTATTAATGAAGCTGGGGAAGTCATACTACAGCATCAAATCCCAACGAACGAGAAAGAAGGAACAGACTGGAAAAAGAATGTCAAAGACATGGCAGCTTTTCTAGTAGATACTTTTGATGGTGACATTACAGCCGCTGGCTTATCTGCTCCAGGTCTACCAAATAAAGAGAATACCTGCATTGAGTTTTTGCCGAACAGGCTAGATGGAGCAGAAAACTTTCATTGGGGAGATTATCTAGGCTTTAAAACGTACGTGTTAAACGATGCACAAGCCGCTACTATGGCTGAGAAGAATTTTGGTGCTGCTAAAGGCTTCAAAAATTTTATCCTATTGACATTGGGTACGGGTATAGGTGGTGGCATAGTGATAAACAATGAACTTTACCAAGGAGCCGCCCAGATGGCGGGTCACATGGGGCATTTTACTATAAATGTGGCTACAGATGTAACGAGCATTGTTGGCACGCCAGGAAGCCTCGAATATGCGGTTGGGAATTACTCCGTGATGGAGCGGTCAAACGGAGCCTATGCCAGCACCAGAGAATTGGTAAAGGCTTATGAGGCTGGTGAACCCTTTGCTTCTTGGGTTTGGTTGAATTCTATTCGCACTTTAGCCTTAGCTATTGCCTCTTTGTCAAATGTCATTTCTCCAGAAGCCGTTGTCCTGGCAGGTGGGATTACTCTAGCAAAAGATGCTCTATTTAAGCCTTTGGAAGCTTTTTTAAACCAATACGAATACAGACCTCCAACAAAAACACTAAAAATAATACAAGCAAAGTTTAGCGACATGGCGGGAGCCATGGGTGCGGCAAGCTTTGCTTTAGAAAAGTTAAACAAATAATGGACCCAATTGACCAGTTTTTAAATCACAGTAGCCAGATAATAGAGCGAGTTAAATCGCAGAAGAATACGTTAGAAAAAGTGGCTCAGACATTTGCCAAAACTATTATGGCAGGCCGAATGGTGCATGTTTTCGGCTCCGGACATTCGCGTATCATGGTGGAAGAAATGTGGCCTAGATATGGTTCATTTCCCGGGTTCAATCCTATTGTAGAACTGTCACTCACTTTTCACAATTTGGTGGTGGGAGCTAATGGGCAGCGTCAAGCCATGTTTTTAGAGAATGTGTCGGGGTTGGCAGAACAAATCATTCGAAACTTTGATGTTACCCAAGAAGATGCCGCTTTAATTATTTCATCGAGTGGGACCAATGTAGTGCCCGTAGAAATGGCAGAAATCTTTAAATCAAAAGGTATTCCAGTGGTGGCTTTAATTACTAAGGAACATTCTGCTAAGAGCGGAAGCAAGCGATCCGATGGGAAAAAGCTAAGTGACTTTGCCGACTTTATTATAGATACCGGAGCACCTGCTGGAGATGCCATGGTGAAGGTAGATAATTTGGAGACTAAAGTCTCTCCTGGATCTACCGTGGGTGGAGCTTTACTCATTAATTGTATCAAAGCAGAAGTGGCAAATATATTGACCAAAGCTGGAAAGCCGCCAAAAGTCTTGACCGCCGTGAGTAGTGTAGGAGCAGAAAAGGCCAAAGAGCTGTTTCAGGCGGCTTATGATGAACATGGCCACAGGGTGGCCAGAATGTATGCTAAGAATGGTACAACATCTTATGTTTCAGAAGAAAACAGGAAAGGACTATAAATATGGAAAGAAGAGATTTTTTAGCCGCCGTACCGGCAATAGGTTTAATGAGCAGTTTTAAGTCAAAAGAAAAACTGCCGATATCATGCAGTGCTTATGATTGGACTACTTTTTATCGGAGAAATGGTAAAGAGTGGGGTGATAATATACCGAACGACATAGCAGAATATGCTAAATCTGGAATAAGTGCTTTGGAGCCAAACATAACTTCTGTGGCTTTGGCAATTGAACTCATTCCGCAGCTCAAAAAACAGGGCATAAGTATGCCTTCTATTTATGTAAACAGTTTGTTACATGAAAAGGAAAAAGTGGAGGAGGGAATAAAAACAATATTGGCGATAGCAGATAGGGTAAAACCCTACGGTACAAGCATTATTGTTACCAATCCTAGTCCTATAAATTGGGGCGGAGATGAGCTTAAAACAGATAGTCAACTAGCCGTTCAGGCGGCAGCCTTGAATAAACTAGGAGCGGCTTTAAGAAAGAAAGGAATTAAGCTTGCCTATCATACCCACGATATGGAAATGAAGGCCGGAGCTAGAGAGTTTCATCATATGCTTCAGAATACCGACGCCGAAAACATGGGCTTTTGTTTTGACCTTCATTGGGTTTATCAAGGGTCAATGGATTCTGCCTTGGCGGTATATGACACTTTGAGAATCTATGGTCATAGAATTGTTGAATTACATCTTAGACAATCTAAAGATGGGGTTTGGTCCGAGGCCCTTGATATTGGTTCGGACATAGATTATCAAAAAGTGGCCAAAGAGCTTTTAAAAATCAATGTGACCCCGCACTTGGTAATTGAGCAGTGTATCTCCGAGGAAACACCAAAAACGATGACTGCTGTGGAGGCACATCAAAGAGATTTGGTTTGGGTGAAAAAAGTCTTTAAAGAGTTTTTATAGTATCGGAATATGAATGTTATAAATAAGGATAAAAGGAAGTTTGATGCCATGGTCATAGGCTCGGGTATGAGTGGTAGTTGGGCAGCAAAGGAGTTTTGTGATGCAGGGCTTAAAACGCTCGTTTTGGAAAGAGGTGGAAAAGTAGACCATATAGTGGACTATCCTACCATGATGACTGAACCTTGGGAGTTTGACCATCTAGGAAGGCTTTCGCAAAAAGATATAGATGAAAACCCTATTCTGAGTAGGTGCTACAACTATTATGAGGGGACAAAGCACTTTTTCACCAAGGATGCAGAACAACCTTATATTCAAGAAAAGCCATTTGATTGGATTAGAGGATACCATACAGGTGGCAAATCACTGCTTTGGGCTAGGCAAACGCAACGTTGGAGTACGTATGATTTTGAAGGGCCTGCCAGAGATGGCTTTGCTGTGGAGTGGCCTATTTCCTATGACGATTTAGCACCCTGGTATAGTCATGTAGAAAAGTTCGCTGGAATATCTGGAAATTTAGACGGTCTTGATTCTTTGCCAGATGGGGAATTTCAGAAACCGCATAACTTAAGTTGTGTTGAAAAGCACTGGAGCGATAAAATTGCCGAAAACTATAAAGACCGACATTTAATTATGGGGAGGTGTGCTCATTTGACTGACCCGCAGCCCATTCATTATGAGCAAGGAAGGGCTAAATGCCAGCACAGAACTATTTGCGAAAGAGGATGTCCTTATGGTGGCTATTTTAGTGCAAATGCTTCCACATTGCCTTGGGCTATGAAAACAGGAAACATGACACTTCAGAATAATGCTGTGGTGGACTCGATCATATATGATGAGAAAAAGGGCAGAGCCGTAGGCGTGAGAGTGATAGATGCTCACAGCAAAGAAATGATAGATTATTTTGCCAAAATAATTTTCGTAAATGCTTCAGCTTTGAATTCCAACATGATACTGTTGAATTCCAAGTCTAGTCGTTTTGAGAATGGTTTAGGGAATGATAATGGTTTGCTAGGGAAATACGTTGCTTTTCATAATTATAGAGGACAGGTTTCTGCGGAATACGAAGGTTTTAAGGACAAAACGACTGGGGGTAATCGACCGAATTTGGGCTACATTCCGCGTTTTAGGAATTTTTATAAACAAGAGACAAACTTTTTAAGAGGATATGCCACGGGCCTTTCTTCACGAAGACTAAGTAGTTCAAACAGCGATGGAATTGGGGAAGATTTGAGGTCTAATCTCCAAAAAAAGGAATTGGGGCCTTGGAGAATAGGTACGTTCATGCAAGCTGAGACAATACCTAAAGAGAGCAATTTTGTGGCTTTAGACAAAGAACTAAAGGACCCATTTGGGATTCCACAGTTAAGGATATCAGTAGATTATGACGATAACGATGAGAAAATGACTGTTGACTATTTAGAGCAAATGTCTGAAATGTTTGAGATAGCTGGGTTTAAAAATATAAAAACTAATGATGACCGCAGAAGTCCAGGCTTAGACATTCATGAAATGGGTGGCGTAAGAATGGGGAAAGACCCCAAAACGTCATTGCTAAATAAATGGAATCAGCTACACCATTGTAAAAACGTCTTTGTGACAGATGGAGCCTGCATGACATCTACCAGCACACAAAATCCATCATTAACCTATATGGCACTCACTGCTAGAGCCGCTAATTATGCGATTAGTGAATTGAAGAAAAAAAACTTATAAAAAGTATGCAAAACTTAGGATTTGTTTCAGCTATTCTGGAGGAATTAGATTTTGATGGGGTCATAGATTTTGCCAAAACACATCAATATGATTGTGTGGAAATGATGTGTTGGCCTGGAAATAGTGATGATAATAGGAGATATGCAGGCTGTAGTCATATTGATTTAGAAAACATGGATGTGGCTGGTATTAAACAGAAATTGGCCCAGAACAATATCTCTATTTCTGGGCTGGGTTATTACCCCAATCCTATGGATGAGGATAAAGGGAAATCGGAGTATTATATTGAACATATAAAAAAAGTAATTCGAGGATGTAACCAGCTAGATGTGCCTGTTATGAATACTTTTATCGGCAGAAATCGGAGCCTCAACATGGATGAGAATCTGGAGCTTTTTAAAAAGCTGTGGAAACCTATTATAGAAACTGCAGAAATAGAAGGCGTTAAAATTGGCATAGAAAATTGTCCTATGTTTTTCACGAATGATGAGTGGCCTGCCGGCAAAAACTTGGCTGTTTCGCCTGCAGTTTGGGACCAGATGTTTGAGATATTTCCGACACCCCTCTTTGGCTTGAATTATGATCCGTCCCACATGATTTTCCAAATGATGGATGAGGTACTACCTTTGTATGAGTTTAGAGATAGGCTACACCATGTGCATCTAAAAGATGTGACCTTAGACAGAGAAAGGCTGGATAGGGTTGGTATTTTGGCTAATCCATCAGAATTTCATACACCCAAATTGCCAGGCCTAGGTCAGGTGAGGTGGCCGGCCTTTTTCAAAGCTTTAAACATAACTAATTATCGAGGGCCGGTAGTGGTGGAGGTGGAAGATAGAGCCTATGAAGGGTCACTTTCCGACGTCAGTAAAGCACTCAATTTTACCAGAGATTACATTAGACCATTAATGAATTTATGATTACTAAAAAAATAAATATACCTATGACATTACGCCCATTGAAGTTCTTGTTTTTAAGTGCCATTATAGGTTTAAACGCCTGCACATCTTCACCTGAAACAGACAAAAAACCAAATATTGTTATTATTTACGCTGATGATTTGGGTTATGGAGAATTAGGAGCCTACGGTGCCACCGAACTCAAAACACCAAATTTAGACAAGCTCGCTAATGATGGCATGCGTTTTACCAATGGTCATGCATCTTCTGCCACTTGCACGCCTAGTCGTTATGCCCTTTTGACAGGTGTATATCCTTGGCGAAATAAAAGTGCTAAAATCTTACCAGGCACAGCTCCATTAATTATTGATACGGCACAAATTACAATACCTAAGATGCTTCAAGCTCAAGGTTACCATACAGGAATAGTAGGAAAGTGGCATTTGGGTTTAGGAAGTGGTGATGTAAATTGGAATGAAGGCATTAGTCCTGGGCCCAATGAGGTGGGCTTTGATTATAGCTATATCATGGCAGCTACTCAAGACAGAGTACCTACAGTTTATATTAAAAATGGACATGTGGATAAGCTAGACCCCAATGATCCTATAGAGATAGATTATGACAATAATTATGAGGGTCAACCTACGGGAAAAGATAATCCAGAATTATTGAAAATGAAATGGCATCACGGCCATAATAATACCATCGTGAATGGCATACCTAGAATTGGTTTTATGAAAGGCGGAGAGGCTGCTAAATGGGTAGATGAAGACATGGCAGATGTTTTCTTAAATGGAGCTCAAAACTATGTTAAAAAACACAAGGATGGTCTGTTTTTCTTATACTATGCCTTACAGCAGCCGCACGTGCCTCGTACGCCACATCCAAGATTTGTTGGTAGTTCTGGAATGGGCCCAAGAGGAGATGTTATTGTGGAGGCAGACTGGGCGGTAGGAGAGTTTATTAAAACATTGAAAGAAGAGGGCCTCTTAGAAAATACACTCATTATTTTTTCAAGTGATAATGGGCCTGTTTTAAATGATGGCTATTACGATGACGCGGAAGAAAAAATAGGAGACCATAATCCGAAAGGGCCTTTGAGAGGCGGTAAGTACAGTCTTTTTGAGGCGGGTACGCGAGTTCCATTTGTTACTTATTGGCAGAGTAAAATAGCACCAGGAGTATCTGATGCCTTAGTTTCCCAAATGGATTTGTTGAGATCTTTGGCGATGCTGGTGGGGAGTAATGAGAAAACCTCTGATAGCATGGATATGTTGGACGTGCTCTTAGGGAAAAAGGAGAAAGGGCGAGATGAATTAGTTTTAGAAGCTACGTCCAGAACGGCTTTCTTGAAAGGTGATTGGGCTATGATACCGCCATATAAAGGTCCAGCTGTAAGTAAGCATGTTAATATAGAATTAGGCAACTCAGCAGCGTATCAATTATATGACTTGAAAGCAGATATAGGTCAGGTGAATAACCTGTCTGATGAGAATCCTGATAAGTTGGCCGAGATGATTGCTAGTTATGAGGCTATATTGGGTGATAACGGAAATAATAAAGTGGAGGCTCTAGAGCTTAAGTAAATTTTTTTCTGAGTGAATTTTAAATTTGGAGAACCTATAAGTTTGTATGGTTATATTGAAACTTATTGTGAATAAGGCACTTACAAAGAGTAATGATAAGGACTCCTGCTGTTGAGTTTTCAGAGTTCGCAAAAGATGTGAAAAATATATTGGCAGGGTATTGCCAGTGATAAATATACATCTATCTTTGCACCTCCAAAGCAGGAAAAAGTTTCCTGATTTGGCAACGGTCTGGTAGTTCAGCTGGTTAGAATACCTGCCTGTCACGCAGGGGGTCGCGAGTTCGAGTCTCGTCCAGACCGCACTCTGAAAGCCTTGTAGTCAATAGATTACAAGGCTTTTTCTTTTAAAGAAACTCCTTGCTCGATTCTCGGTTTAAACATAGTTCAAACATGTGCTCCGTGTTTAAACCACTCAAAATTAAACTTAGGCATAAAAAAAGCCCGTTCCTTAGAACGAGCTCTTTACCAAAGTTCTCTGAATACTCCCATTAATCATCTTGCGTTTGCTCCAAAATCATCTTTGTTATAAAACCATCTATCTTTTCCTTCCAATTCAGGTAGATAAAAGTGATTAATGCTAAAACTGGAAGAAGCCAAATCCATTTAGTTGACTTATCACTTAGAGTATCTTCACTGTAGAAATTATTCTTTTTAAACCTATAATCATCTACATTAACATCATGGTGAATTGAGCTGCCGATATACCTAGTTTGAGCTCTGTTCATGTTGTTATTTAGTTCATTATGTTCAGCTATCCTTGAAACTACATTAGGCACCTCACCTGAGCTACAAAACGGTTGATTGTGGAATTCTATCATGTCTTTATTGTTTTATGGATTCTAAGATTACAAAATGAATATCCGTTAGGTCATTTATAAGGACAATTTTTTCACTTCCTAGTCCGTCTTTATATGAAAGTTTTTGACCTTTGTTTTTTAGATATATCTTTTTGAGTGTGTCATTTTCATAAAGCCTTAATCTAGATTTTATCATTTCTAACTCCATTCTGTTTTCATCTTGCGAATTGACTTGACTCCTTCTTGCTACTAATACTTCTACATACTCAGATAGGCTCATAGAAAATCGTTCGGCCTCTAAGGCTAATTCCATTTTTAATCTAGCCTCACATTTAAAGCCAAGGGTTACTTTTTTTGTGGAGTTTACCAGTTTGTTTACATCTAACTCTCTCCCTGTTCGTTGTGTGTTCATTTTTTTATTTTATTTAAATTAATAATGCTTAAAGTTAAATTAACCCCTCTTAAACAGAAATGCTTAAGAGGGGTTAATGGCAGTTAACCCAAATTAATTTAAGTTAATCTCGGTTATCCCGATTCTTCTGGTAAACCGAACTCCTCAAAAATTAGTGTTACCTGTTTAGGAGTAAGTATCCTAACATTGGGTGCTAAATTCAAATCATTAAGTTGTAAAAGCCATTTTTTAAAAGTGGCTCCTGATACGCCATATATATATGCGAGCTCAGATTTTGTGTAAGATTTAATTTTCATTGTGTGTGCATTTAGTTTTCCGCAACCGCAACGGGTATATATGGCTACTGCGGTTGCGTTTTTAATTGAAGGTTCAGTTTTATGAATTTTCCAGCACCATTCCCAGGCCCTGTGCTTAGAATAAATTGATCTTCTAACAGAGATTTAATTCTTGTTTCAATAGTCCTTTCTCCACATTCAAAAACAGAAGACATATACTTATACAATTCCCCTAGCTTGACAATTTCTAATGTTGGCAGGTTTTCCTGAAGCCAATCTTTAACATTTTCAATTTTGGCCGATTTAAGCCTGTTTTGTTCGCCTGCATTAATCAATTCCTTATCTGCTCGTACCAAACCTTTGAAACCCTCATCAAACTGAGCATATATAGGCTCTATTGGTCTTGTCATCCGAGAGTGAAGGAATTTGATATTAATTAACTCCTTTTTGTCATCATTGTAACCAATCTGAATAACCTGACTTGCCTTATTTATTAACTCTGTTCCAAGATGCCCTCTAGCCTTCTCTCCAATACCAGGGTTTTCATGAATGGTACAGATAAAAGATACTTCCTGCTGGTTTATAAGAACGTTAATCATGTCAATTAGCTTCATAGATTCTTTTGGGTCATTAAAGCTCTCCACACAGTCGGTAACAATATCAAGAACTATTATGCGATGATACCCTTTTGCTACATCTTGACTATTTATATATTCTTTTAATACTTCAAACCTCCTCGCCCTTGGAACATCAATAAGTGAGAGGTAATCTAAATTCGCTGGCTTTTCTTCAAATTTAAAACCCGCTTTCTTCCTTAGCTGTTGAATAGCATAAGGAAATTGCTCTCGCTGATTCCTTTCCGTGTCTACATAAAGAACATACGGTTTCTTACTGAAATCAACACTCATCCCTAGACGGTCTGTTTTAGTTGTTCTAGCTAAGAGTAAAGAACAAATACTCTCCGTTAGACGGCTCTTGTGACAGCCCTTTTTCCCCTGTATAATTGTTAAAGTATGAGGATAAATAATGCCATCAACTCCCAATGAGATTATGGGACTAGAGAAATTGATTTGCTCATAGCTACGTTTTACAATTTGCGTCCTTGCTTTATTAACTACTTCCAAGAGTTCCAAGAGGCTTTCTTCTTTTAAATCATTCATCATTTCGTCGCATTTGAATTTTGAATAATTTCTTCTCTTGTTGGCTTTCTGTTAGCAACTATCCACTCTTCCAAATATGAGGTTGTGAATTTATTAGACCGACCAATTTTGGTATACCCAATTCGTCTTTTGTGTGTAAGTTGAGAGAGTGTCCCCTTCGGAATACCTAAATACGCTGCGGCTTCATCCATACCAAGGACTGCATTTTGGGCCTTCGCCGTAGAGCTATTTTCTAATACTGCTTGCTCTATTAAAGCCTTGAGTTCGGCTTGTGTGGTTACAACTAATTGTTGTGTCATTTGAGTGTGTATTTATTAATAAAACTCTAAATAAGTGCCCAAAATGACGGTTACTGGGGGTTACCCCCAGTAGATGTTTTCAATTATTTTTGAATGTCTTCTATTTTTAGCTTTTCGAATTGCTCCAAAACAAAGTTTAAATCATCCGTTTCTACCCTCAAATCAACCCTAGGTAAGTTGGTATAAATAGTCGTGTTCTTAATGTCACTCTGCGTTAGCCCTACCTTTGTTAAAAATCGAATAAACTTTGCTATTGCCTTATTATCCACATCGTTATGATTTAAACCTGCTTTTTTAAGCAGAAGCATAATAGCTATTATCTGCCTTTTTAACGTGTATTGCGTGGTCTCCTCAATCTCTTCTTCACCCTTAAAGTTTTCTATTTCTATTATGTATTCTTCGAGAGCATTAACATAAAATATCTTATTAAGATGTTTTGAAATAAAACGTTCCCATTGCTTTCCACTTTCTTTAAATTGGTTTTCAACAAACTGAGATATATTGTGATGCTCAATGGCAAAAAAGTCAACTTCGTCCTTGGCAGTGAAAAAATCATAGTTCCTTTCAAAATCAGCACTTATTAACGAGAGCGAGTCACTAAAAGACGGGATATCAATACAAAAATCATGGAAACTCTTTCCTATATATGTTTTCAATTCGTCTCCACCTAGTCTCCTATATTCTATATTTAGCTTTTCTAATTCACTATTTCTAATTGTGTTCGGTTTATAATTATTGAGCCTTTGTTGGTTATAATGTCTTTCAAAAGACATCATCTTTCTTTTAAAGTTTTCTTTTACTTTTTGAAACTGCCCTTGATATAAGTGATTTAATACTTGAAGGATACTTTTTTTGTTAACAATATTTTTAAGGATTCGTTGACCTGAGTTGCCAATAGTAACATCAGAGTTTCTATCATCTCTGGAAATATTAAAGATTTCTAAAAACTCAACCTTTAACTTTTCACTCTTCAAAATGGTCTCTATATCAGCCTCTGACTTCAATATTTCGGAAAGCTTCTGCTTTCCTTCACTTAGTTTATCATAATCATCTAAATAAGCAATAATAACATTTTTGTCCTCCTTAGAAAGTAGGTCTATGTCATATTGTGTAATGATAGTATTTGTTTATTCCGGCGATACTGACCCCTGATTCCGGAGCAAGCTGACCCCCTAAATTCCCTTATTACTTATGTTCGATATTAGCATGACAAT